>Ga0114967_10000660_pt1 | contig 29743 bp, 29 predicted proteins | sample M_130628_MF_Meta_FD_92639 | JGI IMG/M metagenome (GOLD analysis project Ga0114967, IMG submission 92639) | Freshwater microbial communities from Lake Montjoie, Canada to study carbon cycling - M_130628_MF_MetaG | ecosystem: Environmental > Aquatic > Freshwater > Lake | place: Lake Montjoie...
AACGCGAATAAAGATGATGCGTTTAACGCGAATAAAGATGATGCGTTTAACGCGAATAAAGATGATGCGTTTAAATCGAATAGAAATGATGATTTTAAATCGAATAAAAATGCAAATAAAGATGATGCGTTTAACGCGAATAAAGATGATATATTTATGGTGCGTCGTGCATACTATAAGCTATATTAAACCAGGCTTTGGCTCGTGGATTATCGGTTTCATACATAAATTTAAATACAGACAGAGCCGCTGCAAAGTTATTAACTTTTATAAGACCTGATTGATGCTTAAAATATGTAACAGTATTGCCAGTTTCATCTGGTGCTCTATATAATATTTTTTCATCTTCCTCGTCGCCTTCGTTGGTACTGTCGCCTTCGTTATCGTTATCGTTATCGTTATCGTTATCGTTATCGTTTTCGTTATCGCCTTCGTTATCGTCGCCTTCGTTTTCTTCGCTGTCGTCGTCGCCTTCGTTATCGCCTTCGTCGCTGTCGTCGTCTTCGTCCGCTTCGTCCGCTTCGTCGCCTTCGTTTTCTTCGCCTTCGTTTTCTTCGCTGTCGTCGTCTTCGATACCGGAACGTCGGCCCGACAGAAATGTGTGGTCTAAATAATTGTCAAGTATTTTTTTAATTTCATTTAAGTGATATATATAGTGGTGCTTGATTTCCGGGAATTCACACGTATTATTCATTTGGTCAATTGTTTTTTCAATATAACAAGAAACATCGCGGCATGACTTTCCATGCGACATGTCAATATTCCAAAAGTTTTGCACGCTAACCCAGTTAGAAATATAATAGTTTCGGACGCATATGTGATTACACATTGCATTGTCGCATTCATAGGACAGAGGCCTATCGCACACGCCAACATAGATGTAGTATCCCATGATATATAGTATGTTATCTTATTTTTAATATTCAATTTTTAACTATTAAATATTTCAAAATTGAATATATTATATACAATACTATACTTGCCATGACTCTTATTGTGAAAAATGTTTACAAATATATGTATTATTCTTCGGAATTTTCCAAATTGTTAAGCATGGCTCCTAATTACCAGTTATATGAACTTATTGAGTCGATGGACTCATTTATCCAGAGAAGCATTGAAATGCATACAAAAAATGAAGAAACTAGAGCTCAATGCATCAGCGATATGGAATTTCACTGGTTAAATATTAACATTCCATATTATTATATGTTATTATCTTACGATGAATGTTTGACGATTGCCAACAAGTATAATTTAGATGATGCATTGCCTATTGAAAAACTATGGATATTAGCCGCGCAGAGTATTTATACTACATCCGAAGCAAAAAATATGCTTAGAAATACTGTAAATATTTTAGAGAATTTGAATGACTACGATATGGCCATTGAGGAAATACCCCCTATGCATATCTCAAATATGTAATTTGAACGTTTTACCGAATAAATGAATACATTAATTCAAACAAAAACCTTCGGGAATTAAATCGAACGTTTTTGTAAAAAAATATATTATTATTTTAAAATTGAAATTTATTTTTTTGTAGTTATCCGAAAGTATTTTGTAAAAACCTTTCAAAGTATCCCTGAATTTTTCTGATTATCAGAAACATTCAAATAAAAACCTTTCAAATTCGAAATGAATAGTATTAAACAATTTTTAACAGCTTGGTTAAATGTCTACGATTTAAATAAAGACTTTAAATATTATTTAATGTTAAATCCACCTGAATTTATTATTAGCACACATATCGATAATTATATTATTGAAGAATATAAAAAAGTTTATACAAATAATGATAGAATTGAACTATTTAAACCGAAATTAAATCGTATACCTAAATATTTGTCTATTTTTAAAGATAATAATAATAGTGTTATGCCTTATTATGCTCTTAGAACAAATAAAAAATATATAAACATCAAATCATTGCAATTAGTTCAAAAATATGGTGACGTAAAAGAATTATTTAGAATTTATACACCAAACGCCAATAAGACTTGGAATTCATTTTGCGAAAAGTTTGCATTAAATATTAAAAAATCTACATCACAGGATTGGTTTGAAATTAATATAACAGAACAAGAGTTCCGTACACGTCTTATTGTACATAATGATAATTTGATAAATATTTGAATTAATGTATTCATTAATTCGGATTTATATCGACCGATAATAATATCTGTATTTATGCAATTTATCAGATTTATTTTTTATAAAATTTTTATACATAGAATCCCATTTTGCACACCAATCGGCCTTGTCGTAGTTAGACATTTTTATTATATAGTTGGATGATGATATATAAGGCCGCCGCATTGTTTTGCCGCCATCCGCAAAGAATGCCATGCCCAATACGTTTTGGTACATGACCCATTCGTAGCTATCACATGAAAACTCCATAAACCATTTAAACCCCTCGAGCGGCATTATACCCGATAAATTCATATAATTTCCGATAATCATAAGCCTTGATATATGATGCAAGTATCCGCTGTCAAATCCCTTAATTATGGCATCATCCACTGGCAACACACCGGTTGTCCCCGCATACCAGTTTGCCGTTAGTTTTTTTGTATTGTCGAAATAGTTAAGTTTCTGATGCACAGGGTCGGAATAATAATATATATACGTGTAACGCTGGTATTCGCGCCAAAATAATTGCCGTATAAATCCCTCATAGTTATTCATTGGTATTTTTACTGTTCTAATAGTATTTATGATATCGCGGGGATTTAATAAGCCAATATTTATTGATGTCGATAAAAGCGAGTGAAACATAAATTCGTTATCTTTATTAATAACGTCCTGATAATCACCAAAGTGCGAGAATTTGTATTTTATAAAGAATGCGAGCCATTTTTTCGCGGTTGCATGAGTCACGGGAAACATAAAATTATTTGCGTTTCCGTAATTATCTGAAAAATTCTTGATGTACGTAATCCCAATATTTATAAATTTTCTATCGGCCGCGCTTAAAGTTGGAATTTTTGGTATCGCAGCTGTAATCGCCGTTTTTCGGTTTTCTTTATCCATAGATTTAATTTCGGGAATTATATCTACTATTTTTTTGCCCGCCATATAAAATGCGTTAAAAAAGAACTTATCTGTCTTGGCTCGATATTTTGCATAATCGCTTTTTTTCATAAGGAAATTCGGAGACTCTTCCATGCGGCATTGTTTATTCGGCAAATCCAGTAATTTTACGTCATCAATCGGATCGAACATAGAATACGAATCATTTATTACATCATTTATATTTTGGGTATATAAAACCATTGTCGTATTTATGCCGGCCGCTTTTAAATAAGTATGGTAATATTCCATAGAAGCCTTGTGCAATATTATCTTTTTTTTATTAAACGTATATTTAGGATTGTTAAAATACCAGGGGCATTCCCATAGTATAACTTTTGTGGCCGATTCTTTATCCAGATATTTCGGTAAATATTTTAGATCGAATAATTGCGTTGGTAATATTAAAAAGAATTTATCCGACATTATATTATTACAACTCAATAAATTCAAGAAATATTTTTGTTCAAAAAATGAAATTTAATACAGATACATAAGATGGATGGATACATTTATTTACTTTGGCCTTGTGTATGTAAAAATTCTAAAACTCCAATATATAAAATAGGCAAAACGCAAGATACTTGCTGTCGTAAAATTAATAAAAGATTTACCGGATATCCTAAGGATAGCACTATAATATTGCTTGCGAGAACCGCATTAATGGATGAAACCGAAATAAAATTAATACATTTGTTTAACGAATTATTTGAACAACAGGTTAATTTGGGTTCTGAATATTTTAAAGGTGATTGTAATAAAATGGTTTTAGAAATTTTAAAGAATATTACGCATATTAACGTACAAGAAGTTGAACAAAAAATAGAACCTGATAACACAGAACTTAAACAAATATTTAACTATATATATAATGATTTAAGAAATTTAATATTAGGTACATACAATATATCACACCTTCGTAGTTTATATGATGTGTGTGGGTTATCTAATTTATATAATATAATAAGTCCATATTCTAATAAAAAGACTAAAATTGACATTGATATGTTTGTATGTGAAATCAAAAAGTTATATGAAAATCCGTCAAAAAATAAAATAGTAACGCAAGAACAGTATCATAGTTTTTGCGGTATTATTAATGCTTTATCAAGGTTAATTACAAATATTAATACAGAATATAAGCGCACATTATTATGTAACAAAGATAGTTATATTATAATAAAATTAACTAAACCAGTTATTAGTATTAGTCCGGCTGTATACAAAAATAAAATTCAAAAATGTAACGATTTTAATTTAAAAAGTTTTTATGTTGATAACTTTCCGTTTTAAAATGTGAATAATACATTATTTTTTTGATGCCTTAAATAGTACTGTCTTGATGGTATTCCATATTTTTGCAGCATCTTTCATTTTTTCTTGTTGTGTTTTACCGTTATTAATTTTCATAACCGCGGTCGCTAGGTCTGTGTAATTAGATGTTTTCTTCGACATTATGTTATTACAACTCAATTTTTAAGTTTAACGTATGGACTATTTTAACTGGAATCTTTATATTATGTGTTTCCAATAATTTAGATACGTATTTACATAATTTTAAATTATCTTTTTTAAATTTCGTCGGTTTATTAGTCCGGTAAGGCTCGCATATCCAAATTTCCTTTAAAAATTCTATAGGAATATCTTTATTAAAAATAATTTCATTTTCGTAATGGTTTTTTTGATTATTTTCTTCTTTATCAATAAATTCATTTATATCGGTATATGACCGATATTCATAATTAAATAAAGTTTCCAAGTCGGAACAAAATCTTTTTCCGCCATATCGCGTAGCTATCTTGTATTTATATACCGGAAGTTTCATAAATACATCCGATAATACAAGTAACAATCCTTCAGACTGTATAATATTAATATTTTCACCAATATTCCAATTAAATACAATTTTATTTATCGGGCCGTTAATTTTTTTTTCATAATATTCTATTTCATTTTTCGGATCTTTCATACTTTTTATCTTTTTAGTTTCTATTATAGTATTAAATTTTCTTAGACTTATTTTTTGTACTATATACACCGAACGGTTCTTATTATCAGACATATATAATACAAAAGTTTTTATGATGTAATAAAATAAGTACTGATTTGGACAGCGGCTCCATTTAAATTTACAATATTTCCATTATTATCAACGATTTGAATATCCACCGTTGTAAACGTCGCTTTTTTGCTTAAATATATTTCTATTAACATTGGAGTGCTTAATGGGTTTGTTGTAGATAAAGGCGCTATGATAGACTTTAATATTGTTGAATTTTTTGATGAAACGGTTTGATTTTTTTTAGAGTTGCTTATAACATCACTTTTAATGTAAATGCTTGAAGGACCGCTAAAATTACTATTAACTATATTATTTCCAATATAAATATCGCCAGATAAAACTTGTTCTGGAATTTCCGTAAAACCTAGACTTGTTAGTAATGCAGTAGACCCGATAACGTCGCCTGAAAATTTAGATGTAAACGTAATTTTATTAGTTTCCGAAACATATTTAAAAGGGTCTATAAAACTAGGATTAATTTTTAAGATAGTTGCATTAATAGTGTCAACCAACGATTGCGGCGTATAGTTTGCGGGCTGGATATATATATTGGTCAAATCACTTTCTACAGTTCTAGTTAGTGTGTAATTAAGACCATCTGTCATATTGAATCCATGTATTGGCATCAAATTTTGTAATGCATCTGATGCCAATTCAGAAAAATATATTGTATTATTAATATTATTACTATTATTGGTTATAGCATCTACGTTTAATTCTAATTTTTTATCGATATTAAAACTATGCGAATATATATAATCAGCAGTGCATGCTAACTGATATTCGCCACTTGGTGATATATACAAGTCTTTAAATATATAAGTCGTTTCTATACTTGAATATGTATTCCATTTATCTAAACTATAATATACCTTAGAATCTTGATCAACCAATGCATATTGTTTGCTAGCATCGCTTGACATTCGTATACAAAGCCATTTTTTTGTTATATTTTTATCGACCCATGTTACACCATAATCACTTGATGTATATAAGCTATATCCGCGAGTCACTATAGTTTGATACTGTCCCGAATCTGACATGCATACATCTTGATATATTGTATTAGTTGCAACATTAATAGAATTCCATTGAACCCCATAGTTGCTAGATAGATACACAATAGAATTTTTTGAAACAATTATTTGATATATACCATCGATAGACATAGCTATGCTAATCCATTTATCTTGTGTAGGTCTACTATTATTCCACGTAGCCCCATAGTCGTCAGATATATATACATTATCATAATAATCTATAACCGTAATATATTGCCCATTATCTGAAATATCACATGATTGCCAACTACCACTTCCTTGCGTTCCTATTGTATATATAATATTAAATGTAATACCAGTATCTAATGATATATATACATAATTAGTGTAAGCAATTGCCACAATTACATAATTTGTAGTTCCTGGTTTATAAGATTTAGCTATTTTAATTTTAGACCAATTAGTAGTAATATTAAACATTAAATTGTAAGTTTTACCATTATCTTTAGATATGCTTAATGTACCATTATTTTGTGCCACTACTTGTATAAATTGATTACTATCAATAGAAACAATGGTAAATAAATTTGTGTCTATATAATAATTTTTACCATTGTCCATGGAGTTATATACATTATTATTATAATCAACCGCCGAAACGTATTTTCCATCATAACTGCATGATATGGAACTCCATAATTTATTAGTATTATTACTTACCCATGTATTACCTAAATCTGTTGAATAATACAAAGAACCGCCTAAAGTTGATACATAAAATATATTATCTATAGTTATTGCACAATTGTTCCAATTTTGTTTAGAAGCCTTTGCTGTAAATGTTAATCCCTTATCATTAGAAACATATATATAATCATTATAAGCGGTCGCCATTACATAAGTATCATTCGCACATATCCCTGACCATTTTTTGTTCATTATTATTTCTTGCCATACATTTGTTGTAAGGTTCATTCTATATATACTGCCATTAATTACAGTGGCATATAGATATAAGTTATTAGAACATAAATTTCCCCAATTTCGCGATGTAGCTATTTGCGATGCAGTATCCCAATAATCAGTAGATTTATAAATAAATAATAAATTAGAATATTGTATTATAGCATATTGCGTTGTAGTATTTACAATTACTATATCATACCAATAATTCTCTGTAAATTTTTCAACAAATGTATTACCGTTATTATCGGAAACTAAAATTTTACCATAATAAGGTATAATTGATTGATATTGAAATGTAGAACTCATTACCACCTTTTTCCAGTTATTTGTTACTACATCTTTTATAAATTTGGATTTACCATATGAGTAGGATATATATAAGTTACTACCTGCTGTTAATGTTACTTGACATTCACCAGTTTGTGATAGAGCAATATATGATGGCTGTAATTTTTTTGGTTGTGTTATCCATTTAGATCCATTATCATACGACACCATAAGATTTCCATCAATACTTGAAGCTATTAAACTACTTGCATTTTCTGATTTATTTAGATACGACCAGTTAGATTTTATAGGTTCGCGGATCCATGATACTCCATAATCTAATGATTTATATATGTAGTCATATGTGGTATTCATAATATAAATAATATTATTTGATGATATTTGTATCTTATATGGTGATATAGGCGTACTACGATATATAAATGGGTTATTAATTCCATTTACTGATAAATGTATACCAATTGTTGATGCCGCTATTACAAGCCCATCATTAGATACATCACCATTTATTAAAGTTGGCGACCCTAATAATGTCACATTATTCCATGATGTACCAAAATTATTTGAATAATATATTATACTATTTGACATAAAACAGTATATACGTATAAAACCCCCAATATTTATTAACTTGACAGATACGCATTTATTAGTAAATGATATATTAGTGAATTGTGTAAAAGATATAGTTGTTGCGAAAAATGGTATAACTGAATAATATAATTTTGTATCACTTGATATACATAAATAATAAGTACTTGACCCAGTTACTATATCACATAGTCCCTGACCATTAACCCCAAGAAGTTGTGTAGTCCAATTAGTTCCAGCATTAGTAGACCAACTAATTGGCATTCCGTTATTATTATTACAAACAATTTGAATTATTCCACCACTAGACATACATGAATTGTAGTTATTTTGACCAGGAAATCCAATATTCCTTTGTAAACTTAATAAATAATTATTAGATGTATAAATATATTTGGGAAGTGATGCTAGTAAATATCTAGAATTTGCTAAAGCACATGTAGTCCATGCATTATTTATAACATTGCTATATATAATATTAATTTTATACCAAGAAATCCCATAGTTAGTAGATTGATATATATCACCATTAATAACACATGCTTGGTATAATCCAGATGCTGACATACTTATCTGATTTAAAATATTATCCGTTATATTTAAAGTCCAAGTTTGTCCATAATCATTAGAATTATACATATTAGTAACATTATTTATTGTTATGTATTTTCCACTTGATGAAATAGCTACTGAAGTAGTGTTATTAAGTAATATTCCTGGTATTTGAATGTCATTCCATGTTTGTCCATAGTTTTGCGATATGTGTATATATTGATCCCCACCAGATAAAGGTATACCTATTTGGTATTTTCCATCATTAGATAAACCTATAACATCTGATATAATATTACCAAGTTGAGTCCAACTTACACCTAAATCAGTAGACAAAAACATATTTGGAAATGATTCATTTTCATATATTAATATGTAATTACCATCATTTGATATATTGAATGCACTATTATATGATGTATTATTAAAATTTATTATTTTATTAAATGTAACTCCATAATCGGTTGATAAATAAAAATCAACAGTTATTATATTAATACTTATTTGCACCTTACCATTGCCAGACATTACTATATTATTAAAAGATCCTGATATTGAAATTATATTAGTACTCCATTTATTATAAGTTACAATTATATTATCAGACGTTGATATACTTTGTATATCTCCATTATTTGATATAGCTAGTTTATTTATATTATATGTGGTATTCCATAATAATTTCCACGTATTTCCATAATCATAGGAATCATACAGTGTATTAGATGTATATGCAACCTGATATAATCCATCACTACTCATACATATACCAATAAAATTAATAACTGATATAGGTTCTAATGATATAGTATTTGGAATTGTTATCTTATAAATATCTTTGTATGCAATTGCTGATATGCCATATAATAAATTATTAGTGTTTTTTTCCAGTGAAACAGCACCCCAACTATCAATTATTCCAGACTTATTCCAATTTACACCAGAATTTGAAGAATAATTTATATCACCAATATTACCAATTATAACTTGATATACACCATTATAAGATACTGAAATTTTTGATAATAAACTAGAATTATCTATAATTATTTTAATGTAACTATTAGTAGAAAAACTATATTTATATACATAGCCTAAACGACTAACTATAACTGCATTATCATTATATATATCACATGATATCCACTCATCAACTAAATTTACTTCATTCCACGTTACCCCACTATCGTTAGAAACATAGAAATTACTATTATATGCACAGGCTACCATATATACACCATTAATAGATACTGCAGTCCAATTATTTATACCAATAGCTGTAATTGTTTGCCAAGTTAAACCACTGTTATTAGAAATATATACATATCCATCTAATTCGCATGCCAGCTGAAGACTTCCATTTGCGGATATACTTGCATCATACCAGTTTCTTATTGAATCGCTAGGTGTCCATGTATCACCACTATCATATGATATATAAATATTACTACTTCTAGCAACTGATGTAATGATACAATTATTATTTGTATAAGTTGATATATCAATACCGGTCCAATCGGCTTTTATGCACCGTTTATTCCATATTTTACCGCCATCTTTTGAAATAAATATATAGTTATCTTTTGCAATTAAACAAAGTATATTACCACCGTTACTAATTGCCGACCCGCACCAATTATATGAATCTTTAAATACAGTCTGAATACTGTCTTGTTTAATCCACGGGCTATCAAAAACAATTTGGTCGTTTAATTTTATATCAGATTGTTGTACTGCGCCAATAAGTGTCATATTTGCATTAGTATTTTCAACGGCATTAAATAACACAGTATTAGTTTGTGACGAAATAGTTGGAAATGCTTTAATAAAGGAAGAATCTGTATATAATTGGGATTGTACTGAATCTGACATTTTTAATAATAACTTGGACCCGTCTTGAATATATGCAGTTTTATTTACATCAGCTATAGCACACATATACGATGTTGAAATTGGTAAATTTAAACTTATTGATAATGGCGTTTGGTTTATTTTAAATACGCCATTAATCCCAAATGTTATATAAAATATTTTTTTATCGCTATCAAATGTTACGTAATTAACAGTGCTTTCTATAATATTATTAGAGCTAATTAAATTTTTAATACTTTTAGTTAATCCATAAGCTAATGAAAATGGATTATATAAAGCTGGCGTTACAGAAAACTGAAGTGTATAATCTGTAAATTTATTATTTATATAAACCGTAAAATCTATACTTAATGCATCATTAACCGTTAAACTAGTCCAAGTTATAGGATTTCCAAACACTATACTATTAAATTTAGTTGATGTTATAAACCCTAAATTTTGGGAAAACGCATTTAATCCAATAACATAAGATAAATCAAAATAATTGAATGCCTTTTTAATTATATTTTTTGTTAGTGTTGTTTTATCAATAATAAAATTATTTACATTGCTTATTAGTGAAAATAAACATCCATAATATTTTTTTGGCGTTTGACTGAATGTATACTCATTAGCAACTATACTTGAATCTGTGTTAAAGCATTGTATGATGTTTGCATTGGTATATGCTGAAATAAATATATACTGTGATTTTGCATCTATAGAAGTATTATACAAATAACTATCTGATTTTATAATACTTCTATATTGAAAATTTCCCGTTATATTATAAGCACATTCGCAAATATATGTATTGCCTGTTGTATTTATTAAATCTTGCGCTGTAATATATCCATTCACGTCATTAAATTTTAATAAATTACTATAATTAAAGCTTAATACAATGTCAAAAATAGGAGATATCGAGGCGTCGCAATTAGTTATATTGCTATTACTATACGCATTAACACACCATTTAATAGTTTTATTAACATCATTTAGTTCATATACGGCTATAAATAAATTGTTATATATACCATCTATTTTTAATAATTGCTTTATTGAATTGGCAGTATTTGTGAAATAAACAGGATTTGAATTATATAGGCCCGTAATAACTAATTTATTATCTTGACTGTCTATCCTGATATTTGTATTTTGGCCGCTTCCGCCAATCAATATATTATTAACTAATTCGCCGGCCGAATCAAGCTCATATACAGATAAATTTATAGATCCTGTTGACACTATGCTGTCTGCAAGTAAGCCTCCTACATAATACAATAATGTGTCTGTAAATTCTAATCCTAATATTGGATTTGTTGATATAGGATTGATATTTAATGTATTTATAAAACCTGAACTGAATGTATTAATCCACAAGAGAACGCCATCAAATGAATATTTTGCAATTAATGAACATACGCCATTACCAAACATGGGTTTATTTACTACATTACCTGTTTTGTCATAGATTGTTAAATCAGAACTGTTTGCAAACTTTGCTGTAAAATAAATACAGTTATTAATATTATCTATATATGATTTTACGGTATCTGATTTAACACCCTTAATATAGGTCACCCAAGAAAATGCGCCCGTATTTGTATATGACGCAAGAAAAGCTATTGTGTTTTGGCCGCCAAATACACTATAAGCCGCAGTATCTGTTGTATCATAAAAAGTTAACGGATATGAATTTGATATTCCGGCAACTGCAACAAAATTAGTATTAGCTGAAATGTCTGACATCTCGTTTAAAACCCCAGCAATTTTTAAACGCCATATAAAATTTTGGGTAATATCATATTTACTTATAAAAATATCGGTGAATCCTTCATTGCTTAACGCATTAAATGCGGATATTGGGTATGAATTTAATGGACCTGATGTGTATGTTCCGCATATATATACATATGATTCGGTAGTTATGGTTTTTAGCACGGATGTGTCTCCTGTTGATGTTAAGAATTTAGCAGTATTTATTGACCCATTTAACTTGTTGGCTGATTGTATTATGTTATTTTGAATTTCTGTATCGCTTACATTTAGTAATTGATTATATGTTTCATTTATATTTGTAGTTATTACATACATTGCGGTACCATCATTATTTACATTATAGTATGATTTTGGTATATTAACATAGTTTATTTCTATTTTACTAACGCGATCAATTGGTTCACTAAATGTGTAAGTAAAACTATTGGAAGTTTGATTTATATCATCACGATAATCCGAGTTAAAAATAACAAGCTGTTTATCGTTTAAAGACTCTCCCTTTTTTATATGATTTAAAGTGCTTGCCATTATATATATACATATTAAAAAAAAATTTAACATATAAAGTCGTTAATAAAAAAATGAATAATATTATTAAAATATAAAACATGTTGCCGTCCGATATTTGGAATATTATCGCTGAATACGCAGTAGACTATGAACTACAATTATTAGATTGGATTAATAAGGATAAAATAAATTGGACATATTTATCAGTTATTCCAAACGCTATCGATTTATTAAAGGCGAACCCCGCTAAAATAGATTGGGACATATTATCAACAAATCCCAATGCCATTGATTTATTGACGGCAAACCAAGACAAAATAAATTGGAAACGGTTATCAGGTAATCCAAACGCAATTAAATTATTGACGGCAAATCAAGACAAAATAAATTGGCGTGAGTTATCAGGTAATCCAAACGCTATTAAATTATTGGAGGCGAACCAACGCAAAATAGATTGGTTTTGGTTATCGAATAATCCAAACGCTATCGAATTATTAACGGCGAACCATCACAAAATAGATTGGCGTGAGTTATCAATAAATCCAAATGCTATTAAATTATTGGAGGCGAACCAACGCAAAATAGATTGGGTTTGGTTATCAAGTAATTTAAAAGCTATTGACTTATTAACGGCAAATCAAGACAAAATAGATTGGTTATGGTTATCGACTAATCCAAATGCTATTGATTTATTAAAGGCGAACCAACACAAAATAGATTGGAAAATATTATCAGAAAATTCAAATGCTATTGATTTATTAAAGGCGAACCAACGCAAAATAGATTGGGTTTGGTTATCAAGTAATTTAAAAGCTATTGACTTATTAACGGCAAATCAAGACAAAATAAATTGGGAAAAATTATCAGAAAATCCAAATGCTATCGATTTATTAATGGCAAACCAAGATGAAATATATTGGGATGCGTTATCGCTTAATCCAAGTATTTTTACAAAAAATATAGTAAAATATGATAGAGATATTAAAGAATTACAATCAGTATTATATTAAAAAGATCCGAACCTCATGAGATAAACTCAGTGACATTCTGTCAAATGCTGCAATTTTTCCGTTATTGGCTTAATTTGTGGTAGTTGTTTTCAGATATGTATTTTTTTTATAAATAAATAGTTATAAACATACAATCCTATTAAAATAATATGAAAGCAATAAGTGAATTAAAACATTTATTAGATAAGCATCGTAAGGAAATTATTGAAGATTTACAATTGGATGAATCGATATCATGCCAGCAATGTATAATTGGTAATAGCGACCGTTTTTGTTATATATACAATGACGAGTGTAAATATTTAAATTATGTTGAAGGCGATAGGATGGTGGTTGCTATGATATTAAAAAAAGCATTATGTATGAACGATAAAATACTTCGAATGAATGTATACATTAATTCAATACAACAAATTGTTAAACCCAGATTATAAATATTTTGAAAAACCATATCAATTGACATTGGCTCGATTCTACACAGAGTAAAAAATATAATATTAAATCAATGATTTAATAAATTATTAATACCAAACTGATCCTGCGAAAAATATAGGATAAGTTTGCTCGTCTTCTGTTAATATTAATTTTTCTTTTGGGTCTTGATTAAATTTGTTAAATAATTCTAACAAATTTTTTAACCATTTGCTAATGCTAAAACTTGAATTTTCTGCCATCATATATATTTCTATAATATAAATTTCATTTTTCATTCTAAAATTTAACGGAATAAAAAAATAACATCCTTATGCAATCAATTATATATCAATACTAAGTACAACACCATTTTAAAAAGTTTGTAAACAATAGGTCTGTATTATAAAATATACTAGCATTAAATGCAATTTCTGTTTCCCAATTTACAGGTTCGTAATTATTTTCTTCTTTTATACATTTTATTAATAGTTCTTTATTATCAATTAAATATTTTTTAAAATTGATAATATTATACATATTATTTGTTTCATTTTGTTGCACAATAATATTTTTAAAACCTAATTTAGAAAAATCTTTAATTTGGGTTGTAATTGAAATGTTTTTATATTTATTAATTATAACATATCTAAGTTTTTGTTTTTTTAATAATTTTTTAAATTCTAATTTATTATTATAATATTGCGAAGAATATACATAAAACTTATTGCTTGAAATAGCATATATAATATCGTGTATCCATCCTGACAATAAACAAGGATAATAATCGTAAAATATAATTTGTGGTTCTTCTTGTTTAACAATTAAATTATATACTAACTTTTTATATTGATGTTTAATTTCAGGAGTAATTAATGCATTCAGAATATTATTAACAAATTCTACATTAACTACATCCTTTATTATTATAATTCTTGGTCCACTTTCTGTTTCATTTAGGACTTTTTTTTTAATTAACATATCAACAGGTGTGTATGTGAAAGTTAGACAATTAAATATAATATTTTTATGAGATTCATTATATGATGCACAAAATACATACTCATAATATTTTAAATTATAAGAATCGTAATTTTTTACATAACATTTTTTAATAGTATCTTGAAATATTTTATCAACGCAAACATTTATATCAATATACTCATCTTCATCTTTTTTTGATAAATAAGTATTAGACATCTCAATGTATCCTGATAAATGTTCCATACGTGTATAATCAAAATCTGAACTATTTTTATCATAAATTTCTCGCCATAACTGATTTTGATTATTATATCTTAAAAATCCATTGCCTTCTTTAGTAGTAATAATAACATCAATATTATTTAATTTACTCCATTCTTCGTATGTTGTAAGTTGATAAAATGGTGTTTCTTCCATATTTTCAGATTTTTTATCATCATCGGATGATATATCAGTTATTTTAGTTTCGTTTCTTATAGTAGAATAAATTATGTCTATCATTAGTTGGAAATCACCTTCAAAATATTCATTGCCAATATCTTTTCTTTGAATAAATTTTTCTTTGAATAAATTAATTATCTGTCTTTCAATGCTTTTACAATCATTACAACTCATTTGAAATAATAAAACTGAACCCTTTGGGTATTGATTAAATCTTGAATGGTTTTCTTTTTCGGTTCTGCCGACTTTATAAACATTTTCTTTAGTTTTAATAAATTCTCGTTCTTGAAGTAAATATATATAATGCGAACATTTCTTATCATTACTCATTAATTATAATTTAATAATATAAATTTCATTTTTCATTCTAAAATTTTTACAATATATATAATATGACAAGACGGAAAACAACGGCCGAATTTGTTAGGGATGCCATTTTAGTGCATGGAGATAAATATGATTATTCTAAAGTAGATTATAAAACTGGTAAATCTAAAGTTATTATAATATGTAAAACACATGGTGAGTTTTTACAAGAACCTATAGTACATATAAGACAACAAAATGGATGCTCTAAATGTTCAGGTAATTATATACCAACTACTGAAGAATGGATTTTAAAGGCTAAAGAAATTCATGGTGATAAATATGATTATTCTAAAGTAGAATATATGCACAATAAATCTAAAGTTATTATTATTTGTAAAGATCATGGTGAGTTTTTACAGACTCCAAATAGTCATTTAACTGGAAATGGTTGTTCAAAATGTTCAGGTAAGTATAATTATACAACAGATGAATGGATAAATAAAGTAAAAAAGATTCATGGTGATAAATATGATTACTCCAAAGTAGATTATAAAAATAGTGTTTCTAAAATTATTATAATTTGTAAAATACACGGAGAATTTTTACAAACACCATCAGACCATATTCAAGGATATGGTTGTTCAAAATGTGCCGGATGTTATCATCCAACTACTGAAGAAATTATTAAACAATCACGATTAATTCATGGAGACAAGTACATTTATGATAAAGTAAATTATAAATCAATAAAATCTAATGTTATCATAATATGTCAGGAACATGGTGAGTTTATACAAAATATTAGATATCATTTGCAAAATAAAATAGGTTGTTCTAAATGCAGATTATGCCCGTCTTGCCATTTATGGCGAACAAATGGAAAACTTTGCGGATACTGTTTGCCTAAAAATAAAAACAAACTATACCAGAAAACTAAAGAATATGAGGTTGTAAAATATCTTAAGGATCATTTGCCAGACTATGATTTTATACATAATCAGTCAGTTGGTTCAGATTGCACCAAGAGTGAAAAAGAAAACTCAAACGGACATTTGTATCCTGATATCAGATATGATTGTGGTCGTTATCATTTAATTGTTGAAGTTGATGAACATAGACATCGCGGAGAAAACTATAAATGCGACAAACAACGAATGTATGATATTATTGCTAAACTTGGATTGCCTTGTATTTTTATCAGGTATAACCCAGATAGCAAAGAAAGCAATAAAGAAATTTTATTACAAAAAATAAAAGATTATTTAGATATTGTTGAATCCGATGACCCCGAATTATGGAACGATTATGGATTTAAGGCCGAATATTTATTTTACTAAATCTATGTTAAAATTGAAAAAATTACAAACAAACAAAAACAACCAAAAAAATGAGTAATTCTGAAGAAATATTATTTAATGAATATATATCTTTTAATGAGCGGTTTACAGAATTTAAGATACAAACAATTGTCAATAATAATATAGTTAAACCTGTGCATAAACCTTTATTTAGCGGAGAAATGTATGATTCATATAAGGATAAAATAATAGTTACAAATCCATTTAATGATGATTTTAAACAGAGTAAGCCATTATACAATAATCCATTTAATGCCTATTAATTTAAAATTTTAAAAGTGATATTAATCGAAATTTTAAATATATTTTTTTTATTTTGTGATTAAATAACTATTAGAATTTTGGATTTTTAAAGAATTACATATTTTTTGATATATAACAGTATTATCCTGTGTAAATAGGTCCCAAAATTCTCGTTCATTATCATTAATATTGTAAACAAATATAAATTTGTAATTATCTAATAATATATCAATAATTTGTTTTTCATATCCTTTATTGTGTTCATCTTCTTTAATTTCAAATTTAGGATCTCCTATAACTAACATTTTAAAATTTTTACGTAAATATGAACAATTATAATCATAATATGATTTATTAGCAGTTTCAAGCTTACTTAATAAGTCTGGTTTAATAAATTTAGAAAAGTCTACTTTTAAAATACCGCGGCTTATATGAAAATGCAATTCATTTTTAAATATAATAAGTTCGTTTTTATCTATACCTATAAATATTGTATTATCATATGGGTCATAATTTTTCAAAACATATAAATTTATTATGTCTAATGGTTGTAATAATTTTTGTAATTTATCTGAGAATGTAATTAAATTGTAATTATCTGGTCCAAATATAATTAACTTAGTAATTTTTTTATCTTTAATTAATTCAATCCAACTCTTAATAGTTGGATCATTTATATCTGTATATACATGTGGATATAAATGCGACATGTAGTTTTTATTATCAACTGTAGCACACATACCAATACACGTTGCGAATCCATTATCAACTAAAATTTTTTCACTTTCTGTATAAAATACATTATTAACTACGTCATAATTTTCATAAGAAATTTGACTATTTTTTAAAACCCTATAAACATCAATATCTGTAGGTGTTTTACCACCACCTTTTATTTTTTTAATAGATTTTTTTGATTTCTTTTTAATAGATTTCTTTTTAATAGATTTCTTTTTAATAGATTTCTTTTTAATAGATTTCTTTTTAATAGATTTCTTTTTAATAGATTTCATTATATATTAAAAAAAATAATAATAAATTCATTTTTTACATTTAACAAAAAAATAATTTCAATCTCGATATATTTAAGTCATGTTTAACAGGTTAAAAACACTTTGGATGTTATCTGTTGATAATGGCATAATCTGCATACCCGGAATAATTTTGTAGATAACATACTCGTTGTTTGCAACACCATCCTCGGTAAATGGCGAGATAAACACATCTTTGTGCAATAATGCAATCCATGAAATTCCGGAGTGTTTTATAAATACCCAAGAAGCATTTTTTGTTGGAAACTTCATTTTGACAGATTTTAATTTAACATTAATAATTCAATTTTTTAATAATTGTTTATTTCAAATGCAGAGTATTTGGCAATGTAAGCATCTTATAATTTTTTGATTTAGTTTCTTTACTAATACACATAATTGTACAATTTTTTCCGTTAGATAAATCGCCATTAATTTGCGGCATTATATTAAATAAAACATTAATTGTTACACTAATAATACCTCCGTGTGTTATTAATACTATATTTTTAGTTTTTGGCAAATCCTTATAGAAATTCGCAACTCTTTTTGATGCGATTGCTAATGATTCACACTTAAATTTTTTGTATATTTTAACATCAAATTCTTCGAATGATAGTTCTAAATCTATAGGATCAGATGGAAGTTTGTTAAATTCTTTCATATATTCATTATTAATATCATCTCCTTTTACAGACCCAGAAATTAACCCATGATCTAATTCATTTAACCTTTCATCTATAATTATTTCGCCGACATATTTCATTTCCTTAGCAATAATCTGCGCTGTTTGCCGAGCGCGTTCCGACGGCGATGAATAAATGATGTAATCCTTTAAATCACGCCCTGCCATATATTTGCCGGTTTTCTTGGCTTGTTTTTTGCCAATCGCGTTTATAGGTATTTTTACATTTTTATCATTAACTTGTCCTTTAACATTGGCATCCGTTTCGCCGTGCCTAATTACGTAAATAAACATTATATTATATTATTTATTATTTTCATTTTTTATAATTTTATAGATTTTGTGTATATAATCAAAATGAAAATAGAAGTGGTTAATAAACTTACTATGCGGTTGCGTTGGCTTCGGTGAATAACGGTTTCCATTGAAGGGCTTTAAATCGGTATTTAGGGATTTGGAGTTGGGTTTGTAAGTAGGTTTGGAATGTTTTCCAGATTAGTTGATTAGGTTCTTGGATGGTCAATCGGTAGGCTTGGACGCATTGGGCGACGAACGCTTTCTTTTGTTCTTGAGTGGCGATAGTAATGTCGAAAGTGGCTTGGACGGTGGGTTCTTCGTCCGCTGAGCCGGATTCAACAAGTTGGTATTCGTCGCGGAAGATAGATGTGTCGATGCCATTCATCCAGCGGTCAGGCGAATAATTAGAGCATTTGAGTTGATAAACTGTATCGATAACAGAGTTGATGAGGTTGTTATGCGTTTCATCATTGTTCATAATTACTTCTATAATGTTTTCTAATAAATCATAAGGACAGATAAAAAATTCTTTCTCATCATGTACGAGAAGACCTTTTAATTTACGGTGAATATAGTTTTCTATGGCGACCGAGTCATTAACTTTAAATTCCTTCAAAACCTTTACCTTATCACCTGTGATATGAGTATTATTATGACCTGACGTCCGCGCCTTCATGCATTTAGTTCTGCCGACCTTGAAAATACCTTGAGTCGCATATCTATAAGTAGCCACTATATAAACGCTTTCATTCCTTTCGCTGTTTTTTTAAAAGTTAAGAGTTCAAGGTTAACTTTATTCATACGACCAAGAGCGGCATCTTTCTCTTCAAGTTGCTTTTTCATAAGATGCGAATGTATTGCAACGATATAATCTTTCATAAAAATGGCGAGTTGCTCAACTTTTAAGTAGTAATCACATATTTCATCGCCTTTTTTAGTCCCACACTTCATTAGCATTTTTTTAAATGTTCTTCCTGTTATCTTGTAATATTTGATATTAGAACCGCCTCTTTTGTCTTTATTTTTTGATGCGATTTTAATCGCATCAAAACTTTTCTTATATTCTGGTAAATCTGACTCAATTGTTTGATTATAATAATTAAAGGAATATGAACATCAATATTATTTTTTAATAGGTAGAAATTTACATTAGAAATGGTTGGAAACCAAGGCTCTTGGACTATATATAATTGTTGATTATTTACAATTGGTATGAATATTATGCAGAGTGTCCGAAAAAGTTTCTTAATCATTTATACTTAAATATTTAACTGAAATATGTAGTATCTTTTTTCTATATTGGACAAAAATAAAAAGAAAAGAAAAGAAAAGAAAAGAAAAGAAAAGAAAATTATATTTTATAATATAGTTTTAAAATGGACGAAGAAAAAAAGAAGGAATATTTTATTATTAAAGTGGGAGATTCTTCTTTTATTGGTTTAGATTGGAAACCACACGAAAAGGATGTTGCATATGGAATAGACGTCATAAACCCAGCCATTAATAAATATATAATTCATTCGGATGTTGATAGAAATAATAATTCATTAAACATATTATCGATTCCAGGAGTTGATAATATAGATGATTTTGTAAAAAAAATGCCCGAATATGAAAAAGATACCGAGGGTAATAATGTAAAATATAAGATGACTGATACCGCATTTAGTGGATGTGTTGCAAAAGTTGTTGATAATTATAAAGAAAATTTAAAGAAAGGTTCAAAGAAAGGCGGGAAAAAAGGTTCAAAGAAATCTAAGAAGGGTTCAAAAAAGAAGGGTTCAAAAAAGAAGGGTTCAAAAAAGAAGGGTTCAAAGAAGAAGGGTTCTAAAAAATAATCTAATATCTTTAATTCTTCGTCAGTTTAAATTAAATATTCAGTTTTTATTCAATTTTAGTATAATTTGTATATTATTTTAATAAATTATTGTTTAATTGCACGATTAGTTGCCCTGATAATGGATGTAAGTATTGGAACTCACTACGCGATGGTGATTACTGGTTAGATGTTGAAAAAAAAAATTGTATTACAAATAATAGCGGAAGTTTCTCATTTTTTTTAGTTCATATATTTTTAGGATATTTTTATAATATTTATGTATCACAAACAATTAGTATTGGATTTGAAATATATGAACAGAAATTCCATAATTGTGGCAGTTATTTAGATTTGGGATATAATTTTATGGGATTTTTAGTTGGTCATACCCTAAAAAATTATATTAATCCAATCGCATAAATAATAAAACTTATAAAAAATAATTATGATATCACATCATATTTTTTATTTATCTGACATATGTAAGATCCTCTTGACATTTACATTCCTCTGTATCAACATCGAAATTTTCTGAATTATCAAACTCTAATATGCCTTTCGACACTCCAAAACACGATCTCCTATGACAACAAGGTCCCTTAACAAAATCGTTAGTTTCTTCATCATATTCAGTTTGATCATCACAATATGGAAACCAACCATTACATGCCTTAATTGACTCTCTATATGTAAATACGTCATATTCATCATCGTCATCATCAAGATCGGTACGATGTTCGCAAATATCTTGATAATGCAATTTATGAGCATTACTAATTAATTCATCTAAATATTTATTATTTGTTAATTTTGATAAATTAGGTGTGAAATTTTCTACCTTTTTTAATAAATAAGGAATACACTTATTAATTACGTATTGCCTCTTATTATTTAATAATTGTTTCTTCTCATTTATTAATCTTTCCCTTTCCTGCGTTCTTAAAGCATCCTGTTCTCTCTTAAATGAAGCTAACTCTTCAGCCCTAAGTTTTTTTATTTCAATAGACTTCAACTCTTCAAGATGATTAATCCTAATAATAACTAATTCCGTCATATCAATATTCCAATCATAGTTTGGGAAATTACTAATGATTCTAATAGCATAGTTATGCTGTGTTATAATTGTTTCATGCTTTTGCTCTAAATCAGACTTTTCACTTAAAGCAGTATCCATTTGGGCTTGTGCCATTTCATGTAAATACTCAGGTAAACCTGAATCAAGTGTTTGCTTAAGGCCATCGATTTGCGCGTTGAATAAATTCAATTCTGTTGAATACTTCTGTTCACTAATATTTAAAGCATTAATTAATCTAGACCTTTCATTAATTGCCGTGGATAAACTATTTAGGTCTGTAAGATTTAACGACATTATAATTTGCTTATTGGCGTCTTCGTTGTTTTTATTAGTGTATCTATTCGTGTTTGTATTATTGGCGTCTTCGTTGTTTGTATTAGTGTATCTATTCGTGTTGAAATTCTTGTTTGTATTGGCATTTCTTCGACTATTATTGGTGTATCTATTCGTGTTGAATTTCTTGTTTGTATTATTGGCAGGTCTTCGAGGCATTGTTTTTCTCTTAATTTTGGCCGAATGTTTCGCTTTGTTATTTTAAATATTATATAATTCAATTTTTTTATAGATTTTTTATAATTTTATTAATATATTATACATGTTTAATTTAGATTATGATAGTGTTTTGTTATTTATATTATTTATAATTTGCATATTTGTAATTTATAAAATATGTAAAAAAATTGGTTATTTAGGCGGTGGCGATAAAACTGATTTTTTAAAACTTTTGCCATCCAATATGTTAGAAGCCGTAACTAATTTTGTTGAAGCGCCTGATGTTGCTGCTTTAAAAAAAGTTCAAAAAAACTTAGAATTTAGTTATTCAGATTTACATACCGCTACTATAACAGGCGCTAATATTAGAAACTATTTAACCAATGGTAATAATACACAATTAACTAAATTAAAAATAACACATATAAACCAAGATGATTTAGCCCTGTTGTCCAGATTTCCAAATTTAACTGAATTAAAAATAATTAATTGCCAGAATTTAAGAAATATACAACCATTAGCCAGATTGACTAATTTAACTACACTAAAATTACGTGAGTGCCAGAATTTAACAGATATAGCGCCATTAGCCGTATTAACTAATTTAACTGCATTAGATTTAAGCGGGAGTTTTCATTTATTAAATATACAGCCATTAGCAGGATTAACTGGTTTAACTGCATTAGATTTAAGCGGGAGTTTTCGTTTATTAAATATACAGCCATTAGCAGGATTAACTAAACTAACTAAATTAAAATTACGTGAGTGTCAGAATTTAACAGATATATCATCATTAGCAAATTTAACTAATTTAACTGCATTAGATTTAAGCGGGCGTTTTCATTTATTAAATTTACAGCCATTAGCCGTATTAACTAATTTAACTGCATTAGATTTAAGCGATAGTTTTCGTTTATTAAATATACAGCCATTAGCAGGATTAACTGGTTTAACTACATTAGATTTAAGTAATTGCCAGAATTTAACAGATATAGCGCCATTAGCGGGATTAACTGGTTTAACTACATTAGATTTAAGTGCGTGTCCTCAAGTAACAAATATAAGGCCGTTGGGGAGTTTAACTAACTTGACTATATTAGATTTAAGTATGTGTATTCAATTATTAAATATACAACCATTGATGGAATTAATTAATCTAACTACATTAAATTTACGTAATTGTAATCAAGTAACAGATATATCGCCGTTAAGAAATTTAACTAACTTGACTATATTAGATTTAAGTATGTGTTTTCAATTATTAAATATACAACCATTGATGGAATTAATTAATCTAACTACATTAAATTTAAGTAATTGCAACCGTATATATGATATACAACCATTGGCGAAATTAATTAATCTAACTACATTAGATTTAAGTGGCTGCTTTCGTTTAAATGATATATCAGCATTAAGTGGTTTAATTCAATTAACTAGATTGGACTTAAGCGGATGTGATCAAGTAACAGATATATCGCCATTAGCGAGATTACCTAATATTAATATACACGAATTTGAGATTTAGTAAAAGCAACAAAAAATAATTAAAGCAACAAAAAATAAGCCCTTGGGATTTCTTGGATATATTTCGACAGTATGTATATAATTAAGTCCAAAATTGAATAAATATATTATAATTTAAATGGAGACCGCCGATTCAATTTATTTCTTTGGCGTTAGAGATGAATATGCATTTCTTAGCAATTTTTATAAGTGCAATTTTATAGAAAACGGCGTTCGATATAACTGCTCGGAGCAATATTTTATGTATCATAAATGTAAAACATTCGAGCCTACCAATAAAGTATTGCTTAATACAATACTTAAGGAAACATCGCCTACTATGATAAAGAAATACGGCCGCCTTGTGCGAAATTTTGATGAGGAAAAATGGAACAAAATAAAGTATGATATTATGTATAATGCCATAAAACTCAAGTTTCATCAAAACAACGATATTTATATAAAATTAATGGACACAAATAATAAAAAACTATACGAAGCTTCGCAATACGATACTATTTGGGGAATTGGCCTGAGCGTTAAAGATGCGACTTCCAAAAAACATAGAGGACTAAACATGCTAGGCGAATTACTAATGACATTTCGAGCTGTTGAAACTATATAATATTACCTTTAATATTTTCTGTATCTGAATTACATTTAAATTTATAATTGCCACTATATTTTTTATTTATAAATGTTTTGTCTAAAAAGTATTTATTAGTTAATGGGCATAATGTATTTTTTTTATAAATTGATTTAACGCGTAATAATATGGCATAACGCAAATAATCCTCCTCATTTTTTTTAGGAGGCACTCCGTGATAATATACCGATCTTGAATCGCCATCCATTATAAAAACATCTCCGTTTACTATATTATATCTATATGGTGTATATTCTTTTTCATTACTTGCTATTTCCATAAAAGGCACATAATCTATTGTTGAATAACCTAAATTATAAATAAATACAGGCCCATTTCGACCTCTATCATCTGTATGTAATCTATGACCACCATGATTTCCTTTATATTTTATAAAAAATAATCTAGCTTTTTTTAGTATAGAATCAATTTTTTTAAAATCTTTTTTTTCAAAATATAATTTTAACGTATTGCGAAATAATTCTATTAATTTATTTTTAGCGCTTGTGCTAATATCTACATTATCTAAAATATTAAATACTCCTATTTTATCAGTATTAATTTTACAAAAAATACTACTTTTATTTTTTTGTTTTATTCGTTTAAAATAATTTTGATATGTTTCATTTTTTTCAATAGAATCAGTAACGCTTAGTTCATTACCATATAATAATACATGATTATTTATATATATATTTAATTTTTCAAACATTGCGTGAATTATATTATATATCGCTTTATGATTATTAAATTTTACAACCGATATTCCCGGTGGTGGTGATGTTATATTATTAATTTTTACAACATCGGTATCGGTCATTCTTTTATTAACATCGGAATGCACAAACGGAAATGAATTCATTATATTATTCAATTTAAAAAAAAAATGAATAAATATGTTTTAAGTTAACTATGGCTTACAAGTCATTTGCCGCCGAGTACGAGCGTATTTTTGAACGCAGTGTGCAAATCGGAGATAATCTAACAAATAATAGAAAAAAAAATGTTATGAAATCCGTGCTAAAATCTATTATCTCAAAGAGTACTCCGTTGCCTGACTGCATTACCGATCTGATATCAACCTTTTGGTCTCAGTATTCTGATAGTCCTATCTGTAAAGGCAATTGCGACAAAAAAGTTTTCAGATGTAAGGTTGAATCGTTATATTAATAACATTAGTTCTATTGATTCTACAGGTTTTTGCAGGCCATGTAGAAAACTTACAGAAAGTTATTACTATTTGAAATGCAATTTTTGCGGGCATAAGGCATTTTCATGGAGCCACGGTGCGTGTTTCGACTGCGGCAAAACCCGAGGCGATTGGCTTACAATGCAGGAGAGCCTAGCCGAAGAAGCCCGTGAACGCAAAGAACGCGAACAAATCGCCAAAGAAGCCCGTGAACGCGAATCATGGAACCTAAAATATATCCGAACCAAATAATACTAGCATTTTAATATATTAAATTACAAGGCTGTCGAAATATATCCAAGAAATCCCAAGGGCTTATTTTTTTGTATTAAAGATATGAATATATATAGTCTATAAGAATGGAATACGATCTTCCAAGGAGGCTCAAGCACATTATAAAGTGTGCGGTCAAACATTAACTGATTGGGCTGACAAAGGTACTATTAGTTTTATAAAAACATCGGGCGGATATCGTCGATATGGCATTGCAAAATCTAAAGCCGGTGCAAAAAGCATTGTCTATGCAAGAGTCTCTTCTAAAAAACAAGAAAGTAATCTTGAAAACCAAATTAAGTACCTTAAAGAAAGATATCCAGATCTCGAAGTTATCTCAGATATTGGAAGCGGAATTAACTTCAAAAGACCGGGTTTTAGAAGAGTATTGGAATCCATATTCAAAGGCGATATCAAAGAAGTTGTGGTTACCTCAAGTGATAGATTTTCAAGATTTGGCCGAGACTTATTTGAATGGTTATTCGAACAGTTCGGCGCAAAACTTACAATCCTCAATTCAAAAACATTTAAATCCGATAATGAAGAGCTCTCAGCCGATCTTATGGAAATTATCACAGTCTTCACCGCCAGATACTACGGTCAAAGAAAGTATCGTAACGGAACGAACGCGGTTTTATCCCAACAAAGTTCAGAGAGCGCTGCTTGAAAAGTGTTTCGCGGTTCATAGGTACTTTTATAATAAAGGAGTAGAGTTTGTAAAAGATCCAACTAACAAAGGCGTTAGTAAATCAGCCATTACTATCCGAAAAAATGTTAAAATTAAAAACGATGACTTAGAACACGCTTGGATGAAAGAAGTACCTTTCGACACTAGATACGAACCTATAAGAAAAGTAGCTGTTTCGTATAAAACAGGCATGGAAGGACTTAAAAAAGGTAGATTTACTAAATTTGATATACGATTTGTTAGTAAAAAAGATACTAATATGTGTTATATTAATCCAAATGCATTATCTAAAGACTTTCGGTTATTTACTCAGAAACTAAAAAAAGATGCTAAAATTAAAACAAGGCGTAAACAAACAACCGATACTAAACCATCGGCTGGTATTTTTCCGATTATTAAAGAATCAGGTAAATATTTTATGTGTTTAGTTAAGGAAGTTTCTAGAAAATCTACAAATATAGAACATAAAGATAACATCGTTGCGTTGGATCCAGGTGTAAGATGTTTTCAAACCTATTATTCGCAACAGGAATGCGGTACCATTGGAGAACAAATGAATGGAAAAATAAGAAATATTAATAAGAAATTAGATAAGTTAGAAAAATTGTATAGTAAATCTAAATCAAAAACCAAATATGCTATGAAAAGGCGATGTATGTTATTGAGATCCAAGATAACAAACATGGTAACTGACATGCATTGGAAGACGGCTTCATTTTTAACTAGGCGATATAAAGTAATATTATTGCCAACATTTGGAGTTAAAAATATGTCTATGAAAAATCCTAACAAAAAGACTAATCGAGAAATGTATAACTTAGCTCATTACAGGTTTAAACTAAGGCTTAAACAGAAGGCTTTGGAAAATAATTGTACAGTTATCGATTGCTGTGAAAGTTACACTACTAAGACTTGTTCAAGTTGCGGTGTATGTAACGAAAATGTAGGCAGTAAAAAAATATTTACATGTATCTGTTCGGCAAAGCCGCTTAACAGAGATTTGAATGGTTCTCGTAATATCTTTATAAGATGCCTTACAAAATACTATTCCGGATTAGATACGATTCGTCAAAAAGGAGGGTAGGCTTAAAACACCTATTTTCCTAACTAAATAGCCCTAGGTCTTTGATTTCTGGGATATTTTGGTATCTGTATAAAAGGTAAAAAATATAAGTTATAATATTTATAAATTATATAATAGGTGTGTTAATTGGTTAATATCGCTATTATACTTTACTATATTTTTTGTAAATATACTTGGATTACGCGATAATGCAGTCCAATTTATTTTATCTTGGTTTGCCGTTAATAAATCGATAGCGTTTGGATTACCTGATAAATTACCCCAATCTATTTTACCATGATTCGCGGTTAATAATTCAATAGCGTTTGGATTACTTGATAATTCTGTCCAGCTTATTTCATTTTGGTTTGCCTTCAATAAATCGATAGCATTTGGATTCCGTGATAAAAGACTCCAATATATTTTATCTTGGTTTGCCGTCAATAAATCGATAGCGTTTGGATTACCTGATAAATTACCCCAATCTATTTTAGCTTGGTTTGCGGTTAATAAATCGATAGCATTTGGATTCCGCGATAACATATCCCAATTTAGTTTTTCCGCATCAATCCAATCTAATAATTGTAGTTCATGGTCTACAATATATTCAGCGATAATATTACAAATATCGAGCGGCAACATGGTTTATATTTGTAAAAAATATTATTCAATTTTTTATAAATTACATAATAGGTTTGTCAATTGGCTACCATCCGTATTATATTTTGCAATATTTTTTGTAAATATATTTGGATTCCATGATAACCAAAACCAATCTATTTTATCTTGGTTTGCCATTAATAAATTGATGGCATTTGGATTCCGCGATAACATATCCCAATCTATATTATCTTGATTTGCCATTAATAAATTGATAGCATTTCGGTTTTGCGATAATTCTGTCCAATCTATATTGTGTTGGTTTGCAGTTAATAAATTAATAGCATTTTTATTATGTGATAACTGGATCCAATCTATTTTATCTTGATTTGCCGTCAATAAATCAATAGCATTTGGATTGCATGATAATCTTGACCAAAATATTTTATCTTGATTTGCCGTCAATAAATCAATAGCATTTGGATTTTCTGATAACATCATCCAATTTATTTTGTCTTGATTTGCCTTCAATAAATCGATAGCGTTTGGATTCAACGAAATCAAAAACCAATCTATTTTATCTTGGGTTGCCTGCAATAAATCAATAGCATTTGGATTCCGCGATAATTGGCTCCAATCTATTTTATCGCGATTCGCCTTCAATAAATCAATAGCATTTTTATTATCTGATAGCCACCCCCAATCTATTTTATCTTGGTTTGCCTGCAATAAATCAATAGCATTTGGATTTGTCGATAAAATTTTCCAATTTATTTTTTCTATATTGACCCAATCTAATAGGTGTAGTTCAAGCTTTACAGCATATCCCGTGATAATATTACAAATATCGAGCGGCAACATGGTTTATATTTGTAAAAAATATTATTCAATTTTTTATAAATTACATAATAGGTTTGTCAATTGGATAGCATTGGTATTATA
>Ga0114967_10000661_pt1 | contig 29704 bp, 27 predicted proteins | sample M_130628_MF_Meta_FD_92639 | JGI IMG/M metagenome (GOLD analysis project Ga0114967, IMG submission 92639) | Freshwater microbial communities from Lake Montjoie, Canada to study carbon cycling - M_130628_MF_MetaG | ecosystem: Environmental > Aquatic > Freshwater > Lake | place: Lake Montjoie...
AGTGGAGAGAAATTTCATTCTACGAAGCAATTTCCGAAGGAGTTGGAGAGAGTGTCAGTGCCCTCACTCCTATTGAAGAATTAAGGAAGCATGCCACCAAACTAGGCATAAAGATTGATCCAAAGTGGGTAACTGGAAAACTTGCTGAAGAGATTTTCGAACATGTTGCAAAAGAGCAATTGATTGAACCTACATTTGTTATGGGTTTCCCAGTTGATACTTCACCACTTGTTCGCGCACACCGCGAACTTCCGGGTGTTGCAGAAAAATGGGATCTCTATATTGATGGCTTCGAACTTGCTACTGGTTACTCAGAACTTATCGATCCAGTTGTTCAAAGAGATCGTTTGGTTGAGCAAGCACAACTTGGCGTAAAGGGTGATCTTGAAGCCATGCAAGTAGACGAAGATTTCTTACGTGCAATGGAATTTGCAATGCCTCCGACTGGTGGAATGGGAATGGGCCTCGATCGTTTACTCATGGCACTTACTGGACTTGGAATTCGCGAAACAATTCTTTTCCCACTTGTAAAGCCGGAAGAATAATAAATGTCGTTAGAGATTCGCCCAGCCAGAACTTCTGATGTAAAAGGAATTCGCGCACTCATTGATTCCTATGCACCCGAAGGTCGCTTACTTTCAAAAGAGACAGTCACTCTTTATGAGAGCACACAAGAATTTACTGTTGCACTAAAAGATGGCGTCGTCGTTGGATGTGGAGCACTACATATCCTTTGGGAAGACCTTGCTGAAGTTCGTACAGTTGCAGTGACTGAAGAATTACAAGGAACTGGAATTGGTCATCAGATTATGGAAGCGATAACAGAGCGTGCAAATAAAATTGGAGTCAAAAGAATTTTTTGCCTCACATTTGAAACGAAATTTTTTGGTCGCCACGGTTTTGAAGTAATTGATGGCACACCCGTTGAACCAGATGTGTATTCCGAACTTCTGCGTTCCTATGACGCCGGTATCGCCGAATTCCTCGATCTCGAATCGGTGAAGCCAAATACTTTGGGCAATACCCGCATGCTCAAAAAACTCTAGATTTAGCCATATCTGGGGCATAACTAGCCCATATTTGGGGTTATAAAAGGCAGAAGCTATCCGCCTCGCGTGCTTGTGCATGTGGGTATTAGGCTTAGAGCCACAAACCATGAATGAGGAGTCCGCCGATGTTTGAGCGCTTTACCGACAGAGCTAGACGTGTAGTCGTGCTTGCCCAAGAAGAGGCACGCATGCTCAATCACAATTACATCGGTACTGAGCACATACTTCTTGGCCTGATTCACGAAGGCGAAGGCGTTGCAGCAAAAGCGCTCGAATCAATGGGTATCTCACTTGAGGGTGTGCGTACACAAGTAGAAGAAATTATTGGTCAAGGCCAACAAGCACCAAGTGGCCATATTCCATTTACACCACGTGCAAAGAAAGTTTTGGAACTCTCACTTCGTGAAGCACTCCAACTTGGCCATAATTACATTGGTACAGAACATATTTTGCTCGGACTCATCCGCGAAGGTGAAGGTGTTGCTGCACAAGTATTAGTAAAACTTGGTGCCGACCTCAACCGAGTTCGCCAACAAGTAATTCAATTACTCTCTGGCTATCAAGGCAAAGAGACTGTTGCATCTAATGGTCCAGCAGAAGGAACACCTTCTACATCTTTAGTACTAGATCAATTTGGTCGCAACCTTACACAGGCAGCGCGAGAAGGAAAGCTCGATCCAGTCATCGGTCGTGAGACTGAGATTGAACGCGTGATGCAAATTCTTTCACGTCGTACAAAAAATAACCCAGTTCTCATTGGTGAACCCGGTGTTGGTAAGACTGCAGTTGTTGAAGGACTTGCACAAGCAATTGTGAAGAACGATGTTCCTGAAACCTTGAAAGATAAGCAGCTCTATTCACTCGATCTTGGTGCACTCGTTGCAGGCAGTCGCTACCGTGGAGATTTTGAAGAGCGCCTCAAGAAAGTTCTCAAAGAGATTAAAACTCGCGGCGATATCATTCTATTTATCGATGAGATTCATACTCTTGTTGGTGCTGGCGCTGCAGAAGGTGCAATCGATGCAGCGAGCATCTTGAAGCCAATGCTTGCACGCGGTGAGTTACAGACAATTGGAGCAACAACTCTTGATGAATATCGCAAGCACCTCGAAAAGGATGCTGCACTGGAGCGTCGTTTCCAACCAATTCAAGTAAAAGAGCCATCAGTTGCTCACACAATTGAAATTTTGCGTGGGCTTCGCGATCGCTATGAAACACACCACCGCGTATCTATTACTGATGGTGCGCTAGCGGCTGCCGCTAATTTAGCTGATCGCTATGTCTCAGATCGATTCTTGCCAGATAAGGCAATTGACCTCATCGATGAAGCAGGATCACGTCTTCGTATTAAGCGCATGACCGCCCCTGCAGAACTTCGCGAATTTGATGACAAAATCGCAAGCGCTCGCAAAGAGAAGGAATCAGCGATTGATGGCCAAGATTTTGAACTTGCAGCATCACTTCGCGATAAGGAAAAAACTCTCATCATGGAGAAGCAAGAGGCAGAGAAGCATTGGAAGGCAACTGATCTCGATAAGGTAACTGAGGTCGATGAAGAACTTATTGCACAAGTACTTTCTGCATCAACGGGTATTCCAGTATTTAAGTTGACTGAAGAAGAGACTGCTCGACTACTTCGTATGGAAGATGAATTACATCGCCGTGTTATTGGTCAAGACCAAGCAATCAAAGCGCTTTCACAAGCAATTCGTCGCACACGTGCTGGCTTGAAAGATCCAAAGCGTCCAGGCGGTTCATTTATTTTTGCTGGCCCATCGGGTGTTGGTAAGACAGAACTTTCACGCACACTTGCCTCATTCTTATTTGGTGATCAAGATGCGCTAATCCAACTCGATATGTCTGAATATTCAGAGCGTCACACTGCATCACGACTCTTTGGTGCACCTCCAGGATATGTTGGATATGACGAAGGTGGGCAGCTCACAGAAAAGGTTCGACGTCGTCCATTCTCTGTTGTTCTCTTTGATGAAATTGAAAAGGCACACCCAGATATCTTCAACTCACTCTTGCAGGTATTAGAAGATGGTCGCCTAACAGATGCGCAAGGTCGCACTGTTGATTTCAAAAATACTGTCATCATCATGACAACAAACCTCGGTACTCGCGATATTTCAAAGAGCCTCGGACTTGGCTTTGCAAATAGCGATGATGATCTAACAAATTACGAGCGCATGAAGGGCAAAGTAAGTGATGAACTCAAGACTCACTTCCGTCCAGAATTCCTCAACCGTATCGATGACATCATCGTCTTCCATCAGTTGACGAAGGATCAAATCATTCAGATTGTTGATCTCATGATTGCAAATCTTGATGAGCGCTTGCGTGCAAAAGATATGGGAATCGAACTTACATCTGCTGCAAAGGCACTTCTTGCAGCGCGTGGATATGACCCACTGATGGGTGCGCGTCCATTACGTCGCACAATTCAGCGTGAGATTGAAGATTCACTCTCAGAGCGAATTCTCTTTGGCGAACTCAAGGCTGGTGAAATCATTGTTGTAGATGTTGAAGGTGAAGGCACAGATGCGAAATTCACATTCGTAGGGGCGCCGAAGGCAACTATGCCTGATTCACCTGAAGATCTTGCTGAGGCACCAACCGCCTAATTATTGTGGCAATCTAAATCGAGAACGAGTGTGTTCTTCGATTAGGTGATCTGTTAGAAGTGTCTCAAGTGCTTTTTCAACTTGGGATTCTTCTGGCCACAATTTCTTAATTGCACTAAGCGTTAGTGATTCATTTTCTCTTAGAGCCTGCACAATTGTGCCTCGACATTTGCGATCTGTGCCATGCCAATCTTGAGACTTTCTCACTAGTTCGCTCTGCGGGTAACCATTCTTGCGCCACCTGCACTGAGAAATTATTGGGCAATCATTACAGGATGGATTCTTCGATGTGCAGATAAGTGCGCCAAGTTCCATCGTTGCAGCAGCCCAATTATCAGCATTGTGTCGGGGAAGAATGGCCAAACGTGACTCTCGCTCACGCACCGTTGGGCTAGATGTTGGATGTTCTTTGCCATCTAGCACACGCACCAAAACGCGTCGGATATTTACATCCATGACTAATGTGTTTGCACCAAATGCAAATGCACTAATAGCGGCAGCTGTGTAATCACCGATTCCTGGAAGAGATCTGAGAACTTCTTCGCTCTCGGGAACTTCATTATTGAAATCGTGTGCAATAATTTTTGCACTCTCATGTAAGCGAAGTGCACGACGCGGATAACCAAGTCTGCCCCATGCTGTAATTACTTGTGCCGGAGTAGCTAGTGCTAACTCTGCTGGCGTTGGCCAACGCTGCATCCACTCATTCCATTTAGGGAGCACTCGTGCAACGGGTGTCTGTTGCAACATAAATTCACTCACCATCACACCCCATGGCGACGTTGCTCGCCATGGAAGGTCACGTTTATTTTTTGCAAACCATTGTGTAATTGGTTTTTCTAGCGAATTCATTCGCCTGAAATTTTTACCCTTTGAAGCGCTTGATCAAGGCGCGATACCTCAACAATTTCCATGCCGGCAATCTTTACATCAGAGCCTGCGGGAACCAGCGCGCGCTTGAATCCAAGTCGAAATGCTTCTTGTAAGCGGCGGTCTACGCCACTGATTTTGCGAATCTCGCCAGCAAGGCCAACTTCACCAATTGCAACAAGGTCTGCAGGCAGCGCTAATCCTTTTGCAGCAGATGCAACAGCGAGAGCGAGTGCAAGATCAGCAGCGGGTTCACCCATTTTCATGCCACCAACAGTTGCTGCATAAACATCGCGACCACCAATTTTAATTGCGGCGCGAAGTTCAAGAACAGCAAGCGTCATTGATGTACGCGCAGAATCTAATCCGCTTACAACTCGACGTGCATTACCAAAATCATTATCACGACCTTGGCTCACAAGTGCTTGAATCTCAGCGAGTAAAGGCCTGCGACCTTCCAGAGTCACGGTCACACAGGTTCCTGGTACTGGTTCTGCATGGCGTGATGTAAATAAACCTGTTGGATCTAAAACACTTGTGATTCCAGTGTCACTGAGTTCAAAACAACCAACTTCATCACTTGCTCCGAAACGATTCTTGATTGCGCGAATCAAGCGCAGACGAGAATGACGCTCACCTTCAAATTGAAGTACAACATCAACAATATGTTCGAGTAGGCGTGGGCCTGCAATAGATCCATCTTTTGTTACATGGCCGACTAGCAAAAGAGTTATATCTCGTTCTTTACAGATACGAATGAGTGCACCTGCAACTTCGCGCACTTGAGTAACCCCACCAGGTGAGCCATCTGCTGCAGCGCTGCCAATAGTTTGCACACTATCGATAATGAGGAGTTGTGGTTTTACTGAATCAATATGTGAAATAACTGCACCGAGATCATTTTCCGATGCAAGAAATAATTGTGGATCTACCGCTTTGATGCGTTCTGCACGTAGGCGAACTTGCGAAGCAGATTCTTCACCACTTACATATAAGACTGGAATCGAACGTGATGCAGTCTGCGCTGCGACAGCAAGGAGCAGTGTTGATTTACCAACACCTGGTTCACCTGCAACAAGAATTGCGGCCCCTGGAACTAAACCGCCACCGAGTACGCGATCGAGTTCAGATACACCTGTTGGTTTTGCACTTGCAGCAGAGAGATCAACATCGCCAATAGGAGTTGCCTTATGAGTTACTGCTCCAGGAACAAGAGATAAACGCTTTGGCGCTGCAATCTCTTCAACGCTTCCCCATGCTTGGCATTCGCCACAACGGCCAACCCATTTTTGTGAGTTCCAACCACATTCCGTGCAACGGAAGGGATCTTTTTCGACTTTGGCCATGGGTAGAGCCTAGAGCGAATTGCTTACTTCTGTGCAGCCAGAGTTGCGGGATGTTGGATAACAAAGAGCGGGAGTGAACGCTTCTGTGCATCAAGAATTCCAGCTATGCGTGCATCGCAGTGCTTAGCCAAGATTGCATATGCGCTATCACCCATCAGGGCCATAAGTTCGGCTTTGTTTGAAAGATAAACTGGTTCACTTCCAACATGTGCCTCTGTATTACTTGTGCAATACCAATCGAAATCATCGCCACCATCGCCCCATGCAAGGCGCTCGTACTCACCAATAACAGTAATGGAATATTCGCGCTCGCCAACTTCGCGCGTTTCAAAACTGCGACGAAGAGGTAATTGCCAACATACATCTGGTTTTGTATCTACAAAGTGAATATTTTTCTTCTGTGCAAGGTGGTGAAGTACACAACCAAATGAGCCAGTAAAGCCTTCTGCCTCATATCCTTTTCGATTAAGGAAGATACATGAATCTTCAACGCGACGAGTTTTGCGTTCGTTATCTTCATCTTTCTCGCTAATTCGTAAATCTCCGCCAGCTTTCTTTGGGCGCGCTTCCTCATAGAACTGCCACATCTCTGGTGTTAGAAATGCTGCAGCTTTTTGAACTCGAATCTCATCATCTTTATCTGAATACATTGCACCTTCAGTGCAACAACCAGCATCAGGTTGATCTTTGAATACACCTTGGCAACCATTGCCATAAATACAGGTCCAGAAAGAAGTAAGCCATGTGAGGTCACATTTGAAAATACCATCTGCATCATTGGGATCAGCGAATTCAACCCAATCGCGTGCAAAGCCTGGCTTTATCTCGGACATAGTGGCAGAGCCTACGGGTTTACTCCGAAATACGCACATCCGTAGAAATGCATTCGATACCCTTACCTCATGAAAGTTGGAGTAATCGGTGCAGGGGTAATGGGTGAGGCACTAATTACTGCACTCATTTCTTATGGAGTAGTTGCCAAAGAGATCACCATCTCCGAAAAACGTAAAGAGCGCGCAGATGAACTTGAAGCTCGCTACGGAATAAGTGTTGAAGAGCTCTCAAAGAATGTTTCATCTAGTGAAATCCTCTTACTCGTTGTTAAGCCTCAAGATATGGATGGAGTTTTAGCTGAAATACGCGCAGATTTGAAGATAACAACAACGCTCGTTTCATTTGCAGCGGGTAAGAAAATCGATTTTATTTGCGCAAGACTCGGCTACGCACCTGTGATTCGTGTAATGCCAAATACGCCAACACTAGTTGGTGCCGGCATGGCCGCGATCTCCGTTGGCACGGGAGTTTCATCGACACATAAGGATTTTGTTGCCGGTTTCCTTGCTGCAACTGGAAAAGTTGTAGAAGTAAATGAGGAATTACAAGATGCCGTGACTGCAACGAGTGGATCAGGGCCTGCTTATTTCTTCGCCTTTGTTGAAGCGATGATTGAAGGAGCAATGGCACTTGGGCTATCCAAAGAAGTTGCTACAGAGCTCACTGTTCAAACTTTTGTGGGATCGGCGAAATTACTTCAAGAATCAGGCAAGAGCGCTACAACCTTGCGCGAAAATGTAACGAGTCCAAATGGCACAACGGCTGCTGCGCTGGCATCATTTTCTGCCCATAATTTATCAAATCTTGTAAGTCAAGCAATGGAATCAGCACGAAATCGCTCTATCGAACTTGCTTAGTTCCCCTGTGAAAAAACTACTCTTATCTCTTCTTGTGTTGCCACTTCTCTTTACCTCTACCTCTTTTGCTTCTCCAAAAAAAATTAATGTTACGCCCCTGAAATTCATTACAGATGCAGGAAATAGCAATGAATTTGCAGGTTTAGTTCTATCTCAAACAAATATAGTTATTTTTGGCTCGGTTTCTGAAACATCAGGCAGTACCGCATTCGTGCGAGCAATTGATAAAACTGGTAATCAACAATGGAAACTTACATTAGAGGCTGGTGCGGAAGAGATCGCAACTGCAGCAGTAATAGATGTGACTGGGAATATCTGGGTTGCTGGCTCATTTTCAGGTACCTCTATGCAATCAGAAGAAAGCGCAACTGCGACTCCCGAGGTGAATCCAGATGAAGTCATCAATGAACGAGTTCAAGAAATTCGCGAAGATATGGATTCTGTAGGAGTATGGAAGGTTTCTCCTCAAGGAGAATTACTTGCTAGTTTTAATTTGAAAATGGATTATCCAGCACTCATAACTTCAATTGCAGTAGATAAGAATGGATTGAGTCTTGCTGGTCTTACAAATACTGGAAAAGGAAGTATTGGCGTACTCCTCAATTGTTCTATTGAAGGGGTTTGTAATACTCCAATATTTATAGGAACGAAAGACACGTCACTTGATGGAGTCATTCGAACAGGTGATGGTGGCCAAATAATTATTGGAAGTAGCGCTGAGACAATTCTTGATAAGAAAGTTCAGGGTTTGCGCGATGGGATTATTGTAAGCGTTGCTAAGACTGGCAAGATTTCGAAAGTAATGAGAAGTTCTACTGCAAAAGCTAGCCGTAATTGGGGGAGTGCGACAGGCACCCTATTTTTTGGCGGCGAGATTATTACTGGTCAGAAGATTGAGAGCTTAGTAACAAAGTTTTCAAATACATTCACACCTACCTGGACATATCGTTTTGCATCTACGGGAGCAGTCTTCAATACTGTTGGCTCATCGAAATCTCACTATTCCTACTTTGCATCTACCACTGCGATCACAAACATTTCAGGGTGGAATCCAAAGCGTGCCAGTGGATTAGTTATAGCTTTTGATAGTAAAGGCGTACTTATGGGGGCATATAGCGCCTCTGCAGTGACACAGCCACGTGCAGTGGCTTATTCGAAGGATTTGGGACTCATTGTTGCAGGTGTAAGCGGAGATACTGTTTCGATTTTTAACCTCATTTCAAGGTAACCTAACCACCTTGCACCTCACTGGTGTAGATGAAATTAAGAGAGAGCGTGACATATGGGTTCCGTAATTAAAAAGCGACGCAAGCGCATGGCGAAGAAGAAGCATAAGAAACTTCTGAAGAAGACTCGCATTCAGCGCCGCAACGCTAAGTAATAGTTACGGCTTTAGCAAAGATAACTTGCCATTCACACTGGCAAGTAAATATTTAACTTTCGACACAGTAACCCAGGCCATTCTCAACGGTTCTGGGTTTTGTGCTGTTGTAACTAGTTTGATTCCAGATGAACTAGTTTTCGAATAATCCAAAACACATATCCGATCTTCGCACGCAAATGCGAGTTCTTTACCATCAGATACAAACGCGGCACCAGGGGTTCCATAAGCACCACCTGAGTTTTGAGAAATATACGTTGGAGCACCAAGGAGTGCCCAACGTATGTTTTCTGCCTTTGGAATTGAGAGAGCAGATGCGGTCATCCACGTAGCCTGAATTCCATTTGAAACTTTAGCAAGTGAAACATCGTAACCTGCAACAGCTACAGCACCGTCAGTAAAATCTAATGATTTATAACTCCATGTATTTTCATCTAATCCAGCGCGTGTTGCAATGCGTACAGCTCCAGAAGTCGCCTCTTTCTTCTGATTTACGACTAGCACAGAGTCATAAATAACATATGTTGTACCAGCATCTCCAAGCGCACGTAAGTGGAATGCAACATCACCTGTGGTGCGTCCATCAGTTTTACGATCACCATCGACAAGTTCATAATTCCAATCTTCACTTTTCTTCTTTACGGCACCGAGTAGAATTCCTTGGCTTTCATCGCGATAAAACACTTGTATCCCTGTTGCAGTTGCCACGCAGGCATTCGAAACACTGACATCGCTATTGCCTCTTACACGAATTGGATCTTCAAATTTATTGACAGTTAGAGCATCACCATCGACTATTTCGAATGTAAATTTTTTTCCATCAAATGTGGCGTAGCGCAGATCTTTATCGACTGAGTCGCTGTAGAAAATATGGAGAAGTTGTTTACTTCCAGTCCCATTGACGCACATAGATATTTGGCCAGTAATAGGATTCTTGGTGCGCCCTGCAGTACCACCTGTGCCATCGACAGTAATTTTTTTCCAAACTTTTCCATCGAGCATTGCTAATTTGAGTGCACCACTCTTTGAATCTGTATAGGCAAGCGTTGGTGCGGTGTTAAAAGTTGTGCTCGTAGCACTTTTCCCGTCGGCCGTACTATCGATAACAGTTGCCTTCCATGCTAGTTGTGGAATAACAGGGTCTGTCAGTGCTGAAATAGATGAGCCAATTGAGTTGATGGCATAAACGGAGAAGGAATATGAAGTTCCATTTTTCAAACCAGTCATAAGCACCGGGCTAGTAATTGATTTCTTTTCTACGCCAGTCTTGAGATTTTTGACTACATACGTACTTATTTGGGCGGTTCGCATATTTACGGGTGCATCAAAGGTCACAATTACACTTGAATCAGAGACTATCGCACGCACATTTCGTGGTGTTTGTGGAATCACCGTTGCAATACCAACAGGAGGTTTGTTTCGAATATCTTCCATCATTGCAAGAAGTAGCGGACCTGGATCATTAAAGACTTGACCAGCATCAAGATTCGGTGTCATAACAGAATCAGGCCCTGAACTCAAAAAAGTCTTTTCATCTAAGTGACTAACAGAGGAACCAGCTTCATATGGATTTGGAGTAAATAGTTTTGGTTTAACGCCACCATTTGCTTTTGTTGCTATTGGTCCGCCCCACACCAAATCATTTTGCAGAGCAGTTCCTAATTCAAGTGATGGAGAAGCTAAATCTGCTAAGCGAGTACCATCTGGTGTTTGTGTATATGCATCAAATGGAGTGGGTTGATCGATACTTCCGTAACTAAAGTAAGAGTCAAATGAATTATTTGATAGAAATCCAAGTCCATGTGCAAGTTCATGGAGCATTACAGATTCAAGATCGTATTCGCGAGTAGTAGGTTTACCGTCACCGCGTTGATTCCAGGTTGCCGTGGAATTTACTTGAATAATAATCTCAGATGAAACTTTATCTAAATCCTTTTTAGCAAGTGCATTTGCTAATGCAGATGGGTACCAGAGTGATGCATCAGGAGCGCCTTCAAATCCTGAGTAATAATTACCGGGGCGCGCACTACCTAGAACGCCCCACGAAGAGGAACGACCCCAGGTTGCTTCAACAGTTATTGGTACTGATGATTGAAAGTTTGCACCCCATACATCGATTGCTGCTTGTACTTCTGTCTTAGCCCACTCTGGAAAGTTTCTATAGTTGACAATAAATTTAGATTTCGCATCAATATTTGCAGAGCGAGGCTTCGAAGTAGAAGTTGCATTAGCGCTCTTTACAGGCGAGGTGCCTGCATATGTGTAACCCCATACAGTAGAAGGAGCAACTCGAACTAGGGCCTCCGCGGGTGCGCCAAGAAAAATCCCAGCAAAGAGCGCGCCAACGAGTGTCGCACTACCAACTCTTTTGCCCAATAGATTTTGCATATTGGCAAACGGTATCAGGATGAGATGATTTACCAATGGCCCCTAACCCGCATGATGAGTTCTCTAAGGCAATTGACAGGATTCATAACGAAGCGAACCCTGTTATTGACTTTACAGGCACCTCGTCGCGGCGAGAAGCAACTTTGGATGAGGCTCGGCAAGAGTTAGCGCAATCAATTAGCAGAATTACACACTCATTATTTGCAAAAAAATATGGCCCATTAGTTGGCACTGTAACAGAGAGCACTATTGTTGCAGTTCTCAAAGATATCGAAAATAATGTTTATCGCGCAAAAGGTGATGTCACATTAGTTGTGCAAGAGCTATTAGATCGCGCAATGGAAAGTAGAAAGACTAAATGACAGTTATCACTGTCTATTCACGAACTGGGTGTCACTTATGTCATGATGCAATTGAATTACTCGAAACGATGAAGGTAGAACTTGAGTTTTCTATAGATGTAATTCTAATCGATGATAACCCAGAGTTAGAGAAACTTTATGGAGAGCAGATTCCTGTAACGCAGATTGATGGCCAGCATCATGATTTTTGGAGAATTGATCCTGAAAGATTTAGATCTTCTCTTGTGAAATATCGTCAGCATCAATAATTGTGTAGGAATATCCCTGCTCAGCAAGGAAGCGTTGTCTGTTTTGCGCAAAATCTTGATCAATCGTATCTCGCGAAACAAGTGAATAAAAAGTAGCACTACGACCATCTGATTTTGGACGCAAGATGCGACCTAATCGTTGCGCTTCTTCTTGACGCGAACCAAAGGCACCGGAAACTTGAATAGCAATTGTCGCATCAGGTAAATCGATGGAGAAGTTAGCAACCTTTGAAACAACGAGGCAGGTAAGTTCTCCTGTTCTAAACAAATTAAAAAGTCTTTCACGCTCTTTCACAGGGGTATCGCCCTTGATAACAGGAACACCCAACACTTCTGATAATTCATCGAGTTGAGTTATATATTGGCCAATAACTAATATCTGTTCACCTGCATGCTTTTTTACTAATGTTTCTACAACATTGCGCTTTGTGCGAGTCGTCGCGCAGTAGCGATAGCGTTCTTCTGGCTCTGCAGTTGCATAGAGCAACCTCTCTTCTTCGGTGAGATTGACTCGAACTTCAATGCATTCAGCAGGTGCTATATATCCCTGTGATTCAATCTCTTTCCAAGGAACGTCATACCGTTTTGGACCGATGAGTGAAAAAACTTCACCTTCCATTCCATCTTCGCGCACAAGTGTTGCAGTTAGGCCTAAACGACGCCGAGATTGGATATCGGCAGTAAAGCGAAATATTGGCGCAGGCAATAAATGTACTTCGTCATAAATAATCAATCCCCAGTCATGAGTATCGAAGAGATCTAGGTGGGCATAAACACCATTCTTCTTCTTTGTCATCACTTGGTAGGTTGCAATTGTTACTGGACGAATCTCTTTCTTTGCACCTGAATATTCACCAATCTCATCGTCTGTCAGTGTGGTGCGCTGTAGAAGTTCTTCTCGCCATTGGCGAGCAGCAATAGTATTAGTTACAAGAATGAGTGTTGTCGCCTTTGCATGGGCCATCGCTGCAGCACCAACAATCGTCTTACCTGCGCCACAAGGAAGTACAACGACTCCGCTGCCTCCATGCCAGAATCCTTCAGCTGCTAGTTCTTGATAAGGGCGAATCTTCCAATCATTTTGCACAAGTGAAATCTCATGTGCTTCTCCATCTACATATCCTGCAAAATCTTCTGCTGGCCAACCAAGTCGTAGGAGTGATTGTTTGATTGCACCACGTTGATTTGCAAAGACAACAATGGTCTCGTCATCAATGCGCGGACCAAGCAATGGAGCAATTTTCTTAGCTCTAATGACTTCTTCTAAAACTGCAGTATCTGTCGTAACTAAAATCAATCCGTGTACTGGATCAGCCTCAAGTCGTAAGCGTCCATAGCGAGACATCGTCTCTGCGACATCAACAAGAATTGAATGTGGAACTGCATAACGTGAGTACTTAATAAGTACATCAATTACCTGCTCCGCATCATGTCCTGCAGCTCGCGCATTCCAAAGTCCAAGATTTGTGAGTCGGTATGTGTGAATATGTTCTGGAGATCTTTCGAGTTCTGCAAATGGAGCAATTGATCGACGACATTCTGTGCTGAGGGGATGATCAATATCTAAGAGAAGAGTCTTATCGCTTTGAACGATGAGTGGACCATCAGTCATTGAGTAAATCCTTTATGAGTGCGTGTAAGAGTGCACTTCGCTCTTCAAGTCGTGAGGTATCAATCCATTCGCTAGCTGCATGTGCTCCGCCACCGACTGCCCCTAATCCGTCGAGAACTTTCGCCCCTGCAGCCGCTGCAAAGTTTCCATCACTTGCTCCGCCAACAGATGCATGACCTAGTGCGGGCATACCAATACTCTTTGCAACTTTCTCTGCTCGCTCGTAGAGTTCAAAAGTTGCACTTGTCTCTAAGGGCGGACGATTAAATCCACCAGTGACAACAATTCGTGCCCCTTGATTCTCGGGTGTGAAAGATTTAATTGCTACTTCAACTCGTTCTAACTCTTTCATTGAAAAAGAACGTATATCAACATCAAGAGTTGCAAGATCTGGAACCGTATTTGTTGTATTTCCACTGCGCAACATTGTTGGAACTACGGTCGTTCCATGCTCTGTGCTCTCTAATGCTTTAAGTGCCAAAATAATACGAGCAATTTCAACGGTGGCATTGATTCCCTTTTCAGGCTCTAAGCCTGCATGGGAAGCTCGACCATGAATATTGATTTGGTACATCGCAGTACCTTTACGCCCAGTTTTTACTTTGCCATCAAGACTTGCCTCTAAAACAAGTACTGCTTGTGCCTTTGATGAAATTTCTTTAATAAATGCTTTCGATGTGGCACTCCCTGTTTCTTCATCGGTTGTTGCTACAAGTGCAACAGAGCCCTCAATTCCTTTGAGTGCAAAGAGGGCTTGAATAAAGCCGGCTTTCATATCAAAGATCCCAGGTCCACGCGCAACATTTCCTTCAACGCTCCACAGTGGTGAAAAAGAATTATGTGGCCAGACCGTATCGAGGTGCGCCAAAAGAATAACTTTTGGTTGTTTCGCTCCCCACCAAAAAACAGGGCGACCTTGCACTTCTTGAATTTGTGCGGGAGTTCCGAGAACTTTTGCAGCGATATCACTCGCTGTTGCAACTACGTTGCGACAAGCGGCTAAGTCATCAGTTGGTGATTCAACTCTTACGAGTATCTCTATCTCTGCAAGCATGGACTCAATTCTGCCGTATTCGGCGTCACTCTGGTGGCTCATAATGGCGCCACACCAGTTATGCGAGGAATTCTGAAGGTTTGGAGTTCGCCAGTAGCGTGATCACGAGCAATGAGTGAACCAGCGCTAACTTTGAGTGGATCAATGATTCGATGTGAAACAGAGCCATTGTTATCGGCATAACCAATTGATAATGATTGACTTTTTTCAATATATTGAGTGAGTAAATCTAAAGTTTCATTTGCAGTCGTGCGCGGTAATGAACCAAGAGCGTTATTTGCAATAGAGCGAAGATGAGTTTGGCGATGGCTAGATTTTTCACCAGTCCTGAGTGATCGAATAGCTGCACCAAGATTTTCTGGAGTTGGACTCTCTATTTCGCCAATGATTCGCGGAGGTCGAGGTTTTGTAACTGCGCGATTAGTTCGTGGCCCTGTGAGCATGATGCCATTAGCAGATTCACCTGCAGGCAAATAACCAGCTTCACGTAATAGTCGCATTGCATCCGTTGCATCGTGATCACAAATAAGTACCTCTGGAGCAATACGGCGTAATGAAAGAACATCTAATTTCTTATCCGCAATTATTTGAGCGATTAGTGCGGCATCTTCACAACGAATAAAGGATGAAGTATTTCCAACTCGCAGTTTTCCATGCTTCTTTGCGACATCAGCAATCAAATACTCAAGTGGCTGCGGCATTGGCGTTCGTGAAACTTTCTTCAAGAAGCTACTTATTTCTTCGCCAGTTTTGCCATGATCGAGTGCTCGTCGAATAGTTGCTTCACTGAAACGATAAACAGTTGCTCCGCCGCGACTCTCGATGTCAGCAATAATTGCAAGGGCTCCAGATATTTCGTGCTCAAGAGGTCCTGGCGCAATTGCTGTGTTATCGCCTTGAATCAAAATATGATCCACAGTTTTTGGTAGATCTGCATCAATAAGGACTAAGTCATCACCATCTATAAATGCTTTTCCATATTTAGATAACGCGCCTTGACCAGTTATTCCAAGCCATTCTGCTTCTCGTAAACTCCACTCGACGAGTTCTTCTTGAAGTGAAGAATTTCTACGCACTGGCGCACGCCATGAAAAGAGTTCGCGGAATGATTCTTTACTAGGTGCAATTGAAGCATTCTCTTTCAATAGTTCAAGAGTGAGTGTGCGTACACGAACCGCATTGACTCTATCTAACTCTGGTCCAAGTGCTGCAATATTTTTGGATTCGGCGCGGCCAACTAAGCCGCTGACTCGAGAAGTAATAAGCCATTGGCTTGCAATTTGCTGCCAACGAGCCCCTGGCGTTTGCATCAACCAGATATCAAATTTATTACTTGGCAAGATTTGGTCATCGGCATTGATTGCAATAAGTGAGGATAGATATGCAAGTTCTGCAATAAAGGCTGTGCAACTTTCATCAACACCCAAGTGTTGTGAGGCAACTTTTAGATCACGTACACCTAATCCGCCCGCACGTAATGAATCAGCAGGTTCTTGTGCCCAAAAATTGAGTAATTCTTCTACCCATCGTAGAACTGTTGAAATATTTGCTATCGCTGCAAGATCTCTATTTTTCTCATCTCGCTTAGCGCCCTGCACTTGAGGTGCAGAAATGAATTGTTCTTTATGAATTTTTCCACCACGCAAATGAATTGCAACCTCTTTAGGCAAAATCACAGTGCGTTGATCAAGTGGAACTAAGAATTTTTCTTTGAGTAACCAGGCAACCCCTGGGCCAGGATTCTTAATATCTCCAACGCTTCCACGCGGCGGTCCCCACACCAAGTGAGACAAAATCTTCTTTGCATCGGCAGGCATTTCATCTAGCGCAGAGAGTTTGAGTTTTGCCATGGAAGTTGGCCCTAGTCCTGCTGGTTCATTTCCAATCACTTCTCGAAGTTGATATGGCAATCGAAGGCCATCTTCTGAGGGATAAATGAGCCCAATAGATATAAGAAAAGGAATAACTTTGAGCGCCGCTTTATCGGTTAGTGCAACGATATCTTTTTCGCGCATTGGTTCATCCAGTGCTGCACATGCTTCAAGGACTTGAAATTGCCATTTATTAAGTGAATCTATTGCTCTCGCCAAACTTGGAGCAGATGTTGCCCGCACAGCAAGGGACGCAATATCTGGTGGAACGGGAGTTACGAGATCTGGTCGCATGGAAAAAAGCGTAAGCAAAGCCCCATCATCAACACTGCGTAAGTGGTCGGTGAATGAGCGCTTTTCCATAACTTGCCTACATTACTGGCAAGTGAGTCCTTCTGTGTAATCGAGGCTTTATTTGTCGCGCTTCCTGCGTGGAGTAAGCCAAGTCACGAGTACAGCTATTCGAATAACAATAGGTGAAAATGCTTTTGTAAATATTCGAGCGCGTCTGAAATCGTGGATTGGCCAACCTTCTGCCATTGCCCGTATTCCAAGAATCGCATCTGGATTTATTGCACTGGGGTGTCCGACTGCAAGTAAAAGGGGCAAATCATTATGGCTATCAGAATATGAATAGCATTTGGAGAGATCAATACCTTTTTCCTTCGCTAATTTTTGAATAGCAACTGCTTTTTCTTTTCCATGCAAAAGCTCACCGAGCATTGCACCAGTGTAAATTCCATCTTTTGTTTCAGCTTTACTCCCGAGTGCTCCAGTGAATCCTAATCTCTTGGCTATCAGGGTAGCCATATCTTCAGGTGCAGCAGTTACCAACCACACTTCCTCGCCATTACGCATATGGTTTTCAGCAATATCTACTGTTCCTTGCCACATCTTTGGCGAAACATATTCATCGTAAACTTCCTGCGCAATAACACCAATATCTTTTACTGAATGACCACCAATAAAATCAGTTGCTGCATCTTGAAATCGCTTGATCTCTTCTTTATTTTCTTTCCCAGTCAAGCGAAAACGTAAATTGGCCAGCACGAATCGAGAAATGTCCCTCTTCGTGAAGAAGCCACGTTGGTACATGCCACGACCTAAGAAATAGAGCGTAGAGCCACGTATCAGCGTGTTATCGACATCAAAGAAGGCGGCTCGATTCTGCGTGAGTGCCATGTCACTACCTTAGCGATTCAGCATAAGTTTCGACGCTTTATGCTTATCCAATGAGTTCTACAGTCCACGTACTTCGCCATGGAGAAGTTGAAAATCCAAAGAAGATTCTTTATGGACGTCAGCCTGGTTGGTATTTATCCTCGCGTGGCCAAGAGATGGCAGCGACATTAGGTGAATGGTCAAAATCAATTGATTTAGGGGCACTTCATGTCTCTCCGCTCCAACGTGCGCAAGAAACGGCAGCACCAATTGCAGCAGCTCACAAAATAGCGATTACAACTGATGAGCGATTGATTGAAGCTGCAAATATCTTTGAAGGCAAATCATTTGAATTAGGTAGCGGTGTCCTCAAGCATCCTTCATCATGGCGCCACCTTTATAATCCGTGGAAACCATCGTGGGGTGAGCCTTATGTTGAGCAGATAAATCGAATGCTGGCAGCAATCTTTGCAGCAAAAGATGCGGCAAATGGAAAAGATGCAATTTGTGTATCGCATCAGCTGCCAATTTGGATTCTAAGAAGTGCAATAGAGAATCGACGATTATTTCATGATCCCAGGAAGCGCGAATGCACATTAGCCTCTGTTACAAGTGTTTACTTTGATTCCGATGGTGTTATATCAGGTATTTCATACTCCGAACCTGCGCGTCACTTACTTCCTAAGAAATAATAATGTTTAGCCGATTCCTCGCAATTTCACTTAGCTCCCTATTGCTATTGACTGGATGCGGTGGTGGAGGAACATCATCTAATCCTGAGAGTTTTGTTTCCGGAAATGGAAGCGTTACATATATAGAAAAATCTAAACGTGAGGCCGCTCCAGTTTTATCAGGAATGACACTTACTGGAGTAAATTATTCATATCCAGGTAAAGGCGTAGCAGTTATAAATGTGTGGGCATCATGGTGTGCACCATGTCGAGCTGAGGCTCCAACTCTTTCTGCACTGTCAAAGAAATATAGCGAAGTCTCTTTTATTGGAATATTGACTCGAGATAATCCAGCCAGTGCTGAAGCTTTCAATAGAAAACAAGCACTTCCGTACCCCACACTCATTGATGATTCAGTGCTCATTGGCTTTCGAAATACGCTACCTGCAAATGCAATTCCCTCAACTGTGGTTCTAGATAGGAATGGATTAGTCGCCGGGCGCATTTCTGGTGCGATAACAGTTGCAACTTTGAGTTCTTTGATTGAGAAAGTGAGTAGCGAATGAAAGATTTCATAGTTGCTCAATTACTCGATGGCTTTCTTCTAACAGCATTTCCTATTGCATTTTTTGCAGGACTTATTTCTTTTCTTTCACCCTGCGTGCTTCCACTAGTACCGGGGTACTTGTCCTTTGCAGCAGGGTTTTCCAAGAACCGAGGGAAAGTTTTTCTGGGTTCCCTACTCTTTGTACTTGGTTTCTCAACTGTATTTATTTCCTATGGCGCACTCTTTGGAGGAATTGGATCAACACTTGCAGTGCACGAAGTTGGAATTACGCGATTCCTTGGAATATTTACAATCGCTCTTGGAATTATTTTCCTCGGGGTATTTCCGATGTCCCCAACTCTTCGGCCAAAAATGAATACAACAGGTGGAATATTGGGAGCTCCATTACTTGGATTCCTCTTTGGTGTTGGCTGGACTCCATGTATTGGCCCAGCACTTGCAACAGTTCAAACTCTTGCGTTTCAAGAATCAAGTGCAGTGCGTGGCGCAGTACTGTCCTTCGGCTACTGCATAGGACTTGGACTTCCTTTTATAGCATCCGGACTATTTTTAGATAAGTCAGAAAAATTACGTAGACTCTTAGTGCGCCGAGGAAATGTCATAACAATTATTGGTGGAATCTTCCTTATTTTTATTGGCTTACTTCAAGTTCTAGGAGTGTGGAGTGAAGTTATGAATTCACTTCGCTCCCTCATTAGCGAATTTGCCCCGGTGATTTAATGTCACAAGAGATAGATCTTCCCGAACTCGGAGCAACTGGTTTACTCAGATACAGCTGGCGCCAACTCACAAGTATGCGCACTGCGCTCATACTTCTAATGATGCTTGGCATTGCAGCAATTCCGGGCTCTCTAATACCGCAGCGAGATCAAAACCCTATGAAGGTAACCCAATATTTTACAGATTCGCCAACGCTTGCATTATGGATGGATCGGGTCTCACTCTTTGATGTCTATGGATCGCCATGGTTTAGCGCTATTTATATCTTGCTCTTTATTTCACTTATAGGTTGTGTTCTTCCACGTTCAGTAGAACATTTCCATGCAGCACGAGCACTCCCTCCTAAGACGCCAAAAAATTTAGAACGCATGGAGTTCTATTCAATATGGGACTCACAAGGAGATGAGATTGAAAAAGCTCAGAGTTTGCTCAAGTCATCGAGATTTAGAATTCTTATGGATAAAGATGGTATATCTGCCGAAAAGGGTTTTACACGTGAGACAGGAAATCTATTCTTCCACCTATCCCTGATTCTCATTTTGATTGGCGTTGGATTTGGTTCACTCTTTGGCATGCGTGGTGAAGCAATAGTCAACGTCGGTGAACGATTCATCAATGTTCCTACGACCTATGATTCTCTTACCTTCGGAAAATTATTATCAGAAAAAGATTTACCCCCATTTGTAATTACAGTTGATAAATTCGTTGCTAAATACAACACCCTAACTAATGCTCCCGAAGATTACACATTGAATGTTTCTGTCGTTGAAAATCCTGGCGAACCATCTATAAAGAAGATAGTAAAAGTGAATAGCCCACTAAAATTTGGAAGTACAAATGTCTACCTGCAAGCAAATGGATATTCGCCAATAGTTACTGTGCGCGACAGTGATGGAAACGTGGCACTGCAAGGTCCAGTGCCATTCTTGCCGCAAGATGGAAATCTTCGTTCAATCGGTGCAATAAAAGTTCCTGATGCCGATCCTCAAATTGGTTTTGTTGCAACATTTTTGCCAACTCAAGCGCGTGATTCGGTACGCGGTGGAATTAGTGTTTTCCCTGAAGCACTTGATCCAAAGATGCTCTTCTCTATTTGGAGAGGAGATTTAGGAGTCAATGCTGGTATTCCTCAATCTGTATATCGAATTGATACCTCAAAGATGGAGCGAATAGGACTTGAGTCACTCAAACCTGGCGAGAGCTATTCATATGATGGTGGTTCAATCACTTTTGAAGGTTTTGTGCCTTGGGTAAACCTACAAGTGGTGCGAGATCCTGGAAAGAATTACGCACTCCTTGGAGGTATTGTTGCCATTCTTGGTCTGCTCGCTTCACTCTTTACTAGGAGACGACGTATCTGGATACGGATAACGGAATCTGGAAAAGTTGAAGTTGCTGGCTTAGCCAAGAATGCAGCACCAGGACTCGAAGTTGAAATTGCAAAGTTAGTTACATTGCTAAAGGGAGAGAAATAATGTCACAGACTTGGGCTTACATCTCAAACTATTTCATTTACTCTGCAATGGCTGTCTACACACTTTCCTTCTTTGCCCATGCTTATGAGACTGCGTGGGCGGTTCGTGCACCTCAAACTGATGAAGCATCTACAGGAAGTTTGATGACAAAGACTTTGGATTACACACGTACAGAGAAAGCTGCTCGGATTGCAACAGCAATGATGATTCTTGGATTTATTTTATTATTCGCTGGAGTTATCGCTCGAGGTATTTCTGCGCACCGCGTTCCTTGGGGAAATATGTACGAATTCTCCATCACAGGTGCCTTAGCATTTACAGGCGCTTATTTAGGTGCACTTCGTAAATATGATTTGCGCTGGCTTGGTCTATTAGTTTCCATTGCAGTCTTACTAACACTTGGTACCGCAGTTGCAGTTCTTTATCGCCCAAGTGCGCCACTTGTCCCTGCGCTAAAATCTACGTGGCTTGTTATTCACGTTTGTGCAGCAATTATTTCTGGTGGAGTGTTTCTACTTGCTAACGTTATTGCAGGTGCATATTTATATCTGGATTCAATGGAGCGCAAAGGTCCGCGTACTGTGTGGGCGCAACGACTTCCATCTCTTGAAGTCTTAGATCAACTCTCATATCGACTCGTTGCATTTGTATTTCCATTGTGGACATTTGCAGTTATCGCAGGTGCTATCTGGGCCGAGAGTGCATGGGGTCGTTATTGGGGTTGGGATCCAAAAGAGACGTGGGCATTTATTACATGGGTTGCATATGCCGCATACCTTCATGCTCGCGTGACTATTGGATGGCGCGGACGCAGAGCTGCTTGGCTATGTTTATTTGCAGGATCCACATTCTTATTCAATTACATTTATGTAAATATTTATGGAACTGGAAAACATACCTACTCAGGTTTATAAATTAGAGCTTACGTAAGAAATCTGGGTCATCATCTGGTGGCAAGATGCGTCGCTTTGGACCACCACCGCGACCAGGACGCTTTGGACGCCCTGCAACCCAATATGCAATTGCTCCAAGTGTTTGAATAATAATTATGATTGCAATCCATGCCCATTTTGGAAGATTTCTAACCTGTGATTCATCGGTGCGCGCACAATCAACAAGTGTATAAATCATGAAACCGACAAGTAATACGGGGATAAGAAACCTAATCATGGGATCAGTCTAACCTTATCCAAATAATAAAGCGATAGAAAAAATAGCGGCAAAGAGCAATTGCAATTTACCCGTTGCACCCAGCATAGGAATCAACTCTTTCCCATGTGCCCCTTTGAGTACCTTGCGGGAAATACTAAGACTTATAGGGGCGGCAAGAAGGGTAATGGCGCCCCATGGAAAAATAGTTGCAATAGCGCCAGCGTGAGCAGAAACAATAAGAAAGACAAAGGAGTAGCGGGCATAGCGATCACCTAGTCGAACCGCAAGAGTGTGTTTACCAGTGAGAAAATCTTTCTCACGATCTCGAATATTATTTACCGCAAGAATCGCGCACGCTAGTGCACCGATTGGAATTGATGCAAGAGCACTTTGAAAAGTAACGGATTCAGTTTGAACATAGAACGTTCCCATTGTTGCCACTAAACCAAAAAATATAAATACAGAAATTTCGCCAAAGCCACTGTAACCATATGGATTTTGTCCACCGGTGTATCCCCACGCAGCAAGTATTGCGACTCCACCAATGAGTATGAGCCACCAAGAAGTTTGTGCAGCAAGTATCAGTCCTGCAATTGCTCCGATAAGAAATGAAATATATGCAGCGCGCTTTACTGCGCCAGGTGTTGCAAGACCGCTAGCGGTAAGACGAGTTGGCCCCACACGATCTGTATCGGTGCCTCGAATTCCATCGGAATAATCATTTGCATAGTTCACACCAATTTGAAGGCTCAAACTAACGAGAAGCGCCAAAGCTGCACGGGAAGGCTGGAATCCACTACCTGCAAGTGCAGTAGCAACCAGTACTGGAGCGATTGCTGCAGGCAACGTACGAAGGCGTGCACCCAGAATCCATTTATTCATTATGGAGTAATTCTACGAGTGCTTTGCGATCTATTTTGCCAATCCCAATTCGGGGGATCGAAGTAACTCTATGAATTTTCTTAGGTTTTGCAGATACTCCAAGAGTCTTTTCTAAAAATATGGCTAACGTTGAATTTTCAATCTCACCAACAATTGCAAGATGAAGCGCATGGCCCCATTCGATATCAGTCATTGCAAATGCAGCCGCTTGAATTTGCGGAAAATGAAGTGATAAAAGTTCATCAATCGCGCTGAGAGAAACATTTTCTCCACCACTAATAATGATCTCATCATCTCGCCCAAGGATTTGAAGAAAACCATCTGCATATTCACCGATATCTTGAGTAGTAAACCACGTGCCATCAAATGATTTGCGCCATTCACTCTCATTATTGAGATACGTAGATGCGAGAGTTTTGCCGCTAATTCGAACCAATGAATGTGCATCAATTTCAATTCGTACACCATCGAGTGGTTCGCCGTTATAAACACACCCGCCCGATGTTTCACTCATTCCATACGTTGTAACAATTGTGATTTTATGGTGTTCCGCTTGATCTCTCAGGTGTCGCGGTAAATGCGCACCGCCAACGAGTACAGCTTTAACTGATTGTAAGTGGCGTAACAATCTTGCATCGCCATGGAGTGCGCGGTAAAGCTGTGTTGGAACTATTGCTGTGTAATCAGCATGTGGGTATTCGCCATCAAAATTTCTCAAATCAATTGGCTGACTTTGTAATTCAAGGCAGCGCACTAAGACATTTACTCCGGCAATATGAGTAAGTGGAAGCAAGAGCGACCAACGTTGGCCAATCTTTGCTCCAAGAAATTTATGTGATGCTTGTGCCGATGCAATAACTGCTTGCGCCGTGAGCGCGACTTCTTTCGCAACCCCTGTACTTCCAGTGGTAGTGACGATTACTGCAATTGAATCTGGCGCGAATGAGGATTGAACTGGTCCAAAAGCCAGAACTGGCCCACTGCCGTTGAGAGCAGAAGTAATTTTTGCCATTATTTCGGCAAGGGGCTCTTCCGAGCCTACGAGGCTCACTTTTCGTTGTGACTTCATATCCATTGCCGTCGTAGGCTATCGCTAGCAACGATGATGGAGGAAATGTGAGCAGACCGATCAAGCGTGATTTTGGCAGCCGTGAGATTCCACAATGGAAGAACGGGGCTGGAGCAGAAGCATTTACCGATGTGAAATATGAAATCGGTGATGGAATCGCCAAAATAACAATCAATCGTCCCTCCGTTCGCAATGCATTTAGACCACAAACAATTATTGAATTGCAATCTGCATTTTCACTCGCTCGCGACAATGAAGAAGTCGGCGTCATTATTTTGACTGGCGAAGGAACGGAAGCATTCTGTTCAGGTGGCGATATCAGTGTTCGCGGTGACGATGGATACCTTGGCGAGGATTCACTTGCTAAAAAAGGAATCGGGCGTCTCAACGTTTTAGATCTACAAGTTCAAATTCGTCGCACACCTAAGCCAGTTGTAGCAATGGTTGCAGGATGGGCAATTGGTGGCGGCCATGTATTACATGTTGTCTGCGATCTAACAATTGCTGCTGATAACGCACTCTTTGGTCAAACTGGTCCAATGGTTGGTTCATTCGATGGTGGATATGGTTCTGGATTACTCGCTGCAAGTGTTGGTCAAAAGAAAGCACGCGAAATTTGGTTTATGACTCGCTCCTACGATGCAAAAGAAGCGCTCGCAATGGGCCTCGTCAACACGGTTGTGCCAGTTGCAGACCTTGAAGCAGAAACAGTTTCATGGTGTCGCGAAATGTTACGTAATTCTCCATTAGCACTGCGCTTACTCAAAGCAAGCCTGAACGCGGCCGACGATGGTCTTGCCGGTGTTCAGCAACTTGCTGGCGATGCAACACTTCTCTTTTATATGACAGAAGAGGGACAAGAAGGACGCGATGCTTATAAAGAACGCCGCGAACCTGATTTCAAGAAATTTCCAAAGCGTCCCTAATCAATGTTGCTAGATCTCTTCTCCACAATGCGCGTGGTCGCATTGCCAACAAAGACTAATTTTCGCGGGATAAATATCCGCGAAGTTGCACTCTTTAGAGGCGAATATGGCTGGGGAGAATTTTCACCATTTCTCGAATACGGTTATGAAGAATGCGCACCATGGTTGTCATCAGCTATTGAGGCTGCAACACAACCTCGCCCACATATCTATCGCAACTGCGTAAGAGTCAACGGCACTATTCCCGCTCTCAACGATCCAGCAAATATCGAAAAAATTGTTGATTCATTTCATGGGGTAGATACCTTCAAAGTAAAAGTTGGTGAAAACCTCCCAGAAGATATTGCTCGTCTTGCGCGAGTCAGAGCGCTACGTCCTAAGGCCAAACTACGTATCGATGTAAACGGCAATTGGGATGTAGCAACTGCTCTAACAAATTTACGAGCAATCTATGAAAATATTGGCCCGCTTGAATATGTCGAGCAACCATGTGCGACGATAGAAGAGTTGCGTGAACTAAAGACAAAACTCACATTAGATATTCCAATTGCCGGCGATGAAGTCTTGCGAAAAGCTGTCGACCCTTTCGCAGTGGATCTTGTTGGCGCCGTTGATATTGTGATGCTCAAGGTGCAACCACTTGGTGGAATTGCACGTGCAGACAAATTGGCGAAACATCACAACCTTCCAGTAGTTATCTCAAGTGCGCTAGAAAGTGCAGTCGGAATAAATTATGGCTTAATCCTGGCTGCATCTTTTCCTGAAATGAATTTTGATTGTGGACTCGGAACTGGATCGCTACTGAATACAAATGTTGCTGATTTACCTATTACTGATGGCGAAATTCAAATAAATGATTTCGAGCCTGACTTTAGCGGCCATGAAGTGGCACCTGAACGCTTTGAATGGTGGAAGAATCGTGTCATGAAGACTGCGGAGCACTTGGCATGAATCCTTCAACGCAGCTTGCTCGCGTAATTGTGCGCCAAATGATTGAGGCTGGAATAACAGATGCAGTTATCTCACCTGGCTCGCGCAACGCTCCGCTTTCACTAGCGCTTGTTGCTGCTGAAGAAAAGAAATTAATCACATTACATATTCGAATTGATGAACGCAGCGCTGCTTTTTTTGCACTTGGCTTGATCAAATCAACTAAACGCCCTGTTCCAATTATTTGTACAAGCGGAACAGCTGTAGCAAATTATCATCCTGCTGTTCTAGAAGCCCACCATACAAGTCAGCCCTTATTAGTACTAACAGCAGACCGTCCTGCAATGGTGCGCCGTACTGGTGCAAATCAGACAACAGAGCAAGCAAGAATTTTTGGTAAAGCAGTTCGATATTTTGCAGATGTTGATGGTCCTGTTTTTCCAATGGAATTGCCACTAGATAGTTTGCGACAAGGTCCCGTCCATCTCAATATTCAATTTGATGAACCACTCTTGCCTGACGCAGATAATTCTTGGTTGGACGAAATCAAAGTAGCTCAAAAAGATTTCATTACTCGTAAAGGGCCAGGAAAAATTAGAATTAATGAGACTCGTGGTGCATTGGTTATCGGCCACGACAGAGGTGGTCTTGCACTTGAAGAAGTTCAAGAATTTGCCAAAAAATTGGGTTGGCCAGTTATTACTGAGGATCCACTCTCATTTCCCACTTCGACACCACACGCATCGCTATTTCTTACTTCTACAAAGACTCGTCAATCTCTAATTCCGCAAGCAGTAGTAATTATTGGCCGTACAACGCTTTCTCGCTCTATTAATTCATTTATTGCTTCTTCACCTATTACCTATGTCATTGATCCTCGAATAGCCACTGTCGATACAGATCGAACTGCCGAAAAGCGCTTCATTGCTATTCCAGAATTAGATAAATCAGACCCTAGTGAAGACTGGATAGCAACATGGAAAAAGTTTGGTGAAAGAAGCGCAAAGGTTGTTGCCCAACTTGATGGGTGGAATGAAGCAACTATTGCTCGAGAGATTTCAAAGTTCTTGCCTAACGGCTCCTCTTTATTTATCTCGTCATCGCGCCCCATTAGGGATATAGAAGCATTTGCTACACCTCGAGACGGAGTAGAAACTTTTGCGAATCGGGGACTGGCAGGAATTGATGGCAATATTTCAAGTGCTTTGGGTATGGCAATTGGACGCAAGAATTCTTATGCACTCATTGGAGATTTAGCTTTTCTTCATGACATTACCGGGTTGATAACAAATGAGAAAATTGATTGCCGAATACTCGTTATCAATAACGATGGCGGAGGTATCTTTTCTACGCTTCCTCAAAGCGGTGTTACAGGCTTTGAGCGAGTTTTTGGAACCCCACATGGTTTGGATCCTGCTGCAATTGTAATAGCTATGGGAATTTCTGCAACTTCGGTTTCAAATCACAAGGAGCTTCGGAAAGAATTAGAAAAGCCCGTTGCTGGAATTTCGGTTGTAGTTATCAATACTCCATCGCGTGAATCTAATGGAGAAAATCTTAAGAAAATATATAAATTAATTGAAGGAATTTAGCTAAGCGCACTCTTCATCGGTGCAAATTTTGCTTGACTCTCGGCAAGTTCACGTTCTGGATTTGAGCCTGCAACAATTCCGCATCCTGCGTAAAGGCGGATTGAATTTCCTTGAATCTGCCCGCAACGTAGCGCAATCCCAAGTTCCCCATCACCTGATGCATCTATCCAACCAACAGGTCCGGCATAACGACCCCGCGCTAAGCCCTCTATCTCATTGATGATTGCATTTGCTTTATTAGTTGGAGTTCCACAAACGGCAGCTGATGGATGAAGTTTTTCTAGTACTGAAAATGAATCAACTTTATTGAGTGTTTCAACCAGTGCTCCAGTTACATCTGTTGCTAGGTGCATCACATTTGCTAAGTGCAACACAAAAGGAGATTCAGGAACGTTAGTTGATTTACAAAAAGGAGCAATTGCATCTGCAACCGAACGAACTGCATATTCATGTTCTTCTAAATCCTTAGAAGAACGAGCAAGAGATGCTGCAAGTGCTAAATCCTTTTCATCATTACCTGTCTTACTAATGGTGCCTGCAAGCACGCGAGAAGTAATCATGCCGTGAGTTAGCCTCATCAATAATTCTGGAGTAGCACCAACGAGATCTGAAATTGCAAAGTTCCATGTTGATGGATATTCGATTGCGAGCCTTTTTAGGATCTTACGTGGGTCAATTACTAATTCAGTAGTTATATTAATTTCTCGTGCTAAAACAACTTTTTCTACATCTCCTTTTTGAATCCTTAAAATCGCTTGTGAAACGCGAGTTTTCCACCGATCATCAACCTCGAAGTCTTGGCGCCAAGTCATCGAGTTCGAAGGGAAAACAGGGGCTCTCTCAGGCAATGAAGGCTGTACGCCTTCACCGATCCATGTGATCCATGATTTTCCATTACGCAGTCCAACAACAACTTCGGGGATAACTAATACAGAGGCATCCTCAGGTGAGAAAGAAAAAGATGTGAAAAGTATTGGTCCGGTTCCATTTGCATGCACGCTGTCATTTATTTGCATTTTTGATAATTGTTCTTGCCACCAATGTCGTGCATCAGCAAAACGAGTAGGACCACTCACTGTTGTTGTTGCAAAAACACCCCAACCAACAAGTCCATCACCTCCTCGCACCCATGCAACTGGATGATGGGCAGGCAAAAGATCTAAAAGTGGAAGGTGCTCACTGAGACGCGAAGTTGTAACGGGGATGGATGGTGTCATAAATAAGTTTTATAAAATCTTTTTCTGGACAAAGCGCCAAAGAATAGGAAGTGATGTTCCTGCAATAGCAATTTTTATAACTTCCCCAAAGATAAATGGAGTAAGTCCAGCATTGAGAGTCCAAGCCCAATCTTTTCCCGTGAATTGATGTAACCACATAAGTCCAAATGTAAAAATAATGAGATTACCAAGGAGCATGGCAGGAAGTGCGGTAATAAATTTTTGATCTAAGCGACGCTGGGCTAATGTTCCAAGAACAAATGATGCGATAAGCATTCCAACCAAATATCCACCAGTTGCTCCAACAACTTTTTCAATTCCATAACTTCCATTAGCAAAAATTGGGGCCCCAGCAATTCCGGCAAGTAAATACACAGCAAAAGTTGTCATGCCAAGTGTTGCGCCATACGAGGTAGATAGAAGGAGCACGCCCAATGTCTGTCCCGTAAAAGGCACGGGCGAACCAGGAATCGGAAATGCCACTTGAGCGAGCGCCGAAAGGAAGATGACGCCTCCAGTTACAAAGAGGACGCGGGTAAGCGCACTACTTCGTGGAAAGAGTGAGGCGCGAAGAGTTGTTGTAGCCAATGACATTACTTTTCCTTTCAGCAAGTTGTGGATGAGCCTACTTCAGTGGAGAATATGGCTATGTCTCGCGCCAATTTGAACAAAGATCCCGATGAAGTTGCGGCGATGTTTGATGGCGTGGCCACGAGATATGACCTCGTCAATGATTTATTGAGTCTGGGTCAGACGAAGGCATGGCGCCGAGCGACTACGGCCACGATTGCCCCAGCCCCAGGGATGAAAATTCTCGATATTGCCGCTGGAACAGGCTCATC
>Ga0114967_10000662_pt1 | contig 29683 bp, 20 predicted proteins | sample M_130628_MF_Meta_FD_92639 | JGI IMG/M metagenome (GOLD analysis project Ga0114967, IMG submission 92639) | Freshwater microbial communities from Lake Montjoie, Canada to study carbon cycling - M_130628_MF_MetaG | ecosystem: Environmental > Aquatic > Freshwater > Lake | place: Lake Montjoie...
GCGGCAGGCTTCAAGGGCAGCAAGGGTCAGTCCGCCACCATCTGGGCGCCGGCGCCTGGTATCACCAAGCTGGTTGCCGTGGGCATGGGCCCGGCCGCAGCACTCACGCCCGATTCGGCCGAGGCGGTGGGCGGCGCCACCTACCCTCTGATCCGGGCCGAAAAGGACGTGCTGCTGGCCGCCGATGGCATCGAGATGCCAGTGGCGCTGCGCGTCGCCCTCGGTGTCAAACTGCGCAGCTACCGCTTCGACCTCTACCGCACCACCCAAAAGCCGGATGATCTGCCCAAGCTCGCCCGCCTCGCGGTGGCGCTGGCCGAGCCGACGGCAGCGCGCGCCGCCTATGCCCCCTTCCGCGCGGTGGCCGAGGGCGTCTTCCTCTCGCGCGATCTGGTCAGCGAGCCGCCGAATGTGCTCCACCCGGTCGAAATGGCCGAGCGCTGCCGTGGGCTGGAGGCGCTGGGCGTCACCGTTGAAATCCTCGGCCTCAAGGAAATGAAAAAGCTGGGCTTCGGCGCCCTGCTCGGCGTCGCCATGGGCTCGGCCATCGAGCCGCGCATGGTGGTGATGAAGTGGAATGGCAGCAAGAAGAAGACCGAAAAGCCGATTTGCTTCATCGGCAAGGGCGTCACCTTCGACACCGGCGGCATCTCCATCAAACCCGCCGGCGGCATGGAAGACATGAAGTGGGACATGGCGGGCGCTGGCACCGTGGTGGGCCTGATGGCAGCCCTCGCCGGCCGCAAGGCACGGGTGAATGTGGTGGGCCTTGTCGGCTTGGTCGAGAATATGCCCTCCGGCACCGCCCAACGCCCGGGCGATGTGGTCAAGACCGCCTCCGGCCAGACGGTGGAGGTGATCAACACCGATGCCGAAGGCCGCCTCGTGCTGGCCGATGTCATCCACTACGCCATCACCAAGCATGATCCGAAATGGATGATCGACCTCGCCACCCTGACCGGCGCGATCATCGTCGCCCTCGGCCATGAGCATGCCGGGTTGTTCAGCAATGACGACACGCTGGCAGCACAGGTGGAAGCCGCCGGCCGCGCCACCGGCGAGTTGTGCTGGCGCCTGCCGCTCTCGGATGCCTATGACAAGCAAATCAAGTCCGACATCGCCGATATGAAGAATGTCGGCACAAGGGCGGGTGGCTCGATCACCGCGGCGCAGTTCATCCAGCGCTTCGTACAGGGCCGTCCCTGGGTGCATCTGGACATCGCCGGCACCGCCTGGTCGGCGAAGGACCTGCCCACCACGCCCAAGGGCGCCACGGCCTTCGGCGTGCGGCTGCTCGACCGCCTTGTGGCGGATCATTTCGAGGGCTGAGGCAATGTTGCCCGTCGCGGTGCGGTTTCGGGCCACGCCGGGCGATACGCCAAACCGCGCGGGCACAGAACTGCGCGATGGTTTTGACGCCCAGGGCCAGACCATAAGGCTGGACCTCACCCAGGGGCCCGAGGTCGCGGGCGCCCTGGCCTGGGCAGCCCTGGCCAAGGGCCGGCACGCGCTGGAAATCGATGCCCGTGGCTTGGCCGATCCGGTGGCGCTGGCCGCCGGCGCCACCCTGCGCGCCTGGTCACCTCGCTCCGCCCCGCGCGGCATGCTGAGCATAGTATGCGATGCGCCACGCATTTCCGCCCGGCTCTGGGCCAGAAGCTGGCCGGGCATCGCCGGCAATCTCTTCGCCCGCGATCTTGTGGTGCGGCCGGCCAATGACCTGACACCCGCCGCCTTCGTCCAGGCGCTGCAAGGCCTGTCCCGCCATGGGCTGCAGGCGACGGTGCATGACCGCGCCTGGCTGGCAGATCATGGCTATGGTGCCCTCAGCGCCGTCGGCCGGGCGGCGAAGAGCGGCCCCTACCTCGTCACCCTCCACTGGCCGGGTGAGGGCCCGCCCATCGCCCTGGTGGGCAAGGGGCTGTGCTTCGACACCGGCGGCATTTCCATCAAGCCAGCGGGCGGGATGGAAGCGATGCGCGCCGATATGGCCGGGGCCGCCGCCTGCGCGGGCGCCATGCTGGCCCTGGCGCTGGGCCGCACCCCGCGCGCAGCCGTGGCGGTGCTCGCCATCGCCGAAAACACCACCGGTGCGGATAGCTACCGCCCCGGCGACGTCCTGCACACCGCCAAGGGCCTGACAGTGGAGGTGGTAGACACCGATGCCGAAGGCCGCCTCGCCCTCGCCGATGCCCTGCACCATGCCATCAACCGGCACAGCCCTCGCGCGGTGCTGGATGCGGCGACGCTGACGGGCTCCATCGTGACCGCGCTCGGCCACCATCATGCCGGCCTGTTCAGCAATGATGCGACGCTGCAAAGCGCCACCCTCGCCGCCGGCCGCGCAGCGGGCGAACCCCTCTGGCCCATGCCAATCGGCGAGCGGCACCGCGAGGATCTCACCAGCGCCATCGCCGATCTGCGGCAATGCATGCCTGCCGGCCTTGGGCGCCAGCCCGATGCCTGCCACGCCGCCGCCTTCCTGCGCGAATTCGTCGGCACCACGCCCTGGGCGCATCTGGACATCGCCGGCATGGACCTGGCCGAGGCTGGCAACCCGCTGGCAGCCAAGGGCATGCCAACCGGCTTCGGCGCCCGGCTATTCGCCCGGCTTATTCAAGAACATTGATCCGCGCCGCCGCTTGCCGGGCGAAAAGCTCCGGCCGGTACATATCCGAAAGCTCCGCGCCGGGCAGTTCATAACGGCCAGGAGTGGTCGCGCGCAGCCGCCAGGCCAAACGCACAACCTGGTCCTCGACGGTGAGATTCACCGCCGCCGCCACCCGGTCATCCAGCGCCGGTGTCGCTGTCGGATCGCTCAGCGTGCCGACCCAGGGCATGGCAGGCAGATTGCCAGCGGGCAGGCGAGCCACCACCTCCCAGCCCGCCGGCAGCCCCTGCTGCACCATGGCGGTATGCGCCTGGCCATCCTCCGCCCGGCCCTCCAGCTGGAGGATGAATATGGTGCCCGAGCGCAGTTGATCGAGGTTCAGCGGCTCCCCGGCCAGGGTGAAGAACCGCCTGGCCACCCGCATCGCATTGCGCCCGGCCGGCAGGGCAGTGGCGGGAATGCCGGTGATGCTGGTGCTGGCCCAGACCGGCCCATCGCCCTGATTGCGCATGCTGGCCGCAGCACTGAGCGGCGCCACGATGAGGTTGGCGGGCGGGTCGAGTGTGGTGCCGTTCAGTGCCACGCGCACGGGCTGGGCATTGCGGCCCAGCGTGGTGGCGGCCAACAGCGCCCAGCCCTGTTCCTGGGTGCTGGCGCCGCCGGGGGTGAATTCGGGGCCAGGCACGCGGCTGCGGACCTCGTTCATCCGGCCCTGCAACACGCCGGCTTCGGCCATTAGCACGGTGATCGCCAGCCAGTCCCGCGCCGCGCTGCCATAGTCGGTGTGCCAGAAGCGCCGGTTCGGGCTGGCCAACGCCCCGAGAAAAGCCTGCTCCGCCCGGGCAGTATCGCCGCCACGAGCGAAGGTGGCGCCAAGCTGGGCGCGGGCAAGCGGCGTCGGCAACCGGGAAAGATGTTCCAACAGCCGGCGCGCAGCACCCAACCGCACCCGCCCACCCAGGGCCAGCGCATGCAGGCGATAGGCCTGGATGGCGAAATCGGCGGGCCTATCACCCTCCGAATCCTCCACGGCCTCCTCGAGATATTGCAGCGCCGCGTTCAGCGCGGCATCCGGCACCGCAGCACCCGCCGAGCGGGCGCGCAGCAAGGCCTCGGTGGCAAAGGCCGAAAGCCAGGGCTCCGGCTCACCCTGGGCCGACCACATCGAAAAACCACCCTCGTAGCGCTGGCGGTTCAGCACACTGTTCACGGCCAACTGCAACCGGCCACCGCGATCCTCTCCGGCCCAGGGCCCAGCCGCGGCGAGGCCCAGGACGCGCGAGCCAGCCTGTTCCACGCAATCCAGCGGAAAACCCTCCAGCGCCCGCAGCATGCCCGGCACATCATAGCGCACCGGCCCACCGAACCGGGCAGAGGCGCGCCAACTGCCGGGAATAAATCGCTCCACCGCCAGGGCGAGCGGCCGCTCGGCACCCGCAGGCACCTCGGCGCTCGAGGTCTCGGTGATGATCGCGCGCGAGGATCGCACGGTGATCCTGGCCTCGCGCAGCAGCGAAAAACCACCAGGGCTAGTGACGGAAAGCCGCAAAAGCCCCTCGCCCTGGCCGCTGGCGCGCAGGCCGGAAGCCAGGGTCACCCGCTGGCCCTGCGCCAAAGCCTGGCTGAAACTGGCCGGACCGTTGAGCGCAATGGCGCCCTCAGCCGCCAGGGTGATTGCAACCGCCCCCGCCGGCAGGTCGAGGTTATGCAGCAGCAGCGGCAGCCTAGCCTCATCGCCAGGGGCAAGGAAGCGCGGCAGAATGGCCTCGGCGACCAGCGGGTCACGCACGGTGAGCGCCCGGCCGGCGGCGCCAACCCGCGAGCCCTCCCAGGCCACCGCCATCAGGCGCAATTCACCGGCGAAATCGGGAATGTCCAGCGTCACCTCCGCCAGCCCATCGGCGCCCACCGGCACCACGCCGGAGAAGAGTGAGACATTGCGCTGTGGAATCTCCAACCGGCCCAGCCCATCATCGCCATCGCCGCCCTGGCGCAGCGTGGCGGCCTCGCCCTCGGGCGGCGGGATCAGCCGGCCGTAATCATCGCGAATATCCACGCCCAGGCGGCGGCGGCCAGTGTAATGGACCAGGGGGTCGGGGGTGACGAAGCGGGTGAGGCGCAATATTCCCTCATCCACCGCGGCCAGGGTCAGCCGCGCCTCGCCAGCCGCACCGGTGACCCGCACGGGTATGGTGATGCGCTGGCGCGGCGTGATGCGCGTGGGCCCCTCGATGGCCAGCATCAGCGCCCGGCTGGCAGGGTCGATCTGCAGCCAAGCTAGGCCGAGCGCCCGGCCCGGATGGCCAGCACGCGCTTCGCCCGGGCGAAACACCGTCACCGCCACATGGGCCCCAGCCCCCCAGGCGGCGTCAACCGGCAGGGTGACCTCGGTGCCACCAGCGGCCACCGCCACCTCATGGATGGCGACCAGACGGTCGGTCAGCACGGCCAGGCTGGCCACGCCGGCAAAGGGTGCCTGGATGCGGATGCGCGCGGTCTCTCCCGGCGCATAGACCTGACGGTCGGCGGCGACATCGACCTTGTCGGGCGTGTCGATGCTCTCGCCCGAGGCCCAGCCACTGCGGAAGCGGATGGAGGAGATGGCCAGGCCCTGCGGCTCGCTCACCTCCAGCCGATAGCGGCCAAAGGGCAGCGCACGGGCCAGCCGCACGGGCTGGGTCGTGGTGGTGATGCTGCCCCCCTCCACCGGCTCGCTGCGCCAGATGGTGGCGTAGCGCGGCGTGCCCTGGTTCAGCACCACGCGCCATTCCGGCGTCTCCCGCACCAGGCGCCAATTCAGTGTCGTGCCCTGCGCGGCGGCAGCGGGGTCGAGGCCGATGATTTCAAAAACCGCCTCCTGCCCCTCATTCACCGCACCATCGGCAAAGCCGGGGCGGATGCCGATCATCATGTTGCGGCCCTGCACCGCGAGGCTCGCAGAGGCACTGGAAGTGCGCCCGCCCGGCTCCTCGACATTGAGCTCCACCCGCGCGGTCAGCGGCCGCGTGCTGTCCGGCGCGCGGGGCAGGCTGAGGGTGAGGCTGCCGCGGCCCTGCGCATCGGTGGCCGGTAATTCGGCGAAGAGCTGCGGCGGCTCGGTGATCTCGTCCACCAGGCCGAATTCGAAGCGCGGCCATTCGGCGAATGGGAGACGGTTGGGCTGGAAGCTGACGGTGGCATTGCCGGTCATCCCCGCGCCCGGAGCATCATAGAGAAAGCGCACGGTCACGGGGATTTTGAGCGGCGTGCCCGGCACCAGCGGCCCCGCCGCCGCCATGGTGACCTCCAGGCGCTCAGGCACGAAGGCATCGACACGGAAATCAGCGCTGGCAACGGGCGGCTGGGCGGGGTCGGTCAGCACCTCCAGCTTCCAGGTACCGGCGGGGGCACCCGCGGGCAGCTGGATGGGCCAAAGCAGCGCGGCTCCGGGCTCGCGCGCCGGCACGGCCTCAGCCGCCACCTGGCCATTGGGGCGGCGCAGGCGCAAGCGGGTGGGGATATTGCCGATGGGAGCGCCACCAGCGTCACGCAGCAGCACGGTGGTGTTCACCACCTCGCCGGGGCGAAAAATCCCACGGTCGAAATAAACAAAGGGATCAAGAGGCCCGGGATGCGGCCGGCCGGTGGCGCCGCGGTCGGAGAGGTCGAAGCTGGCAGCATCGAGGCTGAGGGCAACGAAATCATCGCCCTTTGCGGCATGGATGGCCTGGGGCGCGATCGGCCCCTGGCCACGCAGCAGGGGGGCGGCGAAGCGGGCCACGCCATCACTATCGGCCTCGGCCTCGCCCAGCACTTCGTTATTGGCGGCAATCAGGCTGAGGCGGGTACCAGGCTCCACCCTGCCCGATTGCAGGCCGCGCGCCTGCACCGCCAGCCCCTGTGGGCTGCGCCAGGCCGTCAGCCCCAGATCGGTGACGAAGATGGGCAGGGTGCTGGCCGCGATCCGCCTCGCGCCCGTGCCATCGCCGGCGCGGGCAACCAGCATGAATAAGCCGGGACCAGCCTGGCGCAGCACCTCGGGCAGCGGCAGCACCACGCGCTGGGTGGTATTGGGCTGCATGCTGGCCAACTCGGCCCTACCTTCCCAGACCACACGACCATAACTCTCGGCGATATCCTCCGACTCATAGGCCTCCAACGCGGCCAGGCTGTTGCGCAGGCGCAGCGCCGGCACCAGCGCGCGTTCCGAGACCCGCACCAGCCGCAATTGCAGCGCCGAGAGATTAACCGTCCCCACCCCCACCCGCGCCTGCTGCCCCCGCGCCAGGATAAAACGGCTGGAATCGAAAGCTATGCGCGGCGCCCGGTTGGGCATGGCCACCTGCACCGGGGTATCGCGCGCCAGCCGCAGCCCATCCTCGCCCGGCATGCCGGCGCGCAGCACGAGGCGGGTGGTGCGGCCATGCGGCAGGCCCGCCACGCAGAGCTGCGCGCCCTCCCGCGTCACAGAAAGCCCGGGGATGGCGGGCTCGGCCCGCAGCCAATCGGCCGGCTGCCAGTCACTGCGCTGGGCGGGGCTCACGGTGAAGCCAATACAGGCCGAGGGGGGCTCGGCCTCGGCATTGGTGGTGACGCGGGCGACGAGAATACCGGCAGCGCGGCGGGCATCGGCCAGCATCGTGGTGTAGCGGGCGTCATTTGGCGCCCGGGCGACAACGGCTTCCAGCACCGCCAATTGCTGCGGCAGGCGATCAAGCCGGGCCAGCGCCTGGGCCATGAGCAGCAAGGATGGGATTTCCGGCACGCCACCCGGCACCGCCATGAAGTTCAGCCAGGCGGCCTGCAGCGCACGGGCGGCCTCGGGCGGGGTTCTGGCGAGTTGGGCGCGGGCGAGGGCGAGATATTGCTGGGCCTGCGGCTCCCCCATGCCCACCCTTTCCTCCCAGGCGGCGGCGGCCGCTGCCCAATTATTGGCACGTTCAGCGGCGGCTGCGCGGTTTTCAGCCGCCAGACGCGCCTGAGCGGTGCCACCGGCAGGGAAGCGGCGTTGCAATTCGTTTTGATAGCGCTCTGAATCATTCGCAATGCCAGGCAGGTCCGGCATCTGCGCAAGGGCGGTTAGGGGCATCCCCAGCACCATCACAACGAGGCACATGACGGGGAGCAAGCGTTGCATCGAGCGTCTCCAATTCCAATCCTGCCAGGATGGCACAGCTGCTTTACGTGTGGGGTGGCGCATCTGCGTGGAATCGCATCACTTCATCTGACTGTGAATATTAAAATTGTTCCACAGTATGCACAAATGATTCGTACAATTCCCGCATTCGCCACAAAAGGAGCAAGTTCGGGGGCGTGGCCGGCGGGTATGAGCGCTCCCATCGATGACCTAGGAAAACCGAATGTTGCGTAACGCTACCTTTGCCTTGGCCATGGTGTTGCCGCTCCTCGCTGCGGCGCAGAGCGGCGCCCCCGCTCCCGCCACCACCCCCGCTGGCCCGCCAGCCATACCGGTGACAACCGATGGCGCCATCGTTGGCCCGGTGCCGGTGCGGATCATCGCCAATGGAACAGTGCAGTCTGAAAGCGTGGTGACCATCCGCCCCCGCGTCGATGGCCAGATCACCCATGTGCATGTGGCCGAGGGCCAGATGGTCCGCCGCGGCCAATTGCTCTTCAACCTCGATTCCCGGCTGTACCAGGCGCTGCTGCAGCAGCAGGAAGCACAGTTGCTGCGTGACCGAGCCCAGGCCACCCGCACCCAGCTCGACGCTGCCCGCTACCAGAGCCTGCGCGGCGAGAGCTTTGCCAGCCAGCAACGCTTTGAGCAGGCCCAAGCCGATGCCGCCGCCGCCGCCGCCACCGTGCAGGCAGACCTCGCGCTGATCGCCCAAATCCGCCTTTCCGTCGAATTCGCCTCCATCACCGCCGAGGTGGATGGCCAGTTGGGCGCCCTGCCCCTGCGCGTGGGCAATTTCGTCCGCCTGGCCGAGAATGTCGCCCTGGGCACCATCACCCAGACCAACCCGATCCTGGTCCAGTTCAACGTGCCCGAGCGCTGGCTGCCGATGATCCGCAACGCCATGCGCAGCAATACACCGCCGCCTGTACTGGCCACCGCCGATGGCGATACCGGCCCGCCGGCCGAGGGCGTGCTGGTCTTCATCGACAGCCAGGTCGATACCGCCACCGGCTCCATCACCCTCAAGGGCCGCTTCGACAATGCCGATAGCCGGCTGTTACCGGGCCAATATGTCCAAGTCTCCGTCGTGCCGGCGGTGCAGGAGAACGCCATCTCCATCGCCTCCGCCGCGGTGCAGACCGGGCAACAGGGCCGCTATGTCTTCGTCGCGGCCGATGGCGTGGCCCGCCGCCGCCCCATCACGCTTGACCGCTCCCTGGGCGAGCGCGCAGTGGTCCGCGGCGAAATCCGCCATGGTGAGCGGGTGATCGTCGATGGCGCGCAGCGCGTCACCGAAGGCTCACGTGTTGTGGATCGGAGCGCGGCGCCGCAACGCGTCTCCTCCCTGGAGACGCCGCGATGAATATCTCCGAGCTCTGCATCCGCCGGCCGGTCATGACGTGCCTGCTGACGGCCGCCGCCGTCGTCGCTGGCGTCATCGCCTATACCCGCCTGCCGGTGGCCGCCGTGCCGCGCGTGGATTTCCCGGTCATCCAGGTGCAGGCCACCTTCGCCGGGGCCAGCCCGGAGACGATGGCAACATCGGTCGCCCTCCCGCTCGAACGGGAATTCTCCACCATCGCCGGGCTGGAGAGCATGAGCTCCAACTCAGGCCAGGACACCCTGAACCTCACGCTGCAATTCCAGCTCGGCCGCAATATCGACAGCGCGGCGCAGGATGTGCAGGCGGCGATGACCCGCGCCCAGCGCCGCCTGCCCATCGAGATGACCATCCCGCCCAGCTACCGGAAGGTGAACCCGGCCGATGCGCCGGTGCTACTGCTCACCCTTTCGGGCGGCGACACGCCGCTCTACCGGCTCAATGACATCGCCAGCACCATCATTGCCCCCGCGCTGTCGCGCGTGCAGGGCGTGGCGCAGGTGCAAACCTATGGCGAGCAGCTCTATTCCGTGCGTGTGCGGCTAGACCCTGACCGTATCGCCGCCATGGGCCTGGCTTTTGACAGTGTCAGCCAATCCATCGTCGCGGCCAATTCCAACGCGCCGGTCGGCCTGCTGACCGGCAACCGCCAGCAATTGACCCTGCGGTCGAACGAGCAGCCGCAGAATGCCGCGGCCTTCGGCAATCTCGTCGTCTCCGGCCGCGCCTCCGCACCGGTGCGCCTGAACGAAATCGCCCAGGTGGCCGATGGCGTACAGAATGAGCGTGTGGCGAGTTGGGCCAATGGCAGCCGCTCACTGGTGCTGGCCGTCATGCGACAGCCGGATGCGAATACCGTCGATGTGGTCGATGGCGTGCGCGCCTCCATCCCCGGACTTCAGGGCGCCCTGCCGCCCGGCGCCTCGATCGGCGTCTTCCTGGACCGTTCGGTCTCCATCCGCGCCGCGGTGCATGACGTACAGGAATCGCTGATCATCGCCATCGGCCTCGTGGTGCTGGTCTGCTTCCTCTTCCTGCGCCGCGTTACCGCCACGCTCATCCCCTCCATCGCCGTCCCCATCAGCCTCTGCGTCACCTTTGGCCTGATGTATGCGCTGGGCTACGGCATCGACAACGTGACGCTGCTGGGCCTGACCATCGCCGTCGGCCTCGTGGTGGATGACGCGATCGTCGTGCTGGAAGCCATTGTCCGCCATATCGAGGAGGGGATGGAACCGCTGAAGGCGGCCATCCAGGGCTCGCAGGAGGTGGGCTTCACCGTTCTCTCCATCACCCTGTCGCTGATCGCGGTGTTCCTGCCCATCCTGCTGATGGGCGGCGTGGTGGGCCGCGTGTTCAACGCCTTCGCCGCCACCGTCTCGCTCGCCGTCATCGCCTCCTGCTTCGTGTCGCTGACGCTGACGCCGCTGATGGCCAGCCGGATGCCCGCACACAGCAATCCCGGCCGGATCGACCGGTTTTTCGAGGCAGGCTTTGTCGCGGTCGAAAAATCCTACGATTGGGCGCTGGGCTATGCGCTGCGCTTTAAGCTGGTGGTCTGGGTGGTCTTCCTCGCCTCGGTGGGCGCCGCTGGCTATATGGCGGTCATCATCCCCAAGGGCTTCTTCCCCATCGAGGATACCGGCCTGCTGACGATGAACACCGAGGGCCCGCGCGGCACCTCGATTTATGGCATGGCCGAGATGCAGGGCCGCGTGGCCGAGATCGTGGCGCGCAGCCCACATGTTGAGACCGTGGTCTCCAACCTCGGTGCAGTGGGCGGTTCAGCCTCGATCAATCAAGGCCGGATGTTTGTACAACTGAAGAACCGCGCGCACCGGCCGGATGTGCAAACGGTGATTCAGGAACTGCGCCGGCAGACCAGCGGCGTGCCTGGTATGCGAACCTTCATCCAGCCGATCCAGAACATCAATTTCGGCGCCCGCCAGTCCCGCACCCTCTACCTCTACACCATGCAGGGCCTGAGCCTGGATGAGCTGTATGATTGGGCACCAAGGCTTGAGGCAGCGCTCTCCCGCTCGCGGCAACTGCAGGATGTGAACACCGATCTCCAGCTCGACAGCCCGGTGGTACTGGTCAATGTGGATCGCGACCGCGCCACCGCACTCGGCGTCTCGGTCGATCAGGTGCGCCAGGCGCTGTTCTCGGCCTTCGGCGCGCGGCAGATTTCCACCATCTATGGCCAGGCCAATGCCTATCCGGTGATCATGGAGGCGCTGCCGGAAGATCAGCGCGATGAGAATGGCCTCGCCAAGCTCTATCTTCGCTCCAACACCGGCCGCCTGATCCCACTATCCGCCCTGGCGACCATCGAGCGCCGCTCGGGCCCGCTCACGGTGGCGCATCAGGGCCAGCTTCCGGCGGTGACCATCGGCTTCAATACGCCGCCGGGCGTGGCGCTGGGTGATGCGGTGAACGCCATACGCGCGGTGGAGCGCGAGATCGGCCTGCCACCCACCATCGTGACCGGCTTCACCGGCTCGGCCCAGGTCTTCCAGCAGGCGCTCGCCGGGCAGGGTTTCCTGGTGCTGGCCGCCATCTGCATCGTCTATGTGGTGCTGGGCGTGCTGTATGAATCGCTGGTCCACCCGCTCACCATCCTCTCCGGCCTTCCGGCCGCAGCGCTCGGTGCCTTCGCCACGCTGTGGCTGTTCAATCTCGACCTCTCGGTCATCGCGGTGATCGGCGTGCTGCTGCTGATAGGATTGGTGAAAAAGAACGCCATCATGGTGGTGGATGTGGCGTTGCAACGCCAACGTGCCGGCGAGAATGCCCGCGATGCCGTGCGCCATGCCTGCGTGCTGCGCTTTCGCCCCATTCTAATGACGACGCTGGCCGCGGCGGCGGGTGCTGTGCCCATCGCCGCCGGCTGGGGTGCGGCGGCCGAGCTGCGCCAGCCACTCGGCCTAGCCGTGGTGGGTGGCCTCGCGGTCAGTCAGGTGCTCACGCTCTTCGTCACACCGGTGCTGTATCTGGCGTTTGACGGGCTGGCGGCAAAGTTCAGCCGTGGCCGCGGCGCGGTGACGCCAGTGGCCCACGCCCCGGCAGAGTAACCAGGGTGCGCGCGCGCTACTGCGGCGCTAGGTCGCGCCGCATGAGGGTCACGGGCAGCCCGTGCTCCTCCTCCATCCCCACCGCCAGCCAGCCCAGCCCGGCATAAAGCGGTGCAGCATTCTGGGTGAACAACCAGAGCCGTGTCACGCCATGGCTCAGGGCAAAGCCTTCCACTCGTCGCACCAGCCTGCTGGCATGGCCCCGGCCGCGGAATTCCTCACGCACAAAAACCCCGGCCAACCATGGTGTCAGATCAGGCCTTGCATCCAGGTCCTGCGCGGCAAGGCTGGCGGTGCCCACCGGCGTTGGCCCATCGAACAGCACAAAGGTTTCCTCCGCGCCGACCGCCGGCAGCAGGATCAGCGCCGTGAGTGCCTGCACATCCATCGCGCCAGGATGCTGAAAAAAAGCCCCCCATAGCCAAGCCGCGACCATGGGCGCGAGTTCGGGCCGTTCAGAAATGGCGACGATGCTCATGGCCGCCATGCGCGATGATAGGGGTGGCCCTCGCGAATGCATTGCGCCCGGAACAATTGTTCCGCCAGCAACCCGCGCACCAGAAAATGCGGCCATGTCAGAGGGCCGAGTGAAAGCCGGGCCTCAGCACGCGCCAGCACGCTGGGGTCCAGCCCCTCGGCGCCACCGATGGCGAAGACCATGGGCCGCGCCGCTTCCATCCAGCGCGTGGTCAGCGCCGCCAGCGCCTCGGAGGTCGGCGCAGCGCCGCCCAGATCCATTGCCACAAGCAGGGCACCGGCAGGCAGCGCCGCCAGAATGGCCGCCCCCTCCCGCCGGCGGATTTCCGCCGGGCTGCCACGCGCCTCGGCAAACTCACTCACCTCCAGCGGCGGGCGCAGGCGGGCATTATGCTGGGCGAAAAGCGCAGCCTCAGGCCCCGGTTTAATCCGCCCTATCGCCAGCAGCCTCGCCTTCAAACGGGCTCGTAGCCTGAGCCGCTCTCCGCCTTCGGGCTGTCATCACCCCACATCTTCTCCAGCCGGAAGGTCTCGCGCGCTTCGGGCTTGAACAGGTGGATGACCATGTCGCCGCAATCGATCAACACCCATTCCGAACTGGCCTGGATGGCGTCGCGCTTCAGCTTCATGCCCTCCTTCGCCAGGGCTTCCTGCAGATGGGTCGCCATCGCCTGGATCTGCCGATCGGCCAGGCCGGTGGCAATGATAATTCGGTCGGCATAGGAGGCGCGGCCGGTGACGTCGAGCACCTTGATATCCTCGGCCTTGTCATCCTCCAGCGACTTTTTCGCGGCGGTGACGAGCAGTTCCAGCCGGTCAGGCGAGAGTGGCGCCGGCCGCTTGCGGCCACGGACGCGCTTGGGCTCGGCAGCGGCCATGGCCTCGGCCACCTTGATATCGGCCGGGCTGATCTTACTGGCGCGCGGCTTCACCTGGGCATTGCCAGCACCCAGGCTGGTGCGGGCGCGGCCGGCGGGTACGGCCTCGGCGGCTGATTTGCGCGGGCGTGCAGCGGGTTTGGCGGTGGCGCGGGCCGGAGCCTTGGCGGCCGCCGGCTTCGTGGCAGCAGGCTTGGCCCCGGCACGGGCAGGCGCAGTCTTCGCCGCCACCGGCTTGGCGGCAGCGCGGGCCGGAGCCTTCTCAGCCGCCGGCTTCGTGGCAGCAGGCTTGGCCCCGGCACGGGCAGGCGCAGGCTTCGCCGCCACCGGCTTGGCGGCAGCGCGGGCCGGAGCCTTCTCAGCCGCCGGCTTCGTAGCAGCAGGCTTGGCCCCGGCACGGGCAGGCGCAGTCTTTGCCGCCACCGGCTTGGTAGCGCCACGGGCCGAAGCCTTCTCGGCCGCAGGTTTCGTTGCCGCGGCACGGGCGGGCGCGGGCTTAGCCACAGCGCGCACGGGCGCCTGAGCTGCCGCGGATTTCGCAGTTGTAGCCTTCGCTTTCGGCGCGGCGGCCGAAGGCTTGGCCGGTGCCCGGCGAGGTTTTTCGGCCTCGGGGCTGGGGGATGTTTTCGGCGTGCGGGCCATGGGAGGCTCCTTTTCTCAGGGCTCACTGCCAGAATTTGGCCGTTTGCGCCACTCTTCCCGAATCGCCGTGGCCGATGCGGCATGCAGCGGCGCCGCAACGAAGCACCAGGGCGCATGCCGGGCGGGCGCGAACATCGCCCCAGGCCGCCGCCGGTGCCGCCGCAGCACCGCAGCCGCCCGCCCCGCCAGCGCCTGGCGGGTGCTGCCTGGGCGCGGCAAAACCGCCAGCCGCGTCCTCGCCACCAGCCGCCGCCAGCGGTTCCAGCGCGGCAATTGCACCAGATTATCAGCGCCGATGATCAGCACAAATTCCACCCGAGGAAACCGCCGGCGCAGCCCCTCCAGCGTCTGCCAGGTGATACGGGTGCCAAGCCGTGCCTCGATATCGCTGGCGAGGATGCGCGGTGGTGCCGCCATCGCCCGCGCCGAGGCCAGCCGCTTCGCGAAAGGCATCATGCCCCTCGCCGGCTTCAACGGATTGCCCGGCGAGACCATCAGCCAGACCGCATCCAGCCCCAGCGCACGCAGCGCCAATTGCGCCACATGCCGGTGTCCGTCATGCGCCGGGTTGAAACTGCCGCCCAGCAGGCCGATGCGGGCCCGTCGTCTGTCGCCGCCGATCAACGCGTGCGCACGCTCACGCTGGCGGGTTCGGCCAGAAGGTTCTCATAGCGCACGGTATAGCTACGCCCGGCCTCTGTCGGCAGCGCGGGCGAGAAACCGCCCAGGCTGACAATGTCACCCACCCGCAGGCGCTGCCCACGGCTGGCCAAATCCTGCGCCAGCCAGGGCAGCACATTCAAAGGATGGCCAAGCAGCGCAGTGCCCGGGGCACGCGCCAATTCGCGCTGGTCTGAGGCCAGGGTGACGGTCATGCTGCCCAGCCGGGCGGCGAAATCCTCGCTCACCTGCACCGGAATGGGCGTGCCACTCACCCCCAGCCGCGCACCAACATTGATCGCCAGCAGGTTCGGCCCATCAAAACCGCTGCTCAACGCCAAATCCGGCATCTCAATGAAGGGGATGACCTGATCGATGCTGCGCAGCACCGCCATATGATCCCGCGCATCATTGATCGCCTCGCTCGAGACGCGGACCAGAAGATCGGCCTCGACGGTCGGCACAGCGCCGAAAGCAGCTGGGATTTCAGCGCCCGATTGGGCGCGCAAGGTGGCCTCATAAATGATGCCGGTGACGGGATGGGTGGTGCCGAAGCGCTGCTGCGCCGTCGGGTTGGTCAGCCCCACCTTGTAGCCAACCGGGCGGCCCCATTGCGCCACCAGCAGCGGCACAAGGCGGTTCTGCGCGCATTGCCCATCCGCAAGAGAGGTCAGGCCAGCAATCGGCCCCTGCGGGCGGCCAGCAAGCAACCTCTGGGCAAAACCCTCCATGGTGGCCTGGCTGGGGCATTCCGCCATGGCAGGGGTGGCGAGCAACCCGAGGGCAAGAAGCAGACGGCGCATGGTGATACCTCCCGTTGTTCGGACGATGCTAGGCATGCGCCGCACCAGTTGCAAAGCCGCCTAAGACCGCACCTGCCCCGAGCCGATAACCTGGTAGCGATAGGTGCAAAGCTGCTCCAACCCCACCGGCCCGCGCGCATGCATCCGGCCGGTGGCGATGCCGATCTCGGCGCCAAAACCAAACTCCCCACCATCGCAGAATTGGGTGGAGGCGTTCCACATCCCCACGGCCGAGGCGAGGCCATTGAGGAATTGCTCCGCCGCCGCCGCATCCTCGGTCACAATCGCCTCGGTGTGTTCAGTGCCAAAGCGGCGGATATGGTCGAGTGCGGCCGCCACCCCATCCACCACGGCAATGTTCAGCACGCTGTCCAGCCATTCGGTGTGGAAGGATTCTTCGCTTGCCGCGCCAAGTTCCGGGCAGATCGCCCGGGCGCGCGCATCGCCCAAAAAGCGGCAGCCCAATTCCGCCAGATCAGCCACCAGCACGGGCAGCAGCGCCGGCGCAATGGCCGCATCGATCAACAGCGTCTCGGTCGAGCCACATACCCCGGTGCGGCGCATCTTGGCATTGGCCAGGATGGCGCGCGCCATCGCAGGCGCGGCCGCGGCATGGATATAGGTGTGGCAAAGCCCCTCGGCATGGGCGAGCACCGGCACTCGGCTATCCGCCTGCACCCGCTGCACCAACCCCTTGCCGCCGCGCGGGATGATGAGGTCGATCAACCCCGCCGCCTGCAGCATGGCGCCGACAAAGGCGCGGTCAGCATTCGGCGCCGCCTGGATGCAGGCCTCGGGCAGCCCAGCCGCCTGCAACCCCTCCAGCATCGCGGCATGGATGGCGCTGACCGAGCGCACACTCTCCCGCCCGCCGCGCAAAATCACGGCATTGCCCGATTTCAGGCAGAGCGCCCCGGCATCGGCCAGCACATTCGGCCGGCTTTCAAACACCATGCCGATCACGCCGATGGGTTGCGCCACGCGGCGGATGCGCAGCCCGTTGGGCCGGGTCCATTCCGCCAGCACCCGGCCGGCGGGGTCCTCCAGCGCGGCCACCTCCTCCACCCCACGGGCCATCGCCTCAATCCGCGCAGGGGTGAGGGTCAGACGGTCCTGGAAGGCGGGAGACAGATTCTCCGCCGCCATCAGATCCTCGGTATTCGCCGCCAGAATTCTCGGCCCGGCGGCGCGAATGGCGGCGGCAGCGGCCAGCAGCGCCTTATCCTTCTGCGCCCGCGGCGCGGCGGCCAGCGGCACGCAGGCGGCACGCGCGGCTTGGGCGGCGGCATTGAGGGCTTCGGCAGCGAGGTCGGGCAGCGCGTTCATGGCGCCATCATAGCGCCAGCGCGCAGCCGAAGCGATATCAGCCCTGAATCGGCACGCCCATCGGATCGCCCGAGCCACTGCGATAGCGATGCGTGCTGGCACCAAAGGCAATCAGCGCGCCCGTCTCATCCCGAACCTCGGATTTGGCGAAAAACACATTGCGCCCGGCCGTCGCAATCCGCCCCTCGGCAATCAGCAGCGAGCCAATCTTCGCCTGGCCGGTGAAGCGGCAATCCAGGTCCAGCGTCACCGCGCTGCGCTTGCGGCCGGGATGGGGGCACCACAGCCCGGCAAAAGCCCCGGCCTGATCGAGCATGGAGAGCATCACCCCGCCATGGGCAATGCCACCGCGATTGGCATGGGCCGGCAGCAGCCTGCATTCCAGACGGGCCAGCCCATCCTCCCAATGCACCACCTGCATGCCCATCAATTCATGATAGGGTGAGAGGGTCTGCCCCCGGCTATGCTGGTCCATCAGGCGATCCCGCCGCGGCCCATATCGAGGAATTTCTCCCGCCGCCGGATGCGCAGCGTCGCGCCATCCTGTTCCAGCAGCGGCTCCAGCGCGGCCCAGATCGCCTGGCCCACGCTCAGCATCGTCTCGGCCGGGGAGCGATGGGCACCGCCCATCGGCTCGGCCACCACGGTGTCGATCAGGCCGAGTCTCTTCAGATCCTCGGCGGTGAGTTTCAGCGCCTCGGCTGCCGTCGGCGCCATGGCCGCATCACGCCAGAGAATGGAGGCGCAACCCTCGGGGCTGATCACGCTGTAAATCGCGTGTTCGAGCATCAGCACCCGATCCGCCGCCGCCAGGGCAATGGCCCCGCCCGAGCCGCCCTCGCCAATGATGGTGGCAATGAAGGGCACCGGCGCCTCCAGCCCCGCCTCGATGGAACGGGCAATCGCCTCGGCCTGGCCGCGCGCCTCCGCCTCGATGCCGGGAAAGGCGCCGGAGGTATCGACAAAGCTGAGAACCGGCAGGCCAAACCGTCCGGCCAATTCAATAATACGCCGCGCCTTGCGATAACCCTCGGGCTTGGCCATGCCAAAATTATGCTTCACCCGGGTTTCGGTGTCGCGGCCCTTCTCGGTGCCCAGCACCGCAACCGCGCGGCCGCGGAAGCGGCCCATGCCGCCGATCACCGCCGCATCATCACCAAAGGCCCGGTCACCGGCGAGCGGCACGAAGCCATCGATCAGGCTGGCAATATAATCCAGCGCCTTGGGCCGTTCCGGGTGGCGGGCCACCTGGGCCTTCTGCCAGGGGGTGAGCTTGGCATAGGTGGCGGCGAGCAGCTTCTGCGCCTTATCCTGCAGCTTGCCCACCTCCTCGGCCAGGTCGATGCTGCCGGCATAGGTCGCTCGGCGGAGTTCCTCGACCTTGCCTTCCAGCTCGGCGATCGGCTTTTCGAATTCCAGAAAATGGCTCATCGCTTTCCGGGTATCAGACTTGCCGAAGCCGCGCCACAGGGGGGTTCGGGATTACAGGGTGAACAGCTTGCCCACGGCGGCGGGCACCACCACGGGCTCGCCATAGGCACGCTCCAGCGCATTGACCGCGCGCCAACCGGTGCAATGCGCCGGAATGATCAGCTCCAGCCCAAAGCCGCCCAGGTCACGCACCGTCTGCGGGATGATCGCCTCATTCTCGCCCGAGAGGTGAAACCCGCCCATCACCGCATGCAGCCTCTCGCCCGGAAACAGCCGGCGGGCCTCATGCAGCACATTCACCACCCCAGCATGCGAGCAGGCGGAGAAGATGACCAGCCCCTTACCCTTCAGCCGCACCGCCAGAAACCGCTCATCCATCAGCAATTCATCCGCCACCCAGGGGGCGGTGTCATCGGCGCGCGCCACCTGGCCCGGCAGGCCGCGCTCATAGCCCGTCACCCGGGGAATTTCGCCGCTGATTTGGAACAACCCATCCAGCACGCTCAACGGCTCAGCGCTCACCACCGGCTCGGCCCCCATCGCGGCCCAACCCGCCGGGGTGGGCACCGGGTCCATCGGCAGCACGCCGCCATCGGATTGGCGCATCCCGCGTTCGGCAAACATGCCAGGATGCAAATAAAGCGGCACCCGTTTGCCCTCTGGCAGCATCGACAGCGCCTGCGGCAGCCCGCCCGCATGGTCCCAATGGCCATGGCTGAGCATCATCGCGTCAATGGCGGCAAAATTCACCCCCAGCCGCGGCGCGTTGCGAGCCATGGACATATCCACCGGCCCACCATCGAACAGCATGGTGCGCGGCCCGCCCGGCCCATGCGCGGTGATAAGCAGCGAGAGGCCATGGCTGGCACAGCACAGGCACTCACCTGCCGTGCGCGTCATCCCAAAGCGCCGCAACACTTGGGTCTCCCGCTGCACAAAGCGCGGCGTGCTGGAGAGCATATCCAGCACATTATCGACAATGACGAGAATCTCGAGGCGTTCAGCTTCCATGGCGCGCTACTCGTCCCCCTCCTCATCCTCCGGCGCCACCGGCAGCAGGCTTGTCTCCTTGATCGAAGACAGCGCCACATCCACCGCCAGCCGCTCCAGCCCCGGCAAGCTGCGCAATTCAGCCGAAACAAACTCCTCCAGCGCCGGCATATTGGCCAGGCGGAGTTTCACCAGATAGCTCCAATTGCCCGTCACATGGTGGCATTCCAGCACCGCCTCATGCGCCGCCATGGCGGCCCGAAAGGCGATATCAGCCGCCCCAGGCTTCAGCGCCAGGCGCACAAAGGCCAGCAACGGGCAGCCCGCCTCGGTCGGGTCCAGCCGGGCATGCCAGCCGATGATGACGCCCCGCTCCTCCAGCCGCTTCTGCCGCTCGGCGGTGGCGGAGACGGAAAGCCCCGCAATCTTCGCCAGTTCCGCCAGCCCCGCCGCACCATCCTGCTGCACGGCAATGGCAATTTTTCGGTCGATCTCGTCCATGGCCGTATTCTATCCGGTTTTTTCTGTTTTAGGGAAACATGCTCCTGGGCTGGCCGGCGAGACAAGGCACCATGCCATGCTCACCGGCCAGGACAGCCCATCCGAGCGGGGCCGATCGCCGCCACGCCAAAGGTTTCTCTCGCCCACCATCCGCAAGCGCCGGGGTTGCGGCCGGCGGGCGCGTGCAAGCACGGCCAAGGAAGGCCCGTCACCGCGGTGACGGAGTATCCGGGGCGGAAACAAGGCATGACAACAAGCAGCGGCGCCACGCAGAGGCAGCACCAAAGGCCCGGGTGGGAATAAGGCGCGCGGGGCAACACACCCCGCGCGGATCGTTCAGATGTAGTGCTCGGCCAGCGGCGCGAAGCCGTTGAATTTCTGGCTGGCATAGGTGGTGACGTAAGCACCGGTGGAGAGAATCTCCACCCGGTCACCATCCACCAGCGCCTCGGGCAGCCGGTAGTTAGACTTCTCATACAGCGTATCCACGCTGTCGCAGGTCGGGCCGGCAATCGTCACCGGGCCTTCGGGCGTGCCATCATGCGGCGTGCGGAAGGCGTAGCGGATCGCCTCGCCCTCAGTCTCGGCCAAGCCACCAAAGCGGCCAATATCAAGATACACCCAACGCACCGGGTCAGCCTCACCCTTGCGGGAGACCAGCACAACCTCAGCCACCACCGTGCCGGCATCGGCCACCAGGAAGCGGCCAGGCTCGATCACGATCTCCGGCAGCGCATTGCCGAAATGCTCGGCCATGGCGCCCATGATGGCAGCGCCGATCTCCTCGATCTGCGGCACTTCGGATTTGTAGCGCACCGGATAGCCACCGCCGAGATTGACCATGCGCAGCTTTACGCCAGCCGCCTCCAGGTCAGAGAACAGCATGCCCACCTTGGCGATGGCGGCCTTGTAAGGCGCCGTGCCGGTTTGCTGGCTGCCGACATGGAAGGAAATGCCGAAAGCGTCGAGCCCGAGTTCACCGGCCAGCACCATCAGCGTCTTCGCCATCTCGGCCTCGCAGCCAAATTTCTTGCTCAGCGGCCATTCCGCGCCTTCATTCTCGACGAAGACGCGGCAATAGACGCGCGCACCAGGGGCCGAGCGCGCCAGCTTGCGCAGCTCCGCCTCGCTATCAAAGGCGAACATCCGCACACCAGCGGCATAGGCCGCGGCAATATCGCGCTCTTTCTTGATGGTATTGCCATAGCTGACGCGCGACGGATCGGCGCCGGCCTCGAGGCACATCTGCACCTCCTGCCAGGACGCGGCGTCAAAGAAAGAACCCAGCCCGGTCAGCCGCTCAAGAATCGGCGCACCCGGATTGGCCTTCACAGCGTAATAGATCCGCGCCAGGGGCAAAGCCGTCTGCAGCCGCCGATAATTCTCAGCGACCCGGTCCACATCCAGCACAAGGCATGGCGTGGCGGGAACAGTCTCAGCGAGAAAGCGAGCAACCTTATCGGTCATCGCCATACCCCTTCCAATTCAAAAGGAACCAGGCCCGGTTTCAGCCGGGTGGCCCCCAAGTTGACGAACGGTCGAACGAACCAGCGACCAAGTAGAAACCGGCCCACTTACGCGGACCGGGGTTGCCAGAACACTTGACGTCGTTGCGTAAACCTTGCGCCGCGGTGTTGGTCTATTTGACCAACCCGTGGGCCTGGGGCCAGGGGCACGTGCGTACTGCGTCTGCGCGCTTAATACGCGCAGGGGGTTGGGGCTGCAAGAGGAATTTTGCCCTCAACCGTATTTTTTACGCGTCCCCCCCGGGGGGTAACAGGAAAGGCCCCTGTTGCACCCCCTGGATGGCGGGGGGGAATGCCGGAAGGCCGGGGGGGCCTTCCGGATCGTTTCCGGTCAGGCCTTGACGACCAGGCCCTTCACTTCTTCCATCGCCGCGGTGAAGCGGGCATTCAGCACGCCCAGCGCTTCGCCATTCGACTTCTGAATGAGTTCGCTGATCTCCTGCATATTGGCCACGGCCTTCTCATAGGCAGCCTTCATCATCTCGGCCTGGCGGGCGGCCTTGGCGGCCGGGGCTTCCTGGCTGGCCATGCTCTGCACCGCTTCGCTCATCTCGCCCATCGCCTGCTGCATGATTTCCATGTTGCGGCGGGCAACGGCCTGCGCGCCTTCCATGGCCAGCTTATTGGCGGCGGTCAGCGCCTCGATATTGCGCTTCTGCGCCTCAGCGAAGGCCGACATGTCGGGCATCGCGGGCATCTTGAACTCGGAGAACAGCTTCATGAATTCGTCTTGCGGGCTGGCCATGGAAAAAATCCTTGCGGGGTTAAGAGTGAGCACCCCTTAGCCCCCCCTGCAGCCCACGTCAAAAGATTTTGCTGCACCGCAACATAACTGCGAAATCAATCTGTCGTCACATCCGGCGCCGCCGCTTCGGCCGGCTTGCGCCGGGCGGCAGGGTCCAGGCTGCGCGCCACCTGGTCGGCACGGTCCAGCGCCCGGTCCAGCGCGGCCATGGTGGCGGCCAGATCCGCGCTGTCATCCTTCAGCCAGGCCCGCAGCGTATAGACCCACACCGCCGTGAGCCCCTTGATCCGCGCAAGGCCCGCAGCCCCATGCGAATCCAGCCCCGCCGCCTCCAGCATCCAACCCATGCTGCGCTCCATCGCCGCCCCCAGGCTCAGCACCAGGAAAGGATGGAAGGGCAGGTCCTTCATGAAGCGCAGAATGCCCTCGCGGTGCGGCTGCATCGCATCCAGCCGGCGCATCAGCACGTCAAACAGCCTGTCGCGCGCCGTCTCACCCTCGGTCGGGACGGTGCCATCCAGCACCTGGCGGTCCACCATGGCGGTGTAGCGCAGCATGATCCCCTCCGGGCAGGAGGCGAAGCCGCGCATCTCCCCCAGCGAGACGCCAGAGGCCGCGGCAATGCGCGACAGCGTGGTGCCGCGCCAGCCCTGCTCGGCCACCACCGCAAACAGGCCATCAAAAATGCGTGCCTTCAGCGCGCCTGCAGAATCTTGGGATATATCGCTCATGCCACCTCAGTTTGGTCCGCAGCCGCCACTTGGAAAGACCCCCCGGCGAGGTTTCACGGCCTGGCCTCCGTCACCCAGCCCGGCCGCAGGGTGATGGCCGCATTGCGGCACATGTCAAAGCCCCGCAGCTCCTCGGCGGCATTATTGTCGAAGACGATGCGCAAATCGGCCTGACAATCGCCATCCATGCTGATCTCGGCCGTGCCACCATTGCCCAGGGGGGCGGAAATCTGGTTCCCACCCCAATCGCCGCTCTCCACCGGCGAGAGATAAATCCCGGTGATCGCCCGCTCATAGACCGATCCCAGCGCCATGCGCCGTGCGCCCTGAAAAATAATCGGCTGGCCGCCACAGATATCCACCGCCTCGCGCAGCTCCTCGCGGCGGTCCTGGAACACCGCGCGCAGCCGAAACTGGCACTCGCCCGAGCGCACCCGCAGCGGGAAACTCTGCCCCGGCTGCAGCACCGCCGCCCCCAGCCGATCCGCGCCCCAATTCGGCGTGCGGCTGGCATAGAGGCTTTGCAGCGTCACCGCACTGCGGTTGGTCACCGTCACCTCACGCAGGGGAATGCTGGAATCGCCAAAGGACAGCCGCGGCTCGGCGCAGATATCGGCCTGACGCGTCTCGGCCTCGGCACCCTGAAAAGCCGCACGCACCGTCACCTGGCAGGCGGCGAAACCACGCAGGCGCAGGCGAAAACTGTCACTCGGCGCCACTGTTGCCGCGCCCAGCCGGTCCGGCCCCGGCTCCTGGCTGCCGCGCTCGAAGATGAATATCTGCATCAGTTGGTTGTCGGTGTCATTCACCACCTGGATGTCGCGCCGGCGCTCATCGGTCAGGGTGAATTCCTGCTGGCGGCAGACATCGATGGCGAGCGTCTCCTCCGTCGCATCCTCCCACACCGCGCGCAGTTGCTGCTGGCAGGGTGCAATGCGGCCCAGGCGCAAGGTGTATCGTTGGCCCGCGGGCAGCATATCGGTACCCAGCCGGTCCGGCCCCTCACCCCGCCCGGCCTGACCCTGGGCGAAGACAAAAACCTGGCGAATGGCGGTATCGGTGCGGTTGATCAGGTTCAACTGGCGTTCCGCTGGCGGCGGCGCCGCCCGATTGGGCGCGGATGGCGGCGGGCTGGCAGGCGGCTTCTGCGCCAGGGCGGCGGCCATGGGCAGCGCCAAAAGCGTGACGGCGAGGATGGAACCCAGATGGCGGCGCATGCGTATCCTCTTAGATCGTAGCGCGCAGAATGCCGTGGCAGCAGCGCCGCCGTCCAGCATTGTCGCAAACCGGCCTGCCGTCACGGCAAAACAATGATGGTGGCGCCGCGCGCCGGCCGGGCGGCGGTACTGCGGGTAAAGCCGGCCACCCGGGCCTCCGCCCGCACCCGGTCACGTTCGATGCCCAGCTGCGCCAATTCCAGCGCCACCGCGCGGGCCCGGGCGGCGGCCAGGCGCTGGCCGGTGGTCGCGCCACCCTCGGTAGAGAGCGCATGGCCCAGCACGCAGATATTGCGCTCCGGCGCCTGCCGGGCCAGCTCCGCCGCCGCCGCAAGCGGGCTGCGCGCCTCCTCGCCCAGCGTGGCCGAGCGGGCGGCAAAGCCGATGGCGAAATTGTCATCCTCAAGCCCTGCAGCACCGACGCAGTTGAAAGGCCGGATCTGCGCCGCCGCAGGCAGCGCCATGGCCAACAGCAGCGGCAGGACAACCAGGCGCATCAGCCGGCCAATACCAGACCAGCGCCGGCCAAACGGGCCAGCAGCCCCTTGGCATCCACCGCCGGATGCGCCGCCTTCAACTCCGCCTCGGTCACATCCGGCCGGGCCAGCAGCCAGCCCGCGGCCTCAGCCTCGATCGGGGCCAGGGCCAGGGCGCCGCCCTCGGTTTTCAACACCCATTCGGCGCCGCGCCGCACCGGCCTCGCACCTGCGGCAATCACCCGAAACCCCGGCGCCTCGGCATCCCCCGCCGGTGCCGCCGGTGCCATCAGCCCACGCGCCGCCAAAAGATCATTGCCGCCACGATGAAAGCGGTGGCCAGCGACAAAACCCTCGATCACCGAGAGCACCTTGGGGTCGCGCGCCAATTCGGCCAGCTTGGCCCCCATCTGCCCCACCCGCTGGGTGAGGGCGAATTTGGCCGCCGCCGAGCCATCCTGCCGCGGCAAAGGCTGGCGGAAGCTCGTCTCATACAGCACCCGCTCCATCAGGATGTTCATCACATCCATCCCCAGCACCGCATGTGCGCCATAGGCGACATGGACCGAGGCCGGCGCCTCCGCCAGGGCATCATGATACCAACCGCGCGGCAGATAGAGCAGGTCGCCCGTCTTCAGCAGCACCTTCTCCCGCAGCCTGCCCTTGGCCTGTTCGTGATGCGCCTGGTCCTGGTTACGGAAGACAGGGTGGGAGATCGGCCATTCGGCCCGGCCCTCCCAGATATTCCAGGTCTTCTCGCCCTCCACCTGCACGGCCCAGACGTCATGCGTGTCGTAATGCGCCGGAAAGGCCTTATGGCTCTGCCACGAGATATAAATATTGGCCTGGGCCTTCCCCAGCCCCGCCCCCTCCAGCGCCGCCGAGACACCAGCCATGCCGGGCGTCAGGCTGTCCGCATCATTCATCACCACCGAGCAGCCCCGGGCGATATGCTGCGCCAACTTGGCCGCATCGGGCTGCATCACCGTCTGCGCATCGCGCGAGAGGGCGGAGACGCAATATTGCTCGGCCGGGATGGGCGTGCCGTCGAGATAAAGCTTGAGCGACTGGCTGGACCAGGCATGGGTCATGTCCAGCAGCCGGTTGATGCCGCGCCAGCCCAGCACGGCGGCGAATTTCGCAGCACCGCCTTTGACATGCAGCGGCTGCTTGTCGTGATACTCGGTGAAGAAGGTCTCGGGCGAGACCGGGGCGAGAAGCTCTGCGAGGTTCATGGGCGCATTGTTAGCACCAAGCCGCGCGCGCCATCACTCCCGCGTTATGCGCCGGGCGATAAAATCTCGCGCCCCCTCGAGAGCGGCACGCGGGCCGCGGCCTATTGCCCTCCCGCGCACAAATCCAAGGGCCACATCCTGCGCCCCAAAGCCTTGTTAGCGCGTCGTGATGACCAAGACGTTAACCGCTTCACGTAAATTTCTTGTTCCCCCTCCGCCACCGGGCCAATGATGGCCAAAAGCACCGCCTCAGGAGGGCCGCCATGCCAGACCATCACCCCAGCACCCAGCCTGACCCGGTGCGCGAGGAGGCCCTGCGCCTGGCCGCCGCCGCCCTGCCTGCGGGCATGGATGCCGCCCAGCCCCTGCTTCGCCCGCTCCTCGCCGGCATCCCTCTCACCGAAATGGCCGCCACCGCGCCCGATGAACTGGCCGCCATGGTCGTCTCTCTCGCCGGCCTCGCGCAGCGGCGCATGCCCGGCGAGGCCCGCATCCGCGTGCTCCCCGCCGGCCGCTTCCCCCACCCGGTGGCGGAAATCGTCACCGACGACATGCCCTTCCTGGTCGATAGCGTGCTGGCCGCCCTCGCCCATCATGGCCGGCCGCTGCGCCAGGTGCTGCACCCGGTGCTGCCCGTCACCCGCGCCGCCGATGGCACCCTGCTGGCCATGGGCGAGGGGCCACTGCGTGAGAGCATGATGCGCATCAGCTTCGCCGGCACCGACGCCGCCACCGGCGCGACCGAAGCACTCATCGCCGCCACCCTGGCCGATGTGCGCACCGCGGTGGAGGATTTCGTCCCCATGCTGGCAGAGCTACGCGCCGCCGAGGCCGGGCTCGAGGGCGACCCGCGCGCCTTCCTCGCCTGGATGGCCGAGGATAATTTCGTCCTGCTCGGCCATCGCCGCCTGATGGTCGATGGCGCAGGCTTTTGTGCCGAGGCCAGCCTGGGCCTGCTGCGCAACCCCGCCATCCCGGTCTTCGACGCCCTGCGCGACCTCGCAGCCGTGCCCGAGGCCGCGCGCGGCGGGCTGCTGGAACGCCTGCCCGTCAGCGTCGCCAAGGCGAATATGCGCAGCACCGTCCACCGCACCCAGCATGCCGATGTCATCGCCGTGCGGATCTTCGCCGAGGATGGCGCCGTGCTCGGCATCCGCCTCTTCCTCGGCCTCTTCGCCGCCGCCGCCTATAACCGCAACCCGCGCGCCATCCCCATGCTCGCGGCAAAGGTGGAGCGGGTGCTGGCTGCCTCGGGCGTCGCCCCCGGCAGCCATGATGGCCGAGCCCTGCGCAATATCCTCGACACCTGGCCGCGCGATGAACTCTTCCAGGCGAGCGAGGCCGAAATCCTGCATGGCGCCCGCCGCGCCCTCGACCTCGCTTTGATGCCCCGCACCGCCATGGTGTTGCGGCCCGACCCCTTCGGCCGTTTCGTCTCCGCCATCGTCTGGCTGCCGCGGGAGAATTTTGACACCCGCCTGCGCAGCCAGGTGGCAGAGCTGCTGGCCCGCGCCCATGGCGGCCGCCTCTCGGCCTTCTACATCGCCCTCGGCGACACGCCGCTGGCCCGCGTGCACTACATCATCGGCACCAACCCGATGCACCCCGCCCAGATCGATGCCGGCGCGCTGGAATTGCTGGTCTGCGAAATGGCCCGCAGCTTCCAGGACCGCGTGGCCGATGCCCTGTTGCAGGCCCGTGGCGAAGCGCTGGCCGCTGCCACCATGACGCTCTGGGCCCAGGCCTTCCCGCCCGGCTATCGCGAGCGCATCACCGCCAGCGAGGCGCTGGCCGATATCACCCTGGCCGAAGAGGCGCTGGCCCATGGCCGCCCCGCCATGGCCTTCCTGCGGCCACCGGGCAGCGATGCGCGAATGGTCCAGTTGCGCCTGGTCAATATCGGCGGCCCCCTTCCGCTGGCCGATACCCTGCCACTCTTCGAAAGCCTGGACCTGCGCGCCATCGAGGAAACCCCGCACCACTTCACCCTCACCGATGGCCGCCGCGTGGTGCTGCATGTCTTCACCCTGGAGGCCGGCGCCGGCGCGGCAGAGACCAGCTTCGATGAATTGCTCGGCGGCCTCGCCGCCCTGCTGGCCGGCGAGGCCGATGCCGATGGCTTCAACCGCCTCATCCCCCGCGCCGAGCTGGATTGGCGCGAATGCTGGCTGCTGCGGGCAATGTATCGCTGGACCAAGCAGGTGGGTTTTTCCTTCTCCCAGGGCAGCGTCGAGGCCGCACTCTGCGCCCATCCCCAGGCCGCGCGCCTGTTGGTGGAGCTTTTTCACGCCCGCTTCGACCCGACTGTGCCGCGCGACCACGCCCGCGAAGAGAGCATCGATACCGCCTGGAAAACCCTGCTCGATGGCGTGGAAAACCCTGATGAGGACCGCATCCTGGCCCGGCTGCGCAATGTGCTCGACGCCATGCTCAGGACCAATTTCCACCAGCGCAAATCCTATCTCTCCTTCAAGCTGGAAAGCCTGCGCGGTGGCGATATGCCCGAGCCCCGGCCCTGGCGGGAAATCTTCGTCCATTCCGCCCGGATGGAGGGCTGCCACCTGCGCGCCGGCCCGGTGGCGCGTGGCGGCATCCGCTGGTCCGACCGGCGCGAGGATTTTCGCACCGAAATCCTCAGCCTGATGAAAGCGCAGCGGCTGAAAAACGTCGTCATCGTGCCCACCGGCGCCAAGGGCGGCTTCATCCTGAAAAACCCACCACCCGCCGCCAATCGCGAGGCCTTCCTCGCCGAAGGCATCGCCTGCTACCGCCTGCTCGTGCAGGGCATGCTGGACATCACCGATAATCTCGACGGCACCACCATCCTGCCGCCACCCGCCACGGTCAGGCGCGATGGCGATGACCCCTATATCGTCGTCGCCGCCGACAAAGGCACCGCCACCTTCTCCGACATCGCCAATGGCATCTCGGCCGACTATAATTTCTGGCTGGGCGATGCCTTCGCCAGTGGCGGCAGCGCCGGCTACGATCACAAGCATATGGGCATCACCGCCCGCGGCGCCTGGGTGATGATCGCCCGCCACTTCGCCGAAATGGGCCACGACATCTTCGCGCAACCCTTCACCTGCGTCGGCGTGGGCGACATGTCAGGCGACGTCTTCGGCAATGGCCTGCTGATCACACGGCAAACCCGCCTGCTGGCCGCCTTCGACCACCGCCACATCTTTCTCGACCCCACCCCCCCCGAAGCGGCCTACGAGGAGCGCGCCCGGCTCTTCGCCCTGCCCCGCTCCTCCTGGGCGGATTATGATTCGGGGCTGATCTCGGCCGGCGGCGGCGTCTTCCCGCGCTCAGCCAAAGCCATCACCCTCAGCCCCGAAGCCCAGGCCATGCTGGGCCTGGCCGGCGCGCGGCACGAACCCACCGCCATCATGCAGGCCATTCTGCGGATGCAGGCGGATCTGCTGTATTTCGGCGGCATCGGCACCTACATCAAAGCCAGTGCCGAAACCCAGGCCGATGCGGGCGACCGCACCAATGACACCATCCGCGTCAATGGCGCCGATATCCGCGCCCGGGTGGTGGGAGAGGGCGCCAATCTCGGCGTCACCCAGGCCGGGCGGATCGAGGCCGCGCAAATCGGCGCCAATGGCCAGGGCGTGCGGATCAACACCGATGCGCTGGACAATTCCGCCGGCGTCTCCACCTCGGATCACGAGGTGAACATCAAAATTCTGCTGGCCGATGTGGAAACAAAGGGCGGCATGACCCGCACCCAGCGCGACGCCCTGCTCAAGACCATGACCGATGACGTGGCGGCGCTGGTGCTGGTGGATAACGCGCTGCAATCCCTGGCCATTTCACTCGAAGTAGCGGCCGGGGCCGCCGCCCTGCCCGCC
>Ga0114967_10000663_pt1 | contig 29671 bp, 26 predicted proteins | sample M_130628_MF_Meta_FD_92639 | JGI IMG/M metagenome (GOLD analysis project Ga0114967, IMG submission 92639) | Freshwater microbial communities from Lake Montjoie, Canada to study carbon cycling - M_130628_MF_MetaG | ecosystem: Environmental > Aquatic > Freshwater > Lake | place: Lake Montjoie...
CCAGCTACGACATAGCAATATTTTTCAAATTCCTTAAGGTCCTCTAGACCACTTTGATTCTGGCGTATATGAAAATAGGACATTCCTTCAGACATGATTTGCACACATTTAGCAACTGCATGACGTTGTTTCTCATCACAGCTTTGTAAGACGCGTAAGACCCTTGGAATATTTTCAATAAGATCTTTTTCATTATGATTAGGATGATTAATAAGAGCGATCAAACATTCCCGAACAAATTGTTCTGAAAGACTATGATCAAGTACCGTTTTGATAAATAAAGTAGATAGCTCCTGCTTTGTTGTCGGATCAACACAGGTAGCATCCTCAATCGTATCTACGATGCGACACAAAAGATAGGTATTGCCGACTACTTTTTCTAAGCCATTCGGCAGCAGCGGAATCGTGAGTGCAAAGGTTCTGGAAACGGACTCAAGAATGGAGCGCTGGTAGAGCTCATCATGCGCTAGCTGATTGAAGGAGGAAGGGGGGTCGCTAATACTTTGAGACATGCCGTCATTATGTCAAACTGTTTTATAGCAAGGTAGCTTCGCCTGTTAATTGAACTAAGACAGTTGTGCTTAAAGCCTAATGACTGGTGTGAGGTTTTTTGGGGGATATATAGGAGCCAAGCACCATCCCAAATAGGCTGGCGATGAGGCCAAGGAGCTGAGGCTCAACTGGCTCCTCGATCCCAGTGATCTCCAGAACGATCCAGACGCTTAGCCCAAAGAAAATAGCTAGAAGTGCCCCAAGATTGCTGGCCCTTTTCCAAAAGAGGCCAGCCACCAAGGGAACAAAAGCTCCTGCTAGGGTAATTCGATAGGCATTCTCAACCATCGTATGGATACGGGAATCGGTCACGAAGGCGTAATAGGTAACAATGCTTGTGAATACAAAAACGGTCAGGCGGGTTGCCCATAAGAACTGCTTATCGGACATGCCTGGAGAGAAGCCTTTCAGAATGTTTTCTGTAAAGGTGACTGATGGAGCTAATAATGTGCCTGAGGCAGTGCTCATAATCACAGAAATGAGCGCGCCAAAGAAAATGACCTGAATAAAGAATGGCATGTGATTTAAGATGAGTGTCGGCAAAATCATTTGAGAATCCCCTGCTAGATATTTCTCAACCATAGCAGGATCAATAATGTTGGCTGAATAGGCTAAAAAGAGGGGTACTGCTGCAAAAAAGAAGTAGGCGCAACCGCCCAATATGGTTCCCCAAACTGCCACTGCTTCATTCTTAGCAGCATTGACCCTCTGAAAAACATCTTGTTGGGGAATGGAGCCTAGAGCCATCGTTAGCAAGGCTGCGATCCAGCCCAGCATATCAAGTAGATCTAGCTTTGGGAGGAAGTCAAATTTACCCTCTGCGCTAGCCTTTGAGATAACCGAAGCAACCCCCCCAGCCTGCTCAGCAGCATTGCTAGCAACCAATAAAAGCCCAATCACAATCACAACCATTTGCACAAGAGTGGTGAGAGCTACAGACCACATGCCGCCGAATAAGGTATAGATCAATACAACTGCGGCACCGATTAACATGCCTTCCTTGGTAGAAATTAAATCGTTTGATAGAACGTTAAAGGTAAGTCCGAGAGCGGTAATTTGCGCTGATACCCAGCCCAAATAAGAAACGATGATGCAAATCGATAGCAATAACTCGGTTTGGCGGTTATAGCGGATTCGAAAGAAGTCGCCCAGAGTAATCAGGTTCATTCGGTAGAGCGGACGAGCAAAGACAAGCCCAAAGAGAATTAAACAAATTGACGATCCTAAGGGGTCAGAGATCAGGCCACGAAAGCCTTCCTCAAGAAAAGTAGCCGAAATGCCGAGAACGGTTTCTGCGCCAAACCAAGTTGCAAAAACCATTGATAAAACAAAGACCATGGGCAGATTACGTCCCGCAGTAATGTAATCCTTGGCGTTATGTACTTTGGTGGCACCATAAAGACCGATCCCTACCGAGACAATAAGGTAGGCAATGACTATCCAAAGTAGCATCAGAAACTCCTATCGCGACAACTAATCTAGTGACTTATCGGCCAGTTTATAACTAGCCCTAATTATAGGAGGGGATTAGCTTCTGGGTCACTAAATGTGCCGGGCGAGCCTTTATCTCAAAGGGGAGGTATTCAAAAACTAGCCGAATCCTGATTTTTTCATCTCTCGATTTAGATGCTACTTTTATTTAAGGTAGGAGACTTAAAGAGTCAATACCCTGAAAAAATATCGTACTATTATCAAAAATAAAGGTTTCTATTTAGCGAGGGCGGGTTATGAAGATTTGTATTATTGGCGGCGGCGGTGCGATCGGAGGATATCTGGCGGTTCTATTGGCCAACTTCGGTAACGAGGTGACGGTCATGGCGCGCGGCGCAACCTTAAGAGCAATTGAAGAACGCGGCTTGGCCCTCATTAGTGATGAGCATCCAGAGCCCATAATTGCCAAAGTAAAGGCGGTTGAGAATCTCCGTGGTTTGCCTAAGCAGGACGTCATCATTCTGGCAGTCAAAGCACACCAAGTGGAGCCGGTCATTGATGATCTTGTATCGGTCTTAAGTCCCGAAACCGTCTTGATCCCGATGCAAAATGGTATTCCTTGGTGGTATTTCCAAAAACTGAATAGCAAGTACAAAGATCACTCCGTTGATACCGTTGATCCGGGTGGCTTGATTATGCGTGCAATTAGCCCTGACAACATCATTGGTTGCGTTGTCTATCCAGCAACGATCACCCAGGGCCCTGGTGTTATACGTCACGTAGAAGGCGTCCGCTTTCCCTTGGGAGAGCTCGACGGGAAAACCACAGATCGAATTCAAAAAATTTCCGATGTTATGGGCGCAGCTGGATTTAAGTCCCCCATTTTGGATGATATCCGTGCAGAGATTTGGTTAAAGCTATGGGGTAATCTGACATTCAATCCAATTAGTGCACTGACGCATGGAACTCTTGAGGGAATTTGCCGCTACCCCTTAACTAAAGAGTTGGCACGCAACATGATGGCAGAAGCACAATCCATTGCAGAAAAATTAGGCGTCACGTTCCGGGTTGATATTGAACGACGAATTGCGGGTGCGGAGAAAGTTGGCAAACATAAGACTTCTATGTTGCAGGATTTAGAGGCAGGCCGTTCCTTGGAAATTGATGCGCTTCTAGGTTCGGTTATCGAGTTAGGAGAGATTACCGAGACGCCCACACCTTGTCTAAATACAGTTTATGCATTAACAAAATATTTAGATCAAAACGTGCAAGACGCCAAAGGTAGCCTCATACTTCCAGTTGCTGCAGGTTACTAATTTAGATTTATTCAAAGCGGTTATCAAGTCGACCAACGCCATCGATCACGATACTGACATTACTGCCTGGTTTCATGGATCCGACACCTACCGAGGTTCCGCAGGCAATAATGTCGCCCGCTTCCAGTGTCATATCTTGGGATATCAGACTTACTAATTTAGCTGGTGAGAAAACAATATCGCTCAAGGGATAGTTTTGGCGTTCTTGATCATTGAGGATGGTTTTAATACTTAAACTCATCGGATCAATATCGGTACTAATAACCGGACCAAAGACCCCAAAGGTATCGAAATTCTTAGAGCGGGTCCACTGAGCATAACCAGGGTTGCGATTCAAGATTTCAACCGCAGTGACGTCGTTGACGCAGGTATAGCCAAAGATATGTTTAGCTGCGTCCGCCTCACTCACTCCATGACAGCGCCCGCTGATCACAATTCCTAATTCTCCTTCGTAAATCACTTTGCCGCTATAGGATTTAGGAACCCGAATTGTTTGTCCTGCAGCAAGATACGAATTATTTGATTTGAGAAAGTAAAGGGGCTCATCTGGAACGGCGTGCTCTAGCTTTGTCACCAAAGCATGAAAGTTGTCGACTAGAGCTAAAAACTTATTGGGGACGCAGGGAATATCAATGATCACCTCTTTTAATTTGAGGTACTCACCAGTGGCGCGAGGATTTTGGAATAAATCACCGCTATGGACCGCAATTTGATCCCCTTGCAATTGTCCAAAGCCAGAAATTCCGTCGTGCCGATAACGTAACCATTGCGCCATAATAAGATACCCCCAAAGTAGTAATTACTAGGATCTTATCAAGGACTTGAGCGTTACCCTCCAAATCATGGCAGAACTCTTATTTGCACCCGAATATGATCAGCCTATTTCGTATATTCAACGCACTCGATCGTATTACCTTGGGTTGGGGTATGACAAGCCCTATGTTTGGGCGCATTACACCGATGTTCCGTTTATTCCCCTTCAAAAACCTCTTCAGAATTCAGTCATTGGTTTGATTACAACAGCAGTTCCTTTTGATCCATTAAAGGGGGATCAAGGCCCGGGTGCAAGCTATAACGCACATGCTAAGTTTTATGAGCCCTATGCTTTGGCGAGCAAGAGTAATCCTGATCTTCGTATTGCACATGTTGGTATAGATCGTAAGCATGCAAATATGGCTGAGATGGCGTGTTGGTTTCCGCTAGAAGTGGCAAGACGGGCAGCAGATTGCCAACGGATTGGTAAGGTGGCCGAACGTTTCTATGGTTTGCCGACCAATCGTAGTCAGCGCCACACTCTTGAAATCGATGCCCCTCAAATCTTGGCTAATTGCAGGGACGATGGGGTCGATCTTGCTATTTTGGTTCCAAACTGTCCGATTTGTCATCAAAGCATTGCCCTTTTAGCTCGCTACCTTGAAGGGGCTGGTATTCCTACGGTCGTCATTGGTGCAGCAAAAGACATCATCGAATATTGCGGCGTTCCTCGCTTTGTATTCAATGACTTTCCTCTGGGAAACGCCGCAGGACGTCCGGGAGATCCTGAGTCTCAAAATGCTATTTTTGAGCTCGCATTAATGCTTTTGGAGCGGGCGCCAGCGCCCCGTACGACTATTCAATCAGAATTTCCCTGGAGTTCTGACCCAAGTTGGAAATTAGATTACATGAATATTGAGCGTTTATCGGATGTGGAATTGGCAAAATTACGTCTTGAGGCAGAGACCGCACGAATTGCCGCCAAGGAGATTCGGCTAAAAACGGTTGGGAAGTAATGGTCGGAATGAGAGGATTCGAACCTCCGACCCCCTCGTCCCGAACGAGGTGCGCTACCAGGCTGCGCTACATTCCGCTAATTATTATTTTATCCCTGACGAATTAAGGAGTACTCGCACAGCGCACGGAGCGAATCACTCGCCGTATTTTTTGGGAAGTCCTTAATGGTGTTTAAGGCGAGAGCCACTTCTTTGCGGGCAGCTTCTTGGGTATATTCAAGGGCACCAGATTCTTGAATACCTTGCAAAATTTGTGCAAACACATCATCAGGCAGCTCTTCATTTTGAGAGATTGCCTCTCGTGCTAGTAGGGATTGTTCGGGACTACCCTTTTCCATCAGATAGATCAGAGGCAAAGTTGGCTTGCCTTCGCGTAGATCATCACCCACATTTTTGCCCATGTCTTCTGGATTGGCGGTGTAATCCAGAAGATCATCCATGAGCTGGAAGGCGGTACCAATGTGCCGACCAAAAGCTGCCGCTAGCTCACGTTCGATATCGCTAGCTTGGGCAATGAGAGCGCCCAGCTCGGCAGACGCCTCAAAGAGTTTTGCTGTTTTGTAACGAATAACCTGGAGATAGCTCGATTCATCGACCTCAGGATCATTCATGTTGAGAAGCTGTAATACTTCGCCTTCCGCAATCGTATTAGTTGCATTGGAGAGAATTTGCATGACCCGAATATCGTTTGGGGCAACCATCATTTGGAACGCACGTGAATAAAGGAAGTCGCCAACTAAGACGCTAGCAGCATTCCCAAAGGCAGCATTTGCTGTTTGCTTGCCCCTTCGCATAGTGGACTCATCGACTACGTCATCATGCAAAAGTGTGGCTGTATGAATGAACTCGACAACAGCCGCTAGCTCCAAAGCATGCGGAATCTCTTTGCCATGCCCTAGGGCCTTGGCAATCAATAACAGTAGAGCTGGGCGGACACGTTTTCCACCCGATTGGATGATGTAGGCGGCTATTTGGTCAATCAGGACGACTTCAGACGCGAGCCGGCGACGGATTACCTGATCCAAAGCCTTTAAATCTAGGCTAATTGGGGCCAGTATTTGACCTAAGTTATTGTTTTTGACAGTGTTATTCATCCAAGATATAATACTTGGCTCGGCTCGAACTCACCGAATTCCCCAAGGCAACTCGTTTATTAGGGCGTTTTATGGTGAAACCAGTCGATTTGTATCTTCCTTATAGTATTTTTTGAGAGGTTTAACCATGTACGCGGTCATAAAAACCGGTGGCAAACAGTATAAAGTTGCTGCTGGCGAAAAATTGAAAATAGAACAGATACCGGCGGACATCGGCAGCGATATTACTCTTGACCAAGTTCTCGCCGTAGGCGAGGGCACGTCGCTAAGAATTGGCGACCCCTTGGTGAGTGGTGCCGCTGTGATGGCTACTGTTGTCTCCCAGGGACGTCACGATAAAGTGAAAATCTTTAAGATGCGTCGTCGTAAGCATTATCAAAAACATCAAGGCCATCGCCAGAATTTCACTGAGATTCTAATTAAGTCGATTAAGGCCTGAGTTTAGGAGAAAAATATGGCACAGAAAAAAGGCGGCGGCTCAACACGTAACGGACGCGACTCAGAATCAAAACGTTTAGGCGTTAAGGTTTATGGCGGTCAAGCGATCCATGCTGGCGGCATTATTGTTCGTCAACGTGGCACCAAAGTACATCCTGGCACCAATGTTGGTATGGGTAAGGATCACACTTTGTTTGCATTGATTGATGGTCAGGTCGAATTTGGTGTGAAAGGGGCTTTGAAGAAGGCCCAGGTTTCAGTCTTGCCTCGCTCTTAAGCGGCCTGACTGAGATTTCTTTCTACTAAGTTAATCAACAGGAATGGGCCTCGCAAACTGCGAGGCCTTTTTTATTCATGAAATTTATCGACGAAGCAAAAATTGAGGTCATTGCTGGCAATGGTGGAGCCGGTAGTGCGTCGATGCGTCGCGAGAAGTTTATTGAATTCGGTGGCCCGGATGGTGGCGATGGCGGCCGTGGCGGCAGTGTTTATGCGATTGCCGATCGAAATATCAATACCCTAATCGACTATCGTTATTCAAAAACACATTTGGCAAAGAATGGTGAGCCTGGTCGAGGCGCAGATTGTTATGGTCGGGCTGGCGACGATATTGAGTTGCGGATGCCAGTAGGAACAATCATCACAGATTTTGAAACAGGCGATCTCATTGCCGACCTAACAAAGCATGGTGAACGTTTATGTCTTGCTGAGGGCGGTGTGGGCGGGTGGGGCAATATTCATTTCAAGAGTAGTACCAATCGCGCGCCCCGCCAGAAAACAAATGGCAAGCCAGGCGTGCGCCGTAAGCTAAAACTTGAACTAAAAGTATTAGCCGATGTCGGCTTATTGGGCATGCCCAATGCCGGTAAATCAACCTTAATTACAGCAGTATCAAACGCTCGCCCCAAGATTGCAGATTATCCATTTACAACGCTGCATCCCAATTTAGGCGTAGTGAGAGTGGGTAGCGAACGCAGCTTTGTGATTGCAGATATTCCAGGCCTCATTGAAGGGGCTGCGGAAGGAGCCGGACTCGGACATCGTTTTCTACGCCATCTTCAGCGTACTGGGGTGTTATTGCATCTAGTCGATATTGCACCCTTTGATGAGAATGTGGATATCGTTGCCGATGCTAAAGCTATTCTGAATGAATTACGCAAGTATGACGAGGCGCTTTATCAAAAGCCCCGCTGGTTGGTACTCAATAAGGTCGATATGCTTCAGCCTGAGGAGCGACAAAAAGTGATCAAGGATTTTCTGAAGCGCTTTAAATGGGATGGCCCCGTTTTTGAGGTATCGGCCCTAAATGGTGAGGGATGTGACCGACTTTGCTATGCCATTCAGGATTATTTAGACGGTCTTCGTAAAGAGCGTGATTTAGAGGAGGAGCGGGCCGAAGACCCCCGTTTCTTGGATGAATAGTGCGACCTTAGAAAAGATGAATTGGTATGAGTAAAAGTATTGCAGGTACAAAACGAATCGTGGTCAAAGTAGGCTCCACTCTGGTTACAAATAATGGAGCCGGCCTTGATCGCCAGGCCATTGCAATGTGGGCCGAGCAGGTGAGTGCTTTATTAAAACAAGGCTGTCAAGTTTTAATGGTGAGCTCAGGAGCTATTGCTGAAGGGATGCAACGCTTGGAGTGGACCAGCCGCCCTCAAGAGATTCATCAATTGCAAGCTGCTGCTGCAGTTGGGCAAATGGGACTGGTGCAAGTTTATGAATCGTGTTTTACAAAATTTGGCGTGCATACAGCTCAAGTTTTATTAACGAATGCCGACCTTGCCAATGCAGAGCGCAATGCGAATGCCAAAGCAACTTTACAAACGCTATTAGGTTTAGGGGTGGTGCCGATCATTAACGAGAACGACACCGTTGTTACCGATGAAATTAAGTTTGGAGATAACGATAGTTTGGCGGCTCTCGTTGTGAACTTAATTTCTGCTGATGCGCTTGTTATATTGACTGATCAAGGCGGGCTCTACAGCGCCGATCCTAGAAAAGATCACTCAGCCACTCTTATTTATCATGCCCGTGCAGGCGATCCTCAGTTAGAGGAAATGGCTGGTGGAGCCGGGAGCAGTTTAGGTAAAGGCGGCATGTTAACTAAGGTGCTGGCAGCTAAAACGGCAGTACAAACGGGAGCGAGTACTGTCATCGCATCAGGCAAAGAGCCCAATGTGTTAGTTCGTCTTTATCAAGGCGAATCGATTGGTACCTTCCTAAGCAAATAATTATTTGGGTATGGCTATTAAGCCAGTAAAGTTATTTGGATCTAATGACTGCATTACTTTGGAGAAACTCTTCACTTGGCTGGCTAAATCACATAGTGCACCTTGCGCAAGTGCTGCTTGATAGCGATTAGGTACGCTATCCTTAATTGGTAACCATTGACCCAATGGATTGGTGCGCCATTGTTGATTGGTCTCTAATGTACCGTAAAGACGCCATTGAAAAGTTTCACACCGAATTCCTTCGAAGTAGGCATTTTGTCCACCGCTGGGGTTGGTAATCACAACGATATAGCGTGTAACACCATCATTGCCAATCTTGATGGATTCGGTATCGATGGCGAATTTAAAGACAGTGGTTTGAGATACCGAGAACGGTACTAAATATTTTTTATTGGGTGGATTAAGTGGCAAGGGGGTCGAACCCTCCTTAAACACCGTAGGCGCATAGGGGTCTGTACCATCAATCAGTGGATCAGAGAAGCATCCAGCAAGGGTAAGTATCAGAGCCAGGGTAGAGAGTGTGCGTTTCATGATGGGTGTGAGGATTCGAATGGTGTTCCCCAAACAAGCTGATGCATTGCAGTGCTAGTGGCAATAAAGCGTGCAAGTTCGGAGAGTGCCAATTGATAAACCTCGCGCTTGAAATCAATCACGGTCTCAAGCTCAATCCAATAGGGATGCCAGCGCCACGCATCAAATTCTGGATGGGCGGTTGCTTTGAGTTGGATTTCATGATCTTGTCCCAGCATTCGCAGTAGATACCAAATTTGCTTTTGACCTTTATAACTAACGCGCTGATTACGGTTGATGACTTGCCGACGCAAGAACTCCTCGGGAACGTCGTAACGAATCCAGTCGCGGGTTCTACCGAGAATCTCAACATGATGCGGAAATAAGCCAACCTCCTCATGCAACTCGCGATACATCGCCTGTTCTGGACTTTCACCATGCTGTATTCCTCCTTGCGGAAATTGCCATGAGTGTTGTCCTATGCGCTTGCCCCAAAATACTTCGTTACGAGCATTGAGGAGGACAATCCCGACATTAGGTCTGTAGCCTTCGCGGTCGAGCATAATCGTACCTTTGGTCCCCTAATCTTTAATCCTTTAAAATCAACGTTTTATTATAGCCACTCATGAAAGCATCACAAACCTTTCTCGCAACCCTTAAAGAGGCCCCAGCCGATGCTGAGGTAGTGTCCCACCAGCTTATGGTGCGGGCTGGCTTGATACGTAAATTAAGTGCCGGTATTTATAACTATCTCCCTCTCGGTCTGAAGGTAATCCGTAAGGTCGAAAATATTATTCGGGAAGAAATGAATCGTGCGGGTGCCGTTGAGCTCTTAATGCCTATCGTGCAACCTGCAGAATTGTGGCAAGAGACTGGACGTTGGGAAAAAATGGGCCCTGAGTTACTGCGAATTAAAGACCGTCACGAGCGTGATTTTTTGATCCAACCCACCTCAGAAGAGGTTATCACCGATTTAGCTCGCACTGAAATTAAGAGCTATAAACAGCTACCTATTAACTTTTATCAGATCCAAACCAAGTTTAGGGATGAGCGCCGCCCGCGTTTTGGAATCATGCGCGGTCGAGAGTTCAGCATGAAAGATGCGTATTCGTTTGATCGCGACCATGATGGTTTGAAGCGTTCTTATGCCCTGATGTTTGACGCTTATGTCCGGATCTTTAAGCGTATGGGCTTAACATTTCGAGCTGTCACTGCTGACAATGGGGCGATTGGCGGTTCTGGTAGCCAAGAGTTTCATGTGATTGCAGACACTGGCGAGGATGCCATTGTGTATTGCCCTAACTCAGATTACGCCGCTAATCTTGAAGCTGCAGAATCTTTATCTTTAATTGCAAAACGTGATGCACCTAAAGAAGCAATCAAAAAGGTTTCGACGCCAGAACAAAAGCGCTGTGAGGATGTTGCTAGGTTTTTAAAGATATCCTTAACCCAGACTATTAAATCCTTGGTGTTAGCTGTAGATCAAGAGCATGGGCCAGCAACGTTCTTTATGCTTTTATTGCGGGGCGATCATGAGCTCAATGAGATCAAAGCCAGCAAGGTGCCGGGCTTGACAGCATTTCGCTTTGCCAGCGATGAGGAAATAAAAGCTGCTTGTCATTCACCTGTAGGTTATTTGGGCCCCGTTGGTTTGAGCTCTAATGTGCAGATTGTGGCTGATCGCACCGTTGCTAATATGAGCGACTTTGTTTGTGGTGCCAATGAAGCAGGCTATCACTTGACCGGCGTGAACTGGGGCCGTGATTTACCGGAACCCATTATTGCTGACATACGGAATGCAGTGGCCGGCGATCCATCCCCTGATGGTAAGGGGGTTGTGGATATTTGTCGTGGAATTGAAGTAGGCCATGTATTTCAGTTGGGAACACGATATTCAGAAGCAATGAAGTGTACTTACCTTGATGAGAATGGTAAGTCGCAGCCGATGGTGATGGGCTGTTATGGCATTGGTGTGACGCGTTTACTGGGTGCTGCGATTGAACAAGGTCATGATGAAAAAGGGATTTTGTGGCCGATTTCGATGGCCCCCTTTGAGCTTGTTATCTGTCCGGTTGGCTATGACAAGTCAGAATTAGTAAGACAAGCTGCGGATGATCTGCATCAGCAATTACAAAACGCGGGCATAGATGTGGTTTTAGATGATCGCGGTGAGCGTCCTGGAGCAATGTTTGCTGATTGGGAATTAATCGGCGCTACTTACCGTGTGGTCATTGGCGAACGCAGTTTGAAAGAAGGTAATGTCGAGTTTCAGGGGCGTCGTGAAAGTACTGCTCAGTTAGTGCCCGTGAATGAAATCACAGAGAAGGTTGTTGCGATCATTCGGTCTGCAAAGGACAATCTTCTCTAGAGTTACTTTTTAAAAAGTCCGCCAAGCCCTTTGGCAGCTCCACGAGCAGCAAGAGAGCCCATCATCTTCGCCATCTTGCCGCCCTTCATTTGTTTCATCATCGCTTGCGTTTGTTCAAATTGAGTAAGTAAGCGATTGACTTCTTGAACTTGGACTCCCGCACCTGCAGCGATACGTTGCTTACGCTTTGCTTTTAACAACTCTGGCTTGGCGCGCTCTAAGGGGGTCATACTGTCGATAATGCCTTGCATGCGCTTCATTTGTTTATCGGCCATTCCTAAGTTGGCTTTACTCGCTTGTTGAGCTATTTGACTGGGCAGCTTATCAAGTAAATTCGCCATGCCACCCATGTTTTGCATTTGCATGATCTGTTCACGGAAATCACCAAGATCAAAACCACCCTTTTGAATTTTGCTGGCAAGCTTTTGGGCTTGCTCCACATTGACGTTTTGTTGGGCCTGTTCAACCAGAGCCAGAATATCGCCCATGCCCAAAATACGGCTGGTCATTCTCTCCGCATCAAAGGCTTCGAGCCCATCCATTTTTTCAGAAACACCAATGAACTTAATCGGTACGCCAGTGATGTGACGCACCGAGAGCGCTGCGCCACCTCGGGAGTCGCCATCTAATTTGGTCAGAATGACCCCTGTGAGTGCCAATGCTTCATGGAAAGCTTTAGCCGTATTCACGGCATCTTGACCAAGCATTGCATCGACTACAAAGAGAGTTTCAATCGGGTTTAGATTGGTATGCAAGGATTTAATTTCTTGCATCATTTGTGCATCAATACCTAGACGACCGGCAGTATCCACAATCAAGACATCGTGGTAATGGCGCTTTGCCCAGTCAAGCGCCGCATAAGCAATATCAATGGGTTTTTGTTCGACTGTGCTTGGAAAAAAATCAACTCCGACTTGTGCGCTAACCGTCTTAAGCTGTTCAATCGCGGCAGGACGATAGATATCGCAAGAGACCGTTAATACTTTTTTCTTATGCTTCTCTTGTAAAAACTTGGCAAGCTTGGCAACAGATGTGGTTTTACCGGCACCCTGAAGGCCTGCCATCAAAATCACAGCTGGGGGTTGGGTGGCTAAATTTAACTTACCACTCTGCCCCTCATCGCCTCCCATCATGAGAGATAGCTCACGCTGTACGACCCCAACTAATGCTTGACCCGGGGTGAGGCTTCCAACCACATCCTCACCAAGGGCCTTGAACTTGATTTGCTCCATCAGGCTCTTCACGACAGGGAGAGCAACGTCAGCTTCTAGTAGGGCTAGACGGATCTCGCGTAACATCTCTGCGGTGTTGCTTTCTGTGAGGCGTGCTTGACCCCGCATGGTTTTAACCACACGACTTAAGCGGTCGGTCAGGTTCTCTAGCATTTATCGATTAGACTTTCGTAATGACTATTTTAGGTTACTCAGGATTTGGCTGGTTGCCATCCATTCTTTATCTCTTATTGATCGTCGTTTTGGGCTATCGCGACCAAAAACGACCCGAGACCCCATTTTTTATCGGTTTAGTGCAAATCTTGATATTGATCGTCTTAATCATTCACGGAACCTTATTGCATGATTCCATCTTTAACGGTGATACCTTTGTATTCGGCTTTGCTCAAGACCTTTCTTTAATGGCCTGGGTAGGACTCAGTTTTTATTGGATTCAAAGCTTCTTTTTGCCCATCTCTAGTCTGCGCTTGATGGCGATTAGTATGGCGATGTTTTGTGCTGTCTTACCTGACTTATTCCCTGGATCGGTAATCTCTCAGCGTGCCGTTGCTGATCCTTGGTTTAAGGCACACTTTATTGTGGCTACCTTTGCGGTCGGTTTCTTTAGTTTGGCTGCAATGCTAGCGGTGCTCATGAATGTCCAAGATCGAGCTTTACGCAAGGGTATGGCAAATGGCATGGCAGGCTCACCTACTTGGGTCGAGAGTTTGCCGCCTTTATTGACCATGGAAAGCTTTTTATTTCGCTTGCTTTATGTGGGCTATGTTTTATTAACGTTGACTGTATTTTCGGGACTATTTTTCTCGCAAGAGTTATTTGGTAAGCCCTTAGTGTTTGACCACAAAACAGTATTTGCGCTCCTCTCCTGGGCTTTATTTACAGGGCTTGTAGTCGCTCGTATTCGAGTTGGTCTGCGAGGGCCAAGTGCGGTGCGATGGGTCTTGGGTGGATTTCTTGCCCTACTCCTGACCTATGCGGGAACTCGTTTTGTCGCTGAAGTTATTTTGCAGCGAGTATAGCCTTGCTTAAGTGGGCATTATTGGTTTTAGGGCTGGGGCTTGCTTATTGGTGGCTGATCGCTAAAAAGAAAAGCAAGGCTCAGACAGCTGATAAAAAGATTCGGCAAGGAGAAACCCCCTTAACGAGCTCCCAGCGGATGATCTCGTGTTCATATTGCGATCTCCACCTCCCTGAAAGCGATGCGCTCCCCCAAGACGGACGTTATTACTGCTGCACAGAGCACCGCGATAGCATTAGCCAAAAGGGCTGGTGGGGTAAAGCGCAATGGTGCGCATCGACAAATTTTGACGAACGACCAGAGGATATAGCCATCAATTTGGCGGTGATCCATCACATTAGCTTGCCGCCCGGTGAATTTGGAGGGCGGAATATTGTTGATTTCTTTCAGAATAATTTAGATCCCAAGGCGCATCCCTACTTTGAGCAGATTGCTAACCAAAAGGTATCGAGCCACTTTCTCATAGACCGGAGGGGAAAAACAACACAATTTGTGTCCCTTCATAAACGCGCTTGGCATGCGGGTGTATCGCAATTTTGTGGACGCGAGAAATGCAATGATTTTTCGATTGGCATCGAGTTAGAGGGCGATGGAGATACCCCATTTACAAATGAGCAATACGCGAGCTTGGCCGAGGTGACCGGGGTTTTGCTTAAGAAATATCCAGACCTTCAGTTTGCGGGGCATAGTGATATTGCTCCAGAGCGGAAGACGGACCCCGGACCATCCTTTGATTGGGTGCGCTTAACAAAAATAGCAAAGCTATCAGAAGAGAAATTACCCTTTGGGAGCGCTTCTCGCTAAGCATTAGTTCAATGGGTAAGCGTTTGCTTACTTAGTATCAGCAGAACAGATTTTTTCGAAATTAATAGGGAAATTACCAATAAATAGAGTCAGAAAAGACTTACCAAATTTAAAATATTTGCCTATACTTAGTGCCTAGGGCGATAGAAAACCACTACATCTAGTGTTTTTTCTGTAAATTTAGCCTTTTTTCAATAAAAATATACATATAGCAGGAGTAATATGACCTTCGCCGATCCACAAGCTGCAGGCCAATCAAGTTCAGCAAACCAAGGTGGTCTTGGCGCAGGGGCTAGTTTGACCCAAACCCCATCCGCGAATTTTGTAGCGGGTGGCGTGGGTCTGGCGCAAGCAACGCAACTCTCGGACTACAAAATTATTCGGCGCAATGGTTCTGTAGTCGCATTTGAGCCATCCAAAATTGCAATTGCCGTTACCAAGGCATTTTTGGCTGTGAACGGAGGCCAGGGAGCCGCTTCGGCTCGGATTCGTGAGCAGGTAGAACAGCTAACCCAAAACGTAGTGCGTGCTTTATTGCGCAGCCGTCCCAATGGCGGCACATTTCATATAGAAGATATTCAAGATCAAGTTGAGCTGACCTTAATGCGCAGTGGTGAGCATAATGTTGCACGCGCCTATGTCCTTTATCGCGAGAAGCGTAATCAAGAGCGCGCTGCCCAGCAAAGTGCAAGTCAAGATCAGGCTGCCGATGCCGCATTACCCTCCGTTCAGGTCAACGATAATGGTATTAGCAAACCCCTCAATGTTGTTGGTCTCAGAACGGTGATTGAGGCTGCATGTGAAGGATTGGGAAATCATATTGATGCTAGCCCGATCATGAGCGAGACTATTAAGAACTTATACGATGGCGTGCCAATGGCGCAGGTCTATGACTCGGCGATTTTGGCTTCGCGGACTTTGATCGAAAAAGATCCTGCTTATAGCCAAGTTACTGCACGTATTTTGATGCACGTGATCCGTAAAGAGATTTTGGGCCGTGAGGTTTTGCAAGGCGATATGCAAGCCGAGTACCCTAATTATTTCCCACAATTTATCCGCCAGGGCATCGAAGCTGAACTGCTTGATCCGCGCTTACTCGAGTTTGATTTAGCTAAGATCTCATCTGCTCTTAGCGCCGACAGAGATTTGCAGTTCAATTACCTTGGCCTGCAAACCCTGTACGACCGTTATTTCTTACACATCGAGGATCATCGTATTGAGATGCCGCAGGCCTTCTTTATGCGGGTGGCGATGGGTCTCGCCTTAAATGAGCCAGAGCGCGAGCGTCGTGCCATTGAGTTCTACGAGATTCTTTCTACCTTTGACTTTATGTCAAGCACCCCAACTTTGTTTAACTCGGCTACCTTACGTTCACAGTTATCTAGTTGCTACCTGACGACCGTTGACGATGACCTTGATGGTATCTACGAAGCATTAAAAGAGAACGCTCTCTTGTCTAAGTTTGCAGGTGGACTAGGTAATGATTGGACCAATGTTCGTGCTCTAGGAAGTCATATCAAGGGTACAAATGGAAAGTCACAGGGTGTGGTGCCATTCCTTAAGGTGGTCAACGATACAGCCGTTGCAGTTAATCAAGGCGGTAAACGCAAGGGCGCAGTCTGTGCCTACTTAGAGACCTGGCATTTAGACATTGAAGAGTTCTTGGAATTACGTAAGAACACGGGCGATGATCGTCGTCGTACCCATGATATGAATACCTCGAACTGGATTCCGGATTTGTTTATGAAGAGGGTGATGGAAAACGGTGATTGGACTTTGTTTTCCCCATCAACCACCCCGGATTTGCATGATAAGTATGGCAAAGCCTTTGAGCAAGCTTATGTTGCTTACGAAAAGCGGGCAGAGGCTGGCGAGATTAAGCCATCGAAGAAGGTGCCAGCAGTTCAGATGTGGCGCAAGATGTTGGCGATGTTGTTTGAGACCGGCCATCCTTGGATTACGTTTAAGGACCCTTGCAATATTCGGAGTCCACAGCAGCATGTTGGCGTGGTGCATTCCTCGAACCTATGTACCGAGATCACCCTGAATACCAACGAGACTGAAATTGCCGTTTGCAACTTAGGTTCGGTGAACTTGACTGCCCATATGACCACCGATGCAAATGGTCAGATGGTCTTGGATCACACGAAGCTCAAGAAAACCATTCAGACCGCGATGCGTATGCTTGATAACGTCATTGATATTAATTACTACGCCGTTGCCAAGGCGCGTAATTCAAATGTGAAGCATCGCCCAGTGGGTTTAGGCATCATGGGCTTCCAGGATTGCTTACATATGCAGCGTATTCCATATGCTAGTGATGCGGCAGTGAAGTTCGCAGACACTTCGATGGAAGCCGTTTGCTATTACGCCTATCAGGCATCTAGCGAGTTGGCCAAAGAGCGAGGCGCTTACAGCAGCTATCACGGATCTTTGTGGGATCGTGGCATTCTTCCTCAAGATACCAGCAAGATGCTTCAGGATGAGCGTGGCGGCTATGTGGAAGTCGATCAGTCCAGCACTATGGATTGGAATGCATTGCGCGCTCAGATTAAGCAACACGGGATGCGCAACTCTAATTGCGTGGCCATTGCTCCAACTGCAACGATTTCTAACATTATTGGGGTATCGGCCTGTATTGAGCCTACTTTCCAGAATTTGTTTGTTAAGTCGAATCTATCTGGTGAGTTTACGGTTGTGAACGACTATCTCGTTCGCGATCTCAAGGACCGCGGGCTTTGGGACGAGGTGATGATTGCTGACCTCAAGTATTTCGATGGCACTTTGTCAAAGATCGATCGGGTTCCACAGGATTTGCGTGATTTATACGCTACGGCCTTTGAGCTTGAGCCAAGTTGGTTGGTCGAGGCGGCCTCCCGTCGCCAGAAGTGGATCGATCAAGCGCAATCCTTAAATATTTATATGGCAGGTGCCTCGGGCAAGAAATTGGACGATACCTACAAACTCGCCTGGTTGCGTGGTTTAAAGACTACCTACTACCTGCGTACTATGGCTGCTACACACGTTGAGAAGTCGACGGTAGCAACAGGTCAGCTGAACTCTGTTTCGAACGGAACAGAAACAGCCCCAGCTCTAGCGGCAGATGGGCCGGTATGCACGATGCGCCCTGGCGACCCTGGATTTGAAGAATGTGAAGCGTGTCAGTAACCCTTGCTGTAATTAAGTTAATAGGAAGAATTAGGAGAAGATTATGTTGAACTGGGACGATGAAGTTGCACCCGCGTTAGCGAAGGCGGGCTTTACCCCGCCCCCATCGATGCCTGTGCCCCCAGCGCAGCCACAGTTAGCGCCTGTTCAAGCGGATAGCGTTGCTATGGCACCGCCAGCGCAACCAGTCAAGCCTGTTGCAGAAGCGATCGAGCGGCGTGTGAACGTTGCCGATAAACGGGTCATTAATGGCACGACGGACGTTAACCAATTGGTGCCATTTAAGTACAAGTGGGCTTGGGAGAAGTATCTAGCAGGTTGTGCAAACCATTGGATGCCACAAGAAATCAATATGAACCGCGACATTGCCCTATGGAAAGACCCCAATGGGCTTACAGAGGATGAGCGACGCATCATCATGCGTAACTTAGGATTTTTCGTTACTGCTGACTCTTTGGCGGCTAACAATATTGTTCTTGGTACCTATCGCCAAATTACTGCGCCAGAGTGCCGCCAATATCTGTTGCGTCAGGCTTTTGAAGAGGCTATTCATACTCATGCCTATCAGTACATTGTTGAGTCTTTAGGCCTTGATCAAGCTGAAATCTTCAATGCTTATCACGAAGTTCCCTCGATTCGGGCTAAGGATGAGTTCCTAATCCCCTTTATCGATGTACTCACAGATCCTGCTTTTAAGACTGGAACTTTGGAAAATGATCAAAAATTGTTGCGCTCTTTGATTGTTTTTGCCTGTGTGATGGAAGGATTGTTCTTTTATGTTGGTTTTACGCAAATCCTCGCAATGGGTCGCCAAAACAAGATGACTGGTGCAGCAGAGCAGTATCAATACATCCTGCGCGATGAGTCAATGCACTGTAATTTTGGGATCGATTTGATTAACCAAATCAAGCTGGAGAACCCACAGCTATGGACTTCTGCGTTCAAAGAGGAGATCCGTAGCATCTTTGAAAAAGCGGTTGAGTTGGAGTATCGCTATGCCGAGGATACGATGCCAAGAGGGGTGCTTGGATTGAACGCGCCAATGTTCAAAAGCTACCTTAGATTCATCTGTAATCGCCGATGCATGCAAATAGGACTTGACTCCATGTATCCAAATGAAGAGAATCCATTCCCATGGATGTCAGAAATGATAGATCTGAAAAAAGAGAGAAACTTTTTTGAGACCAGAGTGATTGAGTATCAAACCGGTGGTGCGTTAAATTGGGAGTAGACATAGCCTAAATTAGCGCCCCGTCCGGCAAACATAGGAGATAGGACGGTTGATTAGTACTCGCAGTCGATTAAAACAGGCACAAATGCGAAAACCCAGCGTACAGGGTGACCGGATCTCTTTCCCCATTTTTTTTACCCCATTTAAAAAGCCGCTTCCTGCAAAGGTTGCGGCTTTTTTTCCAAGATTCATTAGCGTGCAGCAGCAAGTTTCAAGCCGCGCGCCGATGAATAGCTCGCTCGTTTCCTATATGGCACCGCAAGGTGCTCTGCAGAGTAATGGTCGGGTTTTCTTAAACAGTAGTTTGTTCTAATCCTCACGTGAAGGAGAATCACTATGGCAATCGCCAAAAAGAAGTCTGCTGCAAAGAAACCAGCTGCTAAGAAAAAAGTAGCTGCTAAGAAACCAGCTGCCAAAAAAGCAGCTAAGAAGCGCCCAGCTGCCAAAAAAGCAGCTAAGAAGCCTGCCGCTAAAAAAGCTGCTAAGAAAAAAGTAGCTAAAAAGCGTCCTGCTGCTAAGAAGAAAAAAGCTGCCAAGAAAAAGCCTGCTAAAAAAGCAGCTAAGAAAAGGCCTGCTGCCAAAAAGAAAGGGGCTTCTGTAAAAAAGCCCGCGGCTAAGCCCGCCGTTGCTGAATCAGCGCACACTGCGTTGAACCCGGCTGCGGCTTGGCCTTTTCCTACAGGCAGCCGTCCCTAAGCGAAAGCTGAACGGACAGTTGAGCTAGTACTGATGGGGTCCTTCGGGACCCCATTTTTATGGCTTAGAAAGAATAGCCAAAGGCGTCTTTAAAACGCGCCATGATCTCGGAGCGGGGGGGGTGATGATTTTGGGGCCCTTGATGAGCGATTTTGATTGAACCCATTAGGCTGGCAAGTCTTCCCGTGGTCTCCCAATCTAATGTATTTTCTAGACCGTAGAGTAGTCCCCCGCGGAATGCGTCACCGCAACCGGTTGGATCAATCACTTTTTCCGGTCTGACCGCGGGCATGGCAATACTTTTGCCATCGGCATAGATTTGTGCCCCTTGCGCCCCTTTGGTCACAATCAGCGCCATTACTTCCTTAGCAATTTGCTCTAAAGATAGGCCAGTGCGCTGACAAAGCATTTCGCCTTCATAGTCATTCACGGCAACGTAACTGGCAAGCTTTACAAGTTCGAGAAGCTCTTGACCATTAAACATTGGTAAACCTTGGCCTGGATCAAACATAAAGGGTACGCCTGCCTCTACAAATTGGTGACAATGCTCCCACATACCAAGCCGTCCATCAGGCGCTACGATACCGAAGTGTGGACTCGCGGAACCAAGAGTACTAAGGCAGTCTGTAACGCGATTGAGGTGAGAGTGATTCATGGCGCCTGGGTGAAAGGCAGTAATTTGGTTATTGGCCATATCGGTTGTGATCATGGCTTGTGCAGTGAAGGCCTCATCCAGTTTCTTGACATGGGATCGGTTCATTCCAAGATCATCAAGGCGCTGAAGGTAGGGGTCGGCATCTGCCCCAACCGTTGCCATTACCAAAGGCTCACCCCCTAGTAGTTTGAGGTTGTAGCCAATGTTCCCTGCGCAACCACCAAATTCTCGGCGCATGCTAGGTACCAAAAAGGCTACGTTCAGAATATGAATCTGATCGGGCAAGATCTGATCTTGAAAACGACCTTCAAAGGTCATGATGGTGTCGTAGGCAATAGAGCCACAAATGATGCTAGCCATAAATACTTTCTGTCATGGATTGGTGGGAGATTGAGTGGGATATGCTACACGCAGGCGATAGCCTGCGGCATTCGAGGGAACTTGAAGGGGGATTGATAGGTTAAATACCTCCCCCGCTGATGCGCCGGTTAATAAAAAATCAGGATGTGTGCTTTGCCAGGTCTTCGGAAGCCATTCTTCGGGAGAAAGAAGTATGCGGACAATGGTTTTCTCATCCGCATCGGTCAAAATGAGTTCAAGTCCAGGAATGGCGATGGGGAGAGCTAAGCGGTTTTGTAACTCGATTTGTAACATCGATTGCGCGGCTGGCAAGCCAGGATCACGGTTGTTTATTTCTGCAATGCCTAGATTGGCCGATATAAAGCGCCATGCTTTGAAATCAGCAATAGCCTTACGATCACATGGAATCCATTCACATAAAAAGTTATCGATCGTTTGAACGGCTCTGAAAGCAGATAACCCGATTGAGTTAGGACTGCCATCCATGCTTGGGGCAAGCGCATGAAGCATAGGCATTCGCCAGAACGCTGTAGCAAATGGATAAGCGATCAAAAGCACTGCTAGTCCAGCAAATAATTGTTTTTTGATAGAAAGAGGCTTTTTTATGAGGCCTGATTTTGTAAAGATATGCTTCAATCCTGAGCCAGACAATTTTTTTGGTTCGTCATCAATCGATCGTGAGGAGCTAAACGCCATATATTGAGCTTTAGGGCTCATTTTACCGATTAGGCATACCCAACCCTCATCGATACCCCAGACAGAGAGTTGTAGGCTGTTCTGATAGCTTGTAATCACCTCATCAACTTGACGCTCTAATATTCCAGACAGAACGAGCTGACCGCCTGGTTTAAGACGTGCAATAAGAGCTGGTGCGAGTACTTGCAAAGGGTTAGCCAAGATATTTGCGATCACTACATCAAATACTTGATTGCCAACTGCATTCTCGATATCGTCCGGCAGTTGAAATTGAATCCGCGTTTGGTTTTGTTGAGCATTTGTTCTGGCTGATTCAATCGCCTGTGGATCAATGTCTGTACCGAATACTTCCCCAAAACCAAGTTTGTATGCTGCGATCGCTAGGATTCCGGAGCCACAACCATAGTCTAAGAGGCTCTGACTGTTTAGTGCAGATTCTTGGCTACATTGCTCCAGCCACTCTAAACAGAGTCGGGTGGTGGGATGGCTACCAGTTCCAAATGCGAGGCCAGGATCAACTGCCAAACAAATGGCATCTGGATCATTAGGCGTTTGGTGCCAGGACGGAACAATCCAGATTCGCTTACCCACGTGGATAGGCTCAAATTGACTTTGAGTTAAACGAACCCAATCCTGATCTGCAATGATGACTTCTTGAGGGGGGGTTACTGAAAACCCAGCTTCCTTGAGTTCGGCAACTAAATCATTAATGGGTAGATCCAGATCTTTACTAAAGAGAGCTTTGACACTCGAAAGATCCCATGCTTGCACCTCTGGTGAAAGGCCGGGCTCTCCGTAGAGGGGATTTTCATCATATCCGCCGGCAGCCGCATCTTCCACCGAAACTGAAAGAGCGCCAATTTCCATTAGGGCATCACCTAAGGGCTCAGCAATTTCAGCACCTACCGTAAATTGGAGTTCGCGATACGGCATCTAAATTAGAGAATCAAAACAAGTAATTATTTCTTGCCGCGAGTAGCTGATTGCTCCTCAAGACGTTGCTCAAGATAATGAATGCTTGTGCCGCCTTCCACAAATTTTGAGTCGAGCATCAGTTCCCGATGTAGCGGTACATTCGTCTGAATACCATCAATCACCATCTCTGAGAGTGCAATACGCATTCTACGAATAGCTTGTTCTCGAGTCGCCCCATAGGCAATCAATTTACCAATCATCGAATCGTAGTTAGGTGGCACCATGTAGCCGCTGTAGGCATGAGAATCAACTCGGATTCCAGGGCCGCCTGGCATGTGCCAGGACTGAATTCGCCCTGGGCTTGGCGTGAACTTGAAGGGGTCTTCAGCATTTAAACGACATTCGATAGCATGCCCTCTAAAGATAACATCGCGTTGGCGAAAACTAAGTTTTTGCCCAGCCGCAATCTTAATTTGCTCCTGCACAATATCAATACCCGTAATCATTTCAGTAACTGGATGCTCAACCTGAACGCGCGTGTTCATCTCAATAAAAAAGAACTCGCCGTTTTCATATAAGAACTCAAACGTACCAGCACCCCGATAGGCAATTTTTTTACAAGCGTCAGCACAGCGCTCACCAATCTTAGCAATTAGTTTTCGATCAATACCTGGTGCTGGAGCCTCTTCGATAACCTTTTGGTGGCGACGTTGCATGGAGCAATCACGCTCACCAAGCCAAAGGGCATTGCCGTGTGTATCAGCTAACACTTGGATCTCGACGTGGCGTGGCTTTTCCAAGAACTTTTCCATATAAACCTCTGGATTACCAAAGGCTCGTCCCGCCTCTTCGCGGGTCATATTTACGGCACTTAAAAGAGCTGCCTCGGTATGAACTACGCGCATCCCACGACCACCACCACCACCGGCTGCTTTAATGATGACGGGGTAGCCAACGCGTTTAGCAGTCGCAATAATTTCTTTGGGGTTATCGGTGGGTAATGCCCCTGCCGAACCGGGCACACAGGGAACCCCGGCCTTGATCATGGCATTCTTAGCAGAAACCTTATCGCCCATCAGACGAATGGATTCGGGGCGAGGACCGATAAATGCAAAACCCGATTTTTCAACACGCTCTGCAAAGTCTGCGTTCTCTGATAGAAAGCCATAGCCTGGATGAATTGCTTCGGCATCAGTTACCTCTGCAGCAGAAATGATGGCCGGCATATTAAGGTAGCTCTGACCTGAGGGGGCTGGCCCGATGCAAACCGCCTCATCGGCAAGCTTTACATATTTAGCCTCTTTATCGGCAGTGGAGTAAACCACCACGGTCTTGATACCAAGCTCACGACAGGCGCGCTGGATGCGTAGGGCAATTTCGCCGCGATTAGCGATGAGGATTTTGTCAAACATGATTTGGGCTTTGGTGTGGATTAGGCGATGATAAAAAGAGGTTGATCAAACTCAACACCTTGACCGTTTTCACATAGAACTTGTTTAACGATGCCCGCTTTCTCAGATTCAATTTCATTAAGGAGCTTCATTGCTTCAATGATGCACAAGGTTTGCCCAACCGTTACGGTGTCGCCTACATTGACAAAAGCAGGTGCCTCGGGGTTTGGTGACCGATAGAAGGTTCCAACCATCGGCGATTTTTGGGTAAAGCCTTCTGTCGCCACGCTGGGTGCAGTAGCAACAGCGATAGGGGCGGGGGAGGAGGGTTCTAGCGGTATCGGTGCCGCCATGACAACGGTGCTGGGGCTAAGGCCAGCATAAGTACTTGCAGTTGGGCCGCCCCGTGTATTCACAATACGAACTTTATCCTCACCCTCGCTAACTTCTAGCTCTGAAATCCCTGAATCTGAGACTAGATCGATTAATGTCTTTAGTTTTCTTAAGTCCATGTCAAACCTCGTATTGAAGGATGTTTATGTGGAAGATAGTTTGTGTTGAATCGTATTGAGGGCAAGTTCATATCCATGAGCCCCTAAGCCGCAAATAACACCCATGGCTAAATCGGAAAAGTAGGAATGCTTGCGGAACTCTTCGCGCTGATGGATATTGGATAAATGAACCTCAATAAAAGGAATAGCAACACCAGCAAGGGCATCCCTTAGGGCAACACTGGTGTGAGTAAAGCCGCCTGGATTAATGATGATGAAACTAACCCCATCTTTTTTTGCCTTTTGAACGCGATCAATGAGTTCGCCCTCATGGTTGCTCTGATAAGTCTCTAAGGAAATATCAGCCTGCTTTGCTAAGTCAGCCAGTTTTTTATGAATGTCGTCGAGGGTAATCGTGCCGTAGACCTCTGGCTCCCTCATGCCTAATAGATTTAAATTAGGCCCCTGGATTACAAGAACCGATCGATTAACAGAATTTTTTTGCATAGATCGCTACAGTTATTGAAAAATACCACCAAATTTAGGTAGGAACTAAGGTAAATCGTGAAAGATGAAGTATACCCGTAAGGTCTGTCGATTCCCAGAAAAAAGCAGTTTTAGGTGGAAATAAGGCATAAATGGCTTAAAAAGACCAACCGAAATTTGAGCTAAGATTCATGATCTTTCGTTAAATAACGTCTTTTATCATCTTTCTAAGCTCATCTTCAGATATCTTGCCTAATTTACGGCTTTTTATCTCACCTTTGGGGTTGATGACTACGGTAAATGGTAGGGCCCCAGAGGGGTTGCCAAGCATTTTATTGATCTTATTCCCGCCAAGCCCCCCTAAAACAATAGGATAGGAAATGATCGTTGTTTCTATAAATTGACGAATATTAGAGGGTGAATCGATACCGATACCGACAATTAACATATTTTTAGGGTCATATTCCCCTTGAATTTTGTCTAAAGCAGGCATTTCTTCGACGCAGGGTGGGCACCATGAAGCCCAAAAATTGACGACTAGGACCTTATTTTTCCAATCCGCTGTTGAAATTGGCTTTTGGTCTGGCGAAAACCATTCCCGTTCAAAAAGTGCCCTCACAGCCTCATGCGAGGCCGAGCCAACGCTTGTTCTCCAGTTGGCTATGAGGGCGCCAGTAGCAGCTGCAATGATGGCGATACTGCCACCGAGTAAAAATTGACGACGGTTCATGGAGCTCCTTGGCTAAAATCCTCGCATGCATATACATATCTTGGGCATTTGCGGAACCTTTATGGGTGGGATAGCGGCAATTGCCCGTCAAGCAGGTCATCAAGTGACCGGTTGCGACGCCAATGTTTATCCTCCCATGAGTACTCAGCTTGAGGCCCAAGGAATAGAACTGATCGAAGGATACTCTCCCGATCAATTACAACAATTTAAATCGAAACCAGATTTATTTCTAATTGGCAATGTGGTGTCGCGTGGTAATCCTCTGTTAGAGGAGATCCTAAACCAAGGACTGCCTTACACCTCTGGTCCGCAGTGGTTGGGGGAGCATGTTTTAAGGGGTCAACACGTCATGGCGGTTGCCGGTACTCATGGTAAAACCACAACAACTGCGATGCTCACGTGGATATTGGAATTTAATCAACAAAGCCCGGGTTACTTAATTGGTGGGGTCCCTTTAAATTTCACGGTATCGGCTCGCCTTGGGAAGGGCGCTTACTTTGTGATTGAGGCTGATGAGTATGACACCGCCTTTTTTGATAAACGCAGCAAGTTTGTTCACTATCGACCACATACTGCAATTCTGAACAACCTAGAATTTGATCATGCTGATATTTTTCCAGATATCACGGCTATTGAGACCCAATTTCATCATCTCGTTCGAACTATTCCTCAAAAAGGTTTGGTGATTACAAATGCTATGGAGCAATCGCTAGAGCGGGTGATTGAGCGTGGCTGCTGGAGCCCATTAGAGCGTTTTGGAGAAAAGATAGGCGATTGGTCAATGGCAGACCTACTGAATGCAGGAGGGAAGCCAGGTGCTGATTTTGCAGTTTTACAAAGAGGGCAAAAATGCGCTGAGGTGCATTGGGCAAGCAACTCTGGGGTGATGGGGAAGCACAATCAAATGAATGCTCTAGCTGCTATTGCAGCGGCAAACCATATTGGTATTCATCCGGAAGATGCTGCGAAGGCGCTGGCTGAGTTTAAGAATGTGAAACGGCGTCTTGAGTTAATTGGTATTAAGAATCATATTCATGTTTATGATGATTTTGCTCATCATCCCACAGCGATTGCAACGACACTCGATGGTCTTCGAAAGCGGGTCGGCAATGAACGTATCCTAGCGGTATTAGAGCCTCGTTCTAATACGATGAAGTTAGGGGTTATGAAATCACAACTGCCGGAGAGCTTGCGCGCTGCTGATTTGGTCTTTGCATATGGCGCAATTAGCGGTAAGGATGCTCTGGGCTGGGACTTGCAAGAGGCTATCGCTCCTTTAGCGGAGCGCGGTAAAAGTTTTCAGGATCTAGGTCGCCTAGTAGAGAGTATTTGTACATCTGCAAAACCGGGCGATCATATTTTGGTAATGAGTAATGGTGGCTTTGGTGGTGTGCATCAAAAAATATTGCAGCGCTTGTCTGAAGTAGAAATCAGAAACAGTAAAAAGGAGTAGTGATGCGATTACGCAATAAAGTGGCTTTAATTACGGGCGGTGCCAATGGCATTGGTTTTGCTACCGCCAAGCGCTTTGATGAAGAAGGTGCGAAGGTCATACTGACGGACCTTAATGCGAATGCGGTCAAAGAAGCGGCATCTCAACTGAAGCAGGCCGAGCCCCATGTCATGAACGTTACCGATCGCGCCAGTATTCAAGCGGTGGTCGATGAGGTGATTGCCAAGCATCAGCATATCGATATATTGATTAACAATGCGGGCATTACTCAAGATGCCCGCTTGGTCAAAATGACCGAGCAGCAATTTGATGAGGTGATTGATGTCAATTTAAAGGGCGTATTTAACTGTACGCAAATTATTGTTCCCCACATGCTTGAGGCAAAAAAGGGCTCGATTATCAACGCTTCAAGCGTAGTAGGTTTATATGGCAATTTTGGGCAGACCAATTACTCAGCCTCTAAATTCGGCGTAATTGGATTTACCAAGACTTGGGCAAGAGAGTTTGGTCAGAAGGGCATTCGCGTCAATGCAGTTTGCCCAGGTTTTATCGCCACAGAGATGGTGAAGGCAATGCCAGAAGATATTTTGCAAGGGATTGAGAAGCGGTCGTGGATGTCGCGCCTGGGATCCCCTCAAGAGATAGCTAATGTGTACCTCTTTTTAGCGAGTGACGAGTCAAGTTATGTCAATGGCGTGACCATTGAAGCCAGCGGTGGGATTTCTCTCTAATGCATCTTCTGTATGAGGAGGGTGGCGATATACGTGCGGCTACCGTTTTATCTTCCTCGGGCTCTGGTGATACGCAGTCTTGGCAGGTTAGTGCACTATCGGGCAAGCATCTTAAGATTAAGGCAAAAGAGGTATGGCTAGAATTTGAAAAGCCCGACGCACAAACGCTCATTAGCAACGCCAATCAATTGGCCCAAACGATTGATTTACAGTTGTTATGGGATTGCGCACCGGATGAAGAGTTCTTGTTTTCAACGATAGCTAAAGAATACTTCGGAGATGCGGTATCAACCGAACAACTCGTCGCCTTGGCCATTGCATTACAAGGAGCCCCCGTCTATTTTCGTCGCAAGGGCCGCGGAAAATTTATGCGGGCTCCGCTTGAGCAACTCCAGGCCGGTTTGGCTGCGATTGAGCGCAAGCGAAAAGAATTAGAACAGCAAGCGTTATGGCAGTCAGACCTTGTGGCAGGCCAAATGCCTGAGGTATTACGACCGCAGGTGAATACATTGCTATTCTCGCCTGATAAAAACAGCCTTGCGTATAAAGCCTTTAGTGGAGCTTGTGAACAGACCGGCGAGCATCCAGCCCAGTTAATGATGCGTTGTGGGGCATTGGATTCCCCCCTGACTTATCACCATGGACAGTTCTTGCGCCAGCATTTTCCGGGCGGGGTTGGATTTTCGGCAGATTTTAGTATTGCACCGGATGTATGGAAAGCATGTATCGAAGGCTTACCCACTGCCCAAGTGCGAGCGTTCTCAATTGACGATTCAAGTACTACGGAGATTGATGACGCTTTATCTCTAACGCCTATTGAACACGGGCATTATCGATTGGGTATACATATCGCTGCACCAGGTCTATTGATACAGAAGGATGATCCATTTGATCAAGTGGCCCGCCAGCGAATGTCTACCGCCTACTTTCCGGGCAATAAGATCACCATGCTCCCAGAAAGCTTTATCCATTATTTTTCTTTAGACCAAGGAAAAATTTGCCCAGCAGTTTCTCTTTATGTGGAAATCAGTGCTCAGGGAGAGTTATTAGATCAATTACCTGAAACCAAGATAGAGTTAGTTCCCATCGAGACCAATTTGCGTTTAGATGATCTTGAGGAGGGTGTCAATGAAGAGTCTTTGATGGATCCCGGCTCAGGCTTACCCTATCAAAAAGAGTTATCCATCCTTTGGAACTTGGCCAAGTTTTTACATAGCAAACGTCAAGAGCAACGTGAAAAAAATGGCTTGCGGGTTGAGCAACTCGGTATTGGTGATCCCAATGCCTTAGTACGAGACTTTAATTTCCATATTAGCGCTGATCAAAGTGCCGTAGAAATAGAGCCACGCTTACGCGGTTCTATTTTGGATTCGATCGTTGCAGAATGCATGATTTTGTGTAATCGCATTTGGGGACAGCAGTTAGCAGAGCATGGCCTGCCCGCTTTATTTAGAACCCAAAAGGGTTGGGGCCCTCAGCGTACGCGAATGCAAACAACTCCGGGACCTCATGAGGGCTTGGGCCTTGATTTCTATGCATGGTGCACATCCCCCTTGCGACGCTATTCTGATTTATTGAATCAATGGCAATTAATAGCACTCGTCCGAAATGGAGTAACCGCAAAGATGGTGGCACCATTCTCGCCCAAAGATGCGACCTTGATGGGGATTGCTGCTGACTTTGAGAACGTTTATCAACACTATGGCGAGCACCAAGATCGAATTGAAAAATACTGGTGCTTACGATGGCTTTCCCAGCAAGGCTTGCCCAAGTTAATACATGCCCGTCATCTTAAAGAAGGAATGTCCCGCCTTGAGCCTATCCCCTTGCATTTACCGATTCCTGAGCTGGCCAATCAAGCGAGGATGGCTCGGGCTAAGATTGAGGTTATGGATATCGATC
>Ga0114967_10000665_pt1 | contig 29670 bp, 27 predicted proteins | sample M_130628_MF_Meta_FD_92639 | JGI IMG/M metagenome (GOLD analysis project Ga0114967, IMG submission 92639) | Freshwater microbial communities from Lake Montjoie, Canada to study carbon cycling - M_130628_MF_MetaG | ecosystem: Environmental > Aquatic > Freshwater > Lake | place: Lake Montjoie...
CCTGTCCGTTGGCCAGCAGCAGCGCGTAGCCGTGGCACGTGCGCTGGCCGCGCGCCCGGCGCTCGTGCTGGCCGACGAACCCACCGCGAGCCTCGATCCCGAGAACACCACCACCGCCATGGACCTCATCCAGTCGGCATGCCGCGCGGACGGAGCCGCACTGCTCTGCACGAGCCATGATCCGTCGCTCCGCGCCCGCTTTGCGCGCGTGGAGTCGATCGATTCCTTCGTGACAGGAGGTGCCGCGTGAGCACCCGAACACTGACCGACGGACAGATCGTCCTCCGCAGCCTGCGGGCGCGGCCGCTCTCCACCTGGATCACCATCGCCATGGTGGCCACCAGCGTGGCGCTCCTCCTGGTGCTCCTTGGCATGCGAACGGCGGCGCGCGGCGCGTTCGACCGCGGGAGCGGCAACGTCCACCTCCTGGTGAGCGCGGACCCGAGCCCGCTGGTCGCGGTGCTCAACGGGATCTTCTACGCCAACGCGCCGTCAAAGCCCATTGCGTGGGCGAAGTTCCAGCAGATCCGCAACGGATTCCCCTACCAGTGGGCCATCCCAACGCAGCAAGGCGACAGCTATCGCGGCTTCCCGACGATGGCCACCAGCACCGATTTCTTCTCCAAGTTCGAGCCCGCCGCCGGTGAGCCGTGGAAGCTCGCGGACGGACGATTCTTCGAGCGTCCGTTCGAGATCGTGCTCGGCGCTGCGGCGGCGAAGGGCTCCGGCCTGCGCATGGGCCAGCAGGTGTTCCTGACCCACGGCTCGGGCGCCAGCCGCGAAGGCAGCGAGCCGGACGAGCACGCGGGCCACGTGCATGCCGAGTTCCCATTCAAGGTGGTCGGCATCCTGGAACCCACCGGGAGCGCCCACGACCGCGCGCTCTTCGTCGACCTTGAGTCAAGCTGGATCCTCCACGCCCATGACCGCCGCGAGCGCGCGGGCATCGAGGGAAGGACCACCACCGCCGACCTGACCGACGAGGATCGCAAGGTGACCGGCATCCTGCTGCGACTTCCCACGCGCGCGGGGAGCGACGCGAGCGCCGCCATGCAGCAGCAGTTCGACACGCTTCGGCGCGACACCGCCATCGTGGTGGCGCAGCCGGCGCAGCAGATCGAGAAGCTCTTCGAGATCGTCTCCAACGTGGACGGCATCTTCATCGGCATGGCGGTGGTGGTGCTCTTCTCGAGCGCCATCAGCACCATGCTGGCTCTCTACAACTCCATGGCGGCGCGCACCCGGCAGATCGCGGTGCTCCGCGTCCTCGGCGCAAGCCGTGGTCGCGTGTTCGGCCTGGTGCTCACCGAGAGCCTGATGATCACCATGGCCGGTGCTGCGGCAGGCGTGGCACTTGCGCTCTTCGGCGGCATTGCCGCCAGCGCGTGGCTCAAGGCGTCCATCGGGCTTGTCATCGATCCGTCGCTCGACCCGCGCAGCACCATCATCGTGCTTGGCGGTGCCGTGGCGCTCGGCGCGCTTGCCGGCATCCTGCCGGCGTGGCGCGCGTACCAGGTTCCCGTGGCGGACAACCTCCGCCCCGCAGCATGAGGCACACCACATGAGCACCGTGCGCATCGTCTGGCTCGTCGGGATCCTGCTTGCGGCAGGCGCGCTGTACCTCGTGCTCTCGGGTTCGCCTGCGAAGCCCGCAGCGGCGCACGTGGCCGTCATGCCTGCGGAAACCGCACCTGCGGCACCTGCATCCGCCACGCCGAGCGCATCCGCGGCAGCGAGCGCATCGGCCCCCGCACCCGCAGCCTCCACCCCGCCCGCGACGCAGCCTGCACCCGCCCCCTCGGCGCCGGTCGTGCGCGCCGCGGATGCGGTGAACCTCGGCCTCGACCACCCGATCAAGGAGGCGAAGGTGGTCGCCGGCAACATCGTCCCGCGCAAGGACGAGAAGACCGGCGAGATGCTCCTCTACGCCGACGGCAAGTACGAGATCCGCGGCGAGGGCACCGCCGCCAAGCCCTACCGGGTGAGCTGGGAGTGCCTGGCGAGCGCGTCGGAAACCTACGTGCCCCGCCTGCAGCAGCGCGAGATCCCGCAACGCATCGCCATGCTCGACGGCAAGGTGGTGGAGGTGGAGGGCTACCTGGCGTTCCCGCTGATGGTGAGCGAGACCAAGGAACTCCTCGTCATGCTCAACCAGTGGGACGGATGCTGCATCGGCGTTCCGCCCACGCCGTACGACGCCGTCGAGGTGAAGCTCACCGAACCCGCCAAGCGCGGCGGCAAGCACGCCTCGTTCAACTTCGGCGGCGTGCGCGGCACGCTGAAGGTCGATCCCTACCTCGTGGAGAACTGGCTCGTGGGCCTCTACGTGATGGACAACGCGCAGATGGTGGAAGGCGCCAAGCCCGAACTCTGACCCTGCACGACGCAGGAAGGCAACGACGGAACACACATGAACACCCTGCTCCTTGCACTCGCACTCGCCGCACAGTCGGGTGGCACCGCTGCGCCGGCCCAGGCGCCGGCACAGGCGCCGGCCCCTCCCGCAGCCGCGCCCGCAACACCGACCGCCATCACGCCGATCGAGCGCCGCGATGCAGCGTCGCTCACCGCCGCGCTCGACGCGCTGCAGGCCCGCTACCCGGGGAAGATCTCCGTCGCCGAGCTCACGCGAACCCTGCAGCAGCGCACCGTTCCCGTCGTCACGCTCTCGGCAGAAGGCGCCGGCGAGGGCCAGCCCGCGATACTCGTGCTTGCGGGAATGGACGGCGACCGATGGTCCAGCACCGAGGCGGTGCTGGTGGCCGTCGAGTCGATCGTCCGCGATCGGCCGGAAATCCTGAAGGACGTCACCGTCTACGTGATCCCGCGCGGCAATCCCGATGCCGCGGAACGCTTTGCCGTCGGTCCGCTGCGGAGCTACTCGGGCAACGCAGTCGTGCACGACAACGACCGCGACGGACGCTCGGAGGAGGATCCGCCCCGTGACCTCAACGGCGATGGATTCATCACCCAGATGCGCGCGCCGGGCATCAAGGTGCCGTACCTCAAGCCTTCGCTCGTCACCGATCCTGCGGAACCGCGGCTGATGCGCGCTCCCGCCTCGAAAGCGGGCGAGGTACCGGTGTTCACCGTGTGGACCGAGTCCTTGGATACCGACGGCGATGGCCGCCTCGGCGAGGACTGGGAGGGCGGCATCGACCTGGAACGCAACTTTCCGCATCGCTGGCCCGAGTTCGAGGACGAGTCGGGCAGCTTCCCGCTGCTTGCGCCGGAAAGCAAGGCACTGGCCGACTTCGTGATCGACCATCCGAACATCTTCGCGGCGCTCGTCATCGGTCGCCACGACACCGTGATCAACGTCCCCGGCGGCAAGGAGCGGACCGCCGGCGGGATGCCGATGATGCTCGATGAGGTCGACGTCCCGCCGTACGCCGAGCTGGCAAAGTCATGGCGCGAGATCGTCGGCCAGAAGCGCACCGAGGCAGCCGATCCTGCCGGGAGCTTCGTCGCCTGGATGAACGCCCAGCGCGGCATCCCGACGTTCGCATCGACCCTCTGGGGGCGACCGGACCTCCCGGAGAGCGACAAGGAGAAGGAGAAGGACAAGGACAAGCAGAAGGACAAGGCGAAGGAGCATCCCACGGCGGCGGATGAGGAAGCTGCGGCGTGGCTCGCCTACAGCAACACCATGCGCGGCGGTGCGGGCTTCGTCCCGTGGACGCGCTTCGAGCATCCGCAGATCAAGGACGTGGAAGTGGGCGGCTGGGTGCCCGGCTTCAAGCAGAATCCCCCGCTTTCCGACGTTGCGCCGCTCGGCGCCAAGACGGCGGAGTTCCTCGCCAAGCTCGCCGACAGTCGCCCGCGCGTGAGCCTGTCCAAGCCCACGGTCACCGCCACGGGGCCGTCGCTCTGGAAGGTCGACTGCGTGCTCGCGAACGTCGGCCGGCTCACGACGGTGATGCGCGGGGGACGCGCCGAATCCGTGGCCCCGACCTACGTGGTGAGGGTCTCGACGCCGTTCGATCGGCTCAAGTCCGGGGTGCCGAGCGACGTGATCCGCGGCCTCGACCCGGGCGAGGCTCGCCTGATGTCGTGGTTGCTGGTGGCACCACCCGAGGAGACGGTCGTCGTCGAGCTGATGTTCCGCGGGGCTCCGCTGCAGCGGTGGGCATTCCGGGACGGAATCGCCATCGATCCGCCGACCGCTGCCGGCCCGGCTGCCGCGAAGGGAACGGAACCATGAGGCGCGCAGCCATCGCTGCGTCGATCGCCCTCGCCTTGACGGGCTCCGCAGCGGCACAACAGCAGATCGCGTCGAAGGTGAACATCGCCTTCGACCGCTTCTACGACGTCCAGGGCATCAACGACCAGATGTTCAAGCTGGCCGAGGCGTATCCCGAGCTCTGCCGCGTCGAGCGGATCGGCACCACGGCACTCGGGCGCCCGTACCTGGCGATGGTGATCAACAACCGCCGCACCGGCGACGAGGGCTCCAAACCCGCCATGTACATCGACGGCGCCATCCACGCCAACGAGATCCAGGCGGGCGAGACCGTGCTCTACACCGCGTGGTACCTGCTCTCGGCGTACGGCAACGTGGGGAAGATCACCGAGATCGTGGACCGCAGCACCTTCTACCTGCTGCCGCTCGTGAACCCGGACGGCCGCGCGGAGTGGTTCGCCAACGCCAACACGCCGAACTCGGCGCGGACCGGGCAGAAGCCGGTCGACAACGACGGCGACGGCGTGGCCGACGACGACGGCCCCGATGACCTCGACGGCGACGGCCACATCACGCAGATGTGGCGGCCGGATCCGTTCGGTACGCACAAGCGCGATCCGCGCGACCCGGACCGCATGATCCCGGTGCCGGCGGAGCCCAAGGCCGACGGCACACGCGAATACGGCCAGTGGACGCCCGCCGGCCAGGAAGGCTTCGACAACGACGGCGACGGACGCGTCAACGAGGACGGCCCCGGCGGTTACGACATGAACCGCAACTTCCCCACGGGATGGGAGCCGGAGAACATCCAGGGCGGCGCCGGCACGTATCCGCTCTGCTGGCCCGAGACCCGGGCGATCGCCAACTGGGTTCTTTCCAAGCCGCAGATCGCCGCCGCGCAGGCATACCACAACGCGGGCGGAATGATCCTCCGCGGCCCCGGCGCGCCGTGGCGCGAGGGCGACTACCCCGCGGCGGACGTCTCCGTCTACGAACGGATCCAGTCCGCGGGAGCGCAGATGCTGCCGTTCTACCGCTCGATGGTGATCCACAAGGACCTCTACACGGTGCACGGGGGCCTCGTGAACTGGTTCGCCGAGGGGCTGGGCATCATCGCCCTCACCAACGAGCTCTGGACCGACAAGCGAATCATGCAGGACGGCCAGGAACCGAGCGAGGACGAACGCCGCAACTGGAACGAGCGGATGCTCTTCGGACAGGCGCGCATTCCGCTGCACGAGGTGAAGCATCCCGAGTACGGCACCGTGCTCGTGGGCGGCGGCACCAAGTTCTCCTCCCGCATCCCGCCGCCCTTCATGATGGAGGAGGAGCTGCACCGCAACTTCGCCTTCACCATGTTCCATGCAGACCAGATGCCGCTCCTGCGCTTCGAGAGCGTGGAGACCAAGGAATCCACGCCCGGCCTGTGGGACGTGACGGTCACCGTTGCCAACGACCGCGCGATCCCGACGCGCACCGCGCGCGCCGCGGACAAGGGCATCGGCCTTGCCGACACGCTGGCGCTCACGGGTGCCGAGGTTTCCGCGGCCGGAAAGCTCTCAGGCCGCACCGACCGCACCATGGATCTCCAGGAATTCCGCCCTGCCACGCTGCAGTTCGAGCGCGGCGTTCCCGGAAACGGGCGCACGGCGGCACGTTTCATGGTGAAGGGAACGGCCGGCACGCCCATCACGCTCACCTGGACCGCACAGAAGGCAAAGCAGGTCTCCGCCACCGTGAAACTCGGTGAATCGCTTCCCGTCACGGCGGAAGCGGCGAAGTGACCGGCGCGGGCGCCGAGGCTCCGCGTCGCACGGACGTTGCCATCGTGGGCGCGGGCGCGGCGGGCCTGTTTGCCGGCATCTGGGCCGGCCGCGCCGCACAGGAGGCGGGCGCAGCGCTGCGCGTCGAGGCGTTCGATGGCGCGCGTCGGCTGGGCGCCAAGATCCTGGTGGCCGGTGGCGGCCGCTGCAACGTCACGCACTGGCGGGTGGACGATGCGGACTACGCGGGCAGCACGCCTCCGGCCATTCGCAAGGTGCTCCGTCGCTTCGGCGTCGACGAGACGGCGCGATTCTTCGCGGACCTCGGCGTCGAGCTGAAGCAGGAGGACACGGGGAAGCTGTTCCCCGTCTCCGACGACGCACACTCGGTGCTGCATGCGCTCCTCGACGCGGCACGCGCTGCCGGCGTGCGGCTCACGCATCCGGACCGCGTGGAGGGAATCGAGCGCACCGGCGATGGCTTCCTGGTGCGCGCCGCGGGCGGCCACGTGCTGGCCCGGCGGGTGATCCTCTGCACGGGCGGCAAGGCGCTCCCCAAGTCCGGTTCCGACGGCGCAGGCCTGGAATTCGCGCGCTCGCTCGGCCATTCCGTCACCGACCACCTGGTGCCCGCGCTGGTGCCGCTGCGCCTGCAGGAGGGCCACTGGATCACGGAGCTCAGCGGCCTCACCGTGCCGGCGGAGCTTGTCCTGCGCTCCGGCACCGGCAAGAAGCTGGCGACCTTCACGGACAGCACGCTGTGCACGCACTTCGGACTCTCCGGACCAAGCGTCCTCAACATCAGCAGGCACTGGACGATGGCGCGATTCGAGGACCCGGGTGCGCGGCTCGAACTCTCGTGGACACCCGGCACGGACGTGGAAGCGGTCGACCGTGCATTGGTGGACGCAAAGGGTCGCGGCGTGGGAACCGTGCTGCGGACGTGGCTCCCCGAGCGCCTGATGCGCGCGGTCTGTGCTGCAGCCGACGCGGACCCGGCGGCCACCGCGCAACAGCTTCCGCGCGAGCGCCGACGCGCGCTCGCGCAGCTTGTCGCGGGAACGCCGCTTCCCGTCACCGGTGACCGCGGCTACACCTTCGCCGAAGCGATGGCAGGCGGAGTGCCGCTTGCCGAGATACGGCTGGAGACGATGGAAAGCCGCATCGTGCAGGGGCTCCACCTGGCGGGCGAGGTCTGCGACGTCGATGGCCGCATCGGCGGCTTCAATTTCCAGTGGGCCTGGGCGAGCGGGCACGTGGCCGGCTCGAGCGCGGCCCGTGCGCTGCTGGCTTCGCCGGCTGGATGAGCCCGGCAAGCGTGCCGGCCGCACGCAGGACGATGGCACGCAACGCCGCCAGCCCGCTCGGCGGAGCCGCCACGCGACGCACCTTCTTGCGCGGCGCACGACGCACCACGGGCATCAGCTGCGCGAACGCCTCCGGCGCGTGGCGACGGATGAACTCGATCTCGTTCTCCGTGGTCTCCACCTCGCTGAAGGCCCGACGCGCGTGGCCGCAGGCGCCGTGCTGCAGCGCGTGCGTGAACTCATGCACGAGCACGGCCTTCGCCAGGAGCATTGCGTCCAGCTCGATGCCGCCGGGCGGGGTCGAGAAGCGCGCGCGGGCGCGGCGATACGTGTGCCACTTGCCGACCGCGGCCGGCGCCACGCGCAGCAGGATGTGCGGGCCGTCGAAGCCGCGCGCCGCGCGCTGGTAGTACGCGCTGCCCCCGCGGCTGCGGCGCCAGCGGATGGGGATGGATGCCAGTTGATCGCGCTGCGCAGGGGTCAGCTCGTATCGCTCCACCATGAAGTCGAGTGCTGCAGCATGGATCTCGCCACGCAGGCGCTCCGTCAGGCGCGGGCCTGCAGGGGCGCGCTTCACCGCTGCGCGTGATGGGGAGTCTGGGGATCGGACGGCATCCATGCCGGTTGCAGCGTACGGACGCCGCTGACGCAGCGCCAGCATTCCGCGCAGGAATCGGATCGGATCAGCCGATCGGCGCCGACGCCAGCGTGGAGCGCAACCGGCGGACGAACTCGGCAACCGCCGCCGGGTCTGCCGCCGCCCGTTCGCCGCGCTCGACCGCGCGGTACCAGTCCGCCACGTTCCAGGCGCGCGTGCCCTCCTCCGCGTCGAAGCGCGGGATCAGGTGCACATGGAGGTGCGGCGCGCCCTGCCCGAAGGCGATGGCATAGACCCGGTCGCAGCCGGTGATCGAACGGACCGCCGCGGAAACCGCGCGCAGCGCCCGGCCGAAGCCGTCGGCCTCGGCATCCGTGAAATCCGCCGGACCCTGCACGTGGCGGACCGCGCACAGGAACGTCCAACCCACCAGCGGCGAAGGCAGCGGATGATGGCGTACCAGCCAGTGGGCACCGCGGTGGCATTCCAGGTCGCCGTATCGGGCGGCATCTCCGTGGATCCGGCAGATGTCGCACGCAGGCACGGCGGCCGGCGAGCTCACTTGGTCCCCTTCGGCCCGCCGTCCGTCATGTACTTGGTGCGGATCGCCTGCTCAAGATCGACGCCGGAGATGTTCGCCAAGGTGGTGAGCCACGCCAGGACGTCGGCAAACTCCTCCTCCAGGTTGGCGCGGTCGGGCTTGCCCTTCTCCAGGTTGCCGAGCGCGTGGGCCAGTTCGCCCACCTCCTCGGAGAACCAGAGGAAGGTCTTGCCCGCGCCACGCGCGCTGTCGGTGGCGTAATAGCGCTCGTGGATCATCCGCTGGAAGTCGCGGATGGTCATCGGCGTCGGGGATCCGGGATGCGTGGCGTCTGTCATGGCGGGCCCACGCAGGTGCGGGGAGAAGCGTCCTCGGCGGGGGTCGAACCCACAACCTCCGCCTTCGGAGGGCGGCGCTCTATCCAATTGAGCTACAAGGACATGTCCGGACATACTTCACGTCCGATCGGGCAGTGTAGGCCTCCCGCGGGGGCCCGCGCAACCATGCCGGACCCTGCCCTATCCTGCTCGTTCGTGCCCGCCTCCGCAACACAGCTGCCCGCGAACGCCCAGGCCTCCGCGGAAGGAGGCGTCGCTCCCCGCTGGGCGGTGCTGACGGTCACCTGGGCCAATTCGCTCGCCAGCGGCATCCTCTGGTCGGGCGTGCCGTTCGTCACCGAGCGGCAGTACGGATTCACGAAGACGCAGAACCTGGCGCTGGCCCTGGCGGAGGCCGCCGTCTACGTGGTGGTGGCGTTCTTCTCGGGCTCGATCCTGCGCCGGCTCGGCACGCGCGGCGGACTCACGCCGCGGGGCTGGCTGGCCGGCGTGTTCCTGGTGCAGGTGGCGGCGTCGTTCGTGGCGCTCACCGGCGTCTGGGGACTGATCGCCGCCTCGTGCATCCTGAGCGCCGTGGGCGCCTCGCTCTGGCCGGTGATGGAAAGCTACGTCTCGAGCGGCCAGCACGGCGGCAACATGCGCCGCTCGCTCGGCTACTTCAACGTGACGTGGATGTCGGCCACGGGCGCCTCGCTCCTCCTGATGGCGCCGCTCATGGCGGTGGGCGAGGCGCAGTACAGCCTGCTTGCCATGCTGCCGGTCTCCGCGCTTTCGCTTGTCCTCCTGCGGTGGTTCCCGTCATGCCCGGCACCGCACCCGCCGGAACACGCGCACACGCACATTGCGCCGCAGTACCCCTACCTCCTGAAGGCCACGCGGTTCATCGTCCCGGCGAGCTACGTCTTCATCAGCGTGATCGGCCCAGTGCTGCCCTTCCTCCTGCGCGACCTGGCGCTCGATGACGGCATGAAGACGCCGCTGGCCTCCGTGTGGATGTTCTCGCGAACGTTCGTGGTGATGGCGCTCTCGCAGGTCACGTTCTGGCACGCGCGCTGGTCCACGCTCGCCGTGGCGGTGGCGCTGCTAGCCGGCGGTTTCGCGATCACCATCATGGCCACCAGCGCCACGATGGCGTTCGTCGGACTGGCCATGTTCGGCGCCGGGCACGGCACCATCTACTACGCCGGCCTTTACTACGCCATGGCAGTGGGCGGCGCGGAAGTCGACGCGGGCGGGCGCTTCGAGGCGCTCATCGGGCTCGGCTACGTGATCGGCCCGCTCGCGGTGATGCTCTGCGACGGATCGAAGGGCCAGCTGGTGGGCGCCACGTGGGCAGCGGCAATGCTGGGCCTGGTGCCGGCCCTTGCACCGTGGTTTGCCTGGCGCCGTCGGCAGGCGAAGCTTGCGGGGGTGGCGGCATGACCCTCACCCTCTGCATCCTGGGCGCGCTGATCGTCCTGAACGCCTGCGTGGCCGCGTGCGAGCTGGCGGTGATGACCGCGCGCCCGGCGCGTCTGCAGGCCATGGCCTCGCGCGGGAACCGCGGTGCACGCAACGCGCTCAAGCTCCACCGCGAGTCGTCCAAGCTCCTCTCCACGGTGCACATGATCATGACGATGACCGCCATCGTCGAGGGCGCCTACGGCGAGCGCGAACTCTCGCACCACATGGAGACCTGGCTGCAGCAGTGGCCGGCGCTGGCGCCACATGCGGAGCTGATTGCGTTCGTCTCGGTGATCACCGTTCTCTCGTACCTCCTCCTGGTCTTCGGCGAACTGGTCCCGAAGCAGCTGGGCATCGCGTACCCGGAGCAGATCGCGTCGATCACCGCCACGCCGCTCCTCTGGGTGTCGCGCGTGGCCGGGCTTCCGGTGCGCATCCTGACCGGCTCCACCGACGCGCTCACGCGGGTGCTCGGCATCCGCGCGCGGAGCGAGGACGTCAGCGAAGAGGACGTCAAGGCCATGGTCGCGCAGGCCGCGAGTTCCGGCGTCTTCGACCCGATGGAGCACCGCATCTTCGAGCGCGCCCTCCGCGTGGGCGACATGACCGCCAAGAGCCTGATGGTGCCGCGCGGGCAGATCACCTGGATCGACGGCGCCATGCCGGCGGAAGACGTGCGCGTCCTCATCGGGACGGCACCCTTCAGCCATTTCCCGGTGTGCCAGGGCTCCATCGACCGCCTGCAGGGCGTGGTGCACGTCAAGGACCTCATCTCGTACGGCCTGCTCGCGGGCGCCGACTTCCAGGTGTCCACGGTGATGCAGGCGCCGGTCTACGTGCCGGACTCGATGCCCGCCCTCAAGCTGCTGCAGCTCTTCCAGTCGAACCGCACGCGCATTGCATTCGTGGTCGACGAGCACGGCGGCCTCGAGGGCCTGGTGACCGCCAACGACGTGGTGCAGGCGCTGCTCGGCGACATGGGCCGCAAGGGCGAGGACGAGCAGCCGCACGCCACCCGGCGCGAGGACGGCTCCTGGCTCCTCGACGGCCGACTGCCGATGCCGGACGTGCTCGCGACGCTTGGCCTCGATGCCGACGCCGCCGACGAACTGCCGGATGTCGCCACCGCCGCAGGACTTGTCACCGCGCTGCTCGGTGACCTTCCCTCCACCGGCGACCGCGCCCGGTGGTGCGGATGGACGTTCGAGGTGGTGGACCTTGACGGACGCCGGATCGACAAGATCCTGGTGAGCCCCACGGCGTCGGCAAGCAACTCGAGGTGGTGATCAGCGCCTGGATGCACTGACCCGGATCAGTCCGGGCCCGTGGCCGCGCCGGGCTTCGCGCTCACCGTGGTGAGTGCCGCCAGCGCCGCCTCGCGCGCCTTCACGTGGTCGACGATCGGGTGCGGATAGTCCTCGCCGAGCGTCACGCCAGCCATGGAGAGGGCCAGCGGCGGCGCGTCCCACGGTGCATGGATGTACTCCTCGGGAACGCTCGCCAGTTCCGGCACCCAGCGACGGATGTAGTCACCGGCTGCATCGAACTTCTCGCCCTGCGTCACCGGGTTGAAGATGCGGAAGTACGGGGCCGCATCGGCGCCGCATCCGCCCGCCCACTGCCAGCCGAGCGAATTGCTCGCAAGATCCGCGTCGACCAGCGTATCCCAGAACCAGCGCGCGCCATGCTTCCAGTCCATGAGGAGGTGCTTCACCAGGAAGCTGGCCACCACCATGCGGACGCGGTTGTGCATCCAGCCGGTGTGCCAGAGCTGGCGCATGCCGGCATCGACGAACGGGTAGCCGGTGCGACCGCGCTGCCACGCGCGGAGCTTGGCGGCGTCCTCGCGCCACGGGAACTTCCGGAACTCCATGCGGAGCGGGTCGTCGGAGGTGCGCGGGAAGTTCGCCAGGACGTGGGCAGCGAACTCGCGCCACCCGAGCTCGGCGCGGAATTTCTCGCCGTTGGCGACGAAGGCCGAACCCTTGCCGCGCATCGCCTCCTGCGCCGCGTACCACGCGACGCGCGGGCCCACCTCGCCGAAGTGAAGGTGCGCGGAGAGCATCGACGTCCCGCGCACACGGGGGATGTCGCGCTGCTCCGAATACTGGCCGATGGGCCCTGCCACGAAGGACTGCAGCAGTTCGCGGCCGCCCGCCTCGCCGGGCGTCCAGGTCGGCGCAAAGCCCGCGTCCCACGGAATGGTCGGCAGGAGCGCGAGTGAATCGATCGTCACGCCCGTCGGCCACGTGGCCGGCGCGGGAATGCGGGCGGGCGCGGGACGCGGCGCCTCGGGCGCCTGGCGCGCCAGGCAGCAGCGCCAGAACGGCGTGAACACCTTGTACGCGGTGCCGGTCTGCGAGCGGATCTCGAACGGGTCGAAGAGGAGGTTCGAGCCTGTGCGTGAGAAGACCAGCTTGGCGCGCGTCAACGCATCTGTCACGCGCTCCTCGTCCGCCATCGCTGCAGGTTCGTAGCGACGCGAGCACGTGACGTGCGTGGCGCCGCATGCCTTGGCAACGGCCGCGAGTTCGACCGCCGGATCGCCGGACCGGACCACGAGCCGCGATCCGCGCGACTCCAGGTCGGCAGCAAGCGCCCGGAGCGAGCGGTCGAGCCACCACTGCTGCGCGCCACCCATCGGCCAGCCGCCCTCGCCCGCCGGGCTCCAGACATAGACGGGCACCACCGCACCGCGCGCGCACGCTTCGAGCAGCGCATCGTGATCGGAGGTTCGCAGGTCCTGGCGATACCAGAGGACGGTAGTCATCGGCGATGGCTCGTGATCATTGGAAGTTGCCGGTCTCGAAGCGGAACGCGTCCGACAGGCCCGGGAGCGCCCATGCGAAGCCCAGCTCCCGCAGTCGCGTGGGGCGAATGTACGCGCCCTCGAGGAGGAGCCGCTCGCCCATCTCGCCGAACATCGTCTTCACGGCCAGGGCCGGAAGCGGAGCGACCGCCGGACGACCCAACACCTTGGCAAGCGTGCGTCCGAAGTCGCGATTGGAGACCGGCTCCGGCGCCACCGCATTCACGGGGCCGTGCACGTCGGTACTCATCACGAAGCGCAGCACGCCCAGGAGATCGTCAAGATCGATCCAGCTCATCCCCTGCGTGCCGTTGCCCACCGATCCGCCAAGCCCCATGCGAAACGGCGGCAGCAGCTTGGCAAGCGCCCCGCCGCGCGCACTCACCACGATGCCGATGCGCACGTTCACCACGCGGATGCCCGCATCGCGAGCGGCGTCGGTGGCGCGCTCCCATTCCTCGCAGATCTCGGGCAGGAAGCCATCGCCGCGCGGGCTCGATTCATCCACCTCCGCAGGACCGGGGCGATTGCCATACCAGCCGACCGCGCTGGCGCACACCAGGACGCGCGGCTTGCGCTTGAGGCCGGCAAGGGTGCGCGCGAGCGCCTCGGTGGGCTTCACCCGACTGTCGCGGATTTCCTGCTTGCGGGCCGCACTCCAACGCTCGTCTGCGATGCCCGCCCCCGCCAGGTGCACCACCGCATCGAGGCCCTCGAGCGCCGAAGCATCGAAGGTGTTCGCACGCTGGTCCCACGCCACGTCGCCGTGCGCATGGTTGGCCTTGCCGCGGACGATGCGACGGACGTCATGGCCCGCGGTCGTCAGGAACGGCACCAGCGAGCCGCCCACCAGGCCGTTCGAGCCGCTCACGGCCACGTGGAGCCGCTCGCCGGCGAACCGGGCATGATGATGCAGGTCATGCCGCGTGCGCGCGTGGCGCCACGTGAACATCCGCTCCAGGTCGCGCGCCACCGTGCCGCCGCCGAAGGTGCGCCCGAGGACGCCGCCTGGAAGCTCGTACTGGATGCGGTCTTCCAGCATGCTGGAACGGTCGCCTTCCGGCAGGAACGAATGCCGATGCACCCACGAACTGAACGGCCCGCGCTCCTGCGTGTCGGTGAATCCGCGGCCCGGCTCCACGTCGTGGTGCCGTGCCACCCATTCGATGCCGATGCCGAACTTCTTCATCCGGAAACGCGCCACCGCGCCGTCGGCCATGGCTCCCGGCCGCTCCAGGATCTCCACGTCCTCCCACGGCGGGAGCAGGCGATCGATGGCGCCCGCGCGAAAGTGCCAGTCGGCAAGTGCGTGTGCGTTCGCGGGCATGCTGCTTGATCGGACGAAGACTGCCATGGATCGTGTTCTACCTGTTGGAGCGGGAGTCGGAGGCCGCAAGCGCCGCGGCCACCGATGCCGGGGAGATCTTCCCGCCCTCGACGAGGACGTCACGGACATGGACGAAGGCAGCACGGTCCGCGGCACGCTCCGGCTCGCTTCGGCGCCGCAGCGACCCGAGCACCAGCTTCATGCGCGGATTGGAGCGAAGCGTCGGCTCGTGGCGCGCCAGGAAGGCCCAGTAGAGCCGGGTGATCGGGCAGCTCGAGCCCGGCGAGAACGCGCACCCCGCGCAGAAATCCCCCATCTTGTCGATGTACGCCGCGCCGGAGATGTACGGCTTGGTGGTCATGACCGGCCCCGCGGCGAACGTGGCCATGCCGATCACGTTCGGTTCCACCACCCAGTCCCAGGCGTCCATGTACGCCACCCAGAACCAGTCGGTGAGCTCGCGCGCGTCGACATCGAGCAGCGTGGCCAGGTTGCCGAGCACCATCAGGCGGGTGATGTGGTGGCTCCACGATTCGTCCCACACGTCGGCCACCACGCGGTCGAGGCAGCGCATGCCGGATTCCGCGCCCCAGTACGCCGGGGGAAGCGGCGTGCGCGCCCCGCCCAGATGCGCGGGCGCCGCGCCTCCATCCACGCCTGCAGGCAGCGGGACACCGCGCTCCCACGCGGCGCCGTACCGCCGGGACCATCCGGCATCGCCCGGCGCGGCGTGAACCTCCGGCCGATCCCCGCGCACGTTCCGGAATCCGTCGGTGGCTCCATGCACATGCCGCACGAATTCGCGCCAGCCGATCACCTGCCGGACAAAGCCCTCCACGCTCTGGAGCGGCACCCCCGAGGCCGCCACATCCTCCACGAGCCGCTGCGGCGGAATCCGGCCCAGGTTGAGGACCGGCGAGATCCGCGTGTGGAACACGCCGCGACTTCGCTCGCTCATGGCATCCTCGTACGGGCCGAACCACGGCAGGCAGTGCTCGAGCCCCCAGCGCCAAAGCAGTTCCGTGTCCGCATGCGTGGCGGGGAGCGCATCGACGTCGAGTCGGCCGGGATGCCTGCCGAACCGTTCCTCCACCTCGCGCGCAACTTCTTCACGCAGGCTCGTCCGTTCGAACCGCGGCGGTTCCGGCGCGGCCGGGATGCCATCCCAGCGCTCGCGGTTCTCGGTGTCGAAGCTGATCTTCCCGCCGACGGGCGAACCGTCTTCCATCAGGATGCCGGTGCGGGCGCGGACGGCACGATAGAACGTGTCCATCCGCCAACCACCGCTTCCCGCGGCGGCGCGAAAGTCCTCTGCGGTGGTGATCCATTGCCGGTTCGGCACCACCCGCAGGAGTCCGGCGCCCACCAGCGGCGCAAGCTCCGCGCGCATCTCACGCTCGGCGGGCTCGTCGACGGTGAGTGCGCCCAACTCCCCCGCGAACTCGCGCAGCGCGTCCGAAACCGTCCCACGCGTACGCATGCTGCGGACCTCGACGCCCGCCGCGCGAAGCTCCTCCGTGAACGCCCGCTGGTTGAGGAGGATCAGCGCAATCCGCTGCCGGTGGTACGGCCGGCGCCCGAGCCATTCGTCGCTCTCCACGACCACCACGCCGGGCATGGGCGCCCCGCGCCCGGCCGCGTCCGCCGCCACCCCGCGCCATCGCGCCGCGTCGAGCTGGTCGGGAAGGACCGCCCACCATTGCCGTACGCCGGAGGAAACCGCTGGACGGGGAGCCACGGATCGGAATTCGGTCCCGGAACCCCTCCGGATTCGAATCGCAGAAGGCCGAAGAACTACCATCGAACGAGGAGAGGCCACCATGAACCAGTCCACTGCCCACACTCACGCGCCCGCCCGCCCAGGAACCCTCGCCGGCACCGTGCTGTGTCGGTTGGTGGTGCCGGCATGGATCCTTGCCGGCGCGTCCTTCAAGCTCTGGGAGCGCAACCCGCAGCTCCTGCCCAAGCCGGTGACCGACGTCACCGACTTCGTGTTCGTCCGCACGCTCGGCATTCCGCGCGAGAGCTACCTCGAACCCGCCATGCGCTTCATGATCGGCTTCGAGATCATGGCTGCGCTCCTGATGATCGTCGCCCCGGTGCAGGCCGCCCGCGCGCTCGGCATCTCGCTGCTCTCGCTCTTCTGCATCATCCTCGGGGTGCTGCTCGCCTCGGGCGCCGCCAGCTGCGGCTGCTTCGGCGCCAGCGGTCCGTCTCCCGCGTGGATGCTCGGGATCGACGGAGCCCTGCTTCTCGGCATGCTCGTGCTCCGCCCGCGCGGCCAGCGTCTCCCGCCTGCGGAAGCCGGCCGCAAGGTCGGATCGGTGATGTTCGTGCCGCTCCTGGTCGGTCTCGGCATCGCCTACGGCGTTCCGCAGCGCGCGGCGGTGGTGCTCGATGACGGCGGTGCAGTTCCGCCAACGAACGCCGCCGCGGACTCCACGTCCACCCCCACGCCCACCCCCGCGCCCATCCCCGGGCCCTCCCCCGCGCCCACGGGCCCCGGCGTACAGACTCCGGCCAATCCGAACCCCGTCACCTCGACGCCGACGACTTCGAGTCCTGCTGCAGCAGGCACCACGCCCGTTGCCCCGACCGCAAGCGCCCCGTGGCCGCCCATGCCCGCCACCGCCAAGCCGTGGTACGCGCCGGAATTCGAAGGATGGAAGGGCAAGCGCCTCGACAGCCAGGAACTGATGTTGCTGGTCCAGCGCCCGCTTCCCGCGAACCTCAACACCGGCCGCCACCACGTGGTCTTCATGCGCGAGGACTGCGACCACTGCCACGAGCTTCTCCTCAAGTACTTCAGCGGCAAGCTCGAGACGCCGGTCACCAGCATCGCGGTACCGGATGCCACGGGCGAGCTCCTGGAGAACCCCTGCACGGAGTGCGGCAAGGCCGTCCTCCCCAAGGGCATCACCTATGTCTTCAGCACCCCCGTCCTCCTGACCGTGCAGGACGGGATGGTGGTCGGCGTCTGCGTCAACGCCGACGACGCGGAACTGGTGCGCGCAGCGATCAACGCCAAGTAAGGCAATGGGGCGCACGCTCGCCCGGCCACCGACGCCCATCCACGCAACCCCCCTCGACACGACCACCGCCATGCAAGGTTTCGTCCGCCGTATCGCCGTCCCCGCCCTGCTCCTCGCCTGCGTCGGCATCGAATGGTCGCGTGGGGGTGATTCGCTTCCCACCTGGATGGCGAACCTCTCCATCAAGACCGGCATGGGCGCCGACCGCGCACTGCGGATCCTGATCGCGCTCGAGCTCTGCGGAGCGGTGCTCGCCTTCCTGTCGGCGCGACTTTCGCGGCCGACCGCATGGATCGCAGGCGTGGGCTTCGCCTTCAGCGCACTGGCGGAACTCTCGGCCATCATCAACGCGCCGGGCAAGACTGCCGTCGCCGCCGGCGTCTGGGTGGCGCCGCTCGCGTGGCTTGCGCTCGGCGCGGGCATCCTGGCCGTCATGTCGCGCCCCACGCCGACCCCCGCTCCGTGGCGATTCTCCGCGTGGCGCCTGATGGGCGGCATCGTGGTGTTCGCCGTTGCGTTCGGCATCGCGGGGCGCCTGGACCTGTCTGCACGCACCAACGCGCAGATCGGAGACAACGGCGTCGAGACCGTGGTCCTCAACCCGAGCGAATGGGTGGGGATGACGCTCCCGCAGACCGGCCTCTCGCGGCAACTCCCCGCACTCACCCCGCTCACCATGGAAGGCACCAAGTGGATCGTCTTCTATTCACCCACCTGCGGCCGCTGCCATGAGGTGTTCCGCGCCTACTTCGCGGGGCCGCAGAACGGCGAGGTGATCGCCGTGCGCGTGCCGCATGCTCCCGGCGAGGAAGTCCTCAAGAGCGACCAGCCCGAGGACGTCGCGTGCGAGGGATGCGAGCGCCTCACGCTCCCCGAAGGGAAGCGCTGGATCGTGACCCCACCCACCATCATCAAGGTGGAAGGCGGCAAGATCACCTGCGTGACCAGCACGGATTACGACCGCTGCCGCAAGGGATCCGAAGCCATCCCGTGAGCGACGGTGTCTCCCACCGCACGCACGCGATGCGCGTCGACCACCAGCTCGCCGCCGCCCTGCAGCGGGAACCGGCGCGGGTCCGTCACGCCGTCGACGATCGCCTCGGCCGCTGACCAGCGCGCAGCGTCGTCCAGACGCTCGCCCGCCATCAGCCATACCGCCGTCGCCGCGAGCGCCTCCGGGGCATCCGCCAGCGCCGCGCGATCGATCGAACCGTCCGGTGCACGCATCGCCTGGACATGCGATTCGAGCAGCACGTTCCCCAGCCGCGCCAGTTCCGCCGTCCGTGCCGCCCGACGCACCGCACCGGGCGCAATGGACTCCATCGCCGGGATCACCACGTGGCGCATCGTGCCGCGTGGCGTGTCACGACGCTCGTTCCCCGGGTCCTCCCGCCACTCCACGCCGAGCTCCACGCAGGCCGCGCGCAGCGCCGCGCGCGAGACGCGCAGGAGCGGCCGCACCAGCGCGATGCCCGCCGCAGCTGCGGATTCGCACGGCAGCGGGCGACGCGTCGGCATGCCGCCGACGCCACCGAGCCCGGCACCGCGGGCGAGAGAGAGAAGCACGGTTTCCAGCTGATCATCCGCGTGGTGCGCCGCCAGCACCACCTGCGCGCCGCATTCGGCGGCCATGGCCGCAATGGCCTCGTGACGTGCCGCTCGCGCACGCTCCGGGATGCCTGCGCCGTTTGCAAGCGACAGCGTTCGCGCAAGCACCTGCACACCGAGCCGCGCAGCGGTTCGCCGCACGCATTCCGCGTCCATCGCGGAGTCCGCGCGCAGCGCATGATCCACGTGGCCGGCCACCGGCGCCACGCGGCCGCGCGCACCGAGCCCCGCGCACAGCGCAAGCAGCGCCGTCGAATCCGCTCCTCCGCTTGCCGCCACCAGGACGCGCGCGCCCTGCTCCACCCGCGCACGATCCAGGACCCGGGCAAGCTCCGCCGCCAGCGGATGACGCCGGCACGCCAGGAGCAATTGCTCTGCCGACTCGCCGCTCATTTCGGAATGCTCGCGCCGGTCGGGAACTCCACCACCACTTCGCTCTCGATCACCCCGGCCGCCGGTGCCCGCGCACGCCAGCGCACGCGCTGCGCCACCGACGTAATGTCCGCCGCCAGCGTTGCCGCCTGCACGAACGGGTCAGGCGTCTCCGGAACGAACATCCCGGGATCCGTGGTCCATGAACGCAGGTGCACCGCAAGCGCGCGCCCGGACAGGACGCCCACTTCGTTTGCATCGTCCGATGCCGCCACGCGGCTTGCCTTGGAAATGCGTTCCGCCAGCTGCGCCAGGAGCGCCGGGTCCGTGGCCACCGCCTGCCACGTGCCGTTGGGGCTCGCCACCGAACTCCACGCCAGCCGCACCGAGCGCACGAACGGGTGATCCTGGAAGAGCGCGCGCATTGCCGGCGAGATGTCCGCCACCCGCGGCACACCCGGTTGCTTGGCCACCGGATCCGGCGCGGGAAGACCCGCTCGGCGCGCCACGCTCTCTGCGAATCGCTGGCCCCAGCCGTCCCACTGCGCCTCGGCAAGCACCGGATCACGCACCTCGAATGCAACGCCGAGCGTCGGCACCCGCACCCGCGTTCCCTCGAGTGCCACGTCCCCCACCACCACCAGCTGCCGCGCGCCCATGTTGCTGCGCATGGCATCGTCGAAGCCGCCCTCCATGAGGAAGGCGTCGACGGGTTCCGATGCATCCATCTCGCCGCGCCATGGGTTCATCACGAGCGCCGCGATCCCTGCACCCTCGAGCGAGTCCAGGAGCCCCGCATCCGCCGGCGCGCCGGAAGACACGTGGATCGGCGCACGGTCGAAGCGGCTGCGATGGCGCACGCGGAGCTTGCCATCGACCATCCGTGCGGAGAACGCGCTGAGTCCACCCGTGGGCGCAGGGTGCTGCCAGATCACTTCCACCGGCGCTGCGTCCCACGTCAGTGCCGGCGCCAGGTCCGCCGCCGCCGCAAGGGAGCCCTCGGACTTCGCCGCATCGATGCGCGCCACCACGTCCTCGAGGAGCGCCGTACGGTCCGACGGCCCCAGCACCAGGTACGGCGGACGCCAGGCGGAGGCCATCTGCTGCACCGGGAACACCGCCCGTCCGCCGGCGCCCGCCGCCGGCTTCAGCTTCGCAATCAGCAGGTCATGGAGCGGCTGCTCCACCTTGGTGACCGCGGCCCACTCCACCTTGCCATCGCGCGTGCGCTCGGCATAGGTGATGTCCGTGCCGATCAGCCCATCCACCAGCGCCGATGGATCCATGCCCATCTCCCCGGCCAGCGTGTCCCACGCCTGCGAAAGGACGCGCGAACCCGCCAGCTGCAGGAGCGAAGACTGCGCGCGGAGCATCAGCGCATCGGAGCGCATGCCCTTGGCATCGCGCATGCGCAGCACCATCGAGGCATCGGCAGGCACCACCACTGCGCTGCCGAAGGGGCCATCGCCGGGCGGCACGGCACTCGCCACGGCACACACCGCCAACGATGCAGCCACGACCGCCAGGCGCGCCGGAAGAGACAAGGCATTTCGGAAGGTGCTGGTCGCCGCGCTCATCGGAGGACGCCGGCCGCGCCGGGCTCAGTAGCTGCGCACGTGCGGCGCGGGCTCAGGCGACTTCGACGGGAGGTCCTGCGAACGCGGCGCCTCGGGCGCCTGCATCACGCTGGTGTTCGGCACGCGGGGCATGCCGAGCAGGATCGAGTCGAGCTTGCCGGCGCCCTGCACGATCGAGCCGCGCAGCGCGTCGCCGACGGCCGGCTGGGTGCGCTCGTTGCGGGACTGGCCCATCCACCACGCGGCGCCGAGCGCGCATGCGGCAAGGACCACGGTGCCCTGGAGCGCAGCGATGCCGATGCGGCGGCGACGCATGGAGCGCAGTTCCGCGGCATCCACGGCACGGTGGTAGCCGAGGCGGCGCATCACCGAGTCGGTGACGTCGGGTGCGGCGGCATGGCGGTCGTCCGGAATCATTCCATGACCTCCTCGGCCTTCCTGGCCAGGCTTTCGTCGCTCGAGATGGCGTCGTGCATGCGCTTGCGGGCGCGGTGCAGGTGGCTCTTGATGGTTCCCTCGGGCATCGACAGGTGCGAGCTGACGGCCTCGATCGACCAATCCTGGTGATGGAAGAGCGTCACGATCTCGCGCTGGAGCGGCGTCAGGCAGGCGACGGCCACGTCGAGGATGCGGCGCAGGTGGTCGCGCTTCTCCTCGGCAGCCATCATGTCCTCCGGGCGATCGGATGCCGATGCCCAGAACTCCATGCCCTCGCTGTCGCTCGCCGGGCGGTGCTTCTGGAGGTGGTTCACGTAGAGCCGGCGGGCAATGGTGAAGAGCCACGTGCTGAAGCGGAACCGCGTGTCGAAGCGATCGATGTTTTTGATGACCCGGACGAACGCCTCCTGAACCATGTCCTCGGCGACGTCGGGGCGGCCGCACAGGCGCATCATGAATGCGTAGAGCGCGTCCTGGTGCTCGCGGATCAGCTCCTCGATGGCCGCGCCATCGCCGCGCTGGGCGCGACGGATGAGGCGGTTCTCGTGGGCCTTGCTGAGCATGCGGGAAAGCCTACCGCTCCCCGCCGCCCTGGTTGCCGGCAAATTCGGGCACCCTGCCCCCAAAAACAACCGCCCGCCGGTCCGTCGTGGCCGGCGGGCGGGTGCAAAGTCCTGCGGGGAGCCCTCCGGGCCCGTCCGCAGGAGGTGTTCAGGGTCAGGCGGCCTTGCTCACGCGGCGGCGAGCCGGCGCGGCGGTCGTGCCGGCGGTGGCTGCCACCGCGGCCGTGGCCTTGGAGTTCATGGCCGCCACCAGCGCTGCCGGGGTGGTCGCCGAGACGTCGGCGCCGATCTCCTCGGCCAGGCCCAGGGCGCGGTTGAAGACGCCGCCGCCGCAGACGATGCGCAGGTTCGGGTGGCCGCCGATCTCGCGGATCTGGTCGATGAGGGCGCGGATCGCCGGGGCGTCCTGCGCAGCCGAGGCCCACAGGAGGAGCGTGCCGGCCTTGGTCTGGCGGAGTTCCTCGAGCACCTCGTCGTTGGCCACGCCGGCGCCGGCGAAGAAGACCTCGTAACCGGAGGCTTCCAGCAGGTCCACGGCGATCTGGGCGCCCAGTTCCTCGCCCTCGGTCGGGCCGCAGAGCATCAGGACGCGGCCGCAGGTGCGCTCGACGCGGGTGTACGAGGCGGCGCCCTGGTGGGCCACCTGGCGGAGCGCGCGGGTGGCGTAGTTGTAGCTGATCTTCGAGAGCTGGCCGTGCTTGAAGAGCTTCACCAGCATCTCGTGGATCGGCCAGTAGATGTCGTTGGCCAGGCGCTCGGCGGGGATGTTCTGCTCGGTGAGCGCCGTGACGAAGGTCTGGGTGCGGCGGCGGTCGCCGGAGATCAGGTGCTGGAAGAGCTGTTCGATGATGGCTTCGGTCTTCATGGTTCGGGTTCCTTGCGTTGGTGGTTCCTGCGGTCGTTTGTTCGTGCCGTTCGGTGCCGGCGCATGACTGGCATCGGGCTCCCGCCGCGGTCGCCGCCACGGTGAGGGAAAAACACCCGTTATGGAACACCTGCCGGACGTTATCGAGCAATTCAGGGAGCCTTCCGCGTCCCGAGAACCGCCTACGATCGACCAAATGGCCGAGACCGGACCCGTCTGGACACAGGATGCGCTGCAACGGAACCCGCACGCGGACGCCGAGAAGGCCCGCAAGGTGCAGGCCATGTTTGCGGCCATCGCACGCAGCTACGACCTGAACAACCGGCTGCATTCGTTCTTCCAGGACCAGCGCTGGCGCCGGGCGGCCGTGCGCGCCGCGGGCATCGACCGCCAGAGCCGGGTGCTCGACGTGGCGTGCGGCACCGGCGACCTGGCCGAGGCGTTTGCCGACGCCGGCGCCGCAGAGGTCACCGGCGTGGATTTCACGCCGGAGATGCTCGATGTGGCCAAGTTCAAGGGCCAGCGCGCCGCCGGAACCGCCCGAACGGGCACCCGTCCCGCCGTTCGGTACATCCACGGCGATGCCATGCAACTTTCCTTCCCGGATGCGTCCTTCGATGTAGTGTCCATCGCCTTCGGAATCAGAAACGTCGCCGTGCCGGCCCGCGCCATCGCCGAGTTCCATCGTGTGCTCCGGCCCGGTGGCCGCCTGGTGGTGCTCGAATTCGCGGACCCCGCGAATCCGCTGGTTCGCTGGGGAAGCAACCTCTACACCAAGCGGATCATGCCCTGGACGGCATCGCTCGTGGCACGCGACGTCTCGGGCGCCTACCACTACCTGCCACGTTCCATCAGCACCTTCCTGCAGCCCACCGAATTCGCCCGCACGCTTGAATCGGCCGGGTTCCGCCAGTGCTCGGCCACGCCGCTCACCATGGGAGTCTGCATCCTCCACCGGACCATCCGTCCGTAACCCCTATACTGCCCGCAGCAGGCAGAGACGCGCGCCCACGGACGGGCAGCATCAGGCAGGACGCCAGAAAGAGAGAAGTTCCACATGATCGTCGACTGCTCAACCCGAGTCTTCAACGCACCCGAGCAGCTTGGCCGCGAGATGGCCGAGTCGCTGCGCCGCATGACGGCCCTTCGCGGGACGCGCCTCGAATCCACCGCCGCCGCGCACGAGCGCGCCACCGAGCCGGTGGCCGCCGCGCTGGTGCATGGCTTCCGATCCAAGCTCCTCGACGCCGCCATCCCCAACGAGTTCGTGGCGGAAGTGGTCCGCTCGAACCCCGGTCGCCTGGCGGGCATCGCCGGCATCGACCCGATGGCCCCGGACGCCGCCACCCAGCTCGACCGCGCCGTCGAACTCGGCCTGGTGGGCGTCAGCGTCTCGCCGAGTGCACAGGGCTTCCACCCGACCCACTCCGATGCCATGCGCCTCTACGCGCGCGTCGACCAGCTCGGCCTGCCCGTCTTCTTTAGCCGTCCCGGACCGCTCGTCGCGAGCGGCACGCTCGAGTTCGATCGCCCGGCCGGCCTCGACGAGGTTGCACGCGCCAACCCCGGCATGCGCATCGTGATCGGCGAGCTCGGCTGGCCGTGGATCGACGAGTGCCTGGCCATGCTCCTCAAGCACCCGAACGTCTTCGCCGAGATCAGCGGAGTGGCCGGTCGTCCGTGGCAGCTCTACAACACGCTCCTCAGCGCGCAGAGCATGGGCGTGATGGAGAAGCTCTTCTTCGGAAGCGGCTTCCCGTACGAACTGCCCGCCAAGGCCATCGAGAACCTGTATTCGGTGAACGCATTCGCGCACGGCACGCAGCTTCCGTCGATCCCGCGCACGGCATTGCGCGCCATCGCCGAGCGCGATCCGTTCGCGGTGCTCGGCATCGATTCCCCCGCGGCACGCGCCGTCCGGCAGCGACCGGCCTCGGCCGAAGGCGATCTCTCCCGAGACCTGCGGTGACCCACCGCCGGGCCGGATGTTCCAGACTGCAGCGCATGTTCCGCCCGGCGTCCAGCGCCGTGGCGTCGGTGCTGCTCCTGGCGTCCGCCGGCTGCACATTCACGCCCGGCGGGTCGGTCGAGACCGTGGGCTCCGGTGACACGGCCGTCCGCCTGGTCTCCGAGTTCGCCAACGGCACCTACTCCATCGAATCCGCGCAGACCACGGTGGTCTTCAGCGACATCCCGTACGAGGAACTGGCCAGGGGCACTGCCACCGACGGCCGCTTCCTCCACATCGAGATCCTGTGGCGCCCGCGCCCGGGCCGCACGCCCATCGAGGCAAGCTCGACGAACCTCTCCATCCGCTTCGTGGTGGTCTCCCACGGCGAGGTGGGCGTGTATGTCGGCGGCGGATTCGCGTGGATCACGGGCGGCAAGCCCGCGGACACGGAGCTCGAGCTCGACATCACCGGCGCGAGCGTCTCGCTCGTCGACAAGACGCCGGGCTTCGTCGATCTCCTGAGCCCGGCCACGCTGGTCGGCGAACTCGGCGCGCAGAAGAACGCGGAGAACGCCCGCGCCACGCGGCGCGCGGCGAGCCAGTTCGTCACCAACAAGCTGGGGCACGTGCGCTGGGTCGGCCGCTGACGGATCCCGTCACGCCACGCAGTCGCGCAACGCCACGCTGATCGCCGGGTCGAGTGCCTCGCGGCCGCGGTCCTCCGCGAGCCACGCGCGCTGCATGCGTCCGCCATCGATCGACGGGAACCGGAGCGATGCGTGATCGAGGTACATGGCGCCCGGCGCACCGCCGTAGTCGCGGTCACCGACGAGCGGGAAGCCGAGGTTCGAGAGCATGGCGCGGATCTGGTGGAAGCGGCCGGTCTCGAGCTTGATCAACGCGTGCCATTCGCCCGGGCGCCCGGGAGCCGGCGCCGCCGCCACCACGGTGAGCGATGACGGATCACCGCCCGACCGCACCACGCGCGACACCTGACCGTCGCGCCGCAGGTACGCGCGATGCTGTCCCACCAGCGCGCCGACGTCGGCGCCCCGCTCCTTGGGCGCAATCCGTGCCAGGTAATGCTTGGTCCACGTGCCCGCGCGGATCGACTCGTTGTGCGCGGCCACCGCGTCGCGGTCGCGCGCCACCACCACGAAACCGCGCGTCGGGCGGTCGATGCGGTGCGGCAGCTGCGCGTCGGGCCAGCCGAGCAGCGCACGTGCCTGCGTGAGGAGCGTCTCGGGCGCATTCGCGCCGTTGCCGGGGGCCTCGCTCGAGAGCCCCGCAGGCTTCAGGATCACGGCGTCGCGCTCGCCGCGCAACACCACGTCCGCCGCACCGATGCGCGGCGAGCGTGGGGACGGGCCTCGTCCAGCATCACTTCGATCGCGCACGGAGTTCGCCCTCCAGGATCGGCATCATCTGCCGCGCCACCGGCGTGAGCGGCGTGGGCCACTGACCGGGCGCCACGCAGCGCAGTTCCGCGCACTCCCACGTCTCCACCGGCACCACGGGAGGAAGGACGTCGATCACGAACACCACTTCCCAGCTCCGCGCCACGGGGTCGAAGAGGAGCGCGCGCGCCGTCGGTGGCGCGGCCGCGGTCCAACCGGTCTCCTCGCGGAGTTCGCGCAGGATCATCTCGGCGGGCGCCACGCCCGGTTCGAGCGTGCCGGCGGCGGCGAACTCCCACATGCCCGGGTAGTTGAGCGTGCCTTCGCCCCGCCGCGCCATGAGCACCCCGCCCTCCGGCGCCAGGCAGATGGCCTTCACGCCGAGCGGGCGGACGCCGGTGTCCAGGCCCTCGCGCGCCACGGCATGGAACCGGTAGCTCGACTGGACGCAGTGGACGCTCACCCCGCCATGACCGTTGCGGCTGGTGCCGAGCACATGGAGGATGGCACCATCGTGCGCGTGCGGCACGCGCGCGCGCAGCGATTCCCACCCTGAATCCACGGCATCGAGCGATATCCCCTCCGGCACGAACCGCCCCTCGATCACCGACAGGAGCGGCGGGCGCCGGAGCGGGATGAGGCGGTCGGGTCCGGGCGCGCGGGCGAGCATCGTTCCCCGAATCTACACTCCGACACCCATGAGCACCGCAAAGCAGGTCACGACCTCGGAATCCCATCCGTCCGGACTGTTCCTCCTCTTCTTCGTGGAGATGTGGGAACGGTTCTCGTTCTACGGGATGCGCGCGCTCCTGACCTTCTACCTGATCAAGGGCTTCCTGAAGGCGGACGACGGCAAGGCCTACCTCATCTACGGTGCGTACGGTGCGCTCGTCTACGCAACGCCCTACCTGGGCGGCATCTTCGCGGACCGCTACCTGGGCGCACGCATCTCGGTGATCTGGGGCGGACTGCTGATGGCCGCGGGCCACCTCCTCATGACCATCGAGCAGGAGTGGGCCCTCTTCGGCGCGCTCGGCCTGCTCATCGTCGGCAACGGCTTCTTCAAGCCGAACATCTCCACCATGGTGGGAACGCTCTACCCCGCCAACAGCACCAAGCGCGACGCCGGCTTCACCATCTTCTACATGGGCATCAACCTGGGCGCCGCGCTCGCGCCGCTCGTCTGCGGCTACATCGGCGAGCGCTACGGCTGGCACTACGGCTTCGGACTCGCCACCGTCGGCATGCTGGTCGGCCTCGCCACCTTCGTGGCGCCCGGGGCACTGGCGCGGACGCTCATCCTGCTGACGTCGCTCCTCATCGCGGGCACCATGTTCTGGGCGTCCGCGGGCGACACCACGCAGACCCTCCTCAACCTGCCGATCGCCGTGGCCCTCCTCGGTGCCGGCGCCGTCAGCTTCGTCAAGCTCGGCAAGGGCGGACTGCCCGACGGCACCGGCGCCCCCCGCGATTCGGCCGGGAACATCATGAAGCCCCGGATGATGCTGCCGATCTTCGCCGGCACCATCGCAGCCGTTGCCCCGCTGGCGCTCCTGGTCTCGCACCACAGCTACGCCACCTGGATGCTGAACATCGTGGGCGTCATCGCCTTCGGCTCGATCATCCTCACCGCCATCCGGAGCGACCGCGTGGTGCGCGACCGGCTCACCGTGGTGCTGGTGCTCTGCTTCTTCTCGATGCTGTTCTGGGCATTCTTCGAGCAGGCCGGCTCGAGCGTCAACAACTTCACCGACCGCAACGTGGACCGCGTTACGGGCGGCACCGCCGTGACCGCCGGACAGACGTATTCCGACGTGGTGGTGACGCAGGAGTTCATCGGCGTGGACGTGAACGGGAAGACCTGGACGCTGACCGATGTCGAGGTCTCGCAGAAGGCACTCGAGGAAAACAAGCCCGAAGGACGGGTCACGTTCACCGCCGACGAAGAGGACGTCAGCAAGGGACTCGTCATCGGCGGCAACGAGATCAAGGCGAGCGTCTACCAGGCTGCCAACCCGACATTCATCCTGCTGCTTGGCCCGGTCTTCAGCTGGCTCTGGGGCGCCATGGGGCGCCGCGACCCGAGCGCCGGCGTCAAGTTCGGGCTCGGCCTGCTGCAGTTGGCGGGCGGGTTCGCCTGCTTCTGGATGGGCGCCAAGACCGCCGATGCAAACGGCATGGTCGGCATGGAGTGGCTGCTCCTGGGCATCCTGCTGCAGACGACCGGCGAGCTCTGCCTCTCGCCGGTGGGACTCTCGCTCGTCACCAAGCTGTCGCCTGCCGCGATGGGAAGCACCATCATGGGCGCGTGGTTCCTGGCAACCGCCTTCAGCCACCTGGTTGCTGCGGCGATCGCCGGCATGACGGGCGTCTCGGAAGGCGGCGAAGGCGCCGTCGTTCCGCCGCCCATCGAGACGGTGAACGTCTACGGCAACGTCTTCGGCGGCATCGCGATCGCCGCGGCGGTATCGGCCTTCATCCTCTTTGCGCTGTCCCCGTGGCTCAAGGCACGGATGCACCTCAGCGAGGCTGAGGCTGCAGGCAGCGGCGCGCACTGAGATAGGGTTGGAGATGCGTGATGTTCGTCGCTGCGGGCCAGCCCGCGCGCGCGGACGTCAACCGTCCTTCACGAACGTCATCCGGTCGTAGTCCTTCCGCACGCCGGGGAACGCCAGCACGCGGTTATGCATGCTGACGTAGACGCCTGGGGGCAGGATCTGCACCGCGCACAGTGCCTCGGTGAGGTTCTGCACGGCATCGGTGCGCCGCAGTTCGTACGGGCGCATGGCGCCGGTCAGGACGATGGGCTTGGTGAGCTTGCCGGCGGCCGAGAGCCGATCATGGATGCGGTGCCCGCTGACCGCCAGGCGGTCGGTGCCGTGGCAGATCACGATGCCGTCGTGCGTGGCTTCCTCGCGCTCCGCGGTGGCGGCGATGAGCTCGTGGTCCTCCTCCGTCATGTGGAGGCTGTCCTTGTTCATCAACCGGATGCGCGTGAGCGCCACGCCGTCGAGCGCGAGCGACGCCAGGATGGCATCGAGCACGCTGAGCTGGTTGTCGAGGACGCCACGCAGCTCGTCGTAGGTCTTCTCGATGGTGCCGCCGGTGGAGATGAGCGCAACCTTGAATGGCATGGAGGACCGAAGGTTAGCCGCCGATCGCCTGCCGCGCTGCCACGAGCGCACGCGCCGCCAGCACCGTGCCGCTCGACGCCACCGGCTGCTCGCGCAGCGCCGGCGCGATGGCGGCGATGGCGCGCTCGGCGCGATCCAGCATGGCGCCGTCGCGCTCCACGAGCCCGAGCCGCACCATGGCCCGCAGGATGCTCGCCGTGCCGCTCGGCACTGCGCCATCGTCCACGCTGCGCACGCGGACGAAGAGGTCCGCGGCCCCTTCCGCGGTGTCGAACCATGCACCGCTTGCCGGATCGAGGAACCGGGCCTCGGCCGCGGCGAGCAGCGCGCGCGCTTCGCCGCGCCAGTGCGGGCCGCCGGTGGCATCGGCGAGTGCCAGGCACGCGTTCGCCATGCATGCATAGTCCTCGAGGAATCCATCCAC
>Ga0114967_10000667_pt1 | contig 29622 bp, 25 predicted proteins | sample M_130628_MF_Meta_FD_92639 | JGI IMG/M metagenome (GOLD analysis project Ga0114967, IMG submission 92639) | Freshwater microbial communities from Lake Montjoie, Canada to study carbon cycling - M_130628_MF_MetaG | ecosystem: Environmental > Aquatic > Freshwater > Lake | place: Lake Montjoie...
ATATGCGATATGGAACTTGCCAACGCAGGTGACTTGAAACAGTTTGCAAAAAATAATCCAAACTCTCCAAAGTTATTCGCTTTGTTGCAACAGGTTTTGAGTGGATTAGAATACCTACATCAAAAAGGGATTATCCATCGAGATTTAAAACCTCAAAATATACTTTTAGTAGAAGAAGACGGCGAACTTACTGCTAAAATATCTGATTTTGGTATTAGTAAAAGTTTAGATAGTGGCACCAATAGTTCTTCAATGGCGATCGGAACTATTGAATATATGGCTCCAGAACAATTTAATCCAGCAAAATATGGTATAAACGGTAAAATTGGAACGAATGTAGATTTGTGGAGTTTTGGAATTATGGTACATGAGTTATTGACGAATGAACCACTTTTTGGACAACGAAGCGGTAACACTACTTCGGAACAAATCATGAATGCGATATTAAGTTCTGAGCTTCCTGAAGATGTTGAATTGCTCAAAGAGCCTTATAAAACAATTGTAAAAAAATGTTTAATAACAGATGCAAAAGAACGTATTCAAAAAGCAAATCAAATAATTCATTTATTGGATAATATTGAAGATTCAAGCGATTTAGTTACTAAAGAATTAGATAAAGAATTGCTAAACAAAATGAATCAAAAAAGTACTAATCAATCCAAAGATAAAGATTCAGCTTCAAAAGAAATATCAATTGAAAAACCCAAAGAGGAACTCAATCAAATTAAAACACCGAAGAAAAGTAACCCCATAAAATATGTGTTAATTGGAGGGGTTTTGTTATTGTTAGGTATAGTTCTCTGGTATTTAAAAAAATCTACTAGTGAAGCAGATAAAGAGTATCAATTGGCATTGCAATATCAGAAAGAAAAAAAATTCGATGAATATTTTAACCATTTGAAAAATTCGGCTTTGCTCGAAAAAGACAGTGCTAATTGGGTGCTTGCTCGATTTTATTCTATACAAGGCGATTACAAACAAGCATGGCCTTACATTAACCGATTAGTAAAACCAACTGCTTCAGAACCCGATTTTCATTTACCACAAAGTGCTGTAATGTATGCGAATAATTTAATAATTGGAAAAAATAATTTAAAAGAAGGTGAAAAAATATTGAAACAACAGGCAACTATTGGTGATGGTGACTGTGCTTATGAACTTGGTATGTTATATTATGAAGAAGGAACAAAATATTCTAAAGAATACTTTGTTCCATCTTTAAAATATTTTAAACTAGCAGCTAGTAAAGGAAATGATAAGGCCATTTGCATGTTGGGGAATATGTATTTTATGGGAAATGGAGTCCCTTCGAATTCTACCGCAGCCTTAGAATATTATTATAAAGCTGCCGAGAAAGGAAATGGTGTAGCTATGTTTGCTCTAGGTCTTGCCTTTTCAGAGGGAAGAGGAGTTAACCAAGATAAAGAAGAAGCGCTTAAATGGTTTAAAAAGGTAGTAAACAAAATCTATCTCAACGATAATGAATATTCAGAAAAAGCAGCAAAAAATTTCGAGGTTCTTAAAAATGCTGCCCAAGATATGATTGATAGACTATCTTAAAAACAAGTGCATCATGAGGAACTATTTACTAATCTTAATTTTTATTGCAGGGACTAATTGTTTTGCACAAATCATTCCTTCTTTGCCAGCCAAGCCGAAAGAGGAAACGTCACCTGTGGTTAAAGTAAAAAAAGAAGTTATAACCGTTTATAAAGAAAAAGAGTCTAACAAAGCAATAATAAAATTTTTGTGCGATGCTAATGCTTTTCTATATATTGATGGAGATAAAAAAGGAACTTTAAAAAAAGATATTGCACTACGTGTTGCTATAGCCAAAGGAGAATATGCAGTTAAGGTAGTAAGCTCTGAAAACCAAAATGATTATGTAAAATTTAATTATGTCATTTCGGAAATTGGCGTTGAAAAACTGGAAGAAATCAATTTACAGAACTTAATCAACCAACGAATTAAAAAAGAAAGTGAAGAAAAGGAGCGCCAAAGACTAGCAACAGAAGCTGAACTTAAATTAAAACAACAAAAAGAAAATGCCATTAAAATCAGTAATTCTATCGAAATGATTAATGTAGGTACTTTTTTTATAGGTAAATACGAAGTAACTCAAGAACAATGGCAAGCAGTTATGGAAAATAATCCATCTATACATAAAGATTGTTCTTTATGTCCAGTTGAAAATGTAAGTTGGTATGATGCACAAGATTTTATAAAAAGGCTTAACATACTAACAGGGAAAAGCTATCGTTTACCAACAGAAGCAGAATGGGAATATGCCGCTAAAGGGGGAAATTTAACACATAATTATACTTTTGCAGGGAGTGATGATATAAATTCTGTAGCTTGGTATCCTGAAAACAGTAATAAACAAACCCATGCAGTTGGACAAAAACAACCTAATGAATTAGGAATTTATGATATGAGCGGAAATGTTTGGGAATGGTGCAGTGATTGGTATGATAATCGTCAAAAGTACCGTGTCCGCCGGGGCGGTAGCTGGTTCAGCGGCGCTATTTATGGCCGAGTGGCTTTTCGTGACTACTTCTCTCCAGACTACCGCAACACCGACTTAGGCTTCCGCCTAGTGTCCCCCTAGTTTCGAGTGAAACACTGTTTTCTCATCTTTTAAGCGCATGAGGTTTGCAAAAGGAAGGAGGGACGACTGACAAAAGCAAACCGAATAAAAAAATAAAATATAGAGCATTATGATTTCAACTATTTTTTATCTTAACGAACAAGGAAAAAGAGCCAATCTGGAAGATACAATTTTTCCTTTACCTGGTAATGCATCCATAAATGATAAACTATTCATTGTTTGCGATGGTGTGGGAGGCTCTAGCAAAGGAGAAGAAGCTAGTCGTATAACATGTGAAGCTATTAGTGACTATATACTAACTAAGGATAGTTCAATAATAAACCTAAAAGTGATAGAAGCTGGTGTTCATTTTGCAACTTATGAAATGCAAGATTATGTATTGCATAATCCAGAAGCAGAGAATATGAGTACCACAATGACATTAGCTTATTTCAGTCCAAAAGGGATTCATATTGCCTGGTGTGGTGATAGTAGAGTCTATCATATACGTGATGGTAGAGTTTTGTGGCAGTCCAAAGATCATAGTTTGGTCCAACAATTAGTAGATACCGGAGAAATTACTCCCGAAGAGGCAAATTGCCATCCCAATAGAAATGTAATTTTAAGAAGTCTTAACGCTTCCAAAACCAATTCTATTATTGATTTAAATACCATAACTAATTTTAAAAAAGGAGACTATATATTATTGTGTACTGATGGAGTTCTAGAAAATATTGGCGCCAAGGAATTAAAAGAAATATTCGAAAAACATCAACTAGAAAAAGATAAAAAAAAATTAATGTTGAACTATTGCGAAGGAAAAACAAGCGATAATTATTCTATGTATCTATTGGAAGTAAACAAAAGTAGTAAGCCAAAACCAAAAAAAATAGTAGTTTATGCTTTGATTTTTTTATTTATTTTTTTAGCAGGAGTTTATTGTTTTTATACTAGAAAAATAAATTCTAATAAAAATAACGCTAAAAAGGAGCTACGTCATACCGTCAGTGATCTAAAAATTATAAAATTATTACAAAATAAATCTTCTCAAAAAAATAAAAAATAACACATGTTTAAAAAAAATATTATAATACTGATTTTTTTGTTAAGTAATGTATCATTTAGCCAAATTATTCCTTCTTTGTCAGCCAAGCCAAAAGAAGTAAAATCCGAACCACCGTTGAAGATCAAAAAAGAAATAATAACCGTTTATAAAGAAAAAGAATCCAACAGAGCCATAATTAAATTTTTGTGCGATGCCGATGCTGTTTTATATATAGATGCCGAAAAAAAAGGGAATCTAAAAAAAGATATTCCGTTTCGTGTTGCCATAGCCAAAGGGGAATATGTAGTTAAGGTAGTTAGTTCAGAAAATCAAAATGATTATGTAAGATTTAATTATTTGATTTCGGAAATTGGGGTCGAAAAATTGGAAGAAATCAATTTACAAGCGGTTATCAACAAGCGATTACCAATAAAACAAATAGAAATGATAAAAGTAGGTGCTTTTTCAATTGGTAAGTATGAAGTGACTCAAGAATTATGGCAAGCAGTTATGGAAAGTAATCCATCTCAACATAAAGGATGTGGAACTTGTCCTGTTGAAAACGTAAGTTGGAATGATGTACAAGTTTTTATTAAAAAACTAAATTCGATAACTGGAAAAAACTATCGTTTGCCTACCTCGGATGAATGGGTTTATGCCGCAAAAGGTGGGGCATTAACACATAATTATGTTTTTGCCGGAAGTAATGATATTGATTCTGTGGGCTGGTACAAAGACAACAGTAATGGACAAACACACCCTGTAGGTCAAAAACAATCAAATGAATTAGGAATTTATGATATGTCGGGAAATGTATGGGAATGGTGTAGTGATTTAATGCCTTATGACAATAGATTTCCGGAAATGCGAGTAGAACACGGATACTGCTGGAGTAGTTGGAAAGGGAATTATTTTTTTTCTCCCGGTGGATACGAGCCTGATGGCAACAGCTATCAAACAGGCTTTCGATTAGCCTCCCCTTAGTATCTTATAATGCCTTGTTCTTCCATTTTTTAGCTATCGAGATATACACAAAAGGGAGAACAGCCTGAATTTAAGTACTGCGGAAATTGAAAAGCGTATATCTAAATAATAAAAAATCTGCCAAAGGCAGTTAAAAAATAAATATTTATGAATAAGACATTTGTTTACATCTTGCTACTAGTAACAATACAAACTGGGTTTGCACAGATCATACCCACTTTGCCAGCTAAACCCGGAGTTGATCCTCAAAAACCAGCAGAGGGTAAAACTAAGATTATTTATGTGGATAAATCAAAAAGTGACATTAAATCAGGATATGAGCCTAAAATGATTGAGGTGCAAGGGGGAAGTTTTGATATGGGTAGTAATGATGGTGAAAATGAAGAAAAACCAGTTCATAGAGTAACGGTAAGTAGTTTTAAAATGAGTCAATATGAAATTACAGTAGCGCAATATAGAATATATTGTAAGGCTACAGGAACTGAAATGCCTGATATTCCTGATTGGGGATGGAAGGAGAATCATCCCATAGTGAACGTTAGTTATGATGATGCCTCAAAGTATTGCAATTGGTTAAGCAAAAAAACTGGCAGAGAGTATAGACTACCTACCGAAGCAGAATGGGAATTTGCTGCCCGAGGAGGAAATAAAGGAAATGGCTATAACTACTCTGGTGGTAATGACACAGAAGCAGTTGCATGGTATACTGCCAATAGTGGAGGTGAAACTCAACCTGTTGGTAGAAAAAAGCCTAACGAATTAGGATTATATGATATGTCAGGAAATGCAAAAGAATGGTGTAAGGATTGGTATGATGAAAAGTATTACAACAATAGTACAAGTATCAACCCAAAAGGGCCATCTGCCCCCATACCTACAAATTATGTGATAAACTCTAAACAAATTTCAGTTATTTTTAGAATCGTTCGAGGTGGCGGCTTTATTAGTGAATTTAATACAGTAAATGTTTCTTTCAGAGACGGAAGTGAGCCAGATGCTAAAGATATAGAAATAGGGTTTCGAGTTGTTTCTCAATAAAAAATAAAGTATTTTTTTGATTTTAAATAACCTAACATTACTAACAAAAACAATAAAACATATAAATATGGAGAAAAATTTATTTTCAACCTGAAATCATTTTCTTCTTTATATAATAAAATATAGAGATGGCTAAAAGGTCATTAACCAATCAATGGTTAGATATCAGAGCAATACTTGCTACTAAGTAAGCCATTCAGAAATGAGTGGCTTTTTTTTATGCTTTGTCACGGTGAAGTCAGGGACTGCAAGTGCGCGCCATCGAGGGTTTGATACTGTTTATTATTAGAAGCACAAATTCCTCTTTCTAACAAAACCTGTCCCGCTATCCGCTCTATCTGCCTTGCTTTGCAAGCAAGGCAGGATGCCGCTCCTATCGGGGCTAGAGTAGACGATTTTCTTTTAATTCAAAAAAATCATTTTAGAATAAAAGAATAATTACGCGAAAGGATTCGCTGTAGTGGTGTAGTTTTTTTATATTCATTGTGGGTGCGGACTTGCTTTTAAGCGTCCCTTATTTCCCGTGGATAATCCTAATAATTTTGCAATTGTTACCATTGATTTCAGCATAGGCAACGCCTCCTTTCCTAGTTTTATGGGGATTATTATGAAAAGTTCCTTTTACTGTCCAGATACTATCCCTTACCTTTTTGGTTATAAAAGGCTTTTCCTCCTTTACAATTTCTCCATATCGTCTAATAAATTCTTTTTCTGCAATGGCGATTGCTTGATTAGCATCTGAAACACAGGGCTTGTCGTTTAATTCTACTGTACTGAAACCTATTAAGAATAACAGACTTAGTATTGAAAGTGGTTTAATAATCATAAATATAAAGGTGTTAGTTTGTAAATATAAAATTGAATCTATTTGCAAATCTTAAAATTACTAAATGTTTTTCTTCGATAGGTACACTTTTTATACCTTTTTTAAAATTTCACAGGCTATCGTTAAAACCTAATCGCGCGGATTTGAGAACAGCATCTACGATTGATTTAACGCAGTAAAAACATCAAAGCAATGCACAATTGTTATTGTGAAAATGTAAGCTTCTTCCGTTGCGGTTGCTTTGTACTTTGCAATCCTACTCAAAACTAAGAACGAAACGATTATCCTTACTACACTTTAATTGTAGATTTTTGCGGAATCACAGATACGTCATTGACCACAATTCTGCGCCATTGGGTTTCGGTTATGTTTATTATTAGAAGCACAAAATCCTCTTTCTAACAAAGCCTGTCCCGCTATCCGCTCTATCTGCCTTGCTTTGCACGCAAGGCAGGATGCCGCTCCTATCGGGGCTAGAGTAGACGTTCTTCTTTTAATTCAAAAAATCATATTAGAATTAAACAACGACCACGTGTACGGAATCGCTATAGTGGTGTGGTTTTTTTATATTCATTTTGGGCACGGACTGGATGGCAGCGTCATTTAGGCATAAAAAAAGCCCTCAAATTGAGCGCTTAAATAATGAACATTAAAGTAATTATTTACGGTTTGATTCTAACTATTTTATCATCTTGGATAACAACTAACTCGCTATTCATTTTCTTTTTGAATTCGATTAGTTTCTCGTAAACCATATCCATTCCTTCTAAAATCTTGGTTTGAGTTGATGTTCTTTTATACTCTTTCATTGTAATATTTTATTAGTTTATTGAATTTCACTTCGCTAATTATGTCAACATCTGTATGTAACGTCTTTTGGGCAATCAAGTCAGGTTTACCGCCTGAATTATCAAAAATCATTGCTTCATCTACTATTGGTAAATATAGGTCAAATAAATTTATTATTCCGTTTATATATCTACGTTTGATGACTTCAGTTTAAATATTATGTCCGCCTTCTTGCACTCTAGTCTTAACTCTTTCGATTGCCAAATCAACATTTTGCAACCAAAAAAACAAAAGTGTGACTGTATAACCGTTTGCCTGTGCATCAATCACTTTTGATTTATAACTCCTAGTGGCTAGCGTAGTTTCGAAAGCAAAATTCTGATTAATGCCAAGAAGCTCATTTATTCTATGCAGCATTATTCTGCCCGCTTCAAATGATACTTTTTCAGGTTGAAATGGGGATTATCCTTTGGCTATTTCATCTGCATTTACAAACTCTTTACAATCTAATATTTCAGGTAGAATCGTAAAAGAAGCTGTTGTTTTCCCCGCTCCGTTACAACCTGCAATTATGTAAAGATTCTTATTCATTATAGCAAAGGTAAACAATTTCAAATTTCACTGCGTACAATTTTTGTATATCGATTGGGAAACACCCAGAACGGCGCGGATTTATTGTTGCTGCCTTATCAAAATCCAACCCGATAGTGAATGGACTATGAACTAAAAGGCATGACCTTTCAAAATCACCATGGTGAATGGTTCAAATCACCATGGTGATTTGCTGAAAAGACCATGGTGATTTAGACAAAAGACCATGGTGATTTTGTAGCCCCATAGGAATAAGGCTTCGCGAGTGATGGGAAGCGTTATTTAGCGCATAGGGAAGAACCACCTTCTTTAACTAACGACACTAAAGACTGCGTGGATAAATTCTAGTGAGAACTTCACTCCCTTTCTTAGGATGGGAATAATCGGGTTTCTACAAAAGATTCCTTTCATTTTCATGAGAATCCTTGGAAGAGGAAGTATTTATAGTACCTTTGCCGCTTTAAAATGGGAAGTGGTTCGCTAGTAATAAGTATGTTTCCCTTATAAAATCACCTAAAGTTCCTTTTATAGTGACTTTGTTATTTAGTATATCATGAACATGAAAAAAATTGTCGAGTACAGAACGTTGCTCGGCGTAACCAAGACCGCTACTTTAAAAGAGCTAAAAACTATTTACCGAAATAGCATGAAGGACATACACCCCGACACGATTGCGGATGAAGTGGAGCGTCATTTGGCTGAAGAGAAAAGCAAAGAGATCATTGCGGCTTATCATTTCTTAGTGAGCATTGCTCCTGAAACTTTAGAAAAAGACAAAGCCGAGTATACCCGAATTACTACTAGCACAAATATCGCTGACTTTTATTATGAAAACAGTGTCTTGTATATCACTTTTTTGGATGGTAATTCATTTGAATATTTTGGCGTCCTGCGACCTATCTATATCAAAATGGTGAATGCCGAATCACCTAGCCGCTTTGCTAGACGACATATTTACAATGAGTATATTTACCGAAGCACCTCAAAACTGGTTGCTAACGAATAATTATGAACTAAAAAAGGCTTGAGAATTCTCAAGCCTTTTTCATTACCAAACAAAATTAAAAAAAAACATCTATTATTCATCTGCAGCAAACGCTGAGTTTTTATCTATACTTACTTTTAAAGTGGTGGCTACACCTTGCTCGTTAACCATAGTCATGTTGAGCGTGTCTAACTTTGATAAGTTTTTAGAAACAAATCCGTTAAACATGTTATAAGAAATATTCATTTCTTTAAGGTTGTGTAATTTTTCTAAATCAAACGGCACAGTGCCTTCCATTTTATTTTCAAACAAACTTAAGGTTTCAAGAGACGACAAGTTTGCCACTTCTTTTTCAAGCTTGCCCGTTAATTTATTGCTATTTAAAAGCAATTCTTTTAAGGATTTTAACTGGTAATATGAAGAAGGAATCGTTCCTTCAATTTCATTATTAAAAAGCGACAATGTTTCCAAGCTAGCCAAGTTACCGATGCTTACTGGAAGTACTCCTGTCAATCGGTTCATGTGCAACTCGATTGTTTTAAGTTTCGTAGCGCTACCTAATGTTTCTGGCATTGAACCTGATATTTGATTGAACGCTAAATTTAACGTAGTTAAACTTTTCAAGTTTCCAATCGTTGCTGGAAGGCTACCGGTGATGTTGTTTCTGAATAAATTTAGTACTTCTAGAGAAGCTAAATCTCCCAATTCTGCAGGCAACTGACCTACTAAATTATTGTTGATTAATTTGATCGAAACCACTTTATCGTTTTGGATTCCCACACCATACCATGAAGTAACTGGTGCTTTTAAATCCCATTTATTGGTCCATTGTGACCCTTTAGTAGCTTTGTATAGTTTTACTAAGGCATTTTTTTCGGCAGGTGAAATCTCTGCAAATGCAGAAAAGTACACAAGAATAATAGCTAAGTAGGTAAAAATTGATTTCATATGATTATTATTTGGGTTTAAGACGAAGTAAAACTATAAAGATATACGTTTAAAAACAAAAATAATCGATGAAATGCATATTTGCTTTATTTTTTTATACTTTTATCTTACAATATATAAGAAACAGCATTTGAATTATTTTGAAATCGGACATCTTTTTTTTATATTTGGTACCCTAACCTTTAAAACTTATAATTATGAACTTTAATTGGATTGCGATTTTACTTGCGGCTTTATCAGCGCTTGTTATTGGATTTATTTGGTATAATCCTAAAGTATTTGGTAACATCTGGATGAAAGAAATTGGGATGACTCATGAAGATGTTAAGGGAACCAATATGTTTAAGATGTTGGCCGGCACATTCGTATATGCTTTTTTGATTTCTTTTATTTTGCAGTTTCTTGTGATCCATCAATTGGGTGCCTACGGAATGATTGGTGGTGATCCTACTTTAGCAAAACCCTCGTTTACTGCTTTCATGGCAGACTATGGAACGGCCTTTAGAACATTTAAGCAAGGTGCCTTGCATGGCTTTATGTCGGGCTTATTTTTAGCATTACCTTTGCTTGGTACCAGTGCGCTCTACGAAAAAAGAAGTTTTAAATATGTACTAATTGCTGGTGGATTTTGGGTAGTTTGCTTTACTGTCATGGGCGGGATTATCTGTATGATGCAATAATTTAACATTTAATTATAGACCAATCGCTCTACATTTGTAGGGCGATTTTTTTTTAGCTTATTGGAAACTACTACTTATAAAATCTTTTCTTCGGTTGCACAACTTCCTTCGTCTTGGAATGCAGTTGCGGTTGACAATGCCTTTTTGCAGACGCCCTATTTAACCGTCTTGGAACAGTCGGCTCCGACCAATATGCAATGTTTTTATATTGGGGTTTTTGAAAAGACAGCACTCATAGGGGTAGGCCTTGCGCAATATTTAAATTTAAGTAATCTGGAGTCCTTTGGTGAACGGGACCAATGTTTGAAAACGTACGTTAGAAATTTTATTTTTAAATCCTTTGCGTCGCATGTCTTGTTTTTGGGAAACAATATGATCACCGGTCAAAATGGCTTTACCTTTATACGACCGATGGAGCAACAGCAGATTAGTCAAATACTACTCGATTGTACTGCTGAAATCATCGCTTACTTTAAACAGCAGCGCATCACGATACACCTTGTTTCCTTTAAAGATTATTACCAACATTGCGCGATTGAAATGAAAGCCTATGGATTTTCACGCATGTATGAATTCAATTCACAACCCAACATGATCTTTGAACTACCGACTGCTTGGAATAACAGCGAAGATTACCTGGGGGCCCTTTCTAAAAAATACCGTGACCAACACAAACGAGCTCACAAAAAATTTGAGGGCGTTATTTCGGTAGAACTTTCCTTGGAAGACATATTAGCGCATGAGGAACGCATTTACGAACTTTATTATCATGTGGCTAAAAACGCTCCATTCAATACCTTCTTTTTGGCAAAAGATCATTTTTCAACTTTTAAGAAACAATGTGGGGGTAGGTTTTTGTTGTATGGTTATTTCTTGGCCGGGCAGCTGATTGGTTTTCACACCTTACTTTTAAATGGACGCGTTCTAGAAACCTACTTTTTAGGGTATGACGAACAGGTACAAAAAGAAAAGATGCTTTATTTGAATATGTTGTATGCCATGACCAAATTTGGGATTGAAAACCAATTTCAGAAAATTATATTTGGAAGAACAGCATTGGAAATTAAAAGTTCGATAGGCGCACTACCTGTACTCATGACCGGATTTATTTATCATACTAATAAATGGATTAATAGGTATATGTCTTCAATAGTGCCTAGACTTGAACCTAATATAGCTTGGCAACAAAGGCATCCTTTTAAATAGTTGTTTTGGCTTATAAGGTATCTATCTCGCCTTGAACTATTTCCCAATCTTCTAGCAACTTATCTAGTTCTTTCTTTTTTCGTTCATAGGCCGCAAAGAAACTAGCGTCTTCAATGTGTTTGTCATAGTTAGAGGCTAATGCTTTATCATCCGCTTGAATGTCGATCTCCAGCTGCTTGATTTGGCTTTCTATTTTGCTAAGGCGATTTTGTAGTGATTTATTTTTCTTTTGATCTTCGTAGGACAGGTTCTTGGTTTCTTTGGTAGTCGATGTATTTACTACCACATCTTTCTTTTCAATTTCACGCATGTTCATGGCGTTGCGTTGCTCCAAGAAGTAGTTGATGTCGCCTAGGTATTCTTTAATCTTTTGGTCTTTAAATTCATATACAATATTTGACATTCCTTGCAGAAAATCCCTGTCGTGTGAAACTAACAATAGTGTGCCTTCATATTTTTGGAGGGCGGCTTTTAGCACATTCTTGGATTTAATATCCAAGTGATTGGTAGGTTCGTCCATTACTAGGACGTTAATGGGCTGCAAGAGTAATTTACATAAGGCTAAACGATTTCGTTCTCCTCCTGAAAGGACTTTTACTTTCTTTTCTACATCATCCCCTCTGAATAAAAATGACCCTAACATATCTCGAACTTTGGAGCGGTTTGTATCCGTTGCGGCATTGGTCATGGTTTCTAGCAACGTAATCTCACCGTCAAGATACTCGGCTTGGTTTTGTGCGAAGTAGCCCAATTGTACATTGTGCCCTAGTTTGATGATCCCATCATACTTAAACTCATTCACTATCGCTTTTACAAAAGTTGATTTGCCTTGGCCATTTTGCCCCACAAAAGCAATCTTGCTTCCTCGTTCTACCAGGAGCGAAATGTCTTTTAAAATAACTTTATCACCATAGGCTTTGGTTACGTGGTCGGCTTCAATTACTACTCGGCCCGGAGTTTGTGATACTGGAAAAGAAATATTCATCACTGAGTTATCGTCTTCATCTACTTCGATGCGTTCTACTTTATCCAGTTTTTTAATGAGGGATTGTGCCATGGAAGCTTTGGAAGCTTTAGCTCTAAACTTCTCAATCAGCTTTTCAGTTTCTTCTATTTTCTTGGCTTGATTCTTTTGGGTGGCTAATTGCTTTTCCCGTATCTCTTCTCTGAGGACTAAATACTGAGAGTAGGGCTTATTGAAATCATAGGCTTTCCCTAAAGAAATCTCAATAGTTCTATTGGTTACATTGTCAAGAAACATCTTATCGTGTGAGACTATTACCACTACTCCTGGGAAGTTTCTTAAAAAACCTTCTAACCAGATGATACTTTCGATGTCTAAGTGATTCGTAGGCTCATCCAGTAATAGAATGTCATTGGATTGCAACAACAGTTTGGCCAATTCGATACGCATTCGCCATCCCCCTGAAAAAGTATCGGTTTGGTTGTCAAAGTCTTCTCTTTTGAACCCCAGACCTAAAAGAATCTTTTCGGTGTCTCCTACATAATTATAGCCTCCTAGCAATTCAAAACGATGGGTGTAGTCTGATAAATCTTCTATGATTTGGGCATATTCTTCACTTTCATAATCCGTTCTAGTCACCAATAGATGGTTGATTTGCGCTAACTTTTTCTCCACTACTTTGATATCGACAAAGGCTTCATATGCTTCTTCTAATACGGTTCTTCCTTCTTCAAAATCAATATCTTGACGCAAGAAGCCCATTCGCACTTCTTTTTCGGTGGCAATTTGCCCACTATCGGGTTTGAAATCACCAGCTAATATTTTTAGCATGGTCGACTTACCGGCTCCATTTTTACCCACTAATCCTACTCTATCTCCGGATCCCAATCGAAAAGTAACCTCTTCGAAGAGATACGAACCACCAAACGAAACTGATAAATTGTGTATGTTTAACATAATGATTTGTTACAAAAGTTACATGTAAAAGATTTCTATAAAGTACCTTTGTAGAAAATTTTTGCAAATGTTAAAAAAAGGATCCAAACTAAATAGTATTTTAACAGGAACTTGCCCTCGATGTCAGGAAGAAAGTATGTATGTGGACCAAAATCCGTATCATTTAAAAGACATTTACAGTATGCACGAAAATTGTGGCCATTGTGGGTTGCATTATAAAATAGAACCATCCTTCTTTTATGGCGCAATGTATGTTAGTTATGGCCTAACCGTTGCGATAGGCGTTGCGGTATTTATTATTGCTAAAGTGTTTATTGGGCTTGATTTAGTCACTTCCTTTATTGCCATCATTGCAGGACTCGTAGTTTTTATGCCTATTACTGCGCGGCTAGCTCGTAATATCTATATTAATATCTTTGTGCACTTTGACAAGGATGCGTCTACGAAGTAATGTTATAGCGTTTTATATCTACTGCTTTTTCCAAAGGCTTGCCTTCTTCTATTGAAGCATATAAATCTAAGGCTAATGCTGGGGCCAACATGACTCCTCGTGTCCCAAGTCCATTGAGTATGTGTATGTTTTTATATTTTGCATGAGTACCAATTAGGGGTCTTCTGTCTTTCACGGTGGGACGAACTCCTGCGAAGTGTTTGACGATTTCAAAATCACAGCTAATGATTTCTTTAATTCGTTCGACAAGTTCTTGCTTGCCTTCCTCGGTTGGGGTATTCGATTTATCTTCCCAATTGTAAGTTGCTCCAACTTTAAAAAGATCGTTGCCCAAGGGCAAAATAAAGACACTTGTATTAATGATAACGTCTAAATCCAAATCGGGCGCTCTAATGATGAATAATTCGCCTTTAGTACCATCTAGAGGCAAATGCTTAAAAAAGGGATTAGCATGCATCCCAAAGCCTTCAGCGAAGACAATGTGTCGTGCTTTGGTTCCCATATACTCCACATATTCCTCATTAGTTAGCAATGCACTGTGCTCGAACTTTACCTCTATCAGCCAATTATTTAATCTTAGATACTTTAAATAATGGTCTAAAAAGATAGTAGTATTTAAGTAACCCGTGTGTAACACTTCGCCGTATCCATAAGGCGCGTCGATTGCCGCGTATTTCTTATGAATTATCGAAGTAGATAAGAATGGCGCAAGGGCTGGCTTATCAGAAGCTGCGAACCAGTTGTTTTGTTCCTCGATTGAAAAAAACTTACGGTAAATGGGCAATTTAAAATCTACTTGGACTACTAACTTTTCTTCTATGCGCTTATAAAAGACATCGGCCAATTGTAATTGTTCATTGGCATTCCATACTTGGCTAAAGCGCTTTAATATTACTGGGTTATACAAACCACCTGCAACTCTCGAAGAATTTTGCGAATGATTATCAATAACAACGAAAGACTTATTGTTTTGCAAAAGTGTTTCTGCAAAAGCTATGCCCGCTAATCCTGAACCCACAATAATATAATCAACCATAGTATAAAGATAAAAAAAACTCTCACCGGCTGGTGAGAGTTTTTATGTTATTAGAACTAGTATTAGTAATTCCACATATCAGATTCAAAGTCACGGATTTTTTCTTTCACCCTTGCAGACTCTAAAAGCTGGTTTTGTGCATTGTCTTTCATGTACTGTTCAATAGTTCTGTCGCCGTAAACGTTTTCCTCTTTGTAAATCTCGCCATTGAAACGACGTGAGTTTAACAAGTGATCAAAACTGATTGGCATCGCAGAGTTTTTGTCGTTGAACGCTTTGTTCTCATGAAGCAAATCTCTGACTGCTGGGAAATAGACCCAAAACAGTTCTATCACGTCGGCATTATCATTACCAGCATCTTTTGCTTCTGGAGTTACAGGACATATCGCAAGTAATCTGTATTTTAATTCGCCTTGACGTTTATCAAAATACCAATATCCTTTGATTTTGTATCCTGAAATATAACTTGCATCTAATTCTTTCTTATTGATATACTGAGGATCTAATACAGCACCTGGCGCCGCAGGGACAGTTTCAGTAACCGTTTTTGAGTTTTTACCTTTACCTACTTTCTTAGTGATAGTTTGTGCTTTAGGATAAAACTCATCATAATGGTCATTAATATAATTTTTACCCTCAGGTATTGTATCAATAAACGTAAATGACGATTCCATTTCCTTAAAGGACTTCTTCGTATTGAAATAATCATCTTGATACACCTCAGTAATTTTACCATTCTTGATGTTTTTAACTAAGACATCAAATAAAGAACGTCTATCTTTTCCAACAAAATTGGTATCAATAGGATAATACAATGGAAAATTAATTCTTTCATCGATATCAATAAATTCCCAAATGGTTTTACCCATTAACACATCTCTATCATGCACATATCCATAAGGTAATGGTTTGTCATTATCAGAAATCAACTGAGCTGGCGTCTTTTTACCAATTTCATCCGGTGTTTTTGCATTAAGCAAATTGGATTGACCGTAAGTGCTCAAACTCAACACTACTGCAGCCGCCGCGAATAAAAGATTTTTAATTTTCATAATGTATAATATAAGTTATTTAAGTAGGTTTTCTATCAACTTAAATTATTATTGTATTTCGTAAACAACTGGTGCTGCATCCTGAGTTACTATCTTAGCATCAGTACCAACTATTTTAGTTTTAATTTCAGAGATTGTAATTTGATCTCCTTTTGTTACTCTAGATAACACAGAAGCACATTGAGCATTTACTCTATCACCATTAACAATGATAGCTGGCTGACCTGGTGCTTTGAATGTAAATCTTGTTACTTGGAACGTTAAATCGTATAAGAAGTCATTCAACTTTGCAGAAACTTGGGATACTTGTAAACGAGACTTCGCTCCTTTAATCACACCTGTTTGTCCACCAATAGCACCTGCTGGAGCTGGGATATTTTTAATTCTGAATACTTTCTTATCCGTAACCGTTTTACCATCTGACATTTTACCAGAAACTGATACCGTAACCTCTGTACCCCCTTGAGGGCTTAAGTTGTATTTACCATTTCCGCCAGCTTTTGATAAACCTGGAGCAGAAGCATTTACAAAGTTATCTCCGATACCTGCAAATGAAATTGTCATTGGGTTTGGTAACCCTCTGTACACAACGTTCATTTTATCAGCAGAGATGTTAGCTGAATTTGGACGAGGCACTACAACGTATTTACCTTCGAAAGGAAGTGGAATTGTTTTACCATTTTCAACGAACGTAAACTTACCGTTTATACTTTGCTCACCCACTGCCCCTGCTGTCATCGAAATAACCGCTTGACCATTTTCGATTTTACCAGGACCTTGAAATGAAGTAGGCTTAGTACTTTCGTCATAACGTCCTAATACTACTTTACCTTTTACCGCTTCACCTTGGAAGTAGGCGCTTTTCTCCAATACCACCATAGCAGTATAGTTGTTCATCGATGCAGCTTCAATCGCAGCTCCACCTAACAAGTAGTTATAACTATCAAACTCGGCTTTTTTGATATCATTTTGCCAAGCTGTTAATTTTGCTAATGAGGCAATCGCTGGGAAATGCTCAAAGTGGTATGATAAGTATTTCTTTGTTACCCCTTCACCATCTTTAACGTCAGCCGTATTGAATTTAGACTCTAGGTCTTTCACAACTGGACCTAATTTAGAAACTAAGGTAGGCTCACTAGCTGCAGCCGCTTTCATGTCAGCAACGTATTTCTTAATTTTAGCAATGATTTCGTCACCTTTAGCAGAATATTTGTCCCCTTTAAACCAAGTCTCATCTATGTGAGGTCCTTTATCCATCGCTTCGTATGGTAGTTTTCCAGTTTCTTTTTCTATTTCAACACCAAATGTTGCGTCCTTTTTTAAAGTTTCAACGTATTCGTATAACTCTTTTGAAATAACTGCAATTTTATCAGCAGCATTTTTTGCTGGCCCGAACAGTCCGGCATTCTCAGAACCTTTTTGATCGATAGTAGCTAATAATTTAGCATTGTTTGCTGTAGATGCTGTGTTAGCTGTTTCGAACTTTTCATTCATTAATCCGAATGCAGATAATACTTCTTTTGACATGTTCAATGCCAACATTGCGATGAAAACCAAGTACATCAGGTTAATCATCTTCTGTCTAGGGGTTAGTTTTCCTCCTGCCATTTTTTCTAATTAGTTTATATTATTATTTTGTTTGAAAAATATAGTTAAAAAACTAATTATCTGTTACCCATTGCAGAAAGCATACCTCCGTAAACGTTGTTCAATGAAGACAAGTTTGAAGTTAAAGACTGCATTTGATCTTTTAATTTAAGGTTATTTTCAGCAACTTCATTGTTGATTTGAGCGTTTCTCTCAGCACTTTGTAATTGCACTTGGTACAAACCATTTAACGTTTCTAATTGTGTAGCCGCTTTAGTCATTTCTTCAGCGTATTTCTTTTGTCCTGCGATAGAATCTACTGTTGGAGATATTGCTTTAGCAGCACCTTCAAAGTTTTTAATGCTATTTCCTAAGCTTTCCATCAATTGACCATCGATTTTAGCTTCTTTCAACATATTGTCTAATTTTTGAGACAATAAACCTTGTGCATCTTTAGGATCTTCTTTTTTAGCTCTTTCTTTAGGATTTCCTCCTGCTAATTCAGGGTAAACTAATGACCAGTCTAATTCAACGTCTGGCGCATCAAACGCAGATAAACCAAAAATCGCTGCCTCTGTTAACAGACCGATGATAAGCATTGCACTAGCTCCTTCCCAGTGTTGGATTTTGAATAATGCTCCAACGATTACAACTGCTGCCCCCATACCGTAGGCGAAATTCATAACTTTTTTTGGTAATAATGCCATAATAATAAAAATTTTAGTTAGTTAAGTTAATATAATAAGTGGTTTTGAAATTACTTTTTAGGTGCTCCATTTTTGGTTACTTTCGTACCCATATAATCTTGAACAGTTCTGAAACCGATGTAGCTTCTAGCGGTATCCGCATATTCGAAGTCTCTTGTTCCTACTTGCAGGAAGTAAGCAACATCTTTCCATGAACCTCCACGAACTACCTTTCTCATGTTTTTTAAGTCGGGCACGTTAGGGTTCATTGATGATACGTACTCATAAGCTGCAGGATCATACGATGAATCGGTCCATTCTGCAACGTTACCAGCCATGTTATATAAATTATAACCATTTGGCTCATATGACTTCGCTTCTACTGTATATAACGCTTGGTCGGCTGCATAATCTCCGCGATTAGGTTTAAAGTTAGCTAAGAAACAACCTCTGTCGTTTTTAGCATAAGGTCCACCCCATGGGAAGGTTCCTGATTCTAAACCACCTCTTGCTGCGTACTCCCATTCTGCCTCTGTAGGTAATCTGAATGAGTTGATAAGATCGTGGTGTTTTTTCTTTGATTTTACGTAAGTGTTTTTATTCAAAGTTCTCCAAGCACAAAATGCTTTAGCTTGTTTCCAGTTCACTCCTACTACTGGATAATCTCCATACGCTTGGTGCCAGAAATAATCATTGTGCATTGGCTCGTTATAAGAGTAAGCAAAATCTTTAATCCATACGGTAGTGTCCGGATATACTTCTTGTTGTTCTGTTCTGATGAATGAACTTCTTTTACCAACTTTAGCTTTTGCAGCTGCTTGAATGTCCATCCAAGAGTATCTGAACTTTAATTTTTTAACATCGATTGTTCTTAACCCATTGAAAGATTCTGCCACTGGCAAATACATAGTATCCATAACCTCTGTATAATATTCATCCGGATACTTGCTGGTTTCTTTGATAAGTTTTACTTTTTTATTCAATCTTCTACCTGCATACGGATCATCTTCTGTTCCTACGCTGTAGTAGTTCTCATACATGTATTTGTCGTATGGCGTCATTTTAGCAGGATCTGTGTCGTTGAAAGCAAATTCTCCAATACTACCACCTTTTCCGCCGCCTTTGCCGCCTTTTCCACCTTTACCACCGGCAGTTTGACCTACTTCATCCGCAAGAATAGCCAAACGAACTCTAATAGTAGAGTCTTTCACCCATTCTACGAATTGACGGTACTCACTGTTTGTGATTTCGGTCTCATCCATATAGAACGATCTTACGGTAACCGTTTTAGTCGGTGCGTCTTGAATGTTGGCCGGGTCATCATCTGACTTACCCATGATGTAAGCACCACCAGGAATCAACGTCATACCAAAAGGTTTTTCAGGATGCCATTTTTTACCTTTAACTCCTACTAACTCACCTTTGTCGCTTGAACCTCCACAGCTCGTTAATAAAGCTAAAAATGATGCGAATGCAATGAACTTCTTCATATAAATTGGGGTTATTTGAATATTCTATTTTTTAAGGGCGTAAACCTATTTATTATTTTTCAAAAAAACAATTATAAAATCAAAAATTAATTAACAAGCCAAAGCTAAAATTAATTATTGAAATAAAAAAATATTTTACCGATAAAATACAACTAAACATCGATAAAGTGCATTTTTTACTAATTTTTGTAGGTTATTTATTCTCTTTTTTGATAATTAACGGATTGTTTTTTACTTTTTCCCACTTGTTAAAGACTATTTTTTCGTTGTGCTTTCCACCATCTTTCGGGTATTTCTTGATTGCAAGCGATTAGATATTCTTCATGGGAACAAGGTAATAACGTATTTTTTTTCAGTTTATTGTGTTGACCGGTGAAATAATTAATTTCTATCCACCAACGGTCGGTTTTATTGCTTTTGTAGAACACTAGTTCTTCACTTTCTAGGGGTACAATGTATTTTAAATAGTTTTCTCTGGTGCCAAATGGGTACTCATTTGAGCGGTAATTGATTCCTTCTATGAAATACCAAATAATTTGTGCTATTAATACGGATTCTTCTTTCTTATTGTTGTGATTAAAAATTCCTAACGAACTTACCTTGTCACTGATACCGGCGTAACGGGACAAACTGCATATTTCTTTACCGTCAAAACCGTTAGGCGTAAAAGTAATAAAATTTCCTGAATATGAAGACTTTACCGCATTTAAATCGATGCTTACAATATCGGCATCTCGGAATACGGGTTCGGCTAATTCTATGTTGTTGGCTATTTCCCCTAAGCGATAGGCATCGAAGTATAATTTTTCGATTAAGTCAATTTCTTCTTGGGAGTTGTAATAGGTTTGGTACCCTACATTACTGTAGTTGAAAAGATTATTGGGTTCGTCTAACACAATCTTCGATAAATAGGAATTTGCTGAGATTCCGTCCTCCTGTTTACCGAAATCGAACTTGCTATCTATCGACACAAGGTTGACCATTTGTTCAAGTGCGTCGTAGGCACGATACAGCGGATAGGTTAAATCCTGGGTACCCCCGATAACAATAGGAATGATTCCGTTTTTTAGTAACTTGGAGGTAACTTTTTGAACGGCAAAGAATGTATCTTCCAGAGAGTTTCCGGGTAAGATGTCTCCTAAATCGGCTATGGAGGTTTGCCAGTTTCCTGGGAAAAGCGTGTATAATTCTTTGCGGATTTCGGTTAAATCCACTTCTTGAAAAGCTTTGGCATCACCTCTATTTTCGAGGACTCCGAAAATGGCAATCTTTATTTGCGCGGTATCTGGGAATTCTTTTTCGGTATGGAAGGCTACTTTACTTCCTAGATGTTGGGATGAAAGGTCTTTGACAAACGCAATGACACTTTCTTCTACGGGGGATAGAAAATCAAATTCCATGGGTTATTTCTTTTTGGCTGCTGGTTTCTTGGCTGCTGGTTTCTTGGCTGCTGTTTTCTTTTCTGGAGTTTTTTTGGCGATCATTTCCTTAACCTGCTCTAGGGTTAATTTAGTAGCATCGACGTCTTTATTTAGTTCGATTTTGATTTTGCCTTTGGTGATTACGGATTTACCCCAGCGTGCTTTTTCTACTATGATTCCTTCTTCGGTCCAGTTGTGGATCACTTTATCGATGTCTTTTTGCAGTTTCTCTTCGATTAATTCGGCTATGTCGGACTGTGATAAATTATCAAAGTTGTATTTTTTGCTTACGTTGATGAAGATGCTGTTCCATTTTAGGAACGGACCGAAGCGTCCTACTCCTTTTTGCACGTCCATGTTCTTGTAAGTTGCGATTGGCGCGTCGGCTTTTGCTTTTTGGTTGATTAATTCTTGGGCGCGCTCCATGGTTACATCTAAAGGATCTTCACCTTTTGGCAACGAGATAAATTGTTTACCGAAACGCACGTAGGGTCCGAAGCGGCCGTTGCTTACCTCAACCTCTTCCCCGTTGTATTGCCCAAGGTTTTTAGGCAGTAAGAACAAGTTTAAGGCTTCTTCTAGGGTGATGTTGCTGATGTTTTGTTCTTGGCGCAGGCTAGCAAACTGTTTTTCTTCGTCATCGGGTTCGCCAATTTGCGCCATAGGTCCGAATTTACCCAGACGCACGGAAACGGGCTTCCCTGTTTTTGGATCGGTACCTAAGATGCGTTCGCCACTTTCTCTGTCGGCGTTTTTTTCTACCTCTTGGACGTTCGGATGGAACTTGTTGTAGAAGTCCTGCATCATGTTGGCCCAATCAATATTTCCCTCTGCTATTTCGTCAAAATCTTGTTCGACTTTCGCGGTGAAGTTATAATCTAGGATGGCTGCGAAGTTTTTGACTAGGAAATCATTTACTATGGTACCTATATCAGTGGGTACTAGTTTTCCTTTATCGGAGCCTGTATTTTCTTTTAGTATTTTTTCGTCTACTTTATTTCCGGCTAGGGTTAGCTGCACGTATTTACGCTCTACCCCATCCAGGTTTCCTTTTTCCACATAATTTCTGTTGATGATGGTAGAAATGGTTGGAGCGTAGGTTGACGGACGTCCGATTCCTAGTTCTTCTAGTTTCTTCACCAGTGAAGCTTCGGTGTATCTTGAGGCTGGTCTTGTGTATCTTTCGGTAGCGGTAATTGAGGTATTGGCCAGTTTTTCGTTGACTTTCAGTGCTGGTAGCATGCCTTCTTGTTCTTCATCGTCTTCGTCATTACCTTCCAGGTATACTTTTAAGAACCCTTCAAATTTGATTACTTCACCGGTTGCTTGGAATACTTCGCTGTTGTTATTGGCTTCAATTTTGACGTTAGTACGTTCTAGTTCGGCGTCGCTCATTTGGGATGCCAATGTTCGTTTCCATATTAACTCATACAAGCGAGCTTGATCCCGTTCCACATTAACCGTATGGCGCGACATATCGGTAGGACGAATTGCTTCGTGAGCTTCTTGCGCCCCTTTTGATTTGGTGTTGAAGTTTCGAGGTTTGCTGAATTCTTTACCGTAGTAGCTAGTGATTTCAGCTTGAGCAGCGGCCATGGCTTCTTGGGACAAGTTTACGCTATCGGTTCTCATATAGGTAATGAGTCCGGCCTCATATAAACGCTGTGCGATTTGCATCGTGATCCCTACCGGCAAGTACAATTTACGGGCGGCTTCCTGTTGGAGCGTCGACGTTGTAAAAGGAGCTGCTGGTGTTTTTTTGGTAGGCTTTGTCTCTAGGTCGGCCACTTTATACTGTGATCCTATATTTTTATTTAGGAAGTCTTCGGCTTCTTTTTTGGTGCTGAAGTTTTTGGGTAGTTTAGCTTTTACCACTTTCCCGGCTTCGTTAGTGAATTCGGCGGTAACCGAATAAGAAGCTACGGCATTGAATTCTTGTATTTCTCTTTCACGTTCTACTATAAGTCGGACGGAAACCGACTGCACGCGACCGGCTGAAAGGCCCCCTTTTACCTTTTTCCATAATACAGGAGAGAGTTCGTATCCCACTAAACGGTCTAGGACTCTTCGGGCTTGTTGGGCATTCACTAAGTTATAGTCTATTTCCCGTGGGTTATCGATTGCTTTGAGGATGGCATTTTTGGTAATCTCGTGGAAAACGATTCTTTTGGTTTTGGATTTGTCCAGTTTTAATTCTTCCGCTAGGTGCCATGAGATGGCTTCCCCTTCGCGGTCCTCATCGGAAGCAAGCCAGACCATATCGGCGGTTTTGGCAAGACCTTTTAGTTTAGTAACCAATGCTTTTTTATCTGAGGAGACTTCGTATTTCGGTTTAAAACCGTTTAAGACATCGACTCCGATTTCTTTGGACGGCAAGTCGGCTATATGTCCGTAACTGGACTCTACTTGATACTCACTTCCTAGAAATTTTTCGATTGTCTTTGCCTTAGCAGGAGACTCCACGATAACTAAATTCTTTGCCATGTTCCGATTTTATTGTTAGTTTAAAACAATCATTATACTATATCAGACGTATAAAAACGAACTAAAGTTCGCGTACCTGATTGCCACTGGCAATCCTCTTCTTACTATCAAATATGTCGGCAAAAGTAATTGTTTTTTTTAAAAATCCGTTTTATTGCGCTTTTTAAACGGTAAAACGCTCCTTATGTCAACCGCTTTCTATTGGATTACCCTAAAAAAAAGCTACAAAAACTTTAGACCACTCCTATTTTTTATTTAGGCCAAGTCAAGGTCATATTGGCTTTTGAATACTATCTTTTATACGACAACTATACGATAACTATACGATAACTATACGATAAGCTAAAAATTGAGCGCACTAAAACTAGGAGTGGCCATGGAGTAACTATAGAGTAGAAATGATAAAAAACAGTTTAAAAAAAAGCGCTATTAGAATTGGATTGATTCGGTTACCTGGCTCATTTGATAAGGTTGTTGATCCCTTAAACCTTGATGTATTTCTACACTTTTGTTAAACCTCATCTGCCATCTTGTCAGATATTCATTTTTAGTATTATCTTTGCTATCCCGAAAAGCGATATAATAATTTATGGAAAAGGAAATCGACGAAAAAAAGCAAGGTACTAGTATGGTACTGGAGCAGAAAGAAGGAAACTCAAAAAAACTATTTATAGAGAGCTATGGCTGTGCGATGAATTTTTCGGACAGTGAGATTGTGGCTTCCATTTTGACGGAGCAGGGTTATAATACGACACAGAATTTGGAAGAAGCCGATTTGGTTTTGGTGAATACCTGTTCGATTCGCGACAAGGCCGAGCAAACCGTTAGAAAGCGATTGGAGAAGTACAATGCCGTGAAGCGCAGTATTAATCCGGGAATGAAAGTGGGCGTTTTGGGTTGTATGGCGGAGCGATTGAAAACGCAATTTTTGGAAGAAGAGAAGATTGTGGATATGGTGGTGGGCCCGGATGCTTATAAAGACTTACCTAATTTATTGAAGGAAGTTGAAGAAGGACGAGATGCTATTAATGTAATCTTATCTAAGGAAGAGACTTATGGCGATATTGCTCCGGTACGTTTAAACAGTAACGGTGTAAATGCTTTTGTATCTATCACTAGAGGCTGTGACAATATGTGTACGTTTTGCGTAGTCCCTTTCACTCGAGGAAGAGAGCGCAGTAGAGAACCCCAAAGCATTATTGAAGAGATCCAGGATTTATGGAATCGTGGCTTTAAGGAAGTATGCTTGTTGGGCCAAAACGTGGACAGTTACTTGTGGTATGGTGGGGGATTGAAGAAAGATTTTGACAAGGCTACGGAGATGCAAAAAGCTACGGCTACTGATTTTGCGCAATTGTTAGAGCAATGTGCGGTGGCGTTTCCTAAGATGCGTTTTCGCTTTTCGACTTCCAATCCGCAGGACATGCATGAAGAAGTGTTGCACGTGATTGCTAAGTATGATAACGTATGTAATTACATTCACTTACCGGTACAAAGCGGAAGTACTCGAATTTTAAAAGAAATGAACCGTCAGCATACTCGTGAGGAGTATATGGCTTTGGTTGACAAAATTAAGCGCATCATTCCGGATTGTTCGATTTCGCAGGACATGATTTCGGGTTTCCCAACGGAGACTGAGGAGGACCATCAGGATACCTTGAGTTTGATGGAATATGTGGAATATGACTTTGGCTATATGTTTGCTTACTCAGAGCGCCCAGGCACCTTAGCAGCCCGTAAAATGGCGGATGATGTACCGGAGGAAGTTAAAAAAAGACGATTACAAGAAATTGTAGACTTGCAACAAATTTTGAGTGAGAAGCGTACTAGACGCTTTTTGGGGCAAACGGTAGAAGTACTGATAGAAAAAGAGTCGAAGAAATCCAACCAACACTGGAGTGGCCGTAACTCGGAGAATGTGGTAGCCGTATTCCCGAAAGGGGATTATAAAGTTGGTGATTTTGTATTAGTAAAAGTGAGCGATTGCACGACAGCAACTCTTATCGGAGAAGCGGTTGGGTATTCAGAAATGCAATAACAAAAATATGGAAAATGAAATAATCATCAAGCCAAAGTTTATCATAAACGATTATTTTAAGGTTAGTTTATTTCTATTTGTAACCAGCCGTGCTTTTCTATTTTTAACGATTGCGGACCTACTTTTCGTAGGTTATTTTACCTATTACCATTATATTGGATTTTATTCTTTTTCGGATTTGATGCTTATATGGTTTATTGCTATGGTTTTTTGGCCAGCACTAATTCTGCTATCAATGTACGTAAAGACTAAAAGAATTTTGGCCGACCCAAGATTAAAGGAAGACATTAGTTTTACATTTAATAACACAATGCTGGTAGATTCGGGTCAAAATTATTCCAGGACCTTTTTCTGGTCTGAATTATTACAAATAAAAGAAACTAAGAACTTCTTTTTAATCTATATTACGAAGTATATGGTAAAGGTGATTCGGAAAGTAGATTTAAAAGAAAACCAATACGAAGACTTAAAAGAATTATTTAGCTCACTACCAATTAAAAAGAGTTTAAAATAAAATGGAATCGGTTCAAAACATAAAACAGCGCTTTGAGATTATAGGGAATGACCCTAAGCTTAATCGTGCGATAGAGAAAGCCATACAAGTAGCTCCTACGGATATTTCGGTATTGGTGGTGGGTGAAAGTGGGGTTGGAAAAGAGAGTATTCCGAGAATCATCCATTCCTTATCCCATCGGAAGCATGGTAAATACATTGCGGTCAACTGCGGGGCTATCCCGGAGGGAACGATTGACAGTGAATTGTTTGGCCACGAAAAGGGTGCGTTTACCGGTGCGAATAATGCTCGTGAGGGCTATTTTGAAGTGGCGGATGGCGGTACTATTTTTTTGGATGAAGTGGGCGAATTGCCTTTGACCACCCAAGTACGTTTATTACGTGTCTTGGAAAACGGTGAATTTATTAAGGTGGGTTCGTCGCAGGTTCAAAAAACAAATGTCCGAATTGTAGCGGCGACCAATGTGAACATGTTTGATGCCATTGAAAAAGGGAAGTTTCGTGAGGATTTGTATTATCGTTTGAGTACGGTAGACATTCCGCTGCCCCCTTTACGCGATCGGAAGGAAGACATCCATTTGTTGTTTCGCAAATTTGCGGCTGACTTTTCCCATAAGTATAAGATGCCCCCTATAAAGTTGAGTGATGATGCGATTGTATTTTTACAAAAGTACCGATGGAGTGGTAACATCCGACAGTTGCGCAATGTGGCGGAGCAGATATCGGTATTGGAGACCCATAGAGATATTTCGTTGGCTACTTTACAATCCTATTTGCCTGTAGAGGGCAGTACGTTGCCTTCGGTTATAGGCGGCAAGAAATCGGATAGTGATTTTGCTACCGAGCGCGACATCTTATACAAGGTGCTTTTTGACATGAAGAGCGACTTGAATGACTTGAAGAAGCTGACTTTGGAATTGATGAAAAATGGCGCTAAGGTGCAGGACATTAATCCGGGCTTGATTCAGAAAGTCTATGGCTCGAAGGAAGTTGACAGTGAGATTTCGTTTGAGGAAGAGCCAAGAATGAATATTATTCCGACTCCTAATCCGGTGCAGCATACTTCTTTTGAAGAGGAAGACGATGACGATCAGAATTATTTGGTTGCCGAGGCGGTTGAGGAAGAAGAAGTGTTGCGATTAGAGCAAAAGGAGATTGAGTTAATTAAGAAATCTTTGGAACGTCATAAAGGCAAGCGTAAAGCAGCTGCGGATGAACTAGGCATTTCGGAACGAACACTTTATCGAAAAATAAAGCAGTTTGACTTATAAATTTGGTTTCCGCTCCCAAACAAAGTAGCTTTACTTTACCCAATTTACTTGAATTATGAAAAAATCCCTATTCTTATTGTTATCTTTTTTTGCATTAGTTTCTTGTAGTAAAGACGATTCCTCTGCGCCTACTTTTGGCACTGGCCCCTTAGAAAAAGTAGTTTTTTATCGAAACAGCAGTAACGAAATCCATTGGATTTTTGAAAACAAATTATTGACTAAGATTACCCTTGCGGATGGGACTTTGGTGGAAGCTTTTGTTTATGACGCATTAAAACGTGTGATCCAAGACAAGAAATACACTAACGGTCTGTTGACTGGCACTGATGTTATCACTTACAATTCGGACAACACGATTAAGACCATCAATAATTTACCTTATACTTTTGATGCGGGGACCCGAACGTATACGTACACCTATGGCAGTGATTTCACGATTAACTGCGAAGTGAATAAAGATTTTTTGGCTGTTAATTTTACCCGTTTAGGTTCTAATCCAGGGGAATACCATTTGACCTACGTTAATGACAATATGGTCAATTATCAGAAAATCAGTGGTGGCACAACCGAAGAAGTTAAAAACTACTATTTTGATGCCGGTTTTGGAGGCAATCCTGTTTACGATATGGTATTGGCTGTGGCCCGTGTAAAATCATTAACCGATCCAAGTTTCTTTTCGGATTGTCAAGTATCCAAAATCGTGGCGAATGGATTTGATAAAGGAAGCAGTCATCCGTTGTATTACAATTACGGGGTGATTCCTGACATTGAAGGCAATTTATTTCAAATCGGTGTGGAAGTACAGGACAGCGATGACAACAATGTTGCTTTTTATTCTTTTGCGGATTACTACTACCTATAAAGTTTGACACAATTCAAAATAAAGAAGTACTTTAGCCCTTTAATTTGTAGTATGAAGTTTGTCCGATACCTTATTATTTGTTGCGTTGCCTTGGGAATCAACAGTTGTTCAATCTATAATTTTACGGGCGCTAAGCCTATTGATGCTAAAACCTTTCAAGTGAATTATTTTCAAAACACTGCGGATTTGGTTGAGCCTGGTTTAGATCGGAACTTTACCCTTAAACTTCAAGAGATTATACAGAATCAGACCAATTTGAACTTAACCAGTTCGAGTGGTGACTTATTGTATGAGGGTGAGATTACGGAGTACCGCATAACACCGATGACAGCTACCGCGGATCAGAAAGCGGCACAAAACCGTTTGACGATTGCTGTGAATGTACGTTTTAGCAATAAGAATAAAGAAACCGACAATTTTGAGAAGCGTTTTTCCTTTTATTATGATTACGACGGTTCGACACAATTGATTGGGTCGAAATTAACAGAAGCGTTGGATGTGATTTTTGAGCGCATTACGCAAGACATCTTCAATGAGTCTTTGGCCAAATGGTAGTTTGTCTTTAAAACAATAATGAATTTTGAATTTAACTGATTACACCTATTTACTGAATAAGCCAGAGGCGGTCAACGACAAATATGCTGACACGTTAGACAGTGTATTGACGGCGTTTCCTTATTTTCAAAGTGCCCGTGTATTGAAATTAAAGCATTTATACAACCAAGACAGTTTTAACTACAATTATGCCTTAAAAGTATCGGCCGCTTATACGAACGACCGCAGTATTTTATTTGACTTCATAACCGCAGACACTTTTGTTTCTGTTCAAAAAGGATTGTACGAAAAGAAGTTGGAGGAATTAATGAACATGAATGTGGTGGGCAGTGAGCATGTCGTCGTTTCTGTTCCTAGCCAACAAGATTTGCTTGAGCAATCCCTGTTAACTTCGATTAAAGAAGCAGCCCCTAAAGAAACGCAGCAAGCGGCAGAAAAATTGTCGCTAGGCAAGCCTTTGGAATTTTCTCGAAATGAAAAGCATTCGTTTCAGGAGTGGTTGCAATTGTCGCGTTTACAACCGATTGTTCGAGAAGAAACGCGTCCGGAAGTTGCGGCTGACAAGAAGAAAAAGAT
>Ga0114967_10000668_pt1 | contig 29579 bp, 28 predicted proteins | sample M_130628_MF_Meta_FD_92639 | JGI IMG/M metagenome (GOLD analysis project Ga0114967, IMG submission 92639) | Freshwater microbial communities from Lake Montjoie, Canada to study carbon cycling - M_130628_MF_MetaG | ecosystem: Environmental > Aquatic > Freshwater > Lake | place: Lake Montjoie...
GATCACCCATCCACAGATGGCAAAGCAATTGCAAAGATTGTTAAAGTTGAAATCGCAGGAGATGAAAAGCGCATCACTGACTGGCTAGGAAATGATCTAGCAACTGCTCTTGGTAGTGAGGTTGAGGTTCAATGGCTAAGCCCAGCTGATACTGAGGGTGAGTCTGGGATAGTTGCAGTGCACTTGATGACACCTAGTGGTGTTGTGAGGGTGGATTAAGTCGGGATTTTCCAATTAGATATCTCTTTTCGGAAAGCTACATAATTAATTTTTTGATTCTTTTTGCGGATTGCATACAAAAACTTTTTTGGTAATTCTTGATTTTCTCTTTGTGTATCAATCAATATTAATTGAGCGGGCCTACCGAAAAGGTATTTGAGAATTACAAATGGACCTAAGCCAACCCAGGTGATAATTTGAGTTTTGTAGTTTTTCATAAGCCTGTATGACTGCCGGGCAAGTTGCATTCGCTTAACCAGAGAGAGACTATTCTTTTCTATCACTTTTGAAATAGGAGACATAACTGTGTAGAAAGGAAAGGTTTTATGAAGGGCACGATAGGCAGGAAAAGCTACAAGTTTCAAGGACAACCTTACAGAAAGTTCTTCAGCAAGCATTGAAGTTATGTCATGGTCTTGGTGACCGCCTTCTAGCTGCAAAGTAACGATCTCATTAATCTTTCGTTCGCGGCAGATACAAATTAATTCATCTAGGTGCGCGATATTAATTTGGCTCTGAAGCTCACCATCCTTTAGGGCGTGGTCTGTTCCAAAAAAAATCAATTCTGCGGTTCCGTCTATCTTGCGCCACGATTCTCGAGCCTCTTCAACTCTCGTCAAGGAATTAAAATTTGCATCAGTGCGCACACCATTTGTAAGGTAAACAACAAAGTTACTCATCAAATTAGAATATAAATGCAATCCGAGCACTTCATCATCTTGATGGGCCAAGAGCCAAAGCCGATTACTATCCACCTTTAGATCCGCACGAAAGGCGTTTCTGTTGGGATTTATTCTCTATCATCAGAGATTTCTTTCCTGAGCCAAATAGGAATTTCGTCTAGACTAGATCCAGAGGTAAAAATCCTTCCAACACCTAATCCTTTCAATAAATCAATATCCTTGAGTGGGATTACGCCACCACCAAATAACAACATGTTATCAATTCGTAAACCCCGCATTTCTATGATTATTTGTTGAAAATATTCCACATGTGCACCTGACAAAATAGATACGCCTATTGCCCTAACATCTTCTTGAATTGCTGTTCGAACAATCTGTTTTGGCGTTTGATGCAAACCTGAGTAAATAACTTCAAATCCTGCATCTCTCAAAGTCCTTGAAACTATTTTTGCACCCCGGTCGTGACCATCAAGCCCAACCTTCGCGATTAATACCCGAATCGGCGTAATCATCCTATTTTTCACGATCCTTTCCAAGTACTGTCGAGGAGGATAAGTTCAATTGACGTGCGATTTCATCAAACCCTTCGCCGGATAAAGCTGATCCTACAATTACTTCTGGTTTTTTCTCAGACAATCTCTGTGAATTAGATACATAGGATTGTAAATTTTGAATAAATTTGTAATTCACTTCTTGGTTACGTTTATTGACAAAATAAGTATCGCCGATTTCCATAATTCCAGCTTTTTCTAACTGAACTTCATCTCCTGCATTAGAGTCCAGAATATGGATAACGAAATCAACGCACTCAGAAATTTGAACTTCATTTTGTCCCACACCAACCGTTTCGACAAAAATCAAAGAATATCCGCAATTCGCTAAAAAAAACAAAATGGGTTTTATTGCATTATTCAGTCCGCCGTACGCACCGCGAGTCGCCATCGATCTGAAGTAGATCTTCTCAAAAATGCTATTTTGAGTGATGCGAATTCGATCGCCAAGGACAGCACCTTTAGTAAGTCTGGAGCTAGGGTCAATTGCAATAATTGCCACTCTATAATTAGAAAAATCTTGCGTAGAAATCAGCATATTTAAGAAAGTTGATTTACCAACACCAGGAGCACCAGTTATTCCAATCCGTTTCACACCCTCTAAAATTGGATTTTGAATGATAGATTCTAAAGCGGCTATTTCTATTGCGTCTTCTTCAATTATTGATATTCCACGAGCAACATCAAAATCTGATTTGATAGGCTTTTGTAATATGGCGCGCAATGATTCAACACCTCTTAAGCCTGGGCTACCACTGGATTGCACTATGCAATCATTCCATGAACCAATAATCTTGTGGCTCTAATCTTATGAAATTAGGTATAATTTGATTATCAATAGGAAATGGCGGAGATATGGTTGAGCGAAAATCTGAATCGGGAATAATCTACGATTCAACGCCGATTTCTGCGGCCGATCCCGAGTCAGGCGAGTTTCCCTATAGATCGGGTATCCACCAGGGCATGTACACAACAAAGCCGTGGACGATTCGACAGTATGCAGGATTTGGTAATCCAAGAGAAGCGAATCTTCGTCTGAAAAGTCTCATCGAATCTGGTGTTACGGGTTTATCCATTGCATTTGACTTACCTACTCAAATGGGTCTTGACCCCGATAATGAATTAGCGAGTGCGGAAGTAGGAAAAGTTGGAGTCTCAATAAGCAACCTCGAAGACATGCGCAAATTGTTTGAAGGAATAGATATTTCCAAAATATCTACCTCAATGACAATCAATGCCACCGCACCGATTCTATTGCTTATGTATCAGATTATAGGGGAGGAACGAGGTATCGACCCCAACGCACTTCGTGGAACGATTCAAAACGACATACTTAAAGAATATATCGCTAGAGGTACATTTATATTTCCGCCCTCGAAATCTATGGAGCTCGCAACTGAAACAATAATTTACTGCAGAAAGTACCTTCCCAACTGGAATCCCATTTCAATATCGGGATACCACATGTCTGAGGCAGGAGCTACACCTGTACAAGAGGTAGCTTTTACTTTTTCTAATGCTATTACTTACTTGAATCACTTAATTGAAAAAGGTATTCAGATTGATGACATCGCACCACGGATTAGTTTCTTTTTTTCTGCTCGAATGACAATACTTGAGGAGATTGCGAAATTTAGAGCTGCTCGTGAGGTCTGGGCAAACATTGCAAGGAACCAGTTTGGTGCTAAGAATCCAAAGTCATGGCAACTTAGATTTCACACACAAACTGCCGGTGTGCAACTCATTGCTCAAAATCCCGAATTAAACATAGTTCGAGTTGCACTTCAGGCACTAGGCGCAGTCTTTGGCGGTACGCAGTCACTTCATGCCAATGCTTTTGATGAAGCTATTGCACTTCCAAGTGACACCTCAGCAAGAATTGCACTACAGACACAGCAGATAATTATGGAAGAAACTGATTTGACAAGCGCAATTGACCCGTTTAAAGGCTCTTTTTTGGTTGAAAACATGACAAATGACATGATAAAAGAGATCAACAGTGAATTGATAAGTATTGACGCCATTGGAGGAGCACTTCAAGGAATTCAAATCGGCTATCAATTAGATAAGATTGAGGCGAATGCATTTCGCATTGCTAGAGAAGTTGAGGACGGTTCAAAAAAAATTATTGGCCGTAATATTGGTAAACCTGATAAATCAATTTTTCCGGATTCAGAGTTTACGCTTTTAACAGAAACTAGCATTGTCGATGCATTCCGTAGTTACAAAGAGAGCAGAGATATCAATGAAATTGAACCAACCTTGAAAGCTCTTAGGGTACTTGCATCTTCAAGTGGTGCATTACTACCTGCTATGAAAGTTAGCCTTTTGGCTGGAGCAACAGTTGGAGAAATTTGTACGGAACTTTCAACAGCCTGGAGAGTCATTAATTCTTGAATAACTCGCTTTTATAGAGTATCTGAATCCATCCAAGATAAGCGATACTTCTCTTCTTCATTGGGACACTTAAATCCATTCAATTCACGCACAATCACTTTTTGATATTTCGAACTTTTCCTAAGGCCTGAGGTCGCCACGAATAAGTCTTGCGCATAAGTATCGTTCCAGCAACCAATCACACCAAGGGTTCCAAGATAAAGTGACAACTTTCTAATTTCACGAACAATAATTCTTGAATGCTTTTTGCTGGTCGATTGCATGAATACTATACAAGTGAATGGGAGTTTCCCAAGTGTTGACTTACGGACGATTGCAAAGTCTTCAGAATTTGGAACAGTCACTAAATAGTATGCAACACTGAAGAGAGAAAATCGCCAATCTAAATAAGCACGACTTGGCTTAATTGCGATTTTTTTTGTCTCAGTCGCGATAATTAGGCTAGATAAAGGTGGATCCTTTTGCACATTTCTTATGATTCCTAATCGGGGTAAGGCCCACCAAAGAGGCATATCAAAGATATATCTCCAGCCAACTGATAAATGACCTGGCATAACTTCGTCACGAATAGGAAAACCAATCAGGAATTTAGTCTCAGTAGATTCTTCGCGCTTTATCGCAAGAAGGCTTACTTTTTTAAACAGTCCCATTTTCCGAAAATCTGCACGGGTGAAAACATCGCAGACTAAACCCACGTCCAAGTTCTTTTTACCCTGCGAATACTTGTTTCTTACGATTCCATACCCCGAAGCAACTACTCCATCATTTGTGACTAGGGCTGCAATGTTACGAACTCTTGAATTCTCAAGTGGTTGAAACTTGCGATCCAGGAAGTTTCTAAGGGTAGATAAATCAAATTTTAGCTCAGGAAAGGACAAGGAGTAAGATTTTGCAAAGGACTCTATTGACTCTGTTGGGAGATATTCAAGCTCAATCCATTCAAGATTACTCGACTTCATACAGCATTCCATTGATTTCATGGGCCTCGCTCTTGATTATTTCCAAGATTTTATCTCCCAGTACGCCAATCTCAATAAACTTTTTATCGGATAATTTCTCAGATATTTCTTTACGAGTTTTTTCATTTATCTTGTATGTCATCCCATAGTCCATGTATCCGAGACGAATTCCACAAATTCCATGACCTGTTTGACTAAATTCAGAACTCAAAGCTAAGACACCTCGCTCCAAACCAGCCTTAGACGCAGCATAAACCGAACTTCCGGTTATTTGCATTGTGCTCACAACGCTTGACATGAAAACTACCTTACCTCCCAAATGCATGAACTCTTGAGCATTTTTTGCGAGAATCAGTGGTGCAACTAGGTTTGTAGAAATGACTCCGCTAATATCTTGAGCGGATGACTTTTGTATTCTTGATGCGAAAAATTCACCGCTGGCATCAATCACAAGCAAGACATCGTATTCTCTGGAGATTTCTTCGAACATAGCTCTAGTCGACTCAATATCTCTGGAGTTGTAGTGAATCCAAGAGAAATCACTAACGTGAGGTTTATTTCTATAGTAAGTCGGTATACAGACAAGGGGGGTTCGAGACGTTAGGTACTCAAGCAGCGCTGCTCCAACCCCGCCCGAAGCACCAACTAATAAGATAGCTTGCTGTTTTACTTCACTCACTCCCATTTTAAGATTGCACTCCCCCAGACCCATCCAGAGCCGATAGCAGAGAAACAGATATAGTCACCACTTTTTGCACGATTCAAAACGTCCATCTCAGAGAAAAGAAGTGGAATTGTTGCTCCAGCAGTATTGCCTCTGTATTCAATATTACGAAGTAAACGTCCGGGCCGAATCTTTAGCTCTTCCTCAAGTGAATCAAGAACAGGTTTGCTTGGCTGATGCGTTACGAACCAATCTATATCACTTGTTGATATTCCTGAAAACTCAGTGATGGATCTAATCGAAGCAGGAAGCTTGGCTGTCGCATTCTTTGCAACTTCAGAGGCGTTCATCTGGAATTCTTTAGAATTACTTGGAGTATTAAAACTTTCCCATCCTTTGCCCTCGGTATTCAATTCAACGTTTAGAAAAGAATCGCCAGAAGTGGCTTGGATTATCATGGCCCCTGCAGCATCACCAAAAAACACACAATTACGATCGTCAAAATTTGTGATTTTTGAAAATTGATCTGCACCGACAAGTAGGAAATTCTTTCCAGCACCGCAAGCAATAAGAGATGTGACTGTTCCTAAGGCATAAACAAAACCTGCACACACAGCCTGTAGGTCAAAACTCGCGCAATCCGTTTTAGCACCTAAGCGACCATGGAGTATTGATGCCATGGAGGGATTGATAAAATCAGGAGTAGAGGTTGCAATTATAATGGCGTCTAGATCATGGGGCTTTAGGTTGGCAAACTCCAATGCCTTCAAAGAAGCAGTTTCCACGAGTGATAATAAAGATTCATCAGCCTGAAGATGTCTCCTTTCTTTGATGCCTAAACGATCATCAACCCAGGAAGCCGTCTCTGGTCGTAAGCTTTCATTAGAGACTCGATTTTTGGAGACAGCAGATCCGTGACCGCTGATCCGTACTCCTTGCGCTTTCAATTTCACATCACCAGTCTAATTGAAATCATAATGAAATCTGAATTCTGGGTAAAATTCACCTCAAAAGCCTTAAAGTGTGATGTAATTTCAAATCTAGTTTTGAGAGGAACAGTGGGACAAATAATGTGGCTTCTCTCTAAATTTCGCGATTTAAGCCCAAATGACGAATCAACAATCACAGCCCTTAGGGATGAGTATATAAATTTTGTTTATGAAACCATTTATCAAGAAATGCATTTGATTGCAACAACATATTTGAAGAGTAGGCCCGCAAGAACCTTGGAAATCGGAGCGGGCAGTCTCTCTAAAGCTGAGCGATTCTTTAACAACATCCAACTAAGTGATGGGAGTGCCGTTTCTAGATTTGGCAAGGAGAATCAGTTGATTGCAGAAAATTTACCATTTGAAAATATGGTATTTGATGTGATCATAGCAAAAGATACCCTTCATCACTTTAGTAATACTGATAAAGCACTTTCGGAAATTTCAAGAGTTCTAAAACCAGGAGGGATTTTTATTGTCTCTGAACCTTATTGGAGCTTACTCGGGAGATTTGTATTCAAGTTTATCCATCCAGAAAAGTGGGAAACAAATCCAACTGAACTCAAAAACTTATCTCCAAACCCTTTTGATGCGAATCAAGCAACACTTCTATGTTTGCAAAGCAGAAAATTCAATGACATGGTGGTCAAGAATTTTCTAACATTGGAGGTTTCGCGCCCAACATATGGGATTTCCTATTTGTTAAGCGGCGGACTAAACTGGAGAAACAAAATTCCATTCTCTTTACTTCGAAGAGTAGACAGAATCGAAAGATATTTGGGAACCTTCAAGTATTTAACTGGATTAAATGTGCTGGCCACCTTTAAAAAGGTTTAACTTCTCGGCCAAGGAATTGATCTGTTGAGACTAAACTCACCCAACGATCATAAAGCAAGTGACCAATACGAGTTCGGCTGGAATTACAACAATTAAAGAAAATATCCATGAGTATCTTAGGAACATTGTAACTTCTTAGCCCATAGTATTTCTTCAAGTACTCATCTAATTTGTAGCTTTCATATGGCAGCGTATAAATACCAGGAATGCAATCCTCCCTAACAAAATTGCCAATTTCCACCAGAATTTGATCTATTTCAGCGACCTGGACACTTAAGCCTCTAGGAATCGGAATAAATATGAATTGTCGCAGAATTCTATTGACGAGATTAGTACCATTAGTCTGAAAAGGTTCTTCAAGTTTTGCAATCCGCAGATTAACACCCCCACGATTAATCTCTTCTATAGATTTTTTTGCCTTACCATAATTCGAGATGGGATTTAATACTGAAAGTGATGAAATATTTATAATTTTGACTTTTGATAAAACTGAGGATTCAATAATTTTGGATGAGCCACCTACGTTTATATGAAAATCATAATCCCCTCTATCTGTTGTGGACCAAGCTAAATGTATTATGCAATCAACACCGACAAATGATTGGGGATTAGGTGACATTCCTAGAGCCCAAGAGTAATTCTCAAAATCACTATTTTGTGTATATCGTCCAAGCGTTCTCACTTCAATCCCATTGTCCGAAAAGTAACGAATTATCTTGTTTCCAAGTCGGCCGGAAGCACCAGTAAAAAGTACTTTCATGAAGTCTCCTTAATTAGAGCTCTTATGAGTGCCATAGTAAGAAATGTGTGAGCACCGGCGGGAATTTTAGGAAGAATGCTTGCATCTAAGACCCTAATAGACTTATTTGAGATTAAGTATCCTTGCATATCCAAAAAATCCCCTCCTAACGGAAGGGATGCTCCAATATGAAACCCAGCACCGGGAGGGGGTATGCGAGTCCCCAATGGAATACTCAATAAACCCATACGCCGTAAAGCAAGGGAGACTTTTTTGAGGGATTTTCTAGCAACAAGATCAGCTCCGGAATTCTTTTGTCTTGTAATTTTAAACTTATTAGCGCTCTTTTGAATGTGAATCTTTCCGCTAACCTCTTCTGGTAAGAATCCAATAGCGGGAATAATTCTTTCGGATAGAATCCTAGGTATGCGTAAATTGCTCAAGAAAATTGGGAATATCGACTGAGAAATTCTCATCCTGGATACTTCGGAAGGTGCGTAGAATGAAATTTGAAAGTCATGCTTGGACCCTATTTCAGGATAACAAACCATCTGACCCACTTCTTTGGATTCTTTTTTTATCTTAAATCGCCTTTTTGAAAGGAATGCTCCGTAGAAAACCTGGCTATCGGGAATATCGAATTCATCTGGTAGCAGGCCTGAGTTCATAAGAATTAGCGCTGTGGAGAGTGGGCCTGCAGAGAGTATTACTTCGTCGAACCATTCTGACTTCTCTTCATTTTTCACCGAGTAATAAACTTTGACTCCAGATTCGGTTGGCTCAAGTCTTTTCAAGATGCCCTTTATAAATTTTTCATGGCTTAATCTCTTTGTGAGAATCATTTTATTGATGTGTTCACCCGGATCAAATAGTGCCCCATATGGACAGCCTGTGAGACAAAGTCCACAATTGGTGCACTTGGTTGAATCAAGGAGAAGATTTGGATGGCCAAAAAGTAGACCATCCTTCAAGGAAGAGTCTCTAATCTTAAGAAAGTTATCGAACCATGGGTGGGGACTTATATGACTATAAGAATTTGAAATGCTCCAAAGTTTTACATTACCAAATCTGTTATCCAGTTCACCTGGTACATGCGAAAAAGGAATAATCTCTAATAATTCCTGCATCGCTTTTGTTACAGCTAAATTCAATTCTGGTTTGTAATCAGGTAGATAATCTGAAGCTTTATAAGGTGTAAACCCATTTCCCCAGATTTCTCCAAATCCACCACGTGAGTATGAGATCGGCAATTTAAACGCTTGGTCAGTTTTTATGCCAACTGATTTAGAATCCACATAAGTGTGGCTTGACCCAAATTTTATTTTTAAAGCCATGTGCGATTTTGTAGAAACTCCAGAACCATTAAAGTCAGTTTGACCGTCCAAAACCCAAACGTTATCTGTACTCTTTAAAGAATTTAGGACTGCAAATCCACTTGGACCAGTGCCCACCAGTAAAATCCGTCTCATGAGAGAAAACTACATTAAAAGCCCCAAGAATCTTTGTTAAAGAGAAATAAAAGTCTTAAGTTCGCGTCCTGGGGACAAAGAATTGTCCATAAAATGAGTTTTCTCCTTTAACCAATTTGTAAATTGTGGGAGGATTTGAGCATGCAAGTTGAATCATATTCAAGTCAAAACAAATTTATCATTACAGTAGTCGTTCCCGCGTATAAAGTGAGATCACAGATCTTGAAAGTATTGGAGAGCATTGGCGATGAAGTTCAGCACATATTAGTGATTGATGATCAGTGTCCAGACAAGAGTGGTAAATATGTTAAAGATAACATTTCTGATTCACGTGTTGAAGTGATCTTCCACCAGGCTAACCTAGGTGTCGGTGGGGCAGTGAAATCAGGATACAGGCGAGCACTAGAGCTGGAATCTGATGTAGTAGTAAAGATCGATGGCGATGGGCAGATGGATTCCTCAAAGATAATTGAAATGACGAATGCAATTAAGGAAAGAGAAGTTGACTACACAAAGGGTAATCGTTTTTTTGACGTTGAAGCTATCCGGCAAATGCCCAAAATTCGAATACTAGGTAATCTGGGACTTTCATTCATGACTAAAATATCTTCAGGATATTGGAACATCTTTGATCCAAACAACGGCTTTACCGCAATTAGTCGAAATGCTCTGGAGAAAATCCCACTTTCTAAAATTGATGATGGGTACTTTTTTGAATCGGATATGTTGTTTCGACTCAATTTATTGAAAGTCCGGGTTCGAGACATTTCAATGCCTGCAATTTACGACAACGAAGAATCGAACTTAAAGATTAAAAGAGTTTTGCTTGAATTTCCTATTAAACACTCTCGAAATCTCTTCAAACGAATTATTTATACTTATTACCTAAGAGACTTCAACATGGCATCAATAGAATTACCTGTAGGTATTGCCTTAAGTTGCTTCGGATTTACTTTAGGGATACTTAATTGGTCAAGAAGTTTGATTTCGGGAGTCCCAACACAAACTGGGACCGCTGTATTGGTTGCAATGAGCGTTTTGGGAGGCCTTCAACTTATTCTTGCATTTTTAACTTATGACACAAATTCAAACAATAGAGCAAACTGACAGAGCTGGACTTTAAGATTATTCCCCGTAAACATTGTTCATTTTGGGGGACATTACACTTTGATCTTTGAATAACCTGATTCCTACAGAATAAAAATCATGATACTTTCCTACTGAAAATAGTAAAATCGCAATTATTTATTAAGAACCTTCAATAATTGACCCTTTATGGTGAGCCCAAAATGATTCAAGCTACTCTTTAAAATTGATTCGTTCAATCTCAAACATGGCAGGACGTTTTCTTACTTGGTCGTGGGTACTTAAGATGTACTCGCCTATCACTCCCAAAAAAAGAAGTTGAACCCCACCTAAGAAAAAAACTCCAACGATAATCGTTGGTATCCCGATAGGTATGTCATTGGAGGAAGTCAAAACTAGAATTGTGGTGATTAGTGCATAGGCAATGCCTAAAGCAGAAATGGCAAATCCGGCCAAAAGTGCTAATCGCGCAGGGACTCTTGATGTCGATACAAATCCATTAATAGCTTGATCAATGAGCGAAATAAAACTGTTCCTTGATCTCCCATGTTCTCTTTTTACCCAGGTATATTCAACGGATGCACTCGGAACGCCGGTCTGTGCTATCAAACCGCGAATATATGGATATTGATCGTCAACTTCTAGAATTGAATCAATAATACGCCGATCTGCAAGTAAGAATTCACCGGAATTTATCGGAATATCCGCAGAAGCAAATTTCTTGATAATTCGGTAATAGGCCCCGCGGGCCAAACGCATGGCGAGTCCCTCTTGGCGATTTTGACGAACTCCATATGTAACTAAAAATCCAAGTTCCCATTGCTGAACTAACCTGGGTATAACCTCCGGTGGATCTTGCAGATCAGCTGGGAGCAGGGGAATTATTGCATCTCCAGAAGCACTCTTCATGGCATTCCACATGTTTCTAAAAGGACCAACATTCCTACTGTTTGCTATTACTTTAACGTGAGGATCGCCCAAGCAAATTTCTTTGAGTCTCAACAAAGTTGAGTCAGTTGAAGAGTTATCCGAAAAAATATGCTCGTAATCATACCCAGGCAACTTTTCTTGCATAATTCTCTTGAGTTCAAGTGCACAAATCTCGACATTCTGTTCTTCATTAAAGCAGGGCGTGATGATAGTTAACTTCTTCATGCGTGACTCTCAAAAAATCTATGTATTTGGTAATCCAGTGCAATTATTGGGGTCCTTTTGTTAGCCAATTGTTCCCACTCGATAGTCCATCGAATAGCTTCATATGCGCTTAACTTACTTGTCCACTCCAATTCATGAATTGCCTTTTCAGAAGATAGCCATAGGAGTTTAGATTCGGTCGGCTCGCTATCTTCTGATTTGGTGACATAACCAGGACTTCCATCCCATAACGAACATGCTGCAATTGTCATATCTTCTACAGTTAGTTTGGAATCATCCCTAGGACCAAAGTTGTACGAGCTACCAATCGGCCTTTGATTCATTAGATTCCTGCCAATTACTAAGTATCCGTTTATGGGGTCGAGGACATGTTGCCATGGTCTGAGAGAATCTGGATTACGAATAACAGCTGGTGTATTTGAATAGAAACTGCGAAATAAATCTGGAAATAGGCGGTTTTGCGCAATATCTCCGCCACCGATTACATTTCCTGCTCTAGCAGAACAAAGAGCTACCTTAGAAGACTTAGATGTTGCAACCGCTCTCCATGCGTTAACAACCATTTCTGTTGCTGATTTACTAGCACTGTATGGATCACTACCCCCAAGTGGATTATCCTCAGTGTAACCAAATGTAACTTCAATGTTCTTGTAAACTTTGTCTGTAGTAACTACTATTACCCATTTTGCAGAATTATGATTTATAATTGAATCAAGTAGATGGACTGTTCCCATCACATTAGTTTGAAAAGTCTCAACAGGACTTTCATAAGACTTTAGGACTAGTGGCTGAGCTGCAAGATGAAATATTCCTTCATATTTACCCTCACTAATAAAATCCTCAACTTCCTTAAAGTTGCAAATATCTAAATATGTTGAGCTACTCATTCCTATATCGCCTGAGCGGGCATAGATAGATTGAGGTTCAGCTGGTAGTGCAAGGCCATGGACGTCAGCACCGGCTAAAATGAGCAGCCTAGAAAGCCAGGAGCCCTTAAATCCTGTATGGCCGGTAACGAGAATTTTCTTATCTTTATATTCTGAAAATTGCCTCAACATTTTCTTGTTACCAAATTTTCCAAGGCGCCATATTGGAATCCCAAAGATTGTTTAATTCAACAGATTCTCGATAAGTGTCCATGGGTTGCCAAAAACCATCATGACTGTACGCCTTCAGCTCACCGGCTGCTGATAAAAGTTCAAGTGGCTCTCTTTCTAACACACTTCCATCGTCAAGATAATCAAATATCTCAGGGTCAAAAATAAAGAATCCACCATTTACTCGCTTGTTGGAAATAGGCTTTTCTGAAAATTTAGTTACTAGACTATCGCCGTTGATTTCCATTGCTCCAAAACGATCTGTAGATAAAACTGATGTTACAGTCGCTGTCTTGCCGTGATTTTCATGAAACTCCACTAATTGACTTAAATTGATGTTAGCCAAACCATCACCATATGTACAAAGGAATCTTTCCCCAAGAAGGTACTTCTCAATTTTTTTAATTCGTCCTCCAGTGAAAGTAGACGCACCAGTGTTTGCTAAAGTGATCGTCCAATTCTCAGATGGAGAATCGGAGTGTTGAATATATCCCTTTGATTCACCTAACTTTACAGTGATGTCATGAGTGCGCGCTTCGTAGTTTAAAAAAAAGTCCTTTATATAGTCACCCTTATAGCCCAAGCAGATTATAAAATCACTGATTCCTTGTGCATAAAGTATTTTCATAATGTGCCAGAGAATGGGCATTCCACCAATCTCTACCATTGGCTTTGGGCGAAACTCTGTCTCTTCTCGCAATCGAGTTCCCAAACCCCCAGCAAGAATTACAGCTTTCATTTTTCCCCATTCTTTAAATCCTGGCTAGAGTCTATACACGGGTTTAGATAAAAGGTTTGATTCACGATACCGTAGACTATTCAAAGTTAGGCTTATTCATGGCGAAAGGGGTAATAAATTGAGTCAGGCGGAGGGTCGATTCTTAACTGCTTCGGAGCTTGCCCTTGCTGCCCGGCGTGAAATTATCAAGATGACAAGCGCTGCAAAGGCTTCTCATGTGGCTTCTGCACTTTCAGTGGTCGATATCTTGAGTGTTCTTTACACAGGAGTTGCGAATATCAATTCGCTTAATTTAGATAAAGAAGATCGGGATATCGTAATTATGTCTAAGGGCCACGCAGCGTCAGCGTTATATTCGGTGCTTACTCTGCAAGGTTTTTTCCCAAGAGATTGGCTCAATGAGTATTGCCAAAATGATGCGGCTCTAGGTGGACATGTCACTTTTAAAGGAGTGCCTGGGGTAGAACTCTCAACAGGCTCGTTGGGACACGGCCTTCCATATGGGCTCGGAATCGCGTTAGCACGTAAACGGGCAGGTTGCAGCGGGCGTGTATTTGTTGTTATGTCTGACGGGGAGTGTGATGAAGGTACAACTTGGGAATCTGCAATGATTGCCAACCACCATAATTTAGATAATCTCGTTGTCATTGTGGATAGGAATAGACTCCAATCCTTAAAAGGCACCGAAGAAACCTTAAAACTTGAACCTTTTCCTGATAAATGGAAATCATTTGGTTGGGAAGCAAGAACTGTTGACGGCCATAACCATAGAGCCCTTCAAGAGCAATTAGAAAAGTCCAATAAGCCTGTTTGTGTTATTGCGGAAACTACAAAAGGCAAAGGGGTGGATTTCATGGAGGATTCAGTTCTGTGGCATTATAAATCACCCAGTGCTGAGGACGTAGTTAATGCCTTGGCTCAATTAAGTAAAAACTGCTAATGCGCAACGCCTTTATCGCGACTCTCCTGAGTGAGGCAAAGAAAAATCCGAACATTTTTTTGGTCACAGGAGATCTTGGTTTTGGTGTGCTAGAACATTTTCAAAATGAGCTACCGAGTCAATTCATCAATTCTGGTGTAAATGAACAGACCATGATGGGTATGGCAGCCGGAATGGCCTCCACAGGCAAGAGAGTGTTTGTTTATAGTATTGCAAATTTCTCCACGTTGCGATGTTTAGAACAGATAAGGAATGATGTTTGCCTAATGAACAATCCCGTTGTTGTCGTCTCAGTGGGTGCGGGTTATGCATATGGCCCACAAGGCTATACGCACCATGCTCTTGAAGATATTGCCGTCATGCGAGCGATGCCCAATCTTGAGATTGTGATCCCTAGTGATCCGGTTGAAACTCATCAGTTGACGACATATTTAGCTAATTCAAATTCACCAAGCTATTTACGCATCGGAAAAGGTAATGAAAAAAGTATCAACATAAATCAACCAAAGCTAGAATCCGGAAAAATCAATGAAATTATCCAAGGTGAGAGTGGAACTATTCTATTTGTTGGCTCCATTGGAACGGTAGCGCTTGAAGCGGCCGCACTCTTGGATAAAAAAGGGATTAAAACAGCGGTAGCCTCGGTGCCCTTCATTAGTAATTTAGATCATGACTACTTAAAAAAAGCAGCTTTAAAGGGCCCGATTATCACACTAGAAGAACACTCGCAGCGTGGCGGATTTGGGGGTTGCTTATTGGAATATTTAAATAAAGAGAAAATTCATAGTAAGGTGAAAATTATGGCGGCGAGTCAATTTAATCTTTCACAGATAGGAAGTCAAGATTTCTTAAGGGAATCAAATGGTCTCTCGGCGCTGTCGGTTGTCGAAGAATTCATCGCCTTGAGGGAAGTTTGAAGTCAAGAGAGTATCCGCCAGTTGTCATCAAAGGCTTTAGTTTTTTTCCTTCGAGCCAATCAATAGTTTGTTTTAAACCGTAATCAAAAGAAATTTGTGGGTACCATCCAAAACGAGTCAGCGATTCACATCGAGGCCTTAACGACATAACTTGATCAGACCTGTATTCCAAAGCTCCGAAGTCCAGTAATTCTGGCTTACAAAGAATATTCCCAATCTTTAGTGCAACTTCTCGAATTGTAATTGTTTGCGGATTACCAACATTCACTATCCCACTTATCTCAGGATTTTTTAAAACAGTTGAAAATGCAATCGCCAAATCGTATGCATGAAGATAACTCCACTCCTGTTCACCCTTAGTTAATCGAGCTACCTCATTAAGTAAAAGAGAATCTACAATGTTTGGAATTAACCAAGAACCCTCATCTAATGGCCCGTAAGTTGAAAAGATTCGCATCCAGACAAATCTGAAATTTGCGTCACTTACCGATTTTTGAATTATGCTGCGAGCTTTCACCTTAGCCTTTGCGTAATTTGTCAATGGATTATCCGGTGCTGATTCACCGATGTGAGAACTGATTGTGCCAAGCTCAGCCTGACTACCGACACCAATTATTGTTTCAGTACCCGCCTTTACGGCGGCAGATACAAGTTTATGAATCATTTCAACATTATTGAACTGTTTCAGAGAATCCCGATACTTGTTTCCGACACCTTCCCAATGGTTTACTATTAAGACATTTGGTCGAACCTCCGAGATAAATTTTTCCCAGGATCGCGGATTGAGGCGAACAATTTGTAAGCTTGGAAGATGCGAAAGATTCCTTAAATCTGAATTCTCACGGACTAACGCTGTCACCTCATGATCAGTTGAAAGGACAGTAGCAATCCAAGATCCTAGAAAACCATTAGCACCGGAGATAACAATCCGCATGGTCGCATTGTAACTGTCTCTGAAACCTCGTTGCGGTAGGCTCACTCGGACTTTCTATAAGTGCTCCATCGCTTTTTGTAACATTTCAGTTAAGTAATCAACTAAACTCTGATCAGGCTGCGTTTAAAGCTAATAGTTGTGAAGAAAACCTAAATCTATATTTATAAGGAGAAAGTATGTCAAGCAGGATTGTTCGAATTGGACATTCGTTATTAAGGGTTAGTTTTTTTTATGACGCGTTTCAAGCGTTAGTTGGTTCATCCTCAAATATTTCGAGATTAACTCAGTGCGCCCTAAACAATGAAAACAGTTTTGTTCTTGACTTGGGCTGTGGGACCGGTCGTGCCATTTCTCATTTGAGGAAAGATTCTGTCTATGTTGGTGTAGATCTATCGGCAAAATACATAAAAGAGTCTGCGCGCAAGAAATCGGAATCAAAAATTCAATTAATAAACGACAACATTACTTCAAAGGCTTGGCTTTCATCAATCAGCGGTGACCAATCTATAAATGCTTTGGCTTGGGGTCTGTATCACCATCTCTCGGATTATGACTTGAATAAGATGTTGGAGAATTTATCCAAAACTATGAAAACTGGTTCAGTTTTAAACTCAATGGATCCAACGGTAGTTAGCGACACTACAAGGGTAGCCGAATGGGTAGCAAAAAATGATAGAGGCAAATTTTTGCGTGAACCAGCGGCACTTATGGAAATTTTAGATAGTCATGGATTTGAAACTCAATTTAATATTTCCAAAAATGCAATAAGGATTCCAGTTGACTTGATTCTAATTCGTGCCACGCTCAAATGAGGATTGAGTAGTGATTTAGAGCCGAACAAATGTGTCCGCTACCTAGAGTTTTGTGTAGTCCTCATTTATCCCCTTAGTCTCAGCATTCTTACCTAGGCCATAAGAGCGAGGGGCTTAGAGCTTCTCACCGAGAATTTGACCCGAAATTATCACAGCTAAGAGAATTATAAATTCAATAGTAGAAAAAAGTTTGCTGGCATAGAAATTAGCAATTTTCATTTAGCACATCGGGTCACGAACTAAAGGTAAGGTCATAGGTTCAACCAAGCGACTCCAAAAAGCATCTAAAGTCCTAGCTAATTCTCGTCAGCATCGATTAATTATTAGTAAGATATTGACATGGCTTTACCTCCCAAAATTAGAAACCCTTGGGTAATGGGGTTGTACACATTTTATTCGTTAATTTTTATTTCAATCGTAACCTTTCGATATTATTACTTGGCAGGCGATGCAGCAGATTCAGCGCTCTTTGAAAATATCGCAATACTGGGGTCGCCACCGGGCTATGAGAGTGAATTCCTAAAATCAATCCAAGTGATAATAAGGAAATTTGTAAGTAATCCTACAGAGGTGAGCATTCTGAATTTCCCAACAGATATAGGGCTAGATGGGCTTCTAATTGGAGCCCATGCATATTTAATCATGCCACTGATTTCTGTTTTTTCCAAGATACTAGGTTACAAATTCATAGTAGCCTTTGTTGCTGCAAGCATCACCATAATGCCTTTTGCCTTTGCTCTGGGAATTATTGCTCGATCAGCAAAAAAATTTGATTTTAAGACACATGCAAGCATAATAGCGATAATAGGAACTTACCCTGCGATTCTATGGTCTGGGTTAGGTCAATTTTATCCAGATCGACTTTTTATGATTTTCTTTCCAGTATTCCTAATGCTTATTAATACTTTGAAGCACTCCGACAAGAAGAGAGACATCACCTTTTTCCTGATCCTAGCAATGCTGTCTATGAGCGTGACCGAAAGAAGTTCCCTGTACGTCTTCTTGGCTTGCGCTATATTTGCCGTAACGTCTGGTAAACATAGAAATGTATTAATAATTACAGGCATAATAAGTCTTGTTTGGAGTATCACTTACTACAAATATATATCAACTGATAAATACCCAAACAGTTTTTTCGACCAAGCAAAAAGTATAGACGGTCTAAAAATGTTAATTTTCACCATCCCTACTTTGAAGCTAGTTCTATTCCACATCCCCGGGTTCATTCTTTTGGCAAAAATGCGTGATTTACAAGTGTTGCTACTGCTAGCCATGACCCCAAACCTACTTGGGAATATAGGGGGGGCTGAAAAAATCGGATGGGTTACGCATTATATGAGTTACCTATCCGCAACCTATATTGGCGTAATTCTAGTTTGGTTACAGCGAAAACTCGAATTAGACAAATCTATAGAAAAGTCATCAAAGCATAAAAGCAAAGTGCGGTTAAGCAAGCCTGTAATGGACCGAACTACAATCGTTGCATTTACCTTGGCAACCACGTGCTTTATTTGGGTCGAGCCAAATTCTGCAGGCAGTACTTTTAGTACCAATTATCAGGAGCAAACAGGAATCTTTGGAAAAACTCTTCAATGGATTGAACAAGGTAGCAGTAAAAAAGAATTTGCATCGTATAAAGCTACGAGTAAAGTACTGAACGCGGCAATACCGGCAAACGCAAAAATTGGGGTTAGTGAGGGATCGGCAAAGTATTTATCAAGCAAGCAATCAAACATTTACATGTTTCCAGCTGGAATCGAGAAATTGGACTACGTTGTTCTTATTAGTGTGATAAACCTCGAAAAGTCATACGCCCAAAACTCAATAGCAAATTACTCGAATCCAGAAGTCGGTGTGCGAATCACAAATGAGGCACAGGCCATGTTGCTAGGCCCATGTTTTAAAGACGTATCACCCGCAGGAATTTATCCAATCTTCATGTTTAAACGAGAATGGAATTCACAACTGAATGGGAAGTGTCTAAAAATTGGTTAATCAAATACAACAGTTTGCTCGTTATAAATTTGCAATTGTCATCTTCCTATGTCTGACAATCTTTAGCGCAATCATAAATAACAGCAATGTTCTGGGTCTACTTTTTTTGTTGATTTTTTCAAGCTTGAATCATACTTCTTTTACATTTCCGCGGAATATTGCAGTTAAAGTATTACTCTTTTGTACAGTTAGCGGACTATCCTACTCATTCTCTATATCTAATCCACAAAGATACATTATCGGGATTCTCATCCTTGTCGGCATTCATATATTTTCAAAGAAATGGAAATTAACTTTAAGTAGCACTAGATATTTTGACGCTGTACTAATAGTAATTCAAATATTTTATCTAATTGTGCGGAGTTTTCCGGAACGTTTTCTGCAATTTCTTATTTATGGATATGACAACGCCTTCCACTTTTCTCTATTTAGGATTTATATGACTGCCGAAAACTATCCGACCGCTTCAGCGAATAATTGGCCTACAGACTTTGAACTTTTTCGAAATTATCCAGGAGGGTTTTATGCAGTTGCAAGCTTCTTGAGCTCAATTTTCGTTGGGAATACTGAGGACCCTATGAGATTGCTGAGTGCATATTTCTTAACCACGACTTTTACATGTCTTGGAATTTTGGTGGTGAGTGTCCTAATAATTACATCAAAGTACGGTATTGCTAAGTTTAGCAATAGGCACTTAATTGTAGTTCTTCCCCTTTTTGCCTCTGTTGGCATTCTCCTGACAAACGGGTATCCACCATATCTTTACACCTTATTAATACTTCTGCTCTTGATAATTGTATTGGCTAGTGACCTCAAGTTGGGAAATATGATACTTTGGATCTCAATCGGACTTCACTTAACACTTATTAGCCAGCCTCTTGTTGCCATGAACTTGATTGTTCCGTTTTTATTTGCAACAGGTTATTTCGTATTAACAATCTTTCGAGGGTCATTTGCGCTGAAAGACTTTAGGTCATTCGTACTCGGTTGCGCCCTTGGTCTCATCACACTTAACATGGTACGCGGCACAAGCGAAAACTTTGGAATTTCAACATTAAAAGAACCACTTGTTGGGCAAACACTTAGTATTCAGTATTGGGTAATTCAGTTGATATTGCTCATTTTTGTCTTTTATGCCTCTTTTTCCAAAAAACTTCCACTGTTTACTTTTATGATCTTGATCTCTGCGATGTTGCCGCTTCTTTTTCTTATCTCTTTAACCTTTATGGACGATGGTTCTATTGGATATTATGCTATGAAGCAAGGGTACATCTGGAGCTTTTTGTTAAATATAGTGGCATTAATTGCGTATGAGCATAATAAAAGTCCATCAAGCATTTTGGTGAAGGATAAGAATCTGGCAAACAAATTTCTTATTACACTATTGGTGGTTGGTGCCCTAGTCGGCACAAGTACTCCAAGAGGTTTTAATGGGGCCTTTATGGGAACTCTTGAAAACGTAATTGGTGCCTCGCTCGGTTCTAAGTTTGAATGGAAATTAAGTGGCTTGGATGCCCAAAAAATTTTGACAGCAGCTCGCAGAACAAAATCATACAAAAGCGATTGCTTTGTTTATAGAAGTAATAAAAATTATAGTGATCTGGGCTCAAGATGGCTAAACGGTCTGTCAACAAATAAGATTAGCAATGCATGCTTTGGTGTGTATTGGAATAGCGATTCAATTAGTGCTGAAGACTTGAAAAAAAGAATAATTGATTCAAAATTGGGTGTCAGAATTATTGGTACGATGGATTAGTAACTTTCTATTAAGTAAAAATTCCTGCTAGTTTGGTTCTCTATTCTGTCTTAACCACCGCCTGTGATCGTTGTACACACTAATGAGGCCCTTATTGGCAATTAACATTTTCTAATTTCCCAAATAAGCCAATATTTAAAGTCTTCGGCCCACTCTTGCCTTACGAGCTCAAATTCCCCTTTGAAGCCGTAAAATCTGCAAGTCTCAATTGAGTCTCCTGCAAAATATTTAATAGTATTTTCGCTAATTATATTCACGTGAGTTGGATCCTGAAATGCTTCTTGCATTGGATACGCAGGGGTATGTGCCAGGAAGATACCACCAGGTTTGAGGACGCGATAAATCTCATTCATCAATTCAATGAAAGGGTGAATCCGTTTTTTCTTTAGATAGACCAACCTTGGAATATGTTCAAGGAAGTCATAAGCTGTTACAAAGTCAAATGTAGCATCTTTGTAGGGAATTGGTCGAGTTACTAAATCAGCAATTTTAATATTTTTATTTTTGTCACCAACTAAATCAACACCATAAACGAAATCTGCGTTATATGGGTTTCTGATTATTTGCCCGCACCCTAGGTCGAGAGTTTTTGTATTACCCATTTTTTACCGTATCCTTCTTTAGTGGAACATAATTCTAGTCGACTAAAAACTTTGTAATCGATTCTTGAATCAATTCAGCAGAATTCCCTTGTCCAAATGGATTGAGTGAGTGTGTCATTTCGCCGGTATTTTCATTTCTATTTGCTGCTAATTTGCTAATTTGCTCGACATTATAACCTACCAGTACACCATATCCACTCTCGATAACTTCTGGTCTCTCTGTTGTTAGTCGCGTAATTAGTATTTTCTTACCAAAGGTTGGTGCTTCTTCTTGCAAGCCCCCAGAGTCTGAGATTATGAGGCTACATTTTCTAAGAAGAGCTAAGAAAGGTAGATATGCCTGGGGGGGAATTAAAAATATTCTGGGTTGATTAAGTAACATCTCATTCACTTTGTCACGAACCAATGGATTAAGGTGAACTGGAAAAACAATTTTGCATCCAGACTTTGCTAGTTCGAGGATTGCCCCAAAAACTTGTTTTTGACCATCACCAAAACCCTCACGCCTGTGTTGAGTGAATAGAATAAAATCCTCTTCGAGTGAGAATCCAAGTTGTGACTCAACCATTTGTTGAATTTCTGGACGGCTGTCCAGCTCCTTAGATGCATGGTTCAAGGCATCAACAATCGTATTTCCCGTGATGGTCGTAGTAGGACCATACCCCTCCCCTTCTAAATTTTTAGCAGCAGACTTTGTAGGTGCAAAATGCAAGCTAGCGATTGAATCTATGATTCTTCGATTAGATTCTTCAGGCCAAGGATTCCAAAGATCACCAGATCGTAACCCAGCTTCAACATGTGCAACTTGAATATGAAGGGCATGTGCCTGTAGAGCTGCTGCAGTGGCGGTTGCTGTATCTCCCTGCACAACAACTAAATCTGGGGAAACCTCTAGAAATATCTTCTCAATACTGACCATTAAGTTGGGAATGGCCGAAGAATGAGATGAATTGAAATTCGAGCCAATCAAGTAGTCATTTTTTAGTTCCCAAATTTCTAGTATGCCTTCTAACATCTCTTTATGTTGCCCCGTACAAATCATAACTGTTTTGATGCCAGGAGTATTTTTGAGCGAAACAATTAAAGGAGCTAACTTAATGGCTTCAGGACGCGTCCCATAAACGACTGCAATAATTTTCATTGCGCACAGGATTTCATCATGTTGATTATTCTATTCTCCAAAACTAAAATATGGGCGTTCTGTTCTTTGATTTCATCCTGAAAAAAGGTTTCTAAATTGTCAATAAGTTCAACCCGCTGAATTTTAGACAAATTTGCAAATTCATCAAGGGCTTTTTCGAACTCGTCTAAATCACCATATGTCACAGCCCATCCCAAATTAAACTTTTGAACGGTATCGCCGAGATATGTTCCTTTGCTTGTAAGTAAAGGAACACCTAGCTGTGCAGCTTCGAAGAGTTTATTACTTGCTGTTAGACGATTGTTTCGACGACTAGGGTCGTATTGAGCTAGATATAGATCTGCGGCTTGTGCGCGTTGCATCAATTCAATGTGGGGTAAATAATTGTGAATGCCAATGTTTGCACCAGATACCTTTTCCAATTCACTTTTTACTGGCCCTTGCCCAAAAATATCTAGTCTCCAGGTAGACTTCTTTTTAATCACAGTTAAGCACTCAAAAAGTCCACGATCTTGGTTTAAGATTCCCCCATAAAAAAGACCAAAGGTATTTTGTGAGTCTCGACGCAAACTCGTATTCAATTGAAATGGAAATAAATTCTTTACTTCAATCCAGGATTCCCTTAGAGAAGGAGGAATTCTCTCTAAATTGGCAGTGATTCGAATGTCAGCCTTCTTAGTACAAGTATTTTCAAAAGTATCAAGGAGTTGACATAAAAGACTATTGCTGACCCGTGCTGAGAGCGGATCAAATTGATCGTAAATTAGAATTACGGGTCTAAAGATTTTGTAGAGAAAACTTGGAAGATATGTATCTAAGTCACATGCGTAGATTACTTTAGGCTTGAATCGGCAAAGAGCTTGCAAGACATAGAATAAAAAGCGTAAATGTGCAATATAGTTTCGTGCACCATTGCCGTATTGAGCTTTCACCTTGAAGGAATTTTCGCTTTGTAAAGGTAACCCTTGTATATCGGTATTGCTACGGGCCCAGTTTATGTACGTAACTTCAAGTCCAAGTTGCCCCAATAATTTACAGGCATTTTGAAAACGCGGCTCAGAAGTGCCCAATGTTGACCTGATAAGTGTGCAGGTCAACGGATTTGACATGTCTTTAGCATAGGCTATTGCCCCTAGGTGGGGGTGAGGTGAAGGAATTAACCGAGAATCACCTACGTGGTTAGGGCGAAAAACTCAAGCCGTGTATTTATTGAGTTATGAGTATTCCCTGTTTGCGTCCGTAAAGATTTACCGCATACTTGCTCGGAAGCGCCCCAAGATTCGTACTAGAAATTCCACGTTCGCGCTTCGGAGGAAATTTGCGAAAGGTGTTTTTCGAGTAGTTGCAACCGTAATGATGCCGATAGCCGCAGCAAGACTATTATATCTTTCTATCAGAGAATTCAAAATTGCAAGAGGTATGGATAATTTCTTTCGGACGAGGATTGACACTTGCTTGAAATCATATATTTTTTTTGCCCCAATAGATTGGGAATATAGAAAACAAAGGCCACAAAATTTTGCTAAAGTCTTGGGTGAAATTGGGAAAGATGTATTTTATGTAAATCCTACAATTCACTACCACTCAAAACGAGATGCGAAAATTTCCTATGAGAAAATAGAGGGAATAACCGTCCTTACTTTCTATTCTAATCAGCACCGTAAAAGCTACTACATCGGAATAGAGTCTATGTCGGAGGGTTGTGGGAAGGAATTCGCAAAATTAATTGAACAAATGATTGCTATGACTGCTAACTTTTCGACTACGGTCGTAATTCAACAACCTGGATGGTGGGATCTGGTTCGATTTTTACAAGGCAACCAAATTGTTTTTGATTGTATGGATTTACATTCTGGGTTTGAACAGATCCTTGAAGATGTTGATATTACAGAAAAAATGATAGATACCTCATCGGATCACATCATGGTCACAAGTCCAAAACTTCTCGAATTAAAAGAAATTGCATTTTCAACGAAGACAACTTTAATACGCAACGGAGTTAATCTTTCACATTTTCCTCTTTTAGGAGAAATAGGTATTGATGTGGAATTAGTTGTTGGCTATTTCGGCGCGATTGCCGAATGGTTTGACACTGAACTTCTTGGGGAGCTCGCTTTAAATAACCCGAGTATCAGGTTTGAAATCATTGGACTTATTTCGGACACCCGTGTGCTTAGGGAACTAAGTGGACATTCAAATATTGACTTCATTGGTGAGGTACCAAATGATGAGCTCCCATCTCGTATCAAAAGATGGCGAGCGGGACTAATCCCTTTCAAAGTTACCCCACTAATTAGGGCAACTAACCCTGTAAAAATGTATGAGTACGCAGCTAGTGGGCTACCGGTCTTAGCGACTGCAATTCCTGAAGTTGAGATAGTCGCAGATACTATTTCTGGCATTTATTCCGCTGAAACAAATGAGGATTTTCAAACAAATTTGATTTCAGCACTTGAATTACCATTTAGTGAACGGCAGCATTTAAGGGAGTGGGCAGAGACACATAGTTGGGAGCATCGGGTTGAAGAAATGCTTCATGCGATAAATCAGAGCCCCAAAGTCTCAGTTATCGTATTAATGTGGAATCAAGGCATACTCACAATGAATTGCTTGAAGAGCATCTTTCACCGCAGTGATTACAAGAATTTGGAAGTAATTCTAGTTGATAATGCTTCAAGACCTGAAGAGTCTGCAATCGTTAAGAATTGGATTAACAATGAAAATGGCAATCAAACCAGATATGTTTTGAACGAAGAGAATTTGGGTTTTGCAGCCGGTAATAACGTTGGGATTAAGATGGCGACTGGTGATTTTATAGTCGTACTCAACAACGACACTGAAGTTACCCCCGGCTGGATTTGGAGATCAATTAAACATTTCTCTGTGAACCCGCGTCTCGGTTTACTTGGGCCCTCAACAAACAATTGTGGAAACGAGGCTCGGGTTGTGCTTCGAAACCAGGATGGTAACTGGCTGCAAGAAGTTATTCCACGATTTGGGTTGCGAGAATTAAGAGCTATCCCAGCCACAACTGTGGCCTTCTTTTGTGTTTTCATCCCACGAGCGGTTGTCGATGCGGTGGGGTTGATTAGTGAAGACTATGGTAAAGGATATTTTGAAGACGATGACTATTGTCGCCGCGTGGCGGCGGCAGGATATGAAATTTCGATAGCTAGAGACATATTTGTCTATCACCAAATGAGTGCATCTTTTGATTTATTAGGCGATTCGGCAAAATCTGAACTTTTCAAGACTAATAAAGCAATTTATGAATCGAAGTGGGGAAAGTGGTTACCTCACACCTATACTTTCGATGAAGATCAGAGATAAGTTCTTAGTTCTCCGCAACCAAACTAGATAGATACTTTCCATAAGGGTTATTTCCAAAGCTAATAGCAGCTGACTCCAAATCTGAATTACTCATCCAACCGTTTCTCCAAGCAATTTCTTCAAGGCAAGAAATCTTACTTCCTTGTCGCTCTTCAATGATTTGGACATAAGATGACGCAGAGTGCAAAGTCTGGATTGTTCCAGTATCTAACCAAGTAGTTCCGCGCTCCAGAATTCTGGTTGTAAGTTTTCCTTGAGACAAATAAGTCTCATTCACCGAAGTGATTTCTAATTCGCCCCGTTTACTGGGTAGGACCGATTTGGCAATCTCAACCACTTCCGAATCATAGAAATAGAGCCCTGGTACTGCATAGTTTGATTTGGGTTTCGTAGGCTTCTCCTCAATTGAAAGCACTTTGCCACTTTGGGAGAACTCAACTACTCCATAGCGCTCAGGGTCAGAAACCTTATAGGCAAAAATTGTTGCACCATTCGCAAGAGCAATTTCTTTTAATTGCTTGCCGAGTCCCACACCATGAAAAATATTGTCTCCAAGTATGAGTGCAACGTGATCGCCAGAAATAAAGTGTTCACCAATAATGAAAGCTTCGGCCAGCCCATTGGGTTTTGCTTGCACCGCGTATGTGAAGCTGGCTCCATAAAGCAATCCATTGCCAAGAAGCCTTTGAAATGAAGGTAAATCTTCGGGGGTTGTAATTATCAAAATCTCACGAATGCCCGCCAGGAATAGAGTTCCAAGTGGGTAGTGAATTAATGGTTTATCGTAAACGGGTAGTAATTGTTTGCTGACTCCCTTTGTAATAGGCCAAAGTCGCGACCCGGTCCCTCCAGCAAGAACAATTCCTTTCATGTAGAAAGTGTAGAGGGTAAGGTCTACCTAATCTAAAACCTTGGATAGGGGTGAATTGTGCGCTTATTAGTGACCGGTGGCGCTGGATTCATTGGCTCAAATTTTGTTCGCCGAGCCATGGATGGATCTCTTCCAGGATTTAGCTCGGTATCGGTCCTTGATAAGTTAACTTATGCCGGCACGCTTACAAACTTGAAGAATCTGAAATCAAGTGATTACGAATTTGTTCAAGCTGACATTTGTGATGCTGATCTATTAGAAGGATTACTCCAAGGTATCGATGTAGTAATCAATTTTGCAGCAGAGTCTCATGTGGATAGATCGATAGCCGGAGCGAAAGATTTCGTTGTTACAAATGTGTTGGGTGTTCAAACCCTGCTAGATGCAGTCAAGAACTCACCTGTGCAGACATTCATCCAAATATCAACCGATGAAGTTTATGGATCAATCGCAAACGGCTCGTGGCCTGAAACAGATCCCCTCCTTCCTAACTCACCTTATGCTGCTTCGAAAGCTGCGGGTGATTTATTGGCACGCTCATATCAAAAGACTTACGGCATGGACATTCGCATTACTCGCTGTAGTAATAACTACGGTCCCAATCAATTTCCAGAGAAAGTAATTCCACTTTTTGTAACTAATCTAATTAAAGGTAAAAAGGTCCCTGTTTATGGAACTGGTATGAATATTCGGGATTGGCTCCACGTGGATGACCATTGCTCTGGAATTTATAAAGCCCTAATGAAAGGCAAGGCTGGTGAGATTTATAATATTGGCGGTGGCCTTGAACTCACTAACCTGGAGTTAACCAAGCAGATACTTAGAGCCATGAACAAAACTGAGTCAGAAATTGAATTTGTCCAAGATCGCAAAGGCCATGATTTCCGATATTCAGTAGATTGGTCAAAGGCTCAGAAGGAAATTGGATATTCTCCGCAAGTTAATTTTGCTGAAGGGCTCCTAGAAACCATTAATTGGTATCAAGAGAATGAATCGTGGTGGAAGCCACTTAAAACGCGATGACCTGGTTAATTCTTGGTGGTTCAGGACAATTGGGAATTGCTTTATCGGAGGAGCTTGGGCATGGGGGAATTGTTTTTAAGGCGTGGGGACGCCAGGAATTAGACATAACTAAAGAGCCAATTGTGCGAGATGTAATTGCAGCGCTATCACCGTCAGTAGTTATTAATTGCGCTGCTTGGACAGATGTTGATGGAGCTGAGTCCCATGAAGAAATGGCATTTCTTGTAAATTCGAAAGGCGTTGAAAATATTGCAACAGCGGCAAAGGCTTGCGGAGCTAAGTTTATTCAGATCTCAACAGACTATGTATTCTCAGGGCGCTCAGAAAAACCTTGGAAAGAGGGCGATTTAAAGCAACCAGTCTCAGTTTATGGGCGAAGTAAAGCTGCTGGCGAAGATAAGGCTATTGAAATTTATTCCGAGGGGTCTTACATCATCAGGACGGCTTGGCTGTATAGCCCATGGGGCAAGAACTTTGCTAAGACAATGTCTAAAAAAGCACTTAGGAATGAGCCAGTGCAGGTAGTTAATGATCAGATTGGCCAACCCACCTCAGCAATTGGACTAGCGAGAAGCCTTATTGAATTAACTCTTAGCACAGCCAAGCCTGGGATTTATCACGCTACAAATTCTGGGGAAGCATCATGGTTTGATTTTGCTCAAGAGATTTACAGACTTTTAGGAAAAAACGACTCACTTGTGGAATCCGTGGGGTCAGATACTTATATAAGGCCAGCGCAAAGGCCAAGTAATTCAGTACTTTCAAATCAAAATTGGATTGCGGCTGGGTTAACACCAATGTCGAATTGGAAGTCGGCGCTCGCGGAGGATATGCCCTCCATAATTCTTGAAACTAATGAGGCATGATTAGATTATGAAATTTCAACCACTAGGAATCCAAGGAGCTTGGATAATTGAGTCCGAAATTTTCAATGATGAAAGAGGTACCTTTCGAGAGTGGTTTAAATCAGACGAAATTAGAAATGAGATAGGAATCGATTTTTCGGTTGCCCAAGCAAATGTTTCAACGAGTGCCAGAGGTGTAATTAGAGGCATCCATTACAGTCTGTCACCAGAAGGTCAATCCAAATGGGTCACATGTACTTCAGGTCGAATTCTTGACGTGATTGTGGATATAAGACCCGAGTCGCCAACCTTTAAGCATGTTGAATACATTGAGTTGCATGGCTCACGAGCAACATTTATTGGGCCAGGACTTGGCCATGGCTTTTTATCGCTGGAAGATAACTCTGTAGTTTCATATCTTTTGAGCTCACCATATGCGCCTGAATTCGAATTTGAAATTCAGCCTATTGATTCAGAATTGAATATAGATTGGAAAGTAGATTCTATTTTACAATCTTCATTTCTTTTATCCCCTAAAGATCTGAACGCACCAACACTTGCAGAGCGCTTAACTGAAGGAAAACTTCCAAAGTAATTTCCACCGTGGCTTGGGCCGGGATCGAACCGGCGACCTAACGATTTTCAGTCGTTCGCTCGTACCAACTGAGCTACCAAGCCAAACAAGGTTTCAATGTCATTCACCCCTAAAGGCATACGACACCAAAACCTTTGCGACCCGGACGGGACTTGAACCCGCGACCTCCGCCGTGACAGGGCGGCGCGCTAACCAACTGCGCTACCGGGCCTTAAGTGAAACTAATAAACATAA
>Ga0114967_10000671_pt1 | contig 29465 bp, 27 predicted proteins | sample M_130628_MF_Meta_FD_92639 | JGI IMG/M metagenome (GOLD analysis project Ga0114967, IMG submission 92639) | Freshwater microbial communities from Lake Montjoie, Canada to study carbon cycling - M_130628_MF_MetaG | ecosystem: Environmental > Aquatic > Freshwater > Lake | place: Lake Montjoie...
AGAATTTCCAGATTTAAAAGAATTTTTGTGGGGAAAAAGTTTTTGGGCGGATGGCTATTTTGCCGAAACTTCCGGTCAAATTAATGAGTCTCGAATTCGAGAGTACATTCAAAATCAATAGAATTTTCGGATAGGAAGGGTAAAGCGGTGGCTTTTAAGCCACCTGTGAATTACTTTTATAGCTGTTAAGTATAGCGATTTAGCAATAATCTGTAACTTTTTAAAAATGAATTTGGGCCCCAGTCCGGGTAGTAAAAAAGCTGCCTTATAAAAAGATATAAAGGCAGCTTTTAACTTATGCTTTTTTATGCAGGCTGATGCAATTGATCAGCTGGTATAATATCAGGTGGGATGAGGCTATTAATTTCTCTAATATCATCAGCGTTGCGCGGTGTTTCTCTAATGGAGCTATTGTAGAAATCAATTAAGGTTCTTCTTGGATCAGTTCTTAAGGAGCCTATAAGGTGGTCTAAGTGTCGACAGCTACCTGGAGCTGAAATTGCTTTCACTAAAAGTTGAATTTTTAAATAAACGATTTCTATAAAGATATTTTTTGTAAAAGAACTGTCTCTTTCTTCATCATCTTCTTCTTCTATGAATTCTTTAATTGAAAGAAATGTTTTTGTGTGAAGACATTCTTCTTTGCTCATGCTGCATACAGGGTTTGTTGAGTCATATTCTGCAAGTACAAGCTTATCTTTAAGAGCTAATCCTTGGTGGTTATCATGATATTCGTCTAGTTCTATGCATTGATTAAGAAGCTTTTCTTTTTCAGTTGGATTTTGTGCATGTACCGCAAGTAAAAAATATAGTTTAGAGCGATACTGAGGGAGAGTTTTTTTATCGTTAGCAAACCGTAATGCATGAGTCATAAGGTTTTCGATTTCACTTAGATTTAGTAGATGCCTTGCATTCAAATAAATATCTTTTAAAAAAAGGAAATATTCTAATGAATCATATTTCATTCCTTTAGATGTAAGTAATTGTTTTGCAAATGCATATTGTTTAGTTTCGATACTAGTTTGAATTTTTTCAATCAGAGCGAGTTCTTTTAAGCGTTTTTCTACTAGCTGCTTATCAAGTAAGGTTTTGTCTACTAGTTGCCTATCAAGAGTAAAAAGAGAACCGGATTTTTCTTCATAAAGATGATAGATTTGATCATCTCCATCTATGTTTTCAATGTCAAAATCCCAATTTTCTACTGCTGGGCCTGGTTGACTAGAAGCTTTACCCCGTGAACGTTTAGAAGGTTTAGAAGGTTCCGTAACAAGCAAAGCTTTTTCGGCATTAGCTTGTGCGATCGCTTTTTCAAGAAGAGCGTCATCATCGTCTTTGGCGTTAGCTTTAGCCCCTTTTTTCTTTGTAGGCTTTGGTGTTTGTTCATTAGAAGAAGGAGTTTTGATTGTTTTTTTACCAGCTTGTTGTGGGCGTTTTTTTTCTTCTTCGAGCTCTTTCTTTTTAAGAGCTGCAGCTTCTTTGTCTCTTTTTGCTTGCTCTGCTCGTTCATGTTTTCTTTTTTCGTCAAGCTGTTTTTGGATATCTTCCTTTTCTTTTTTAAGTGCTTGAGCATGAGCAATTGCTTGAAGTTTTTTGACCTTTTCTGCTTCTTGAATTTTTTGTAGCGCTTCAAGAGCATCTTTTTCTTGTTGTTTGCGAGCGTCTTCTTGAGCGGCACTTTCTTGAAGTTCAGCTTCTTTTTTTTCTTTTAAGGCTCTTTCTTCTTGAAGAGCGGCAGTAATTCTTTGTTCTTCAAGAAAATGGTCTTCGTGAGTTTCAGAAACAATCTCTTGAGCGACACTTTCATCTTTATGAGAGCTGTCTTCTAAAGTATTTGCTATTTTTTCTTCAGAAGGTAAAGAAAGATCAGATTTTGTATCCCCAAAAGAATTTGCTTGTTGCGCTACTTCAGAAAAACTACTATCAGATTTTATGGGCTGCATTAGTTGTTGTAAAATTGGATGTACGTTAGCCACATTTGGTGCTGATACATCAGTAGCGCTTTGTAACGTAGGAACCATTACAGTTTCATTTTCTTGTTTTTTTTCTAAAGCATGAGTCATAAGGAGAGCTTCTAATGCTCTAAGCCTTTCTGTTAATGCAAGAATTTCTTTTTTTTCAATTCCTTCATTTGCTTCGGTAGCTATAGTTTTTTGCGTATGTTCTGTGCCTGCTTTATCAAAGAGAGCTTCTAATGCTTGTAGTCTTTTTTGTAACTGAAGAAATTCTTCGCTTTCTTCAGTTCGTGGATACCACGTTTCTTCTACGTAATCAGGAGCGGGCATAGGCATAAAAGTCATAGGTGGATAAGGCATAGGTGGTACATGTGGAAAAGCATGCGCGGGCATTGGAACGCAATAAGGAGAGGGCATACATGGTACGGGTGGAAAGGGCATTGCACAATAAGGATAAGTCATAGCTGGTACAGCTTGATAAGGCATAAATGATACGGGTGGAAAAGCATCTTGGGGGATTGCACAATAAGGATAAGCCATAGTTGATTGATGTGGATTAGGCATAGCTTGTTGATGACGAATGGGATGTGGATTAGGCATAGCTTGTTGATGACGATTAGGAGATTGTAGTGGGTTAGATCTAACAGTAGTTTCTAAAGTTAAAAAATTATTTTTTTTTGAGTCATACTGTAATTTGAAATTTCCTAAATAATAGTGATTTTCGCGTCTACTTATTTCTTGCTGTTGTTCTGTAAAGACACATTTCTTAGATCTTGAATCAAAAAATATGTGTAATATTTTTATTGTTTCTGTTTCTTTTAATTTTGATAAAAAAACAGCTAAAGATATTCTATTACTTCCTGCTAATGTATCTTTTTTTTCTATTTTGAAATATGTTCCGTCAAGGCAAGAAAGTTTAAAAAAACTATTTTCAGCACAAAAGAGATTAAGGCTTGTTAAGCTTAATAAGCATAAGGTGATAACTTTTATTATTTTCATATAGGGTCTCCATTTTTATTTTAACATTATGCTTATATTGTATTTGAAATTATTAAAAGTGCAAGTGGTCTATGATTATTTGATTTGAAAGGGAAGTAATAAAATAGCATGAAATTTTGTTAAAAAGGTTTATAGCATCTTAATTTAAATATTAAATTGTAAAAAATTAGAGTATTGTTTGTTTTCTATCAATAAATATAGATGATAAATTAATATTTTAAAATGACTTATTAGAAAATGAGGGCTTAAAATACTATTTTTCGGTATAGTTTTTAGTAAAAGTAAAAGATTTCTAAATAAGAGGTAGTTGAGTTGATAAAATTAAAGGAGCATCTATGAAGGGAAAAAAGGCTGATTTTCCTTTTTTTAAATCACATCCTTCGTTATTATATTTGGATAATGCTGCTACAACACATAAACCACAACAAGTTCTTGATGCATTAACTCATTTTTATACTGTTATGAATAGTAATATGCATAGGGGAATTTATCGATTAGCTGAAGAAGCTACTGAGCAATTTGAAAAAACTCGCCGTCAAGTTGCTTCCTTTCTCTCTGCAAAATCTGATTCAGAAATTATTTTTACTTCAGGGGCTACTTCGGCAATTAATATGGTTGCTCGTGGGTGGGGAGATGCACATATTAATGAAGGTGATGAGGTGGTTGTTACTCAGCTTGAACACCATGCAAACTTTGTTCCTTGGCAACAATTGTGTGAACGTAAAAATGCACGATTACGTGTTCTTCCAGTTGATAGTCAAGGGGTTCTTGATTACTCACAGCTTGATCTTTTTATTACTTCAAAAACAAAAATGGTTGCAGTTACTCATGTTTCTAATGCGATTGGTACCGTAGTTGACCTTGTGCCGATTATTGCAAAAGCTCGTTCTGTAGGAGCGCGAGTGCTTGTTGATGGATGTCAGGCGGTGTCGTTTATGCCTATTAATGTACAACAGTTAGGGTGTGATTTTTATGTTTTTTCGGGACATAAGGTAATGGGCCCTACAGGGGTTGGTGTTTTGTATGCTCGTCAGGCAGTACATGCAGATTTTATTCCGCCAACAACTGGTGGAGGAATGGTGTTACAAGTTACTGCTGAAAAAACTACTTTTTTAAATCCTCCACGTTGTTATGAAGCGGGAACTCCTCCAGCAGCTGAAGTTGCTGGTCTTTCTGCTGCGCTTTCTTATCTTGATTCTGTAGGGGTTGAAAATGTTGGTACTCATGTTGCTTTGCTGACAACATTGGCTATTGAAGGATTACGTAATCTTCCTCGTGTACGTATTCTTGGGCCCATTAATCAATTAGAAAAAATGGGACATATGGTAAGTTTTGTTATTGAAGATATGCATGCTCATGATGTTGCTGCTTATCTTGATCAATATGGTATTTGTGTAAGAGCTGGGCATCATTGTGCTCAGCCTTTGGCAATGTCTCTTTTTTATAATGCTTCAATACGAGCTTCATTTTATCTGTATACGACAGAGCAAGATGTTATAGATTTGGTAAAAGCTGTTACAAACTTGGTAAGTTAGCATTTTCTCAATTTTCTATAAATCTATGATTTTGAAAGGGTAGAGATGAGAAGAGTATATTTTATTTTTTTATATTTTTTATGTACTGCGCCACTTTATAGCTCTGTAGGTTCAAAAATTGTTGATGACATTTCAGATACTTTATCTACTGGTATGCCAATAGCACTTTTTTCAGCTTTATGGTGGGCTATTGCAAATAGAGTTCCTAGAAAGTGGCAAAATCTTTCAGAGCCGGCTGCAAGTTTTATTAGAACTACATGGAAAGAGCAAGGCTTAGCTTTTCCAGAAAAAATTATTATAAAAGAGATTCCTGTCAATTCTATTTTTTCGAAAGTTATTATGTACACACAGGAACTTCCTCATGCGTTAGCGGTAGGTATTCCTTTTAAAAAAAGAATAGAAAAACTTTTGCTTGAAAAATCATTGTTGGAGGTTTACTGCGCACAAGAGTCTAATGATCATACTCGTGAAGCGTATAAAAAAAAATTAAAAGAGGTTGAAGCAGGATTAGCAGAATGTCGTTTTGTTTGTGGGCATGAGCGTGTTCACAAAGAACGATCACATACGTATCAAATGCTATTGATACAATTTATAGCTCCTTTTATTTTACATAGTCTTTTAAAGCATTCTGCCAATGCATTTGATAGGCATGAAATGTGGCCAGAAGTTTCCGTAATTTTAAGAAAAAACATAACAAGAGCAACCTTGGAAATGCTGGTCTTTTGGTTAACTGCTCATATATTTGAAAAGGAAGCAGATTTGCATGCATCAAAAAATCCAGCAGAAATTAAAGCAGGAATAGACCTTTTTACAAAGGCTCGAGAATCAAAGGGTGCCCATAAAAAAGTACAAGGGATAAGAATGACCTTATGCCTGTGGTTTTTAAAATATACTCACCCAACCACACCTGAACGGCTTAAGTATTTAACTAATGCTCTAAAACAAGCAAAAAATAAAATGAAAGAGCCTTTATTATAAGGCTCTTTTTGACTGAGCGCTTATTCAAAAATTAATGGGAAAATAAAAATTTCCATCGCTCCTTATTGGTTTTCGGATACGTTTTAAGAGGGTTAATTTTTTTGTAATCAGATTTAAGCATGGTTATTTTTATATTTCTTTTTTGCTAATCCAAAAATAGAATACGATTTTTTTGCTATTATTTTTGCAGTTTCATTTCCTTGTGCTGTTGTAAGAGATTGGACGGTCGTTTTAAGTTCGGCAAGTTCTTTTTGAATAGCAGTAATTTTTTGAGCAGCACCAGCGGTTTCTGAATTTTTTGCTAACTTTATGACTAGTGGGGTTATGGTATCCAAAACGGTAAGAGCTTTTTTTACTTTTTCAGCTGTGTTTTCTTGATTTTCTTTTAATTGTGGAAGTTCTAGTTGCCAAACCTTTATTTCTTTCTCAAGGGCTTTTAGTGTTTTTTTTGTTTCGATAATCAGAGCCATTTCGTGTTCAATAAAGTAATTAACTCCAAAAGCAACAATACATCCTCCAAACGCTGTCCATAATACGGGTGAAGAAAAAAGGGCTGATGAAAGACTAAAAGCAACAGAGCGGGTTTGTAGTTCTTTAGTGATTGGTAATAGACTTGATTTTTGCAAAGCGGTAAGTCCTCCATAGGTTGCAGCTCCAAGAATTGTTGTAGTTGCGGCTATAGATTCGGCAGAAGGAAGAGGTAAGGAATCATTAGTTTCTTGCATAAAATTGATGAGTATTCCATTTTGGTCAGCTTGTGAAAAACTTGCTATAAATGTTAGTAGTAGCGCATTTTTTTTCATACGGACATCCTTTTTTGTGATGTGATAAATATTGAAAATGACTATACTTGAACAAAGAAAGGTCTCGCAATGAGTTATAAAGATTTGTATCATGAACGCTTACTTGATTATTTTCATCATCCTCGAAAAAAAGGAACAATAGATCAACCAGATTTTTCAACGGGGGTGCATAATCCTTCCTGTGGAGATTCAGTTTTATTGCAAGGTTCTATGTGTGGGGATGTCTTAGTGGTGTGTCGGTTTCAGGCTCAAGGTTGTGTAATTAGTTCAGCTGCAGCATCATTATTAGCAGAAAAAGCTGAAGGAAAAACTATTACTGAAATTAGTAATTATACTACACAAACAATGCTTGATCTTGTTGGTTTATCTCTTGGACCTACTCGTATTCGTTGTGCTTTATTAGCTTTGGAGGCTTTACAAACTGGTATTTCAAAAAAAACCACAGAGAATCCATAATGTTAGATCGCTCAAAGGTTATGCGAGAGTTGTTTTTGCAAACAAATAGTTTTTTTGTTGATTATACTGATGAATACAAAAAAGTTTTGGCAGAATGGGAAATTATAATAAATGACCATCTGTTTTTGCAAAAAATAAAAGCATATCCTAGTTATTCACTAGTAACATGGAATGGTAATTTAGCCGATGTTTTTGAAGTAGCTCCATTTTCAAAACCTTATCAGATAGTTTCTATTGATGGTTCTCAAATTTATCCTGATAAGCATCAGGGAACGAGTTGTTTTTTATTAAACATAGGAACTGTTGTTTTAAAATATGGTCAAGACAAGGGAACAACATTTTTTTCATCAGAGCCATTTCTATTTGCAGGGCAAGAATCAGATGATGAATTAAGTTGTTCAATCGATATTGTAAATGGTAAGCGTGAAGAATTTGAATTCAGAACAGGGCTTGATGTGTGTTCTTCTCTTATTCTTGAAAATCCTGCTCTGCCGATTTTATTCCTTTTTGATGGATCACTTATTTTTTGGCACTTAGAAAGTAAGGATGCTGTAATAAAAAAATATTTTCTAGAAGTTTATTTTCAAATTTTAGAAGAACTTTATGAAAAGAACATTCCTGTTATGGGTTATATTAGTTTGCCTAAAAGTAAGGATTTAGTGAATCTTGTGCGAGCACATTATACTCATTTTTCTCCTATTTTGAGCGATAGAACAAAAGATTTTACTCATACGGTTGATACAATTATTGCGCAATCATTTTTGGAGCCAGGGCAACGTTCGACCCTTTTTGAAAGCCATGCTTCTATTACAGCGTATTATCCAGAACATTTACGACCTTGGTTTTGCTATTATGCAACAGAGAGTGAATTAGTGCGTATAGAGTTTCCTCAGTATCTTGTAGAAAATACTATTCTTTTTGAACAAAGTTTTTCTATTGTTGCAGATCAGGTTAAAAAAGGTAATGGGTATCCTATTAGCACTGCAGAAGCTCATATTCAGGCAGTGGTAAAAAGTGGAGATCGTGATTTTTTTTATCAAGCAGTAGAAAAGTATGGTTTTCAGCAAAAACAGCGTTTAATAATGTCACAAAAAAACATGAAAAAAAGAAAGATGAGTATATGAAAAAAATAATAAAAATAGCTGTTTTAACAGTATTGATAGGCATGCCTCTTTCTATTCAAGCTTTAACTTTTTGGGATGTTATTGCAGTTTGGTTGGTTACTAAAACAATAGAAAAAGTTGCTGGAGTAAAAGATACTTGTCATTTTTGTTGCGGTTGTGAATGTAAAAAAATTCAATGTAAAATACGATCGTTAAAAAAAGTAAAAGCATGATTTTGATTATCTCTTAAAAGACAGTAGATTCATGCAAGAATAATTTTGAATGAAAAAGGAAGAGAAATATGAAAAAAAATCGTATAAAGTTTATAGTTTTTATTTTATTTTTGGTTGCAAAATTGGATCTCTTTGCTGCTAATTGGGAAGATTTTGTTTGTGAGAGTCATAATACTCCTGTGCTCAGAGAAAATGATTCACCAAGGCATTCTTTATTGTCTACCTATAGTCCTTCTGAATTTGGATCTAAATTTTCTTTTAAGCCTTCTGATATTAAGGCTTCAAAAATAAAATTAGCGGTGAGTGTTGTACCGGATAAAGATGATGAAGAATATGAGCCGACTGAATCGCATGAAGCCTGTTGTTTGGATCATCCAGTAGTAACTCCTTCGCAAGAAATGGCTGCGTCGTTAAGTAGATTTGTTTTGTTGGGCGCAGCCGATGCTTTTAGGACTGTAGAAACATCATCACCAAAAAGAAAGGTGGATTCTATTTTAGATTGTCTAGATGAAGCAGAGCAAAATCCAGAACAGTTATATAGTGTATTAAAAGCAAATACAGCAAAAATAGCTCAATTAAGAAAAATAATACAAGGATTTGATAAACAACAAGAAGAATTGGGCAGTGTTCAATTAACTCGTTCTTTATCTTTAGATAGCAAAAAAAAAAGAAATGAGTAATTAAAAAACATATAAATATTATAAAAATATAAAGGATGTAATAATGAAAAAAAGGTATATTTTAATTCTTTCATTATTGGTTTCAAATCTTCGCGCTGATGATAGTCAAACTTTAGAAAAGCTTGTTGCGCTAACAGAAAAATCAGTTGCATTACAAGAAAAGTTAGAAGAAAGGCTTCAAAAATTTGATAAGTATATTGCACTATATGGCAATTCAGTACAAGATATTTTTTTAAACCTAATTATTCCTCAAGTTATTGAAGAAAACAAAGATATGACTCCTGAACAGCAAAAAGAAGCTAATGAGGTCGTGAAAATGATTGGGGTTTTGGTTGGTGTAGATTTGGAAAAGGTAGAAAAAGCATTAGGCATTGAATCTCAAAATGAAACTACGCTAACGTCCCAAGGTTTTGATCTATCTGAAAAAATGCTGGATGATACTAAGTAGTTACCTAATACTTCTAGTTGATAAAGTTTTTAAGGACTTTCAGTAAAATGGAAGTCTTTTTTTTTAGATATTTAATTTTCTGGTTTTGAATATTCATTTTCTTTTATTCTTGTCCTGAGTGTTTTGTAAGGTATGAGGAGAAAAGTTGATGAATTGGTCTATTTTTAAAAAATTTTTTGGATTACTGCTCTTGGGACAGGGGTTTATACCTCTTAATGGAATGGATGCAACATTTGAGTCTTTTTCTGTTTCTTCATTCGCTTCTCTGTATCTACGATTAAAGCAAGATTTTTGCGTTATCCAAAAAGAACAAGAAGAGCAGAAGGCATTATTAAATAAAATAAAAAAACAAAATAAAGTTTTGATTCTCGCAGAATTGCAACGTCAAAAAAATGAGGCTTGTAAGGAAATTGAAAAAATTGAATCTGAAATAGAAGAACAGATGAATATGCTTTCTGGTCGATTAAAAGTAATTCATTCTGATAGTAAAAAAATATGTCTTTTTATAAAGGATCAGATAAGGAGCTTTGGCGTGGAACAACAAAGCGAAAGAATGAGCTCATTTGTTTCTATTCAGCTTCCATTAGATGATGATGGTAAAAAAATAGATGGTTTATTTATTGTGGCTTCTCCTTCAAGCGAAGATTCTACTATTTATTTATAAAATAAAATAAGCTTGTGCAATGCTGAAAATTTAGCTTATTTATACATTGTTTATATGATAATTTTTAATTTTTTTATACATAAGGAGAAGAGAGTGCAGGATTTTTATAGAAAATTTTTAATTAGCCTATTTGTTGTTTCTTTAGAATTACAAGCAGGTATGCATGATGATGAAAATAGAAATCTTTGTTTTCCTATAAAAAGTTTTTTAGAAGTGCAAAAAACATCGGTAGATGAGCAATCTGAAGTGTTACAATTTCTTATTGATTCATCAGCAAAAAACCAGAGAAAAAGACAAAAAAATAAATGGAAAAAATTTTTTAGCTGTTTTTTTTTATGTAGATCGAAAAAAGATGTTTTTGAAGAAGTAAATGAATCATTTGATGTGACAGAAGATTCAATTATGGTGCCATTAAAAGTTTTTAATGAAGCAGAACTAGAAAAAGCATCTTTTGTAGAACCTGAAGATGATTTTTCTAGTTCTGATACTCTATTGAATGTGTTACAAGAATCATCAAAAGCAAGCTTTCAAAATGTACGTTCAACCACTCCTTATCATGAGTAGGTGTATAAAAAAATACTTATAAAAAAAGAGCTGTTTCAACTTACCGTTACAGCTCTTTTTCTATTGGTTTAATCTAATCGTTAGATTAGCCTAAGAATTTCTTAAAAAATCCAATGATGCTTCCATCACTTGAATTTCCATCAGTTCCAACAAGGTCTGAGTAGTCTGTTAATAATTTTTTAGCTTCTGTAGATAATTTTTTAGGAATTGAGCATTTGGTGATGATAATCAAGTTGCCACGTACTTTATTGCGTAAATTAGGGAATCCTTTTCCTGCAATGGTGATACGTTCACCAATCTCACATCCTTTAGGGATTTTGATAGTTTCTTTTGTTTCATCAATGCTTTCTATTTCAACCTGGGAACCCAAAACGAGTTGCGGATAGGTGAGCATAATTGAACAAACAAGATCATTGTCTTCCCGTTGGAATTTTTTTTCTGGTGTGACTTTAATTTTTAAAAAGAGATCACCTGATGGTCCGCCATACACACCAGCATCACCTTTTTCAGCAATACGTAACTCGGCTCCATCGTAAATGCCGGCAGGGATGTTTACGCTAAATTTGTCATATTTTTGAACGCGAGATTGTCCTTTGCATGTTGCGCATGGACTTGGAATGGTGTAACCGTTTCCTTGGCAACTAGTACATGCTTGGGCATAAGCAAAAAAACCTTGCCTAAATTGAACCTGGCCTGCGCCATGGCATGCGTTACAAGTTTGTACTGAAGTGCCAGCTTTCAATCCTTTACCCGAACAATCATCGCAGGGAAAAAAATGATAAAAGCTAACTTGTTCTTTTTTACCTAAAAAGGCTTCTTTGAGGCTAATTGTTAATTCTTTATAAAGATCATGACCTCGTTTAGGATCGGGACCGGCCTTTTTTTTACGTTTTTTATTTCCTTGACCACCGAAAATATCTCCAAAGCCAGAACCAAAAATATCTCCAAAATTTTCAAAAATATCATTAATGTCCATACCGCCATGAGCGTTACTATGGCCACCGCCTTGACTCATATTTTCATAATTAGCATGCCCAACTTGATCGTACTGTTGGCGTTTAGCGTCATCAGAAAGAATTTCATAAGCATGAGCAGCTTCTTTAAATTTTTCTTCAGCTTCTTTGTTGTTTGGGTTTTTATCAGGATGATATTTAACCGCAAGTTTGCGGTAGGCAGCTTTAATTTCTTCTTTTGAAGCTGAACGTTGCACGCCTAATATTTCATAAAAGTCTTTTTTGCTCATCGATCTTAGCCAACGGTTAAAAGGGGAAATAGGGAATTAAAGTAGGTATTTGAGTATACCAGAAACGTTGGGTTCATCTAGTTGACCTATGCCTAATTTTTTAGATTGAATATTTTTTTATTTTTCTTGAACAAGACGCAGGTATCCGCTGTGCGCGGAGCATTCAGAAGGTGCTTGCACACCCCCTAAAATCCCGTGCACAAACATGCTGTTTGATTGCTTTTTTCGGCTACAATCGTTCGCCGCACCTTAACAGGTGGCGACTCAGTTTCGCCTGATAAGGATTTTTTCTAGTTAGATAGTATTAAGTTTTATCGTCAAAATTGGCATTGCCTTCTCACTTTTCGTCTTCAGCGATACGGTAGTCGCGGAGAACATGTTATGTTCTGCTAAACGGAGTGAGCGTCAGGGTCCAGAATAATGGCATAAAAATCATTACAGTAAAAAATTAAAAAAATTCATGTCATCCCCAGAGAACGAAGTTCCAGCAGAGCATTTATGCTCTGACCAAACGAGAGAGCGGTACGGGGATCTAGACGTAACAAGAAAAAGTCATCATAAAAACTTCTTCAATTTCATACGCCAAGCTTATGTTTGTGTAAAATGACATCGCGGCATTCCCGAAGTGACAAAAATTAAATTAATTTCTATTAGAATATTGACTGGGGGTGGTGGGGATTGTTATAGTGGGTGATAATGATAGGCAGAGAGCTTATTCAAAATAAGAGGCCATCAATTTTGTGGCTAAAAAAAGGAGTAAATTATGAAGAAAAATATATTTTTAAGCTTAGTGTTGCTAAGTAGTTTAGGTATAAGAACTGCAATCGCGGGCGAACGCAAGATGATGTTGGAAGAGAAATCCGAAGGGGGAGTCCCAGGAATAGTTTTCTCCGACGCTCGGGCGAATACTCGACCAGTTAATTATGAAGAAGGACTTGATTCAGAATGGCCTACTATAGGGACGGTCGATATAGCGTATCCTTTGGGCCATCCAGAAGGGCTTCCTATACGGATGTTCGATAGGGGGGATCGTTTGGTCCATAGAGGTCAACGTTTGAAGCTAGAGAACGCACTTAACTACTGGCGTTCACAATTAGAAAAGTCATCGTGTGTATTCTATAATAGATTTGCAGGACCAATGACAGAGTTACAAAAAGAGATAATTAGTGCGTCAAATAATATTGCAAATTTTAAGGAATTAGTTAAGCCAGGAGACGATGTAACAACTCCTTATGGTGAATATACCCTTTTAATGCAAGTAGCTTCATTGAAAGCTGCTAAGTATTTGGTTAATGAGTGTCGTGCAGATATTAATGAAGCAGTATGGCAAGCCCAATGGGGTCATTACGTTACGGCTTTAGATGTTTTTCAATGGGGATTTAATAATACTAAAAATCCTGTATATAAAGCTAATCTTAAAGCCATACTGTCTTTTTTAAACGGCAAGCAAGCTAAAAGTGCAGGTGAATTAGGTTTTTGGTCACATTATTTTGGTGACTATGTAGTAAGTTCACAGCTTCCAGCAATACAAGATGCCCTTAATCCCAAGAAGAAAACATCTGAAAAATGTAAAGCACTTATTGACAATTATAAACGTGTTGAAGACCAGCTTCTTGGGTATTATGAACCTGCAATAGTTATGCCTAGAAGAGAATTTCCAAAAGAAGATCCGATTACACAAAAATTTGTTGATTCCCTAATAAGCGAAGAACTAGAAGCACCTATGAATACTACTTATTATCAAGAACGGGAAAGGTCATATTTAAAGGGACTGAAAGCTGAGGATAGATAGATTGGCTGCTAAAAAAAAATAACCAATAAGTTTTAAAGTAATTCCCGGGTTTTTTTAAAAAGCCTAGGAATTACTTTAATTGATCAAAAAGCTTACGATAACGAGTGCAATCAGCTTGGGATTGCTTTACTTCACCTATTCTTGCAGGGGCGTATTCAGGTTTGTGAGTGTACCAAGGAGTTATTTTTTTATAATCATTGAAAAGCTCAAGAATAGAGGTGCTTTCTCCCGTTGCAACATTGATAGGTTCTCCTTTACAAAATGTATCGGCTAGCTGTGCTGCTTCCAGATTTGTTTGTACAATCTGGCTAACAGGAACAAAATCTCTGCTTTGTGAACCATCTCCGAAAATGGTAATTGGTTCATTTTTAAGCATTTTGTCATTAAATTTTGCAACAACTCCTGCGTATTCACTTGAAGGATCTTGTCGAAAGCCAAACACATTAAAATATCTAAAACAAATAGTTGGTACTTTAAAAATTCTCGAATACTGTTGGCACAGCTGTTCTGCCAATAATTTTGAATAGGCATAAGGGGATGTTGGTGCGCATGACATAGTTTCAATACATGGTTCATTTTTTTCACCATAAACAGCGCAAGAAGATGAAAATAGAAATCGTTTAATGGTGTGTTTTCGTGCAGCTTCAAGAAGGTTAAAGGTTCCAGTAACGTTTATTTCAAAGCATTCATCGGGATTATTCATTGATTCTGGAACAGAAACTTGTGCAGCAAGATGAAAAACTATGTCAGCATTGGTAAGTCCTTTTATGCAGAGTTCCTTATCCCGAATATCGCCTTGAATAAATGCGATCTCAGAAGCCACAGTAGCAAGGTTTTCTATTTTTCCTGTTCGTAAGTTATCGATCACAGTGACACGAGCGCCAAGGTAAACTAATGCTTCTACCAGATTGGAGCCAATAAAGCCTGCGCCACCAGTAACAACTATTTTTTTGTTTTTATAGAAATTCATGAAAATATCCGTTGTTGAGGCTGTGTGTAAAGGGAAACAGAATGAGCTTTTTTTTCTCTCATCGCCCCCAGTGATAGAAGGCGACCAGGTACGTAGTGCAGTGGTTGCCAACTGAACGTTGGGGATCCATGAGCTGAGAAAAAATCTTTATTATAAGGACTTTTGATAAAATTTTCTGGATGGCCGACACTCACTTCGTCTAGCCAGAGCACAACGTGCCCTGCTGTGATTTTCGTATCGTTGGGGACGACGAGAGAGGGGAGGATTTTGTTTTTTAAAAATTGAGTAAAGGCGATCATGGATGCACCTGTGGCTGAGGTTGTATGCGAGGGGGAATTGGCCCTTGATTAAGTTCTGCTAATAACTGTTCAGCAATTTCTTTTCCATCTAAAAGGCTTTCTTGCATGCTTGCATATTTCCATGCTCCATAACGTCCAATTGAGTGAATGTTGTGAGATGCTAGGGCTGTATGAATAGCAGGAAGATTTTTTTCTCGCCAAAAATCAAAGATAACGTAGGCATGAGATATCTGCATAACTTTTTTAACAAGAATTTCATTATCATTAAAATCTAAGAGTTTTTGCATTTGTAAAATAGCCTCACGAGTTAAAGTACCAGGTGAAGTTTGACTGTTTTTAAGGAAAGCAATTTCACCATACATAGAACTGCAGTTTTCAGGGGCCATAAATGTAGAAAAATTATGATAAAAACCGAGCCGGTAAGGAATAAATTGTTTTTCTGGTAGGTAAACCCAATGTTTATCAGAAAGGTCGGGTCGATTAATACCAAGGTTAAAATTAATTACTGAGTTACAAAGAAGTTTTTTATGGGCTGGAGCTAAAGATGATGAGGCAGGTTCTTTGAGCATTTTTAAAAAAATATCAAGGGGTAATGTATTGATCAAGGTGTCAAACTGCTCAAAATCCCCGTTAGTGAACGTAACTATTTTGTTGACCAGATCAACTTGTTCAACGGTGTAGTTGGTTGCAATGGGGGTAGTGATTTTTTTTGCTAATGCATCTACCCAGAAGTTAATACCACCTTTTTTTGGGTAAAAAAAATTAGAATTATACCCTATATCTTGGTCTTGAGGGGCTGCTAAGCTTCCACGTAAAATTGCTTCTAGTGATGTATCAGGTACAAATCGGCCAGTCCAAGAAGCGGATATTTTTTTTATGTCGTAGGCAAAGATTTTTTCTTGATAGGGAAGAAAAAAATATTTTGTTAATCCTGATCCGAATTTTTTTAAAGCCCAATCATAAAAAGTCCGTGGATCTTTTTTTGCTTGAGGCCGATGTATAAATCCTTCAATGCATTCAATAATTACATCAGAAGGTAGTCCATACAGATTTATCTGAAAGGGAAAGGGAGTGTAGGTATCATGTGAATAAATAAATGAACGGCGTTTGACTGTTGCTAAGTTTTCAAGGCCAACTACATCAGTAAGAAACTGGGTAAAGTAAGGATCGCTTGAATGGAGTAAGTGTCCTGTGTAATCAAAAGTAAATCCTTGTTCTTCAACTGAACGACATAACCCTCCAGGAGTTGCTTCTTTTTCAAAAATTTTAAAATCAAAAAACTGGTTTTGTTCAAGATGATAAGCAGCTGAAAGACCTGTAAGGCCTGCTCCGAGTATTATAATTGCCATGAAGACTCCTTTTTTTATAAGAGCTTATTTGAATAAATAAAAATCAATGTCATCCCCAGTGAACGGTAGTCGAAGCAGAGTGTAAAACACTCTGGCCAGACGGAGTGAACGGTACGGGGACCCAGACGTAACAAGAAAAAATCATAATTTTTAAATCTTGAAACTAAAAGCGAATAACCTTTTCTAGGCAGTGTAAATAGAATGTTTTGAATCATAAGGACCTCGTCTTTTTACGTCTGGGTTCCCAGGCGTTCACTCCGTCTAGCCAGTGCTTTGCACTGCTACGACTACCGTTCTCTGGGAATGACATTGATTTTTTATTTTCTCATTAATTTTGGAATAAGCTCTAAGCAAGAATGAGCCATTAGTTATAAGCAGAAAGAGGTGTCTTGTCTATGCAGAAAATTCTTTTTTTGTTGTTTGAAAGGCTTCAGGTAGAGAGGGAGTAATCACAAGAGAAAAAGAGCCTTCTTTTAAAAGTGCATCAAGCTCAGCATTTACTGTGAGGACTATATGAAATGTTGTTATATAGCCTAAGGCATAAGGGGATTTAAAAGTAAAAGTAAGTTGTTGCTTTTGTTCATTCCATTTGCCCATAGCTACTTGATTATCGTTAGTAGCAATAAGTTCTTCTGTCGATTTTTTAAAAAGTGCCCCACAAAGATGTAATGAAACATTTTCTTTAGGTGGAATAGTAGGGCCATTCCATTGCAAGGTTATTTTTGTAAGCTGTTCATCCTGTTTTGTTTCTTTTTTAAACGTTAAAACTCCGTACTGTCTTTCATAAAAACCTTTTTTACCTATTCTTTCATGAAGTTTTTCAGAATTAGGAAGTGTTTGTTTAATTTTATCAGCAATTATTTGATATTCATTGTAAACATGCCGTTCAGCAAGTAGTGGAACAGAGATAATAAGTGCTCCTAAAAATAAATATTGCATACATTCTCCTTTCAGATCCGTTGGCGGATCGATGTCCGGCATAGCTCGAGGCAACGACGGATATAACTGTTTTTACGAACAATTACGAGTCTAGCAAGCTCGATTGGCAAGAAGAAAGTATGTAGAATTTTATGGGTAGACGTTAACCTCAAAACGGGCTGTTTTTTTACCAAGAGACTCTGGTAGTGGTGGATAAGGAACTGCAGATCGAATATCAGACACGCATAATTTGTCAAAGCCAGGGCAGCCAGAAGAAACCATAATTTCGATATCAAGTATTTTACCTTGCATATCAATTGTTATGCCGCATTGGAGGATATACTGAATCTCTTTATTGAGTATCCAGTTTTGAATCATTCCTTCTTTTCCTCGACGATTAAACCGAGCTGACTGGTTAAGGTGATTTAAGAATTTTGCCCAAAGAGTGTAATACTTCATGTCCCCTTCTTTGATAGTGATTTGATGTCCAGACCCTTGATCATCACCGCCCTCTGTTCCAGCTTTTCGCGCTGATGGCAGTCCGTCTTGTGCAAATGAGACAATAGTACTAGTCGCATTTTTAAAAAGGTCAGCAAGGGTAAGTTTTTTAGCTTGTTTATCTTTCATTGCATCGTTAATCAGAGATTGTGATGGTTGTTGTTTTTTGCGTGGTGCATTTTCCATTTCTTGAGTTACTTTTTTTTCAAGCATAGAATCCGGGGCAAGGAAAAGATTGCCTTCTTTTTGGTGGAATTCGTTTTCTAAACCAGGTTTTAGTTCTTTCATTTCTTCAATAGGTTCAGTGACCGAGGATTCAAATGCGGGAACCGCTTCCTCTTTTGTAGAGGTTTTTATTTCTTTGGAAATTAAAGATTGTTCGTGCTTGTTTTTTAGTGCATTGAGATTTTCTGGTGCCAAAATGGAAGGCGTTCGTTCAGGTGCAATGGCAGGAGCTGGTGGAGTAGGAAGAGCCGAAGGAGTGTGTTCAAACGCCGATTTGCCTTCGCTATGGCCTGATACAGGAACAGGCTTATTCATCATTGCCTGGTTGCCATAAAATACTACAGGTGCAGGAACAACAAAAGGCTGATTAAGAGTAGGTTGTTTTTTTTCTGAAGCTTTATCGGGGGAAGATTGTTCCTGTTTCGAATTTTTTTCAGCTTGCTTTTTCTTGATTGCGTTAGCAATAAGCGATTTGTTTTGTGGTGTAAAAAGATCATTGGTAAGATTTTTTTCTGTTAAGGCTAAAAAAAGAAATGCTACAAGAACAGCATGAACCGTTAAAGAAATGAAGACTCCGGTGCTTTTTTTTGTTTGCTTTTGTTCACGTACTAGCATTTTTATCCTTTTGTTCCATAGCCTTTTTTATTAAGATTACCTTAGAAATAATGATTGAGTAAATTCATTTATTTTTGAATTGTGTATTGAAAATAAGAATTGAGTGGATAGTACTTTAGTAAGGAAAAATAATGGTACAAATTTTAAAAAAAGCATTCTTTTCTTGTGTGATTAGTATAAGTTTTTGTGGGGGTAATTCTTTGCAATCAGCTAAACCTGTCGTCTCATATAACGAAAAATGGAAAAAAGAAAAAGAAACTATTGTTATTGAAAGATCTATAAGAACGATTGATAAATGGCGTAACCAGATGGAAAGTGCTTATAAAAAAAAACCTGAGAAAACAGTAGATTTAGTGTTTGGTTATATTGATGTTCTTGCTACGTGGCGTGCAGATGAAAGAGCCTTTTGGATTATAGGAAAAGCTGTTCGGGATCTTTTAACACAATGGATGGAGAAAATATCTGATTGTGAAGAGTATAATGAAAAAATAGTTCGTACTTATGTTGAAAACATTTATCGATTAGATTCTATTCTTAATAGTCGTAATCCTTTTTTATTAAAAATTATTAGTAAAGAAAGCTCACAGTCTTTTTACGATGAGTTATGGGAGCGCTATGTCTTTCCTAAAGAAACTTTGCAATGCTTGATATCTTTATAAGAATTTATCCGAAAATTAAGAGGTATAGTTCAAAAGTATATTTTCCCTATTCCTTGTCCTCAATGATCCTACGTCGCTCGTTTGTAAACTCTGAGCGATGAAGGATGCCCTTTAAAGTTTTAATAAAGTAGGACGGCCATAGAAGGCATAGAAGTCGTATTATCGATTGAGTATTTTTCGGATAAGTACTTCTCAATAAAAAAACTGGCCTTATGACAAAAATCATAGGCCAGTTTTTTTATTGAGAATCTAAAAAGCTAATAAGTTTGGGGATCTTTTTGGATTTTTTGTGCTGCAGGTGTTGAAGCTGGTGCAGCTTTTTTACCTGATGTGTGTTTTACTTTTACAGGAACTAGTGCAACTGGTAGAGTTTGTTGGCGTGCAGCTTTTACAGGAACTCGTACCGGTGGCATTATTTCTTTACGTACTGCTTTTTTAGGCTTAGAAGGTTTTTCGCCTCTTTTTTCAGCGCGCGGTACAGAGTCTTCCCCTTTTGTAATTCTTACTGTTGCAAAGACAGAGACGTCCCCCATTTGTTTATGCTCAAGAACATAGAAGGTCGCTGGTGCTGCATGTTTAGGTGAAGAAACTATAAATTCATACGTTGTAGCCGCACCTACGACAGGGGTATTTGGAGTAATCGTTTTTGTTTTTAATGTTGCTGTATTTCCACTGACTTCTTTTCCATCAGGCAGAGCTAAAGTATAGTTGATAACTCGCTTAGGGCTAGGTGTGCTGGTGCCAATGTAAAGCGTTGGCAGGTTAAGGCTTTTGCCAGGAGCAAGGTTTATTACCTCTGCATTACGAGCAAGTTTTTGCATGTCTGCAGGGGTAAGTGCTTTTTCTAGTGAATAAGGTCTGTGGTTTGCAGGAAGAAATTGTTGATGCTCTTCATCGTACTGATTTTGTAGTTGCCAGTACGTCCAGAAAGCAGCTTGTGCTTTGTTTTCGGCTGTATAAATTTCATGTACCTCCATATCATCTTGATAGGCTAGTGATAGTTTTTCTTTATTGTCTTGCCAGAATTCATTTAAGACTTTTTGTATTTTTTGTTCTTCCGCATAAGCAGGGTACTTGCTGATTAAATAGTCATTTCTTTTTTTTTCTAGTTCTTGCACGCGTTTTTCTTGGATCTTCAATTCGTCTTTTGCTTTATTTAATTGTGCTTCAGTTACATCTTTAACGGCGGATTGAGAACCCCATGCGAGTGCTATTTGGGGGAGTCTAAGGCGATCACAGCATTCGCCCTTTTTGCTTCCATGATAAATAACTCGTTTTTTTTCTAATTCAATTTTTGCGTCTTTAGAGAGAGATTTTTTTGCTTCCAGGCCTTGCTGTGCTGCTCCGAGCAAAAGTAAGAGGGAAAGTTTAGCAGTATTTTTCATACACGGGCTCCTTTTTTTACGGCCATTAGTTAGACCGTGGGTTACAATAGACTTTAACCTTAAAAGCAGCAGGTACGAAAAGGGAATAGTTTACTAAGGTGAGGGAGAAAAATAAGGGAAAATATGAGTAATAAAAAATCCCCATCGGAAAAGACAGGGATTTTTATTAAGCAAATTTTGAAGAAATCTATTTTTCGAATGTTGTGAGGTTTATCAACCTTCCATACAGGATATCATGCAATTCTTGATCTATGTTATCGGCTGTAAGAGTAAAAGCATTGTTTCCATTACTATCTCTTAATTTTGGATCAGCTCCTTCATTTATTAAAAATTTAAGAACATCTAAATCCACTTCTTCTCTTGATAGTAATTTGATTAAAATGGTTTGTTTAATAGGACCATCACTGCCTTGATAAGAATGATAGATGTTGTCAAATTGTTGTGAATTAACATCAGCGCCAGCTTGAATAAGATTTCGCATTTTTTGAATGTTACCTTCAAGAGCGGCATTGAGTAATTCTTGATTCAGAGTTGCTTTAGTACATGTTCCTTGTAATGGAATTTTTCTTGCTAAAACTTCTGTGGTCTCTGTTAAAAAACATAATCCCAAAAATAGTATTTTTTTATTCATAGGTACGTGCCTCAGTATAAATTTTTATTAATAGAGATAGATTTTACTCTCTTTTTAATAAATTTAAAGAGTGCTTTTGTTTGTAATATGAGCAATAGAAGCGGTCATCTTTTTTTTAACAAGCTTCAAAGAAGGAGAAATTTGATGACTGCCGCCACGAGGAGAGGTTAAAAAGCGTAGCGCTTCATCTAAAAAAGCTTCAGACGATCGGCAGGTTCCATTGGAGGTGGCAGAAAGCCAAGAATACAATACGCGTTTTTGCAGGTATCGATCGAGCTTAAAAAAATGCACAAGAGTAAGGGATGAACTAGAACTAGCAGAATCGGGGCTTTTTGTATGAATAACTTCGCGTAATGCTTGTTCAGTTATTTTTTTTAGAAACTGTTCAGTGTCTTGGATATTATGCATTGCACGCACAAGATTAGTTTTTGCTCGTGCATCACAGAAAACAAGAGCAGGCATCACGTTTGCGCGAATGCGATTTCTAAGATACGCATCAGATTCATTAGTAGGGTCGATTTGGTAGGGGATTTTGTTTTCTGAAAGGTAAGAAAGAATTTTTTGTTTGGTCATAAAAAGCAAAGGTCGAATAAAAAACCCTTCTTCTAGTTTCATGCCACACAGTCCAGTAATGGTGGTGCCGCGGATAAGATTGATAAAAAAAGTTTCCAGTTGATCATCTTGATGGTGTGCAAGGGCAATAAACTGCGCATTATATTCTTGACGAGTTTGTTCTAAAAAAAAGCGCCGCATGCTCCTGCCTAGTTGTTCTTGTGAGCCGTTAGATTTAAATGATTTTAAAAGCTCGGAACCTTTTTTTGTAATAAAGGGAATATCTAGCTGTGCGCATAAGTTTTTACAAAAAGCGACATCCTCTTTTGATGATTCGCGCCATTCGTGGTCAAGGTGTGCCGCAATAAGAGAGAGGCCCAGCGATTCTTTTATGCTTATGAGTGTATGTAATAGATAGACCGAATCAGGGCCACCTGAAAGACCTATGATAATCGTACTGCCGGGTTTTATGCCGGCAGCGAAATTAAATTTAGTCTTAGATGTCGAGATTTTTTGCAAAGCGTCCATTTTTTTAGTGTCATTCCCAGCGACGTAAGGAGCGGTAGGGGAATCTTTGGAATGTATATTCCGTGTCATTCCCAGCGAAGCGGTAAGGGAATCTTTGGTTGACATAATAAGTCCTTTTAAAAGTTGAGTGGAGTTTTTTGAGAAGAATGTTTTTTCACAGTGTCATTCCCAGCGAAGCGGTAAGGGAATCTTTGTACGGAAAAAATCCTTTCTTTGGAAAAATCATTCCATGCTGGATTTCTACTTTCAATTAACTGAAGCTTATAAAGTCTGCTTTTCATTTTAAGAAGTTTTTCAGCGGAAATAGCTTCGAACATTGTTTCAAAAGAATGGTACCACACAAGCAAATAACAGCGATATTTTGAGGTAAAGACTGATCCAGTGACTTCTTTGTGTTCTGATACGCGTCGTATTAGGTCAGAAGTAACACCTATGTAGAGCGTCCCCTGAACCTTGTCTGTCATGATGTATACTGTTGGGCTTTTTGTATTCATAATTTTATCGTGTCATTCCCAGCAAAGCGGTAAGGGAATCTTTGGTATAAACATAGTGAGTCTTTATAATTTCTTTGAGAGATCATCCCACGCCTGATTTCTACATTAACTGCTTAGATGATTTTATCTTTTTCAAAGATCCCCGTACCGTTCGCTTCGCTCTCTGGGGATGACACAGACTTTCTTTTTCAAAGATTCCCTTACCGCTTTGCTGGGAATGACACGTGCTGAAAGACCTATGATAATCGTACTGCCGGGTTTTATGCCGGCAGCAAAATTAAAGTCAGTGTTAGATGTCGAGGTTTTTTGCAAAGCGTCCATTCTTCTCAATAAAGTTTTTACGTCCTGCAACATCGTCACCCATCAAAGTGGCAAACCAAGTATCGGCTTGAAGCGCATCTTCAATAGAGACCTGCAATAATGAACGGCTATCTCTGTCCATGGAAGTTTCCCAAAGTTGTTCGGGGTTCATTTCACCAAGACCTTTGTAGCGTTGCATGTGCATATACGGTTTGCTGATCGTATGAATCATAGCAACTAAAGCAAGGGTGCCTGTTCCTGAAAGTGAACGATTCTTTTCCTTTACTTCAAGCTTCCATTCCTGTTCTGCATCCATTAATCCTTCTATTGTTTTTAAAACAAGAGCAGTTTCTTCTGAGGTAAAGAAGGAAAGGGGAGCTTCCCATGATTTATTAAGAAGTTCGAATTTGACCCAGTTTGAAGGGGCTGTTTCGTCTTCTTTACGTGCGTTTTCTCGAGTAAGAGCAACGTGGTAGCTCTTAAAAAAGAGAGGGAGCTTTTCAAGAAGTTCTTCAACAGAGGTAGTTCCATTAATACCATGTTCTTTCATGAACAGGAGTAAGCGATGGCCTTGGTTGTCGGTAAGCTTGAAATGAATACAAAGCTTTTCAAGTTCGTTTTCATACTGAGTTAAGGTTGCTAAAAATCCTGCCCATGCAATATCGCTCATCGGATGACCTGCCATAGTGCACAGAAGTTGTTCGCGTGCCCAATCAAATAAAAATTCTCTGAATGCGCGTTCATCTTTAAGGTACTGTTCTCTTTTACCAATTTTTGCTTTGTACAAAGGTGGTTGTGCGATATAAAGATAACCTCTTTCAATGATTGGCTTCATGTATCTAAAAAAGAAGGTAAGAAGAAGAATACGAATGTGCGATCCGTCAACGTCAGCATCTGTCATTAAAATGATTTTGTGATAGCGAGTTTTTTCAACATCGAATTCATCGCCAATTCCAGCACCAATAGAAGCAATAAGAGCTTTTATTTCATCGTTGGAAAGAATTTTATCAAGGCGTGCTTTTTCAACGTTTAAAATTTTACCTTTGAGAGGCAAAATTGCTTGAACAAAACGGTCACGACCTTGTTTTGCAGAACCGCCAGCAGAATCACCTTCTACGATAAAAAGTTCAGTTTCAGCTGGGTTTTCGTTACTGCAATCAGCAAGCTTTCCTGGAAGAATCGTATTTTCAAGTTCAGTTTTTCTACGTGTTAAATCGCGTGCTTTTTTGGCAGCTTCGCGAGCACGTTGTGCAAGTTCAGCTTTTTGAATAATTTTTTTAACAATTGCAGGGTTTTCTTCAAAGAAAACATCAAGGTGTGCAAAAGTCCAGGTTTCGACAACCCCTTTTACTTCGCTGTTTCCGAGTTTTCCTTTGGTTTGACCTTCAAATTGTGGTTCAGGAACTTTGATGTTAATAACTGCAACTAATCCTTCACGCACATCTTCAGAAGAAAGATTGTTTCCTTTTAAAAGGCCAAGCGCTTGTCCACGTTTATTACAGATTTTCGTGAGCGCACCTTTAAAGCCAGCAACGTGTGTTCCGCCATCAATTGTATTGATGTTGTTAACAAATGAATACAGCTGTTCTGCGTATCCTTCGTTGTATTGCATAGCAATTTCAAGCACGTATTGTTCGTCTTCGTGATTGAAATAAATAACTTCAGGGAATATGGGATTCTTTTTTTCGTTAATGTATTCAATTAAAGAAACGATTCCACCTTCAAAAAAGAATGAATGGTCTTTGTTGTTGAATTCATCAAGGATCGAAATGCGAAGGCCTTTGTTTAAGAAGGCAAGTTCGCGTAAACGAGCGGATAACGTATCAAATGAAAAATCAATAGTGTCGGTAAAGATTGTAGGATCAGGAACAAAACGTATCAACGTGCCATTTGGCTTGGTTGTATCACCGAGTAATGCTAAAGGGGCAAGTGGTTTACCTTTTGAATAATGTTGTCCATATTGTTTTCCATTTTTACAGATTTCAACATAAAGCTTAGTTGAAAGAGCGTTTACAACAGAAACACCAACTCCGTGAAGTCCACCAGAAAAGCGGTAAGAATCTTTATCGAACTTTCCGCCAGCGTGTAATTTGGTAAGTACAACTTCAGCAGCAGAAATTTTTTCAGTAGGGTGAATGTCGACTGGAATACCGCGACCGTTATCTTCAACAGAGCATGAGCCATCGGAATGTAAAATAACTTTAACTGTATCGCAATGGCCAGCAAGAGCTTCGTCAACAGAGTTATCAACTACTTCATATACTAAATGATGCAGACCTTGAGGGCCTGTGGATCCGATGTACATAGCAGGACGTTTGCGTACCGCTTCAAGACCTTCCATCACACGAATAGATTTGGCGCCGTATTCGTTTTTTTTGTCTGCTTCGTTAGTCATAGTGATCTGACCTCTCCGTCTATGAGATTAAAATGTTGACTGAAACTACTTGGTTTAAAGGCTAAAACAGATTATTCTCAAGTAGTATAACGTAAGAACTGATAGTTTGCCAGGCGAGCTGTCGTTAAAAAAGTGAGGATTTCTTGGAGAATCGATGGTCTGATGAACAGTATATGCAAAAAGCATTAGAGTATGCTCAAAAAGCAGCCGATGAAGGAGAAGTTCCTATTGGTGCAATTGTGGTAGATGCCGCGGGTGATATTATTGGGGTTGGGTACAATCAAGTTGAGCAAAAACATACTCAGACTGCTCACGCTGAGATGCAGGCGTTACGTGAAGCGGCAGCGCATCTGGGCGATTGGCGTCTTGAAAACTGTTTTTTGTATGTTACACTTGAGCCCTGCACAATGTGTAATGGTGCTGCGCGGCTTAGCAGATTAGAAGCTATTATCTTTGGTGCTCAATCAAATCTTTTTGGATGCCACCTTGACAAGGATTCTTTTGTTCCATTATACACCAGTGATACTCCTTTTTTTAAAGGGGGGGTCTATGAAAAAGAATGTATCGCTATTTTAAAAATATTCTTCAAACGAAGAAGGGAACAACGTGAGCAATCAAAAAGAACTTGAAAAAATCAAGGCACTCTTACTAGCGCGTCAAAAAGAATTGGAAGAAACTATTGCTCAACTTCAGGCTGAAGGGGAACAAAATGATCAGATTCAAGATCAAGCTGATCAAGCGCTTTCTTCTGCTTTTGAGACGCTTAAAAGCTCGCTTCATAATAATGAGTATGAAGAATATAAGATGATTGAAAAAGCTCTTGAAATGGTAGATGCAGGTACCTATGGTATGTGTGTTGACTGTCAGCAAGACATTTCAGAGAAGCGCTTACAGTCATATCCTAATGCTACTCGCTGCCTTCCGTGCCAAGAAACAGCAGAAGAAGAAAAAGAAAAAAATTCGAGCCAATCGTATTTTTAATAGTCCTTCTTTTGACTCGTCTTTCCTAAGTCGTTACTCTATGAGGTATTCAAGTCAGTTTTGCCGGTGTAGCTCAGTGGTAGAGCAATTGATTCGTAATCAGTAGGCCGTCGGTTCAAATCCGATCACCGGCTCCATTTATTGTTCACTATAAAAAATGAATAATAAAGAGCCTAGCTGGTTGGAAAGCTTGAATCGGTCTTAGAAAAGATAAATGGTCTTGGTTGTAAGCTTAATAATAGAATAGTGAAAATAGCTCTAGTGTGCTCAATTGACAAGATTTGTCGACATGATAAACTCACTGAAGCATAAATCGTACAGTAAAATCAATTTTGCAAGGCGGATAAGGTCTCATGATTAAGGCTGAAGAAAAAAAAGAAAAAGGGGCGAAAAAAGCTCCTGTCCGTATAATCGGTGTTGTAGGTCGTCGTAAATCAGCTGTTGCTCGTGTGTGGCTTCGTCGCGGTGAAGGTGGAGTTGCTATTAACAAAGCTCGCTGCGCTGATTATTTCACAACTGATGAAACACGTACTAATGCTGTTCAATCTTTAGTAGTGTGTGATGCAATTACCAAATATGACATTGTTGCAAATGTTCGTGGCGGTGGCAAATGTGCTCAATCTGATGCTGTAAGGCTAGGGATAGCTCGCGCATTGGTAGAAGAAAATGAAGAATTTCGTGCAGTTCTTAGAGAGCATGGTTTCTTGACTGTTGACGCTCGTAATAAAGAGCGTAAAAAGCCTGGTCAAAAAGGCGCTCGTCGTAAGTTCCAATTCGTAAAACGTTAATAGTTCAAGGGTTTTGAACCGCAGTCCAGTATAGCCCCGAAAGTCGTGCAAAAGCACGCAGGGTGTGAGCTTGGGGGGCGACGATAGATCCTGCAAAAAAAGGCTGATGGGTATGTGTAGCGTTGTCGGGTATGTAGGACATCGCCAAAGTTGTTCCTTAGTTCTAGACGGTCTGTCTCGTCTAGAATATCGGGGTTATGACTCATCAGGGTTTGCGTGTATTGACACTCAGGCTAAACGTCTTAACTGTACAAAAGCAGTTGGAAGACTTTCCAATCTTGTACAGTTACTGCAAAAAGAACCGATAAACGGAAATGTGGGGATCGGCCATACTCGCTGGTCCACTCATGGAATTCCTTCAGAACGGAATGCGCATCCGCATTTCGATTGTCACAAAAAAATAGCTGTTGTTCATAACGGCATTATTGAAAACTATCAATTTTTAAAAGCGGCTCTCCAAGTTGAGGGTCATCTCTTTGTGTCTGACACCGATACTGAAGTGATTGTTCATGTTTTTGAACAAGAATATGCACAGTCACGTTCTGTTAAAGAGGCTGTGTTACGTACAGTTGAGCAGCTGCAAGGTGCCTATGCTTGCGTGTTTGTTCTTGAGGATCAGCCCGATAAGCTTATTGGTATTAGAAAAAGTTCTCCGCTTTGTGTAGGCCGAGGTAAAAACGAAATGTTTATCGCTTCAGATGTTCTTGCGTTTTCAGGGCAGGTGGATGAAGTTGCTTTTCTTCCTCAAGAAACATTTGCTTTTATTACTGCTAATGCAGTTGAGGTGTATGATTTTTCAGGTAGCCCTATTGCGTTAGTTTTTGAAAAACTTGATGCTCTTTGGATTGCAGCTGAAAAGGAAGGGCACGAACATTTTATGCTCAAAGAAATTTACGAACAAAAGGGTGCAATTTCTAAAACGGTTGGTTTGTGTTCGTCATTGGGAGCTTCTCTTTGGGAAAAATCTGGTATCTCATCTGAAGCTATGAAGGCGATTAAAAGAATAAAAATTATTGGATGCGGTACTTCGTGGCATGCAGGCCGTATTGCAGAATTCTTTTTTGAAGAAACAACGGGTATTTCTACCACCGCAGCGCTTGCTTCTGAATTTCGTTATCGTACTTTTTTTCCTGAATCTGACACTTTATACATTGCTATTTCTCAATCAGGAGAGACAGCAGATACGCTTGAGGTTGTTAGAATGTTGCGCCAGTATGGTCAAAACACTCTTGCGCTTACCAACGTTGCTTCAAGCACTCTTGTTCGTGAATGCGATGGGTTCTTGTTAACGCAAGCAGGTCCTGAAATGGCTGTTGCTTCTACAAAAGCATTTACCACACAAATTGCTGCACTTTATTGGTTGTCTCAACGCATTGCCTATGAGCGAGGAAAAATATCACAAGAAGCTTTTGAGCATGCGCAAGATGCTCTGTTGGTTGCGGGTGAGTTCTTAGAAAATGGGATCGATACCTACAAGCATCAAATTTTTGAAAAGCTCGCGTCTTTTTATGCGAACTTCGATACCTTTATTTTTTTAGGCCGTCATATTAGTTACCCATTTGCTCTTGAAGCTGCGTTAAAACTTAAAGAAATTGCCTATGTGTTTTCCCAAGCATATCCTGCTGGTGAACTAAAACATGGTCCTTTGGCTTTGGTTGACGATCAAACACCGGTTTGTATCTTTTCTCATCCAGACCCAGCTATTTATCAAAAAATTCTTTCCAATGCCCAAGAGGTTGCGTCTCGTAAAGGACGCATTCTTTCATTCTCATTTGAGGGGCAAAAGGAACTCCAAACACTTTCTGAACATTCGTTCGTGTTTCCCACAATTCATCCACATCTTTCGGTTATTGCTATGACCGGGGTGATGCAAATTCTTATGTACGCGATTGCTAAAGCCCGTGGATGTGAAATTGATCGTCCAAGAAATTTAGCAAAATCAGTAACGGTAGAGTAGTTTTTCTAAAGAAAAAATTCTTGTCATTGCAAACTTGCCAAGCAATCCGTACTGCGTATACAAAAATTCTTAAAGTTTTTTTGTATACATTGAGCTATTCCTATCAATTCAGGGTTGTTTTATACTGTTAATTCATGAGAAATCAGGCATTGTTTGTTTTTTCAAGTAGGCGTTGTAGGGATTGCTTGGCAAGCTCGCAATGACGGGGCTTTCTCTTTTTCTCAATTTAAATGTTTTTTCTAGCAAACGCTTTTAGGACTCTGTTTAAGCCTTTCTCAGAATAACATCACCCTTGATAAAATTAATTTCTATTATGATATTGACTAGGGGGGGGGTGAGGTCTGTTATGGGGCGATGTCAAATATGAAGTGCGACACTAAAACTTTTCTGATAGTCAACTCTTAATGTTGGTGATGCAAGCTTAAAATGATTTTTCTCTTTTTTTAAATTTTTCAAAAATACCTCCATTGG
>Ga0114967_10000672_pt1 | contig 29462 bp, 33 predicted proteins | sample M_130628_MF_Meta_FD_92639 | JGI IMG/M metagenome (GOLD analysis project Ga0114967, IMG submission 92639) | Freshwater microbial communities from Lake Montjoie, Canada to study carbon cycling - M_130628_MF_MetaG | ecosystem: Environmental > Aquatic > Freshwater > Lake | place: Lake Montjoie...
TTTATTAGAAAGCTGGTCAAAGGAGGGAGCGCACACAGTTTCGGAATCCACGTAGCAAAAATGGCAGGCATGCCCCAAATGGTTATTCAAAAAGCACAAAAGCTCTTAAAAAAATTAGAGAAAGACCATTCAGGGGAAGCACTCAATGGTATTAAGTCCAGTAAAGAAGAACTGCAATTGAGTATCTTCAACCTAGACGATCCATTGCTAGAAGAAATCAGGGAAGATATCTTGAGTTTAGACATCAATACCCTGACGCCCGTCGAAGCCTTGATGAAGCTAAACGAACTAAAAAGAATGCTCCTTAAAAAATAATTTTAGGGACTTGGATTTGCTAATCAAGACGTTATAAATCAGAAACTTTTTTTTCAAAAAAAGGTTTGTATAATTCAATATAAGTATTACATTTGCATCCGCAATACGGCACAAGTGTTGCAGTTCTTACAAAATCTGAAATGCGAAAATAGCTCAGTTGGTAGAGCGCGACCTTGCCAAGGTCGAGGTCGCGGGTTCGAGCCCCGTTTTTCGCTCAATAGCAAATACGCTCGAGTGGTGGAATTGGTAGACACGCTGGACTTAAAATCCAGTGAACAGCAATGTTCGTGCGGGTTCAAGTCCCGCCTTGAGTACAAAGGCCTCAAACTTTATGTTTGAGGCTTTTTTGTTTTAATTACGTTTTAAATTTCTATGGGAACCTTTGTAATCAGTAAAAGAACGAACGACGAATACAAGTTTGAATTCGTTTCCCGCAAAGGGAAAAACATCTTCACTAGTGTGAGCTACGAACTTAAATTTGAATGTGAAGAGGATATTGAAGTCCTTAAAGCCTCTCTAGAAACCTGTAATTACCTTCGTTTTAAAACCGCCAAAGGAAAGTGCTTCTTCAAGATCATGCTGGGAGAAAGGATAGTGGCCGTCAGCAGAAAATACTCCACCGCTTTAATGCTAGAAAAAGGAATCAATGAAATAGTTAAGTATGCCGCGCAATCGGAAGTGCTCGACTTTTCAGCAGGAGATGCTATATTTTTAGAAGGCTAACGGGATAAAAAAAGAAAGCCATCTCGCGGTGCGGATGGCTTTAAATCTTTGTAAAAGATAATTAGTGTGTACTAATTATTTTTTTGCAGGAGCAGCAGCTGGAGCAGCAGCTGGAGCAGCTGGAGCAGCTTCAGTTTTTGCAGCAGTTGTGTCAGCAGCAGGAGCAGCAGTTGTATCAGCAGCAGGAGCAGCAGTAGTGTCAACAGCCTCAGTAGCAGTTGTATCAGCAGTTCCTTCAGCGTTTGCATCAGCTTGTTTACAAGATACTACAGTTAATGCAGCAACAACAGCTAAACTTAAAAATACTTTTTTCATCTTACTTAATTATAAAAGGTTAATTATTAATTCGACGCAAAGATATAAATTTTTTTATTTGGAAAAACTTTTATTTAACTTTTTTTAAAAATCTCTATTTTGCTTTCCCCATTTTATTTACAAAAATCATGCCAAAATTAAGACTTCCTTAATTTTTTCTCTTTTTGGGGCTTGGTGTAACCAATTTCAACTCCTGAATCAAGTTGGTTGCGCCCGCATATTTATCCACAATAAACAGCACATAACGGATGTCAACCATGATGTTTCGGCATATTTCAGGCGAGTAATAAATATCACTCATTGTTCCTTCCCATACCCTATCAAAATTCAAGCCAATCAAATTTCCATTGGCATCCAAAGCCGGACTACCGGAGTTTCCACCCGTAGTGTGATTCGTGGCAATGAAGGCTACGGGCATCTTCCCATGAGCACCGTAAACCCCATAATCCTTGGCGGCATACAAATCCAATAGCTTTTTTGGGACGTCAAATTCATAATCTCCCGGAACATATTTTTCCACAACCCCATCAAGGTAAGTGAACGGTTCATAGGTAACCCCGTCATTGGGTTTGTAGCCTTTAACTTTTCCATACGTTACCCGCAAAGTGCTATTGGCATCTGGGAAGATTCGTCCAAATTTTGGAGTTAATTCCAACAAGGCTTTCATATAGGTGCGTTGCGTAGCGATATTTTTTAAATTCAGCTCATCATATTTGGGAGCCACGGTCTTCAAGTAACCATCCGCCATAGCCTTGATTACGTGGAAGCCATTGTCTTTGTTGAGGTTCTCCAAGACCGTTTTTGAATCGCCAGCCAACAATACTTTAATCTGATCATAGGTAACCAATTGCGATTTCGCAAAAACATCGGCAGTTAATGCCTCCGGATTACTATTGGCAAACGTACTCGGCAAAAAGTCTTTTGGATATTTTTTTAGGTAAATCCCCATCAATTGCTCCATCACTTTTTGGTCCACAGCCGGGTTGAAGTCTTTATAGAAATCACCCAATCCATTCACCAAAGTGTTTCTTCGATCAGTAAAAGCTTGCTCTCCTTTGGTGTTGTAAATTTGTTCCAACTGATACAATTTATACCCCAAAGTCAAAATTTCGGTGTTGCGCAAAGCAATCTCGGTGAACAAGTCACGCGCCAAAGCATAATCTCGAATTTCCGTGTAGTTCTTTTCAAAATCAGCCAGCAAAGTGCCGTAAGCCTCTTGTTTTCCCGCCTTAACGACTTTATCCATAAAGTCTTTTTCAAATTTTTGCTTCACCGCTATCGCATTCGATTTCTTCAAGCCCTTAGTTTCTCCAATCCATTTCTTCCAATAGTTGGCCACACCAGCATACTTTGAAGCATATTGTATTTTAATCGCATTGTCTTTTCGCATAAAGCCATCTTGTACTTTCAAAGCGGCATCACGAACTTCAATCTTAGCAGGATTCAACGTATTCACGATCTGCTCCACGGCATAAGAAGGTAAGTACTCCTGTGTTCGTCCAGGATATCCCATCACCATAGTAAAGTCATTTTCTTTAACCCCGTTCAGAGAAATAGGGAAAAAGTATTTCGGTTTGTAAGGAACATTGTCGGCCGAATACTCCGCCGGTCGATTGTTCTTGTCGGCATAAATTCTAAACAGTGAAAAATCTCCCGTGTGACGGGGCCAAACCCAATTATCAGTGTCGGAACCAAATTTTCCTATCGAACTTGGTGGTGCGCCCACTAAGCGAATATCCTTAAACGTTTCAGTAACAAACAACAAGTATTGGTTCCCGTCATAAAACGTTTTAATGCTGTTTTCTTGCCAAGCTTCTTTAGGCAAGGTTTTGCTCAAAGTACTAATGTTTTCCTGGATCTTCTTTTGTTTCTCGGCTTCAGTGGGTAATCCATTCACCCCTTCCAATACCTTACTAGTGACGTCTTCGATACGCACCACAAAAGTCACCACCATGCCTTTATTCGGCAACTCTTCCGCCATTTTATAAGCCCAAAATCCATTGGTCAAATAATCATGCTCTACCGAAGAATGATTCTGTATCGCATCAAAACCACAATGGTGATTAGTCAAAATCAGCCCCTTGTCGGAGATCACCTCGGCCGTACAACCGCCATCAAATTGCGGCACCGCATCTTTCAAACTAGAAGTGTTCACCGAATAAATTTGTTCCGCCGTGAGCTTCATACCGAGGGTTTTCATCTCGCTTTCGTTCATGCCTTTCAAAAAGGAAGGAACCCACATGCCACCCTGCTGGGCACTAGCTTGAATAAATACAACTAATAAAAGGAGTCTTAAAAATTTCATATCAATAATAATTATTTAGGTAGGTGTTTATTTTTACTTAATGGTTATTTAGGTGCCTCAAAATAATACCCGTAGCCCCCTTATTCATCTGAACAAAAGTGCTGCAAATATGCCCCTTTTCATGACGGACGTCCTCGTTAGCAATCAAGAGAGCAAAAGCGTCCTGCAATTCTTCTTGATTTTTTATGGAAAGACAGCCCTCCAGTTGTACCAAAGCGGTAGCTTCGGCAAAATGGGAATAATTAGGCCCTAAGACAATCGGAATCCCAAATGTGGCGGGCTCCAACAAATTGTGTACTCCCGGATGGCCAAAGCCGCCTCCCACATAAGCAATATCCGCATAGCTATAAATCTTGGTCAAAAGCCCAATAGTGTCAATGATAAAAACAGGGTAGTTGGCCAAATCCTTGCCGTCTTGCTCCGAAAATAGGACCGTTGGCTTTGTGATGGCCTGCCGTAAGGCTTGAATTTGTTCCGCTTTAATGTTGTGCGGCGCAATCACAAATTTCACGTCCGAAGCACTTTGATTAATGTAGTCTACCAATAACGCTTCGTCTTTGGGCCACGAGCTCCCAATCACCACCGTCGGTTGCCCGTTCTTGAACTGGGCCATGAAATCCAAACGATTGTCCCGTTCCAAAATACTAACCACACGGTCAAATCGGGTGTCCCCCGAAATCGCTACATTTTGATAACCCAAGCGCTGTAATAATAATTTAGACCCTTCATTCTGCACAAAGAAGTACGCAAATCTTTTCAAAGCCTCGCGATAAAATCCGCCGTACCACTTGAAAAAAGCCTGGTTTTCTCTAAAGATACCCGAGATCAAATAGGTGGGAATACCGGCCGACTTCAACGCTTTTAAATAATTAGGCCAATATTCATACTTGATAAAAAACACCAAATCGGGATGTACCAAACGCAAAAAGGTCTCCGCATTAGCCTTAGTGTCCAAAGGCAAATAAACCGTTACGTCGGCAACGTTATTGTTTTTTCGGACTTCATAGCCCGAAGGGGAGAAGAAGGTCACTACAATTTTGTGGGTGGGATACTGTAACTTTATTTGCTCCATCACAGGCAAGCCCTGCTCAAATTCACCTAGCGAGGCCGCATGAAACCAAATGGTTTTGTCTTCCGGACTAAGGTGCTGGGAAAGGGTGGCAAATACGGTTTTGCGACCGGCAACAAATAATTTTATTTTGGGACTGAAATAGGCCGCTCCCTTCACTAAAAGTGAAGCCAAGTGCAGCAGTAGATTGTATAAAAAAAACATCCCCAAATATTTGTCGGGCTAAAATACGTTTCTTTTGCCTAATAGGAAATTCTACTTCATTATTTCTTATTTTTGCTACTCATAATTTGTATAACATGAGAAAAATCCAAATGGTTGACTTGAAAAGTCAATACGATAAAATAAAAGATACCGTAAACGCTTCGATCCAAGAAGTTCTTGATACTACAACTTACATTAACGGACCCCTAGTACACGAATTCCAAAAAAATCTTGAAGAATACCTAGACGTGAAACACGTCATCCCTTGTGCCAACGGTACGGATGCCTTACAAATCGCGATGATGGGTCTAGACCTAAAACCGGGTGATGAAGTGATTACGGCCGATTTTACCTTCGCTGCCACCGTGGAAGTAATTGCCCTTTTGCAACTAACGCCCGTGTTAGTGGATGTGGATATCGTCAACATGAACATTTCCATTGACGCCATTAAAAAAGCCATCACGCCAAAAACCAAAGCCATCGTCCCAGTACACCTTTTCGGGAGAGCAGCCAATATGGAAGCCATCATGGCCATTGCCAAAGAACACAATTTATACGTAATCGAAGATAACGCCCAAGCCATCGGAGCCAATTGCAAATTCTCAGACGGAACCAAAAAGAAAGCCGGAACCATCGGGCACGTAGCCTCTACCTCGTTCTTCCCTTCTAAAAATTTAGGCTGTTATGGGGATGGCGGAGCCATATTCACAAACGATGATGCCCTAGCCCATAAAATTCGCGGTATCGTAAACCACGGTATGTACATCCGCTACCACCACGACGTAGTAGGGGTAAACTCCCGCCTAGACAGTATCCAAGCCGCAGTGTTGAACGCTAAATTACCTTTGCTAGACGCCTACGGAAAAGCCCGCCAAAACGCCGCATGCAAATATTCAGCTGCGTTTGAAGGCCATAAAAACATCATCGCACCAAGCATCTGCGACATCTGCGATTGCCACGTATTCCACCAATACACCTTGCGCATCATCGACGCGGACCGAAACGCATTAATGGAACACTTGTTAGCCAAAGGCATTCCTTGCGCTATTTATTATCCAATTCCATTACACAGTCAAAAAGCCTACGCCGACGACCGCTACAAAGAGGAAGATTTTCCGGTAACCAATCAGTTGGTGAAAGAAGTAATCTCCCTGCCAATGCACACCGAATTGGACGACGAGCAAATAAAGTTCATCACCGATAGCGTTCTAGAGTTTTTAAGCTAATCTGTATGCCAGAAAACAACAATAAAATACGAAATCAAGTCCTGCTCTTTGTCGGGGTTTTTGCCATTGCGTTTGCCGGGACCCAATTTGCCATGTCTTTTTTTCGAGGAGGCAACAGTAAGCTCAAAGCAGTAGCCCAAGATTTAAACAAAAAAGGCCCACAATTAATCGATTCCGAAACCCGAATCGACAGTACCACCGCGGCAGGAGATACCTTGGTGTACCATTATACCCTAGTGAACCTAACCAAGCAAGATACTACCGTAAATTTTGAAGGGGCCAAAGCATACATCCAAAAGCAAGCGCAAGCCAACTTTGATACAAACACCAAAATGAACGAGCTGCGGGAAATGAAGGTGAAACTAAAATACGAGTACAGCGACAAGAAGGGGCAACCACTTTTTGATTTTACGATAACAGCAACCAAAACGAATTAAGATGAAAATATTAGTAACAGGAGGATTAGGGTTCATTGGATCACATACCGTAGTGGAACTTCAAAGTCAAGGTTTTGAAGTCATAGTAATTGACAATTTGTCCAATTCATCCATCACCGTCCTAGACGGGATTACAAAAATTTCTGGCCAAAAACCGCAGTACGAAAACATCGATCTAAGGGACAAAACCGCTGTTACCACCTTCTTTAAGAAACATAACGATGTACAAGGGGTAATCCATTTTGCCGCTTCGAAAGCAGTAGGCGAAAGTGTAGAAAATCCTTTGTTGTACTACGAAAATAACATCAATGCATTGGTCTATGTACTACAAGAACTAACCCAATTGCCACAAGCCAATTTCATCTTTAGTTCTTCTTGTACCGTCTATGGCCAAGCCGAAAAAATGCCCATCACCGAAGATGCTTCCATACAACCAGCCATGTCGCCCTACGGGAATACGAAGCAAATTGGAGAAGAAATCATCACCGATGCTGCCAAAGTAACCAATATCAATGCAATATTGTTGCGCTACTTCAACCCCATAGGAGCCCATCCCTCTGGTGAAATCGGGGAGTTACCTATTGGCGTGCCCCAAAATTTAGTGCCCTTTATTACCCAAACAGGCATAGGTTTACGCGAAAAACTTTCCGTCTACGGCGACGATTATCCCACGCCCGACGGAACCGCGATACGCGATTACATCCACGTAGTCGATTTAGCAAAAGCACACGTTATCGCCCTGCAAAGGTTGCTGAACAAAAACAATAAGGATAAAGTAGAAACCTTCAACCTAGGAACCGGAACGGGTAGCTCGGTATTAGAAGTAATCCAAGCCTTCGAAAAAGTATCTGGTAAAAAATTGAACTACCAAATCGTAGGCCGAAGAGAAGGAGACATCACCTCCGCTTATGCGAATACCGACAAAGCAAAGAACATCCTAGGATGGAGCACAATATCCTCCCTAGAAGAAGCCCTAGCTTCCGCCTGGAAATGGGAACAAAAAATAAGAAGCTAGATTTTTTCTAAAATAAGGGGCCGTATGCCCCCTCAAAAGGACCACTATGGCAGAGAGAACCGATTTTAAATTACTGTTTTGCATAGGAGTAGTGGCCATCATTTGGGGAACTACTTATCTCGGAATCCGTGTGGCCGTCGAAACCATCCCACCCTGGTATATTACGTCGCTCCGGCAAGGCTTAGCAGCCCTTATCCTTGTGACGTTGCTTTTGTATAAAAAAGAACTAGCTTGGATCGGTTGGGAAAATTTCAAACTGCAAGCCATAACGGCACTGCTAATGATTGTAATTGCTAACGGCTTTACCACTATAGCTGAGCAATCCTTACCGAGCGGTCTAACGTCCATCCTAAGCGCGCTAACGCCCTTAGTAGTCTTTATGGGAAGCACGCTCTTCGGACTCCAAAAACCAAGCTGGAAAGGATTCATCGGAGTACTACTGGGATTCGCTGGCGTTCTGTTTATTTTTAAAGACGGTCTGGGGGATATCTTGGACCCCAACTATAAAAACGGCGTCTTGTTTCTCAGCTTCGCTATCGTCGCTTGGTCCGCCGGTACGGTGTACACGAAAAAACATACCCATAAGTCCAATAACATCGCGCTCAACCTATTCTATCAGTTCTCCATAGCCGCTGTAGTACAATTGGTGTTAGCCCTCATTTTCTCGCCCAATGTCGATACAAGCCTATGGAGCACCCGCAGTATCGTAGCAACGATCTATTTGGCCATTTTCGGCTCAGTAATCGCCTTCTTCTGCTACCATTACGCCCTGAAAAGAGTAACCGCGATCCAAGTCTCCATCCTCAATTACATCAATACGATCATCGCCGTATTTCTGGGATGGCTGGTGCTGAACGAAGTCATTACCTTCGATTTCGTTATCGCAACCCTCCTAATCATTCTAGGGGTGTTCATCACCAACTACAAGAAAAAATAAATCCCCACCAAGGTGAGGATTTAGGGTTATTTCTTGACTGATTCTTTGAGTTTCTTGGCGGTGGCCTCCAACTTCTCAGCGCTTTTCATTTTCAAACTGTCCAGTTTCGCTTTAGCTTTTAGTTTGGCCGAATCCAACTTAGCTTTTGCTGCTGCTTTGGCATCATCCAATTTGGCCTCCGCTTTCATCTTAGCAGTATCGAGGGTTGCTTCAACTTCTTCCGTAACCGCCTCTTGGGCAGCATCGAGTTTCTCTTGGGTCTTGTCTTGACAAGAAACCAAAATTGCCAGTAAGGCTAAGGATACTAGTATTTTTTTCATAAGTTCTAAAAGTAATTAAGCCGAAATCGTTTCCACTTCTCGGTCTATTTTATTGACTAAACCAACCAATACTTTTCCAGGACCTACCTCCGTAAAGCTAGTAGCCCCATCGTGTATCATTTGTAGTACAGATTGCGTCCATCGCACAGGTGCCGTCAATTGGATAATTAAGTTTTTCTTGATGTCACCAGCATCCGAAACCGCACTAGCCGTTACATTTTGATAAACCGGACAACTAGGGGTGTTAAAGGTTGTGGCTTCTATAGCGGCGGCCAACTCCTCGCGAGCAGGCTCCATCATAGGGGAGTGGAACGCACCACCCACAGGCAAAATCAAAGCACGCTTCGCTCCCGCCTCTTTCATTTTTTCACAAGCCAATTCCACCGCTTTGTATTCGCCCGAAATAACCAATTGCCCCGGACAGTTATAATTCGCCGCCACGACAACGCCATCAATAGAGGCACAAATATCTTCTACAATCTTGTCGTCCAAATTCAATACCGCTGCCATAGTAGACGGAGTGATTTCACAGGCTTTCTGCATCGCCAACGCACGTTGGGAAACTAATTTCAACCCGTCCTCAAACGACAAAGTGCCATTAGCCACCAAAGCCGAAAATTCACCCAACGAATGACCCGCAACCATATCAGGTTGGATGCCCAACGTTTTAGCTAGGATAACCGAGTGTAAAAAGACCGCAGGCTGCGTCACTTTAGTTTCCTTCAATTCCTCCGCCGTACCTTCAAACATAATGTCCGTGATGCGGAAGCCTAAAATTGAATTGGCTTTTTCAAACAGTTCTTTGGCTACCGCCGAAGTCTCATATAATTCTTTACCCATTCCAGTAAATTGAGCGCCTTGCCCAGGAAAAACGTATGCTTTCATCGTATATAGTATTAAATTCAACATCGTTTAGATGCCGATGGTTAGGTTAGTTAGGTCTGTCCGCAAAAATAGTATTTTATTTAATTAGTGTAACTATAATTAACGGCCTACGTCTAATAGGCAAACATAACCCAACAAACCATGAAAAAAAGTATTCTCTTAATTGTCATTGCCTTTGTACTGTTTTACCTAAACTTGCCGGTACTAAATTACGGCTTCTTAGGGTTGCCAACCATTCTGTTAGTACTGTGCGGAATTGCCATTGTATTGTTTACCCACCTCCAAGTTGGAGCCGATAAGAAAGTGCGCTTACTAGAGAAACCTAAAAAGATTTTCTTCATAATAGGGGGTATCCTCCTAGTGTACTTAGTAGTATTCCCATTATGCACCAGCTTACCGATGTTCCGCAGTGAATCCTATAAAAACTTAATCGGTAAAGTTACCGACGGCAAGAAAATTGCCAGCCATATAGCACCCATCTCCATAGACGAAATCCGCGTGGTAGATGAAGACCTAGCGTATTTATTAGGGGAAAAAATCCTGGGGTCCCAACCGGCCCTTGGAAGCCAAGTGGAATTGGGCCATTTCTGCGTGCAAAAAGTGGGTAAAGATCTCTACTGGGTAGCACCGCTATTACACTCAGGCTTCTTCAAATGGCTGAACAACCAAGAAGGAACCACCGGCTACGTCATGGTTTCGGCCACCAACGAGCGCGATGTGAAATTAGTGCAAACGGTGAACGGCCAACCCATTAAAATTAAATACCAACCCGAAGCCTTCTTCCAAAGCGAAATCGAAAGACACCTCTATACCAACGGCTATGCCACAGTAGGGATGACCGACTTCACCTTCGAAATCGACGATGCCGGAAACCCTTACTGGGTGGTGACCAAATACGATAAAAAAATCGGTTTCGGTGGGGAAGATGCTACCGGAATTTTGGTGGTAAACGCACAAACAGGAGCCATTCAAGAATATGCCATTGATAAAGCCCCACTGTGGGTAGACCGCATCCAACCCATCGAGTTCGTAGAAAACCAATTAAACGACTGGGGCGAATACGTACACGGCTATTGGAATTTCTCGAACGCCAACAAACTCCAAATCACCGAAGGGCTAACCCTAGTGTACGGACACAACAACCGCTCGTATTGGTATACAGGATTAACCTCCGTAGGAAAAGATGAGTCAGCAGTTGGTTTTGTCTTAGTGGATACCCGCACCAAGGAAACGACTTTCTACAAACAAAGCGGGGCAACCGAATTCGCCGCCCAAAGCTCCGCCCAAGGAAAAGTACAAGAAAAAGGATATAAAGCGTCGTTGCCAATTCCGTACAATATTAATAGTATCCCAACCTACGTCATGACCCTAAAAGACGACGGAGGCCTTGTGAAAATGTACGCCATGGTCGCAATAAGCGACTACACCATAGTAGGAGTAGGGAACACCATGCGCGAAACCTTAATGTCCTATAAAAATGTATACAACATGGCAGGGAACAAAATTAACCCCAACGCCGAAAACAACAAAAAGGTCCTAAAATCCGTGGTAACGCGTATCCAAAACGACGTTAAAAACGGCAACAGTTTCTACTACTTCACCGTAAAAGACTATCCAAACATCTTCGTAGGATCATCCCAATTGTCTAGCCAACTACCCGTAACCATAGTAGGCGACAGCATCAAAGTGTCCTTCGACCTAGACCTAGAAGAAGTCATCGACGTCTCCAGTTTCGAAAACCTAAACATGACGAAGAAAAAATAAGCATACTATACAAATGAAAAGCGTCCCGAATGGGACGCTTTTTTATTTAAAAGGAAATGGATTCTATGAGGGAAACCAACTGCGCTTTAAGCTCCGGATTACTAATCCCATGCTCGGCATCAAAATTATCGTAAAAGGAAGGCAAGGAAAAACTACCTTTCAAATCCGCCCCCTGAAAAGGAAACCGCTTGCTTGCAATCTCTAAAACACTAGCACCGCCACGAGCTCCCGGCGAAGTAGCCAGCAACAACAAAGGCTTTTCCTGAAAGGTCTTACCGTTAATACGAGAAGCCCAATCCAACGTATTCTTAAAGGCCGCCGAATACGCCCCATTATGCTCCGCTAAAGAAAGCACGATCAAGTCTGCCGTGCCCAACTTCTCATAAAAAGCCTGCGCGGGCACCGGAATCCCATCTTGCTGCTCCAAATCCACAGAAAACACGGGCAATGCATAATCATTCAAATCCAACCCCTCCACTTCCGCATCCTGAAACAACGAAGCCGCATAAAGAGCCAACTGTTTATTAATCGAACTCCGACTCGAAGAGCCACCAAAAGCAATTATTTTTTTCATAAAAGTATTTTTATTTTTTTACAGATCTCTCTAAAACGCTCCGCAAAGTCGCCAGACGTTGAGCAAATATACATCCTTACTTTGTCATTCCCGCGAAGGCGGGAATCCACTAACTATCCACTGCGACTGAAACTTGAAACCTGAAACCCCTTCCCACTGCGACTGAAAACTGCGACTGCTCACTGCTACTGCGACCTCAAACTCCCTCTATAAACACCTTAGTCTTCAGCACGGCATTTGTAATCAACTCCTGATTGTGCAATTCTTGCTGCGTGGCGCGATCCACCCAATGCATGCGAAACGTCATTTTAGTTTCCTGCGGACCAATCATTTCAATGATATTATCCACATAGCCCTCCAGTTTCGGGTGGTCCAGTAAAGTGAAACGAACCGTATACGGCGCAAAAGTGATTTTTTCTTTAATCACGTTGGTCCCCTCAGGGGTAACAATCGTCATTTCCCTCAACACAAAGGCACTCGTTTTTTCGTGAATCAACACTTCCGTTATCCCAGGCACAAAAGGCTGCGGCTGCTCTATCTTATACAACAACTGCTCCCATACCCGCTCCAAAGAAGCCTGCACTATAGTAGTAAATTCCGCCATCTATTTTATATTTATGCTCTTTCTAACCTCTAAACCACTCCATAATCGCCGCTAGCGCGGATTTGTAATCCGTGCCCGCAATCTGCTTCAATTCACATTGGCTTCTATTTCTTAATAACTTACAATTTCTAATTAATGATTAAAGGCTCCCCTCCTGGGCCGAGAGTTAAGAAACAGTCCGGTGGACTGTTTTAGCGAAGGAGCCAGCAGGCGTGTTGGCCGTCGAGGTGCGCCGCCGATGCAATCGGTGACGGGGTGGTCCCTCGTATAACCTTTTTGTTTTATTAATACATGCCCTCAATCTGTTTCCACTGCTGTTGCTTAACACAAGCTCCTCTACTACCTGAAAAGACAAACTTTATGACAGAATGGTTAATCAAAGCCAGTTTCAGAATAATACCATCGCTTGCTGAGTTGTGTTATTTTATATGATGCTAATGGAATTTTTGCATTCCCAAAGTTTCTAGGTTTTTTGCTGAAATCGTAAATAATGTGTTTTTCAGGGTCAGCGATACTAACCGATTTTTTAGTCAATATAATGAGGCTATCATTTTCTTCGAAAAACCCCACATAATTCGCATTCTTACATTTGCTATTTATCATGACAAAATCGATATCTAATTCACGAAAGTCATCTAGTGCAAATTCGTCAATATCATCTTCTGAATAGGTTCCACATTGATATTTTTTAAGCTTTAAAACCAATTTGTCCAATTGATTCTGATAATTCAAAACCCTATTTTCGTTAAAAGGGTTACAAGAAACTAAAAAGAAAACTAAAATTATCACTGCGTTTTTTTTCATAATGTTTATTTTGCTCCTCCTCTGAAATCCCACCGCAACCGCTCGAAATGCAATTCGACGTAGTCAATCTTTCGCGTGGTTTTGGACTTTGGGCGCTAATTTATTTATCAATCAATTATTCCAAAAAGTTTTTTAATTTCATCGTTGAATACCGTTTCACCCAGTTCCGTTTCTTTGAATTTTATGCATCCAGAACAGCTACCAATATTTAGAACCTGAATAATTTTTCCACGACTATTTTTTTCTTCAATATAATTTTCACAACCACCGATGATAAGCACAGCTTTATTTTCGGAATATAATTTTCTAGCGATATCTTTTAACCTCTCATATATTGCATTATTCAATTTTGGATTTTTATCTGATAATTGATTAAAGCATGTCCATAAGTAACAAAATTTCTTTTTTTTAGTTAGGGAACCTATTGAATCTAAATATTTATTTTCTGGCAAATCTTCAAAACATCGCACCATTAGTTCAGAATCTCGTGCTTCCAAAGTTTTAGCAATAGATTGTCCAGCAATTTTAAAATGCGAAATAATGAAAACAAATAGGATTGTAAACGTTTTTTTCATAATAACTCTTTGCTCTCACTGCTCCCGAGCAAATCCTCTCGCGTGGTTTTTATTTTGTTCTCAACTGCTACCACAAATTTAACACGTGCGAAGCAATGTAAACTTGAAACCTGACACGAGCGAAGCGACTGACGGAGCGAAGCGTAGTAAACTTGAAACTTGAAACCTGAACCCGCTAGCGCGGATTTGTAATCCGTGCCCGCCATCTACTTCCCAAACTATTCGATCAAACAACTGTTTAGCGACTTATTTGCTATTTTTGGTTTTATATTTTATCTAAATCGATTCTTCTCATCCATAAAATTTCTGAATCAAAGAACCTAAGTTGAGGTTTTATTATTTTGTCACTGGTATCCCGAGGAGATTTTGTGACAAACCTTGCTTTAGTATTAGTAAAGTCCAAGGTGAATTTTTCATCAAAATCTTTTTGCTTATCGGAGGAGAATGAAATCACATTATTTTTAATGGTCCAATTTCCTTTACCATATTTAGTTGATTCGGGAGGGATCCCTTGTTTGATATTCGAATGATAATGAAAGGTAAATGTCCCATCTTCGCTTAAAGTCACTTCATATTCAAACGAACTACTGTCTTTAGCGTTAAGGGTAAGTTTGTAGTTTCCAACAGCCTCCGTCGTTTGAGAAAATAGCGTCAAATTGCAAAGCAGGATTAAAGCCGTAAATAGTTTTTTCATAAGTTAGTGTATAGATTTAAAATAAGTGCTTCAAACTATGGGTTCCCATAGCATTTCTTAAAATGTGCATTCAGTGGTCATACATCCCCAACTAAGTAGCGTATTTCTCTCAAAGATACTAATTTTCACAAGGCATACAAGGATAAACTAACCCACCGCCCACTTCTTAAACTTTACTGAAACTTGGCACAAGTCTCGTCCTAAGACGAGACGACTAACGAAGCGAAGCGGAGTAAACTTGAAACTTGAAACTTGAAACCTGACACGAGCGAAGCGACTGACGAAGCGAAGCGTAGTAAACCTGAAACCCCTTCCCACTGAGACTGCTCACTGCTCACTGCGACTGAAAACTGCGACTGCGACTGAAAACTGCGACTGAAAACTATTGCTCATTCAAATAATACGTCAACGCCCCCGAAGGACACTTCTTCACGGTTGCAATAATTTGCTCCGTAGTCGAATTCTCTGCATGAATCCAAGGCTTCTCCTTCGGTTTAAAGACGTCCGGATTGTTCTTTACACATTCAGCTGCGTGCTTGCACAGCGCATTTTTCCACACAATGGTAACCTCCCCATTGCTGTATTCTTTAGTTAAATCGTTTGCATCCATAAGTTAGATCGTAGTAGAAATTAAAACTTGATTTTTAAGTATTTTGGAAACCGGACATTTATCGGCAATCACCAACAAGCGTTCTTTGATATCGGCCGAGACCGTGCTAGAGAAACTAATATCCCGACTGATGGTGGTAACCAAGTCGCCTTCGGTAGTTTGCGTCAAATTCAACGAAATAAAGATCTCCGGGATGTCCCAACCCTTGCGGTCAATATACATCCGTAAGGTGGATAAGGTACAGCCCGCCAGCGAGGCCAAGAACGTAGAAAAAGGATCAGGCCCTATGTTTTGGCCACCAACCAACTCCGGTTCGTCCATCAACAACGTCCCATTCCGCCACGAAATCGTACACAAGTACTTCTGCGTACCAATGCTGCCTTCAATGTTTTGTTCTAATAAAGGGGTCATAAGGGTTATTTTTAATGTTACTACTGATATTCTTCGTTAAAAATTGTCATCATCAGTTCAGGTCTTGACTTTGAGTATTTCAAAGAGATAGTATCTCCTACTTCTACGTTGTCAGTTGCTCTAATTCCGTCAGACGCTTCATAAATCTTATCGTTAACCTTATAGTTCACCGTAATAAAATTACCTTTATAAGCGTTTTTTTCTTTCACAATTCCTTCAGTTAACACAAAATCTTTCTTTATGTATTTAATAGCATCCAATCTTTCATCTCTTAGATTTGATGCTATAAAATAGACCAATCCTGACATCCCAACAAGGACTAGGAAAATACAAATTTTCTCTTTTAGCGTTTTTTTCTGTGCTTTTATAGTTCTGCTCATTTCTAGTAAACTAACCAATTAATTCCCAACTGAGACTGCGACTTTGACAGTCCAATAAAAAAAATGTTTTTCAATAAAAGATGCCTTAGCACCGTAATAACGCTAGATAAAAAAACCGCCCTTTTTTTAGTCCCGTCTTGGAACCTTGTTTTTTTTGAGCGTCGGGTGAAGGAAAGCACTCCGAAGAGTTGAGCTCCGCTCAACGGCCCGTGGGTGCGACGGCAAGGAAAAAAACAAGAGTGGAACAGGGGCTAAAAATCAGGCTTGACTTTTTGTTTCTTTTGGGTCAAGCCAAAAGAAAAGAATGTCCTGAGAATTACTAAATGTTCTAGCTCAACTAAAATCACTGCCCACTGCGACTGAAAACTGCGACTGAAACTGAAACCCCTAAAGCACATCCCCATACCCCGGCTCCTTATCAAATACCCGCTTGGCAAACGGACAAAGCGGTATGATTTTAATCCCGTTCTCACGGGCATAGTCCACAGCCTTCGCTACCATCTTTTTCCCAAATCCTTTCCCTTCATGCCCAGGCTTCACTTCCGTATGGTCAATAATGATCTTATCAGGTCCGGCAAACACAAAGGTCATCATCGCCTCATGCTGTCCATCCACATCAATATAAAAGAACCCATTCTTATCCGTAACCTTCAACAATACTTCGTTATTCATATAATAAAACTTAAATCTTCAAATTCCAAAATCCCCAATCAAATCATCAATCATCAATCAACAATCAAATCCGCAATCATCAATCAACAATCAAATCTGCAATCATCAATCATCAATCAACAATCATCAATCTTCAATCTTAAATCATAGGCACTTCCATCAACAACACTTCCGCAGCACTCGTTGCCTCAAAGCGTACGCTTTCAAAATCGGTTATGCCTAAGCCATCGCGGGAGGCCAACGCTTGTTCGTCCACCTTCACACTGCCTTTAATGACAAAAACATACAAGCCATTGCCTTCTTTTTTTCTAGTGTAGTCCAATACGGTTCCTTGGTCTAAATTCCCCATGTGAAACCAAGCATCTTGGTGAATCCACACCCCTGCATCTTCAGCCACAGGCGATAAGATTTGCTGAAATTTATTGTGTCGGTCGGTGGTGTCCAACGTGATTTGTTGGTAACGAGGCGTCACGTTACGGTATTTAGGAAACACCCAAATCTGCAACAAATTGGTGCGTAAATCGTGATTCGGATTGAACTCCGAGTGTTGGATACCCGTCCCAGCACTCATCACTTGGACGTCGCCAAATTTAATCACTTCGGTATTCCCCATACTGTCCTTGTGGGCCAAATCGCCTTCCAACGGAATGGTAATAATCTCCATATTATCATGAGGATGCGTTCCAAAGCCCATGCCCGGAGCTACGATGTCATCGTTCAAGACGCGAAGGACGCCAAACTGTACGCGGTTCGGATCATAATAACTGGCAAAGCTAAAGGTATGGTGAGCGTTAAGCCAACCATGGTCAGCATGTCCTCTAGTATCGGCTTTGTGTAAGACTGTATTTTTCATAATTATAAATGTATTAAATTTTCTTATACAAAGGTACGTTCAACGATTGTGGGTGGCACTTAATCTAGGTTAAGAAATCTTCACCCCTACAATCTTCAACCCACAACTTTTCAAAACATACTCCTTAGCATTTACTTTTTGCGTATACTGCACAAACAAGAGTCCAACGGTAGTAGGAGCCGTAGGTACCTCACTAGTCAAGACTAAAGTGCCGTTGGCAGTGGGGTCGGCCAAATCAAGCGATAAAACGTCACTTTTGGTAACCGTAAAGGTTTCCTGTGCCACAAAGTCAAGCCCACTGACCATAAATTGCAAGGATAGATGAGTAGCCGCCTTAGGCTTCTTCAACGCCTTAAGCATATAATCCGATACCGTCAACGTCCCGTGTTCCCAATCCACCGCAGTCTCAAAAGGAAAGAGGCGCGAAAAAGATACCGCTTCATCAAATTCAAAAGCCTCCAATAAGGCCGCCGCCTGCACATCTTGCAAGCCCTGTACCATGCGCCGTTGACCACGTGGGTTTACGGTATCCAACTTTGTCAATTCTTGAAACAAGGACACTACCCGGCTGTGCAACGCAGTCTGACGCAACAACCGCAAATAGGGGATAATACTCTGCCTAAAATATTTACCCGCTCTAGCGTTTTCGGCAAACTCGCTGCTGTTCTCCCGAACCCGCACATAATTGGCCGCCGTCTTGATCTTTTCACCATCAAAGCCGCCCGCCTTGCGCACCACGTATTTATCCTTCAGTTTATAAAACGATAATCCATCGAAGGTGCCTTCAATTTTTAAGATGCTTTTTAATTTTCCCATAATACTGTGTTTTAAAGTTAATAGACTAATAAGGTACTACCATAATATTTCATAGATATAGTATGGATATAGCATGGATATAGCATGGATATAGCATGGATATAGCATGGATATAGCATGGTAAACATAATAAATAAGTAACAATAAAAGAGCTAACACTACTGAAAAACAGGGTGCTACCTAAAAATAAACGATAAAATACAGGTTATTTACGCAAAAGCTTGCTTTTCATCTTGCTGAAAAACTCAGGAGTGACCCCTATATACGAGGCTATTTGCTTCTGTGGAACTTGCTGAATCAAACTGGGATACCGCTTGCAAAATTTCTCAAAACGCTCCTCGGCAGTCAAACTTAAATTGTCCATCAAACGCTCCTGATTAGCCACCAAAGAGTTCTCCGTAAGGATCCTAAAAAAACGCTCGAGCTTCGGAATAGCAGTATAAAGTGCCTCTTGATCAGCCTTAGATAGTAAGACGACTTCAGCATCCTCCAATACTTCAATAAAGAGGGTGCCGGGTTGCTGGGAGAGCAAACTATACATATCGCCAATCCACCATCCCGCACAAGCAAAACTCATGACATGCTCGACGATATGATCGTTAATAGTAAAACTACGCAGCAAACCCGAATTAACAAAATAGGAATGGGTACAAACCTCCCCAGCTCTCAAAACCAAACTCTTCGCTTTATAGTGCCTGATTTCAAGCTTCGATAAGAACAAAGCTTCCTCGGTAGGAGTTAGGGTGACGTGCTTCCCAATGTTGTCAAGAATAAGGGCCAATAGGGTCTATTTTTTTAAAGGTAAGAGCTTGAAATAGGTAGCCACAAAGCGGCCGTCCTTCACTTCTCCAATGACTTCGGCTTGGCGAACCGCATTGCAAAAACCATCTTCGGCATGGGCATCACCATGCTCATCAATCTTTGTACCGTCAATGAAGTAGGTTTTTCCATCAAGGCGAACGGCCAAATCACATCCGTTGGCTTTCATCCCAAACTGACATTGCCCACAAGACACCTCAACAACTTGGACTTTAGTCTTGTCCTGAGCCGTTACAGTTAAACATACCAATAAGAATAGGGTGCTAAATAATGCTTTCATAAATTAAGGGTTTACGGTTAATAAAGAGGCTGCTGCTTTAGCACGGTCCACTACCTCGGTAATAGGGGTGCCCAATTCGTCATAAGTCAGAGCAACGCCCATGCGACGGTACGGACGCGAACTTGGTTTCCCAAAGATACGGAAATCCGTCTTAGGTAAAGCCGCAATGTCAGCAAGTCCAGTATAAGTTGGATGGGTAGAGTCGGCCTTAGCCAAGACCACCGCGCTAGCACCAGCGCGCTCCAAAGTGATTTCAAAAATGGGCAAACTTAAAACAGCCCGTAAATGCAACTCAAACTCGTTAAAATTCTGAGTCCCGGCCAAAGTAACCATCCCCGTATCATGAGGTCGCGGGGACAACTCCGAAAAGTAAACGCCTTCATCCGTCAAGAAAAACTCAACGCCAAACAAGCCTGCACCGCCCAAAGCTTCCGTAACCTTACGAGCCATATCTTGCGCCTCGGCGATGTCCTGGTCAGATACCAAAGCGGGTTGCCAACTCTCCTGATAATCCCCACGCTCTTGTCGGTGGCCTATCGGAGCACAAAACAAGGTCGGGTTGTTGTTCTGAGTCACCGTCAATAAAGTGATTTCCGAATGGAAGTTCACAAAGGCTTCTACAATGACTTCAATAATATCCCCTCTAGATCCTTCCTCCGCATACTGCCAAGCTTTGTCAATATCGGCCTCGGTTTTAATCGTAGATTGCCCTTTGCCTGACGAACTCATCAAAGGTTTCACCACGCAAGGAATACCCACTTCAGCCACCGCACTGCGCAAGGTTTCCGCTGAGGTCGCATAACGGTAATTAGCCGTACGCAAACCCAAATCTTTGGCGGCCAAGTCGCGTATCGCTTTTCTATTCATAGTGTAATTCGCCGCCTTTGCCGAAGGAACCACCCTTATGCCTTGCTGTTCGTAATCATAAAAACGCTCCGTACGGATCGCCTCAATCTCAGGGACAATATAATCGGGTTGATGCTTAGCTACAATACGGTCCAAAGCCGCGCCATCGAGCATGTTGATGACTTCAAATCCATCCGCTACCTGCATCGCAGGGGCGTTCTCATAACTGTCTACCGCAATAACGGTCTGCCCAATACGCTGCGCCGCAATCACAAATTCTTTGCCTAATTCTCCCGAACCTAATAATACTATCTTCGCCATAAAGGGGTGTTTTTTGGGTATAAAAAAGCCCCAAGTTTCCTTGAGGCCTATAGTGTTAAACTAAAGCTTCTTTAATTCTTTTAAATGCCTCACTAAGCAAGGCCTCACTAGTAGCATAGGATATTCTAATGCAATTCGGATTCCCAAAAGCATCCCCAGTCACCGTTGCCACATTCGCTTCCGCCAATAAATACATAGAGAAATCATCCGCATTAGCAATCAACTTGCCACGTAACGTTTTGCCAAAATAAGAAGATACATCCGGGAACACATAAAAAGCACCCTCCGGTACGTTAATCTTCAACCCTGGTATCGCTTTCGTTAAGCCTACAACCAAATCTCTTCGGTTTTTAAACGCCGTAACCATCTCATTCAAAACATTTGGATCGGCATCCACCGCCGTAATAGTAGCACGCTGCGCAATAGAGTTAGCCCCCGAAGTTACTTGCCCTTGCATCTTAGTACAAGCCTTAGCAATAAATTCTGGTGCGCCGATATAACCAATTCTCCAACCGGTCATAGCAAAAGCTTTAGCCACGCCATTCACCGTAATCGTACGATCAAACAAGCCTGGGATACTGCCAATACTGCAAAAAGTTCCAGAGAAATTAATATGTTCATAAATCTCATCGGATACGATATAAACCTGCGGATGTTTTTCCAATACTTTGCCAATAGCCGTCAACTCTTCACGATTATAAACCGAACCACTAGGGTTACAAGGAGAACTAAACCACATCATCTTAGTTTTTGGAGTAATCGCGCGCTCCAATTGCTCGGCCGTCATCTTAAAATCAGTCTCCACCGAGGTAGGTACTTCCACAGGAACACCCCCCGATAACTTGATGATCTCATAATACGAAACCCAATAAGGCGCCGGTAAAATCACTTCATCACCATCATTCAACATGACTTGCGCAATATTATATAATGATTGCTTAGCTCCAGTAGAAACGACAATATTCGCTGGTTGGTAATCCAAATTATTGTCACGCTTAAACTTACGGCAAATAGCTTCCTTCAATTCTACATAACCGTCTACAGGGGTGTAAGTACTGTAGTTCTCATCAATAGCTTTTTTAGCCGCTTCCTTAATGAAGTCGGGCGTGTTGAAATCGGGTTCCCCCAAACTTAAACTGATAATATCTTTTCCTTGGGCTTTTAATTCGCGTGCCAAAGCCGCCATAGCCAAGGTCTGTGAGGTAGCCAAGCTATTAATTCTGTCTGATAAAACGGTGCTCATAGTGTGTTGTAATTAGGGTAAATAAAGAGACGCCAGTTAAGGCGTCTGTTTGTATGTGTTAGGCCATTTGAGGCGGTCTTCCCAATTCCTTCAAGTGCTTGAAGTGCGAGGCAATAGCTTCTCTAGTGGTCTTAAATTCGTAATAAGGCAATTCACATTCTTTAGCGGTTTGCTTAACAATCTCCGCAATCTTATTGTAGTGTACATGACTAATGTTTGGGAACAAATGGTGCTCCACTTGGTGATTCAAACCTCCGGTATAGTAGTTAACCAGCCAGTTTTTAGGGGCAAAGTTAGCCGTCGTAAACAACTGATGAATCGCCCATGTATTCTCTATTTCGCCGTTCTCATCCGGGATAGGATTTTCAGTTTCTTGTACCACGTGAGCCAATTGGAAGACTACACTCAAGATAACTCCAGCCGTGTAATGCATCACCAAAAAGCCCAAAACTACTTTCCACCAAGTAATGCCCATAACCATCGGTAAAACCAACCAAATGGTAAAATAAATCACTTTAGTAATAATCAAAGTCGTCCAGCGAATCACCGGCTTCTTAAATTCTCCATAAGATAAATTGCGCTTCAAATAACGCTTCATCTGAATAAAGTCGGTAGTAATAGCCCAATTAAAGGTCAATAAACCATACAAGAAAACCGAATAATAATGTTGGAATTTATGGAAGCGGTACCATGGTGCCTCTTTCGTGAAGCGCATGATTCTTCCCGCCTCTAAGTCTTCGTCATGACCTAATATGTTCGTGTAAGTATGGTGCAATACATTGTGCTGTACCTGCCAGTTGTATACATTACCAGCCAAGATGTAAATACTACCTCCCATCATCTTGTTAACCCAAGAGATCGAAGAATAAGCTCCATGATTGCCATCGTGCATGACGTTCATTCCCACTCCGGCCATTCCAATGCCAATAACGACATTCAATAACAAATAAGCCCAGAAAGGCATATCCATCGCCAATAAAAAGAAGTAAGGGGTCAAAAAGATAGAAAACATAACAAAGGCTTTAACATGCAACCTCCAGTTACCGGTCTTATCCAAATTGTTTTCTTTAAAATAATTGTTAACTCTAGAGTTCAAAGTTCTGAAAAACTTCAGATTATCACTCTTAGAAAATATAGGTGTGGTACTCTCCATCTAAGAAATATTGAATTTTGCCTCAAAGATAATTATTATAATTTTTTAAAGATTATAAACAAATCATAATTATCAACTAAAACGTTATTTTTGTGGAAAATTCTATTTATGGAAGAAATTCTTAAACAATTTCCTAATCTAACTGAAAATCAACTCCTACAGTTTCAAAAATTAGAAGCACTCTACCACGATTGGAATGCCAAGATTAATGTGATTTCTCGCAAAGACATAGACGAATTATACACCAAACACGTTTTACATTCACTGGCTATTGCAAAAATCCAACCCTTCAATCCAGGTACGTATATCTTAGATGTTGGAACAGGAGGCGGCTTCCCAGGAATTCCGCTAGCCATTCTCTTTCCAGAAACTAGATTTTACCTCATTGATGTAATCGCCAAAAAAATAAAGGTGGTACAAGCGGTAGTGGACGGACTCCAACTCCAAAATGTAAAAGCCGAACAATTACGGGCCGAAAACGCAAAAGGGGATTACGATTTCATCATCAGTCGCGCGGTGACAAACATGCCCGACTTCGTCTCCTGGATAAAAGATAAGATAAAAAAACAAAACAAACACGAGTTGAAAAACGGAATCTTATACCTAAAAGGGGGTGACCTTACCGAAGAGCTAAAAGACTTTCCGGCAGCCACCGAATACAACATAGCCGATTTCTTCTCCCACGAATTCTTCGAAACTAAAAAAGTAGTACACCTACCGCTAAAGTTCAAAGCATAAAAAAAAGCCCCATTTATGGGGCTTTATATTTTTAGTTCTTGAGGAGTTTCTTGGTAATCGAACCCTGGTCATTTGCAATCGTTACCAAATAAATTCCTTTGGTTAGCGTAAGCGGCATTTCATAGGTCCCACTTAGTGATAGACCCTTAGCCTCATAAATAGTTTTACCCAATAAATCAGTAACTTTTATCGAAGTGTTGTCAAGTGCCGAGGAGGTATGCAGCACTATGCTATTTTGTGCCGGATTCTCAATCCAAAACCCTGTAAAATCATTCGTTGGGGTAGCTAGCGCAGTGGCATACTTCTCAAGACCTGTATTGGTTTGATTAATAGCCATCAACGGCACCACAGCAGCCGTAGTAACACTTCTAAAAATCGGATTGTTATTAAACGGATTAGCAATGTCATAATAGATATAGGATGTTTGCGTTACGGTTCCTACATTCGTTAAGAAACTGTAATTCAAATTAATATTCAAAACAGTTTTCAAACGCACAACGGTTCCACTATAGTTGTAATCTGGTAAATTCAAGGTTCCGGTTGCATCCACGCTCGTAGTCAAAGTACCTGAAAAAGTACCTGAATAAGTAGTGTAAGTATAATTCCCCGATACGTTACTGTCCGTATTAGCATAACCATAAGCCATAGGAAACGCCCCTAAGGTCGCATTGTTAGTCGAAAAATTAATATTCAAATCAGTGCCAGTAAGGCCCGTGATTGAAAATTGACTACCAGCAGTTTTTGTATACATTTTAGTAGAACCATTAGTGTCAGTCGCTACAATGACCTCGGTGGTACCCGGATAAGTGGTCAATTCTTGCGAAGTTGGAGCTACATAGGTATAGACAAATCCACCCAATTCCGTTAAATCACTAAAGGTCCAAGTTTGATTGGCACCTGTCGGACTATGGTCAAGATCTGCTGCCGCAGACAATGCTGTAAAGTCAGAATTGTTATCGCCATGAAATGAAGGAACGCTTTGAGCCCACGAAATAATTGAGGTCAATAAGGTAATAAAGAGTAATTTTGTTTTCATAGTATGTCCTTTAAATTGTGGCCCGAATATACAAAAAATTCATTTTCAACTACATAAAAAAAGCACAAGTCAAATCTTGTGCTAGTTAAAATCTACGAAAGACTATCTAATGCAGACAGTAGCTAATTATTCTTTTATCAATTTTTGGGTAAAAGTTACTCCATCATACTGAAGTTGCACGAGATAAATACCTTTGGAAAGCGAACTTACATCTAGGCGAGAGACACCGCTTTGATCCACCAAGATCGTTCGCCCATTCATATCCAAAACACGAACCGATTCCAAACGGCTTTGGCTTTTATTTTCGATGTTTATCAGTCCACTAGCCGGATTAGGGTTCAGAGTAGGTTCAGGCCGACTAAACGTTTCAGTGCCTAAATGTTCCATAGTGCCACTGCTGTTTTTAAGGATTACCCCAAAATCACCCACTACATATCCATGGGTAGCATCGGCAAAAGTAATGGCTTTAAAAGGGCTATGCCCTGCCGTACTAAGATAACAATTGTCTGCGACTACCGGAGAATTGGGGTCAGTTACATTATTCCTCATAATACAAAAGGTATCACAATCACACAAAGTGAAACTGTCCTCTATACTCCAAACCTCATTTTCATTCATCGAAAACAAATCCGTATAATTGCCCATGGACTCTCCCGAATAATTGAGATTTAAGCCGCCGTCAATAGTTTTGAATACCGTATCAGTCTTAACAAAACCAATATCTTCGGTTAAAAAGTAAAAAGTCGATGCGATATAGGGGAACACAGTCCAGGTCACCCCTCCATCCGTGGTCTTCATAAATAAAGAATTCCCTGGCTGATATATGTTATAACTGCTGACATAGCCCACTTCTGAAGTTAAAAATTGGAGGGTAGAAAAGTAGTAATCCCCTACGTAGCTTTTATCGGTAAACGTGGTACCGCCATCATTCGTTCTTTTGATCAATCCGTCAGCTCCCGAGATATAAAAGGTAGTCTCATTCAAACAGGATAGTCCGAGAAGTGGCGTAGTAAACCCAGTGGCGATGGCAGACCAAGTGTCACCGCCATCTATAGATTTCAAAAGAGTGCCGTTTTCACCAACTGCAAAACCACAACTAGCCGAAACAAATTGTACTTTCATCAAATTAGCACTAGTCCCCGACGGTTTGATACTCCAATGCTCTCCTCCGTCAATAGTCTTCAAGATAACGCCCGCATCTCCAACGATGACCACTACGTCACCACTGATGCCATAAACATCGTTCAAGTTAGCCGTAACCCCCGAAGTTTGAGGAACCCACCACTGCCCATAAAAAGAGAAAGAAGCTAATAAAAGAAACAACGTAACTATTTTTTTCATGATGGGCGTGTTAAAAGGATTAATTGACTTTATAAAAATAGGTAAATATTTCTTCTTAGGTATTTTATACTAGTAGAAAATAAAAAAGCCCATACACACAGTAGGGGCTTTCTAATAGTATAAAGTATTTCGTAAGGCTTATTCTCCCAAGAAAGGATAACGATAATCCTCTGGAGTAACCATGGTTTCTTTAATGGTTCTTGGAGATACCCAACGTAACAAGTTCTGCATCGAACCTGCCTTATCATTCGTCCCCGAAGCTCGAGCACCTCCAAAGGGTTGCATTCCTACTACGGCACCCGTTGGTTTGTCATTGATGTAGAAGTTACCCGCACTGTTTTGTAAAGCCAAGGTAGCTTCTTCTATAGCATAACGGTCCTGACTAAAAATCGCACCCGTCAAAGCATAATCAGAAGTGCCGTCAACTAAAGCCAAAGTTTCAGCCCATTTAGCATCTTCATACACGTATAAGGTAACTACTGGTCCAAATAGTTCAGTTTCCATCGTAGTGTATTTAGGATTAATAGTAACAATCACCGTTGGTTCAATAAAGTACCCCTTAGACTTGTCATAGTTACCTCCCACTATAATTTCGGCATCAGCATCTTTCTTGGCTTGATCTATATAACTAGCTAATTTGTCAAACGAACCCTCATGTATCACGGCCGTAATAAAATTGCCAAAGTCTTCCGGACTTCCCATTTTCATCGATTTCACATCGGTAATCAATTGCTCTTTTACCGCTGGCCACAAACTGGCAGGGATATAGGCTCTAGACGCAGCTGAACACTTTTGCCCTTGGAACTCAAATCCTCCACGAGTAATTCCCGTCACGACTTGTTTTACATTAGCACTAGGGTGCGCCAACACAAAATCTTTCCCTCCCGTTTCCCCAACGATTCTTGGGTAGGTTTTATAAGTATGGATGTTGGTTCCAATCTTTTTCCAAATCTCTTTAAATACAAAGGTAGAACCCGTATAATGTACTCCAGCAAAATCTGGACTAGCCAATACAGTATCCGTGATCATCACAGGATCCCCAAATACTACATTGATAACCCCATCAGGAACCCCTGCTTCTTTAAACACATCGATAATGATTTTAGCGGAGAATACCTGACTATCACTTGGCTTCCATACCACTGTATTACCCATCAAGGCAGCACTAGCGGGTAAATTAGCCGCAATCGCCGTAAAGTTAAAAGGGGTAATCGCGTAAACAAATCCCTCTAAAGGTCTATATTCAACTCGGTTCCAAACATCAGAAACCGATTTTGGTTGGTCATTGTAAATCTGCGTCATGAACGCTACATTATAACGCAAGAAGTCAATCAACTCACATGAAGCATCAATTTCTGCTTGGAAGATCGTTTTGGATTGCGCAATCATCGTAGCGGCATTTATCTTCGCACGATACGGACCTGCAATCAATTCTGCTGCTTTTAGAAAGATAGCCGCTCTTTGTTCCCAAGCCAAATTAGCCCATTTTTTTCGGGCCTCCAAAGCCGATGCAATTGCTTTTTCAATGTGAACTTTCTCGGCTAAATGATAAGTACCCACCACATGTTGATGGTCGTGAGGCGCTGTCATGTTACGTGTATTTCCGGTACGAATTTCTTCGTTACCAATGTAATTAGGAACATCAATAGTTTCGTTCCACATTTTTTGATAAGCCGCTAATACTGCTGCTTTTTCAGGAGAGTTAGGAGCATATGATTTTACAGGTTCATTGACCGGATTTGGGACATGAAAGAATCCTTTAGGCATAATATAAAAAGATTAAAAGAGTTAGTATTGCTTAACTTAAAAGATGCTTTTACTAAGAATCTTTAAATTGAACACAAAAGTACAAAGGAATTTTTGAATAGTTGACAAGTAGATTGGCCAAAAACTAATTCAAGGCAAAGGGAGCGCTAAGTTTAAAGGCAGGAACAATTACTTTAAAAGTTTTGGTCGTAGTAAAGTTAATCATATTGAAATAGCCACTCATAGCTCCAAAAGGGGAGGATAACAGACAACCTGAATTATAAGTGTGCTTTTCTCCGGGTTTCAATACCGGTTTTTTACCAATAACCCCTTCGCCATCTACAATCTCGATATCATTCAAGGAATCTAATATTTCCCAATGACGTGTGTTAAGTTGCACCGAGTCTTTACTGTGGTTTTCAATGGTAATTTCATAACTAAAGGCAAAATGAATCTTATAGTTTTTGAAGTAAGTACCTTCAAAACTAGTCAAAACAGAAATCTTGATGCCCCTTGTTATTTGTGAAACCATTTGTGGCTTATTGTTTTATGTGCTCAAATTTACGAAAAATACAATTTGGTGTGTTAATTTCAGGTTATTTTTTATCAATTTGTAATGTCGACAGAACTAGCAATACCCTTTCCAATTACTCGATCATAACGTTGATTGTTTTCTTTGTAGTAAACCAACACAAAATAATTGTTCTCGGTTTGATAGTAGTTACCGTCTATAGCATTTTCTTCATCAATCTTTTTGGCGCTATCAGCCACTACATACTGGTAATTCGTAAAGCCTTGCTTAATCATAATCGCTTTTTCATAAACCCCCTTTTCGACATTATAGTCCATTTTGTTTTCATCGGTAAGCGCATAGTTATTAAACATCCCATTTACATAAATGTTCTTTTTTCCATAATAGTTTGGTGCCGAAAGGGTAAAGAAGATCCAGGAATAATCCGCCTCAACTTCGTCGTTCTCTGCATCAATCTTCTTAATGATGTAATTGCCATCGATGTCAGGATAATAAGTATAGGGTTTGTTGCCTCGGGCTTCGTTCGTATACAAATGGGCATTATATAATCCACCTTTGGAATCGATGGTAGCAATACTATTATTTGCCGCTAGAATGTTTTTATTCTCAAAAAACAGGAATTCATTACCACCCCAAAATTGAGTCTCCGAATCGTATTTATAAATCAAATCATTCCCTATGGTATATTGCGGCTTGACATTGGTAATGGCATTGTCAAATTTACCATTCTGTAACAACATTACTTTGATGTTAGTCAGCGGACTTTGGAAATTAATCGTAGCCGATTTTATCGAAAAGTCTAAGTTCTGCTTCTCATTATAAACATTCAAATTGCGCGCTCGTTTTCCTTGTACCGGCACTGAAACAAGGTTTTCTTAGAGAATAAATTTTTTCGAAAA
>Ga0114967_10000674_pt1 | contig 29440 bp, 27 predicted proteins | sample M_130628_MF_Meta_FD_92639 | JGI IMG/M metagenome (GOLD analysis project Ga0114967, IMG submission 92639) | Freshwater microbial communities from Lake Montjoie, Canada to study carbon cycling - M_130628_MF_MetaG | ecosystem: Environmental > Aquatic > Freshwater > Lake | place: Lake Montjoie...
GATGATGCTTGATGACGGCTCGGTGCCGGAGTTCGGTCGCTACGGTGGCTATATCGCAATCGGTGACAGGCTCGCAGGCTTTACCGTCGAGGCAGATATCAAATCGGTTAAAGACCACCCCTATCTTGGAAAGAAGCTTGGACTCGAGGAACCCACAAAATATCTCCCGGCAACCCGCAAAAACCAAAACGACTGGACATCAACCGTACCCGAGAAGGAGCAAGACAGACTTCAGGCGGCCGGATATTTTCTCGACCTCTGGCATTGGCGGGCAGCGCGCTCCAACCCGACCGGCTTTGCCGATGACCAGTTCATAACGGCCGGACGTCTGAGTGACACGGGTCGGGGCGCTTATGCAACCAACTGGGACAGCGATAAGAAGCAGCCGCGCCTGATGTTTGATCCCTCGAAAACCGGTATGAGGGCCCTTAAATGGAATGATATTGTCGGTGGAAAAATTGACCAGGACGGTGCGCATGCCCTCACGGAGGATCAATCCGTAGCGTTCGACCCAGCAGCGGGCTGGCAAGAAGGCGACACGATCCCGCGTCGTCTTTTGCGGACACCCCAGGCCTCGCGCGCTGACATAGCCGTTGCCGGCAAGGCGCACTGGGCTGACGGATTCTGGGAGGTTACGCTCCGCCGCAAAATGGACACCGGAAAGCCACTGGAGGATAAGATCATTCGGGACGGCGGCGTCTATCAGGTTGCCTTCGCTGTTCATCGTCAGGCGACCGCGGGACGCTGGCATTATGTTTCACTCCCGATTTCTGCAGGCTTTGGCCGCGAGGCAGAGTTGGCGGTAGTCGCTTTTACCGGCGAAATGCCGGATTGGAAGCAACCCCCGCGGTCCGTGACCCTGTTCTATCCCGGCCAAGTGAGCTGGCCGCACCTCAACAGCGTCAAACACGGTGGAGCCGAAAGCATTGCAAAAGGTATCCCCGTACGCTCACGCCATAGCGAAGAACAACTCGCGCATTATGGTATAGAGGCTGAATTCGCCGAATTAATCCGCGTTCAGTGGCTATTAACATTACTGGCAGGTCTCGCACTGATTGGGGCCTTTGGCTGGGCACTGCTGACGTCCACATTCAAGATGGAGCAATAATCATGGCCGGCTATCATGTTGTACTGGTTCATTTTCCAATCGCGCTGTGGATGACTGCTACACTGGCTATTCTCTATCGCGCAATGTCCGACGGGCCGCTGGCGCTGAGTATAGACCGCGCATTGGTCCCTTTGCTTTCAGCTGGTCTCGTTTTCGGTCTCGCCGCCTACGGCGTCGGGCTTTCTGTCTGGCCAATCGAGACGATCACCACCTCGCCACTTGGACGCAACCATGTGATGCTTGCAACCTGGACAACGGCCTATTGGGCACTCCTGCTTGTCCTGCGCTGGAAGCGTGGGGCAGCGATCTGGCAGGGCATGATGCGCTGGGTATCCGCTGGCCTTGCATTGCTCGGCGGATGCCTTCTGGGCATTACCGGGACGCTCGGCGGTCACCTTATCGGCGTATATACGGAGGTATCGCAAGTTTTGCGTGCAATAGGCTGGGAGGTTTACACGACATTTTACGTTCCGAACCCGGCTCTCATCGCCATTGGCTTAGCATCGCTCATTCTGGCAGGGATAGGCCTTTTTGGGGGATCAAGACATACAAACCGGCCTGTTTGACATGCTGGAAAACGGAAGGTTACCGAAGCCAATGTTAAGCCCTGACGGCTGGTTTTTCACGCTGAACCGAGTTGTAAAAGATGAAATCCAAAAACAGTCCCCGAATAACGGGCTGGCATCAACAATCATTTTTCAAAGCAAACCAGAATTGGCCAATTGGCCCAATTGACCCAATTGAGCCGAGGGTCGTAATCCACGGACAGTGCCCACAATGTGTAATTCCGCAAACAATGCAGCCTATTGATCCAACAGCCTTGACGATGCACGGATATCAATGGAGGATTGGCAGTGAGACGACAACGGGATCCGGCCACATCGTGCCATCGGCAAAAAGGCCCAGATTTGGTTCGTGAACGGCTCATCGGTACACAGGCCGGCCTGAGCCTTAACCCAGGAAAAATCCGGCTCCGGCTGGCCTGAAGTCGCGGAGTTCCACAAGATTACCCCAGTCTCTGCCACTCTCTGCAGGAAGTTGGGTCCCGGGTCATTTTTCAGGGGCAGGCAACTGCGCAATGTTGACATTGAAGTGCCAAATGGTTTCGGATCAAACAAAAGCTGTTAGAGATGCGCCAGGGACAAGCGGAAGGATTAGGATTTCTGGGTGATGCCTGCGGTCGCCAATGGCCTGCCACTTGAAGATGATTATGATGAACAACACAACAGAACAACTCAATCTGTCCAATCAGGCCTATGCCTCGGTTTCCGAGATGATCCAGCAGCGTCGTCTCAAAGGGGGGGCGTTGATTGTCGAGTCGCGCTTGGCTGATATGCTGGGTATTTCCCGTACCCCTTTGCGGGAAGCACTCCAGCGACTGGAAGGTGAAGGTCTGGTTATCAAAGGGGCTGGCCGCTCTTTCATTGTCCGGCATGTGGATCTGGGCGAATATCTGCAAAGCCTCAAAGTCCGGGAGATTCTGGAAGCCGAAGCTGTGATGCTGGCGATTGGCCGTATTCCTCCGGTTAAAATCATTCAGGCCAAGCGCGAGGTCAAAGAATTGCGTTCGGCCGTCTCATACCACACCGAAGCGCATTGGCGCTCAGACGACAATGTGCACGGGCTCTATATCGATGCGTGCGGCAACGAGGTGATGATCAAATTCATCCACCGACTGCGGATGGCCACGCGTTTGTTTGAAATCGCGCAACTGCCCGATCGTGTCGAGCCCGATTCAAACGAGCATCTGAATATAATCGATGCCCTGGAAAATGATGATGCCAAAGCGGCCTGCAAAGCCGTGCGTACCCATATTAAAAGCCTGACAAAATCGGCCCTGCAGTCGGTCAGTATCGACGCTTGAGGCTTAGTGCTTGAGAATTTTGGATACAAAATCTCTGGTTCTTGCCTCAATCGGAGCGTTGAAAATCTGCTCCGCCGGGCCGCATTCGATGATTTTACCTTGAGCCATGAAGGCGATGCGGTGGGAGACTTCACGCATGAAGCCCATTTCGTGCGAGACGATGATCATGGTCATCCCCTCGCTGGCCAGTGAGCGGATTGTATCCAGAACTTCCGAAACCAGTTCGGGATCCAGCGCGGCTGTAATTTCATCCAGCAATAGAATTTCCGGCTTCAGGGCCAAAGCGCGTGCAATCGCAACGCGTTGCTGCTGGCCGCCTGAAAGCTGGTCAGGATAGCGTGACATCTGATCCTTCAGACCAACTTTCGCAAGCAGTTCGCTGGCTTCGGCTTCGACCTCTTTCGGGTTGCGGTTGCGGATTTTGACCGGAGCGATCGTTACATTTTCAAGGGCCGTCATGTTCTGGAACAAATTATATTGCTGGAACACAATGGCACTGCGTTCACGCATGTTCCGGACGGATTGGGCATTGCCGTAGTCGATCACTTCGCCGTTGAGACTGACCGATCCTGCCGACAGGGGTGTGAGGCCGGTCAAGACACGCAGGATCGAGCTTTTGCCCGAACCCGAAGGCCCCATCAAACCGATAACCTCGCCTCTGGCTATATCCAGATTGACGGTGTCGAGAACCTGAACCGTTCCGTAATGTGCGCTGAGGTCTTTAATGACGAGATGGTGCAAGGCGCTTCTCCAGATAATGACCAAAACGCGAGAGCGGATAGGATACGGCAAAATAAAGGATCAGGATGGTACCGAACACCAGAATTGCGGAGAACCCTTTGTTGTTTAAAACCTAGCCGGCATAAGTGAGTTCGATCACAACGATCTGAGAGGCCAAAGCGGTGTCTTTGATAAACATGACAAAGAAACCGAAGGATGGAGGCAGGATCATTTTCCAGGCTTGCGGCAATACGACATAGCGAATGGATTGCAACAGGCTGAAATTCATAGCAGTTGCGGCATCCCATTGATTGTGATGGATCGACAACAGACCGGCGCGGATAATTTCCGCCAGAAAGGCCGAAGCAATCAGAGTGACGCTCAGGGAAGCCACAACAAACAAAGGAAGGTTGGCGCCGCTGAGTTGGAATACGAAAAAGATCAACATGAGTGTAACAAGAAACGGCACGCGCCTGAAAAATTCGGTAAACAGCAGCGCGATCCAGCGCAAGGGCGCAAGCCACGGTTTCTCGGTCAAGCGGACAACACTGATGAGGCAACCGAACAATAATCCGAAAAGGCAACCAATGGCCGAGAGGGCGATTGTCGTCCCGACGGCCTGTGCGAGAAAGATCAGATTATAATAGGTGAAAAACCGTGGCAGTTCCTGAATGAGTTGGCCCATCATGTCAGATCACCCGCAATTTGGTTCTGAAGAGGACAGAGCCGAGCAGCCCGAGTGCCAAAGAGGCCAGCAATGTGATGGCGATATAGAGACCGGCCACAACACTGAAAATCTCGAGAGACCGGAAGGTGATGGAATTGATGTTGAGGGCCTGGCCGGTCAGCTCCTCGACACCGAAAATGGCAGCCATCGAAGTGCCCAGCGTCATGATGATGTAATGATTGGAGAGAGGCGGGAACAGGACCCGCGCGATATGCGGCAAGATCACATAGCGGATTTGCTGCCAGCGTGAGAAGCCCAGCACAATCGCCGCTTCCATTTCCGATTGCCGGCGGGTCGAAAAACCGGCGCGCTGGATTTCTGTCAGATAGGCACCGGCATTGAGCGTCATGCCGATCAAGACAGCCGCATAAGAGGACAAGAGAACACCTGCATCGGGCAGTGCAAAATAGAGGAAATAAATCTGCACGAGTTGCGGTGTATTTGTAAAAAACACGACAAAGGCCTGAATCGGTTTGGCAACCCATTTGGGGCCGAAACTGAGCAGGGATGCGTTGGCTGTGCCGATCAGCAGGCCGCCGCAAAACGACAAAAAAGCAATTTCCAAAGCCAGATAGGCACCATCGATCAGGCGCGGAAGATAGGGCCAGATCTGGCCGTATTGAAATGTATAATCCAGCATTGAGGCATCGATCCGGAAAAAAGATGTGGCGGCTCCATAGCCGCCACATTCAGGCGTTCACTAAAGATCTCAAAAATAAGGGGTCATGCCTGTCGGAAACAGCATTTTGATACCGAATGCCTTCTCCCACAATTCATCGATTTTGCCCCGGCGCTGCAGTTCGAAGACCGCGACATTCAACCAATCCTTGAGACCGGTCGAATTTTTCGCCACACCCAAACCGCAATAATAGACATCGACGGGGGTTGGCACCACACGCCATTTGACATTGTGCTTGTTCATGTGCTCGCCGACGAAATCGATCACATCGATGATGGCATCGCCGCGTCCCTGCGCAATGGCACGGATCGCATCCGGATAATTGTCGAGCAGCACAACCTTGGCGTTTTTCAGGTTATCCTCGATATATTTTACCGGTGTCGATCCGCGCACCTGCACCAGAGTGACATCCGGCCTGTTGAGGTCTTGCACCTTCTCGAAAGGCTTGCCCTCTGTTGTCAGCACACCGAACACTTCGGTATGGACGGGCACTGTAAAATCGATCACCTTGGCGCGCTCGGGATTGCGGGTCATTGCCCCCATGACAAAGTCGATTTTTCCGGAGGTGACAAAGGGGATGCGGTCGGGCGAGCCGACCTGAACAACCTGTAATTTGACACCGAGCATTTTGGCCAGTTCGGTGGCAACATCGACATCAAAGCCGATGATTTCGTTCTTTTCATTGAATTTGCCCAAGGGAGGTAGTGTGGGGTTCACGCCGACACGGATTTCACCTGATTTGATAATTTCATCAAGCGGGCGGGCTGTTGCGTCACTATATCCCCATGACACAGCCATTAGGGCGAGTGTCACCAAACCTTTCGAGATTTTTCTCAACATCTATTGGGTTCCTCTTCGAACAAAAACACTCAGATAGCGAGCTCGAACAATTGCGCTCGGGAGTAAGTTTGTATACAAATTGCAGACATGTAAAGCCCAACCATGCATCATCTTTCATCTTTCTATGCATTCGTCATCGTTCGTCAGGTCACGGTCAATGGTTTCTGCCTTCACCCGTATTGTTGCCAGTCACCACGCGCTCGTCCACATCAATGTTGATGGTGTTGACTGCGTTGCTCCTGCCGGTGAGCCATTGGCAACCAGCCTGTTGGCTGCCGGATATGTGATGCTGCGCCACAGCCCCAATCGGCACAATCCGCGCGGGGCGTTTTGCCTGATGGGCGTCTGTCAGGAATGCGCCATTCATGTCGACGGACAAATTGTCCAGGCCTGCATGACACCGGTTCGGGCCGGTATGGTTGTGCAATTACGGGGTGCGGTCTGATGGTCTCGCCCCATTGTCATTTTGATGTGCTGGTGCTGGGTGGCGGCCCTGCAGGGATGGTGTCGGCTATCACGGCAAGTCAGAACGGCCTCAGAGTGGGTTTGATCGATGAACAGGTCGAGGCCGGGGGGCAAATCTGGCGCGCCCCTTGGGCGTCCTCGCCACAAGGATATGAATCGCCGGAAGCCCGCGACGGGAACAAGATGCGCGACAGATTGGCGCTATCCAGTGTCACATGCCTGTTCGGACGGCGGATCTGGTCGGTCACAGACCGGTATCGCGTTGATCTGTTGGGTGCCGACGGAGTTGAAACCTTTCAGGCTCCGCATCTGATCGTTGCTCTGGGTGCGCATGAGCGGGTGATACCGTTTCCCGGCTGGACCCTGCCCGGTGTCATGGGCTTGGCTGCTGCCACCATCATGCTCAAAGCCCACGGACTTGCGCCGCCAAAGGATTGGGTTCTGGCGGGTGTTGGTCCCCTGTTGGCCGCAGTGGCTGCGGGTTATGCCCGCAAGGGCCATCCACCCAAAGCGATCATTGATCTGTCAGGTCCCTCGGACTGGTTTGCTGCCTTGCCAAGTCTAGCCAGTCGTCCCGGTCTGTTCAAACAGGGCGTAGGCTGGGTCCTGTCGATTGTTTCCTCCCGCATCCCGATCTATTTCCGTCATGCGATCCGCCGGGCGGAGGGACAGGACCGGATTTCTGCCTGTGTCGTCGGTCCGGTAGACGCTGACGGGAAAAGCATTGACGGGCCGGAAGTGGGCATCGCCTGTAATGCGATGATGGTCGGGAATGGTCTGGTGCCCGGTGGTGAGGTGCCCCGCTTGTTGGGAGCCGATCAGGTCTATCGCCATGAATTGGGCGGCTGGATTCCCGAATGCGATCCGTTTGGCCGTACAAGCCTCGAACATCTTTATGCCATCGGTGACGGGGCAGGAATCCGCGGCGGGGCAGTTGCGTGCAGTGCGGGAAAACTGGCCGGACTGGCGGCGGCCCATGATGCCGGACGTATCGATGCCGGGGCTTTCGCTCACCAATCCGCACAGGCTCTGGCCGAGCACCGCAAGCTGTCGGCTTTTTCAGACGCGATGGCCCATATGATCCGTCTGAGACCGGCTCAGGTCGCCTCGATCGAAGCAGATACCGTGATTTGCCGCTGTGAGGACGTGACGCGGCAGGATCTGGTTGCCGCTGCCCGGGCAGGGGCCCGCGATGTCAACCAGCTCAAGCACTTTACCCGTTGTGGCATGGGACCTTGTCAGGGGCGCATGTGCGGCGACGTAGCCGCAGAGATTTTGGCACAGGAACATCGCCTCGACCGTCAAGCCGTCGGCTATTGGACCGCAAGGCCGCCGCTCAGACCCATCTCGCTTCAATCGATGCTGGGCCGGTTTGACTATGCGGACATTCCCATTCCGAAGCCTGCACCGCTATGAGCACCATGCATGATCTGATCGTGATCGGCGGGGGTATCAACGGTGCGACAACGGCGCTGTTTGCGGCGCGCGGTGGCATGGATGTGGCTGTGATTGATCGCGGACCCTTGTGCCGTGAGGCCTCGGGCGTGAATGCAGGCACTTTGACCATGCAGATGACCCGCGTGGCCCTGATCCCCTATGCCCTGCGCGCACATCACATGTGGGCAACAGCGCGGGAATGGCTGGGCCATGATGTCGGGGTGGTGGTGTGCGATGGCTTGTCCCTTGCCTTCACCGAACAGGAAGCCGAATTGCTCGCCTTCAGGGCGGGAAAACGGCGCGAGGCGGGCGCGCCCATCACATTGATCACCGGACAGCAGGCTTTGCAGATCGAGCCGGGATTGAGTGACAAGGCATTGCTTGCCGGACATTGCCGGGTCGATGGATACGCCAATGCCTATCTGACCGGACTGGCGTTTCGCACGGCCTTGCTCGATGCCGGTGTCACGCTGACGGAAAACAATCCTGCAACGGATATCCGGCAGACATCCTCCGGTTTCGAGGTTGTTACCAAACAGGGGCCGCTCAGAGCCAAACGGGTGGTCATTGCGGGCGGTGTCTGGATCGAAGAGATGATGGGCTGGCTCGGTATTGATCTTCCGATCAAAACACTGGTGAACCAACTGGCTGTCACCGAGCGGATCCCCACGGCGATGCGGACTGTGGTCGGCATTGCCAATGGGCTTTTATCGCTCAAGCAATATCCCCATGGTACAGTGGTGATCGGTGGCGGCTGGCAGGGGTCTGGCTCACGCGAGGGCGGGACCTGCTCTTTGCTTCCGGAACGGTTGGTCGGCAATATCCGCCTGGCCTGTCATGCCGTTCCCGCTCTCAAAGACGCCCGTCTGGCACGCGCCTGGACCGGGTTCGAAGCGGAAACGCGGGATGCCTTGCCCGCTGTCGGTCCCGTCCCCGGCATACACAATGCCTATGTGATCGGCAGCATCCATTCCGGTTATACAAGCGGTCCCTATCTCGCCAAATTGCTGGCTGACCAGATATTAGGGCGCGAGCCGGACCTTCCACTTTTCCCCATCGACCGCCTCTTGAAACCCGAGCCTCTTGCGCAAGGATAATATTGGATGCTCCGTTCTCCTGCCCATTCCCTGACGGGAATTCATGCCGCGACCATCGTGCCGATGCATGCCGACTATTCGCTAGATGAAGCTGCTTTGGCGCAACATATTGCCGGTGTCACAGCTGTCAAAGGGATCAGAGGCCTGCTGATCAACGGCCATGCGGGAGAAAATTTCACGCTGACCGTTGCCGAGAAAAAGCGTGTTGTCGAAATAGCCCGGGAAGTGGCGCCGCCCGACTGCTATCTGGTGTCAGGGGTCAATCAGGAATCCAGCCTTGCCGCAGCCGAGGAGGCTTCCATTCTTCAACAGGCGGGCGCGGATGCCTTGCTGGTCTTTCCGCCCAACAGCTGGGCTTTGGGACATGCCGATGATGTGGTCCTGATCCATCACCGGCATGTGCTGGAGGCTACGGATTGCCCTTTGATGATTTACGGGGCGCCGGTCGGTGCGGGGCAAATGTCCTATCCGCTGTCAGTCCTTGGCGAACTGGTCAGGGAACCGCGCATCTGCGCGGTCAAGGAAGGCAGTTGGGAAGTCGCCGCCTATGAGGCCAACCGCCGCCACCTCAAACAGATCAGGCCCGAATTTATTGTCATGGGTTCGGGCGACGAACATTTGCTGACCAGTTACATGATCGGCAACGAGGGATCGCAGGTGTCTCTGGCAGCGGTGATCCCCGAACTTTTATGCGATTTATGGGACGCGTCTGCGGGCGGGGACTGGACCCGCGCCCGTCTGGTGCATGAAAAAATCTATCCGCTGTCCGTGGCAGTCTACAGGGATGCCCCCGGCGGTCGAGCCACGGCACGGCTGAAAGCCTGCCTCAAAATTTTGGGACGGCTGCAATCGGATGCATTGCGTCCGCCGCAGCCATTGGCCACAGTGTGCGAATATCATACGCTTGAAAGTGCTCTCAAGCACGCTTTGGGTTAAATCAATCGGTTGTCAGAAGGAACAGGTCTATGCGCAAAGGATTTCGTGGCACTTATACGGTGATGATCACACCGTTCGACGAACATCAGAATGTCAATGTGCAGGCCCTGCGCGATCTCACGGAATGGCAAATCCAGCAGGGTATCCACGGTTTGATCCCGCTGGGCTCTACCGGCGAATTCCTGTCGATGACCGAGGATGAAAAAGCATTGGTGGCCGAAACCGTCATCCAGACAGCCGCCAAACGGGTGCCGGTTCTGATCGGAACGGGTGCCGAAGATACACGCGATGTGGTGCGCCTGAGCCGTCAGGCCGAAACGCTTGGTGCGGATGGTGTCATGATCATTCCGCCGTTCTACTGCACGCCGACAGAGGACGAGTTGTATCACCATTACAAGACCGTCGCCGAAGCCATTTCGATTCCGATCATGGTCTACAACAATCCGGCAACGGCCAATGTTGATTTGCGTCCGGAATTCTGTGCCCGCCTCGCCCAGATCGACGGTTGTGATTATATCAAGGAGTCGACGCTCGAAATTACCCGCGTGCGGGATATCATCCGCCTGTGCGGCGACAAAATGACGGTCTTCGGCGGGATTTTGGGGTTTGAATCCTTTGTCGATGGCGCGCAAGGCTGGGTTGCTGTCGCCTCCAATGTGGCCCCCAAGGCCATGGCCCGCTTGTTCGAAATGGTGGCCGACGAGGACAGGGTCAGGGATGCCCATGCCCATTATTTGCATTGGCTGCCGATTATCGAAGCGGTCTTCGGACAAAAATATGTCGGGGGTACCAAAGCACTGCTCAACCATATGGGCTTTCCGGCAGGCTCCCCGCGCCCGCCGCGCCTGCCTTTGCCTGCTCCGGTTGACCAGCATATGAAAGAACTGGTCAACCGGTTCTCCTTGCAATTCAAACTCGCCTGACCCCGTGCGGAACCGGGCCGGACACTCTTCGACCGAAAGCGGTCAGGATATTCCTATCACCTTTGCGGGCCGGAGCTTGATTGCCCGCAAGGGTGAAAGTCTGGCTGCGGTATTGCTGCGCCATAATGAATTCCATCTGTGCGACAGCAAGACCGGCGAACCACGCGGCGGATTGTGTGGCATGGGCGTCTGTCATGACTGCCTCGTGACCGTGGATGGGCGGATCAGCCAGCGCGCCTGTCTGACAACGGTTTATCCCCGGATGGAGGTCGAGCGGCAACCCAATTCGAATATTGATCTGTCGGACAAAAAGGATCTTGCGTCAGTCCCGCACAGCGAATGGCACTATGAAGATGTCGATGTTTTGATTGTCGGCGCAGGCCCCGCGGGGTTGAGTACGGCTTTGACTTTGGCAACAAACGGAAGCGCTCTCTCCATCGTCATTCTGGACGAGCGCAAATTGGCAGGCGGGCAATATTACAAACAGGCTGTCATTGATGGCGGGCCCTGTGACCGGCAAATGCAGGAAGGGGCCAGCCTGATCAGTCGGGTCAAGGAGGCCGGTGTCGATCTGCGCAATGATCATCTGGTCGCGGCAGGTTTCAGACAGGCAGACGGACAGATCGAGATTATCAGTACCCATGACGGGACAGCGCGCATCATCAGACCCCGCTATTTGGTGATAGCTACCGGCGCCTATGAAAGCCCGCCGGTGATCGAGGGATGGACACTGCCCGGCGTGATGACAACCGGTTATCTCCAGACTGCTTTGAGAAGCTATGGTGCGTTTCCCGAGAAGCCAATTCTGGTCGCCGGCAATGGTCCGTTGAACATGCAGGTGGCGGTGGAACTGGCCGATGCAGGTGCCCATGTCGTGGCCGTTGTGGAAGCCGCCCGGGCCCCATGGACACAGCCCATGGCAGGACTGGCCCTGTTGAAAGCCGATCCGTTGCTGGCCTTGAACGGGCTGGATTTGTTGTGGCGGTTGAAGCGGCACACTATTCCGGTGTTGTGGGGAGCAAGGGTTGAAAAGATCGAGGGAGACAAGCAAGTCGAAGCCTTGCTTGTCCATTCGCTTGATGGCTCTTGCGAACCGATCCGGTTTGAAGCCGGTGTCGTCGGTCTTGGCGAGGGCTTTACCGCTGCCGCAGAGCTGGCTTGTTTGCTGGGCTGTGAACAGGAGTCCAATCCGGCAGCCGGACAGCGGGTTGAAATCCGCCGCGGAGCGGACGGATCAACCTCGCAAGCCGATATTTTCGTGGTGGGCGAAGCCGGAGGCTTCGGAGGAGCCCATGTCGCCATGGCGCAAGGCAGGCTGGCAGGGCAAACCATAGCGGTTCAATTCGGCTTTCATCAGGAAGAGGACCTCTCCGCCCTGCAAGACGTACACAAACACCGCTTGTTCCAGAAAAAATTGTGGAAGAGTTTTGCCGCGCCGCGCCGCAGCCTTTCTGATGCTCCCCCCCAAACCCTTGTCTGCCGCTGCGAAAGCCTGTCGATCGGGACTTTGCGCACCATCATTGCTGATCACGATGTGCGCGATGTCGGCACACTCAAGCGCCTGTCGCGGGCGGGCATGGGCCGCTGTCAATCGCGCTATTGCGGAACGCATTTGCATGAATTGCTGCATGAACAGCCCGGCCATCATACACAGCGGCTGGTGATGCAGGTTCCTGTCAGGCCCGTACCGGTTGCCAGTCTGGCCGTGGAAAAGCCCGAATGGGTGGGCCACAAACATTCCTTGTTGCCCGGTCCGCTGCAATCACACCCGCATAACGAGGATCTGCCCCGTGATGCGGCGATTGTCGTGATCGGTGCCGGAATTGCCGGGCTGTCGACGGCAATGAACCTTGCTTTGGCGGGTGAGGATGTGGTCGTTCTGGACCGGAGCTGGCCCAATGCCTCGGCATCGGGAGGCAATGCGGGTAGTTTGCACGGGCAATTGCTCTCGTTCGATTTTGACAAACACTCGAAAGCCGGAGGTTCACAGGCCCTCAAGACGCTGGTGCTGCAACGTGACTCGATCGCGCTGTGGCAAGAGCTGCAACAGGGATCACCGCTGGATTTCGAAATCAAGATCACCGGCGGCCTGATGGTTGCCGAAACGGAGCAAGATCTGGCTTTTCTGCAAGCCAAAGCCGCCCTTGAACGGGAACAGGGCATCCCATGCGAAGTGATTGGCCCCAATGAATTGCGAGCCATGGAGCCTGCGCTTGACGAGCGTTTTCTGGGGGCGGCTTTTTGTCCGATCGAAGGCAAGATCAATCCGCTGGTTGCCACACAAGCCGTTTTGACCAAAGCCCGACAGGCGGGGGCACGGATTTTTTCGCGTTGCGAGGTTCGCCATATCGAGCAAACGGCCTCGGGGTTTGTGATCCATACCAATGACGGACCGATCAGGGCGGGCCGGATTGTCAACGCGGCAGGGGCCTTTGCCTCGCGGATCGGTTCGATGCTCTCGACGCGGATACCCGTTTTCGGGGCTCCGTTGCAGATGATCGTGACAGAATCGGCACAGCCGATGGTCCATTCACTGGTCGCCCATGCCGCCCGCCATCTGACATTGAAACAGGCCGGCAATGGCAATTTCATCATTGGCGGCGGCTGGACGGCTGGGCTTGATCCTGCGCAAGACCATCCCCGACCCTTGCGCGACAGTCTGGAAGGCAACCTCTGGATCGCCCAACACGTTGTACCCGACCTGAAAAAGCTGCATGTGCTCAGAAGCTGGGGGGCAATGAACATCAATATCGACGGGGCACCGATCATCGGCGAGCATCCCTCGATCAAGGGGTTTTATACCGCAGCGACCTCGAACGGCTATACGCTTGGGCCGATCATGGGGCGGGTCACAGCCGATTTGATGGTGCGGGGACAAACAGATTGGGATGTCGGGATCTTCTCGCTCGAGCGCTTCGGTTAGCGGGCGCAAGCTGCTGTTGGCGTTTATTTGTTCGGGGTGAGCTAAAAGGATGCAGATTTGCATCTGAGGCGAGAGATTCGTTCTTGTAAGCATCGCGTTAATGCATACGATATGCATGCAAATCTATTCGAGGGACTTGTTCTGCTTGCAACGAAAGGGAACTGCCATGACTGTATCTGACCGCCCATCCATTCCCATGTCCGATTTGAAGCCCAACCGCCGTACCGTCCTTGCCGGATTGGGTGCCATGGCTGTCCCGACCGCGCTGTCGGCTCCTGCCCATGCCCAGGCCAAGCTTGCACCGCCCAATCTGATCAGTGCGGGCAAAATGGTGATGTCGATCAATCCGACTTTGCCACCTTTGCAATATGTCGATGACAAAGGCGCATTGCAGGGCATGCGCGTCGAACTGGGCAATGAAATTGCCAAGAAACTGGGTTTGACACCGGAATATATCCGGATCGAATTCGCCGCCATGGTCCCCGGTCTTGCTGCCAAGCGTTGGGACATGATCAATACAGGCATATTCTGGACCGAGGAACGGTCCAAATTGATGTATATGGTGCCTTACGAGCGTGCAGCCATCAGCTTTATGGTCAGCAAAGGCAATCCTTTGAACGTCAACAAATGGGAAGATCTGGCCGGCCGCTCGGTCGCCGTCGAATTGGGCGGCATCGAGGAAAAGCGCACCCGCGAAGTCGACGAGATGCTCAAGAAAGAGGGCAAGAAGGGACTGGACATCAGGACCTTCAACAATTTCTCCGAGGCTTTTCAGGCTTTGCGCGCAAGGCAGGTCGATGCTGCGACCTCGATTGATGCCACGGCGATGTATTGGCAGACCCGTGGTGATTTTACCCGTGCTGTATCCGGACTTTTCCCTCAAATTGCAACTTTCGCCTTCGCGAATAAATCCCTGGCAGATGCTGTTGTCGGCGCACTCAACGATCTGCGCAAAGAGGGTATTTATGACAAGCTGTTTGACAGCTATGGCGTGCTGAAAATCGAGGAAAGCACCTTTGCGATCAAGGGTCCGGGTCCGGCCTGATCCGCGACAGACCACTCAGGCTGTGTTGCGCAAAAGCCCATACGGTGACAACCGTATGGGGACTCTTTGGAAGGAAGACACTTCATGAAGGTTTGGAACTGGGAAGGCTTTTGGGGCTATTTTACCAATGCCTATTTGCTTGAAGGGGCGTTGGTTACACTTGGTTTGACCGTTGCAACCATTTTTCTCGGGATGCTCCTGGCTTTCATTCTGGTTTTCTTCCGACAGTCCAACATATTTGGTCTGGTCCACTACGCCCGTATCCATGTCTGGCTGTTTCGAGGCACTCCGCTTCTGGTGCAACTCATTATTATCTATACAGGCCTGCCCCAGCTTGGTTTTGTCCGGCTCAATGTTGTTGAATCGGCCTTGTTGGGGCTGGTCATGAACGAGGCGGCCTATTTGTCCGAAATTCTTCGGGCAGGGATTTCGTCTGTGCCTAACAGCCAGCGCGATGCCGCCAAGGCGCTGGGGTTGAACTCCATCAAAACCTTCACATTGATTGTGTTGCCGCAAGCGATGCGGGTGATCGTGCCGGCCTTGGGCAATTCCATCAATGGCCTGCTTAAAACCACCTCGATTGCCTCGGTGATTTCGATGGAAGAATTGTTGCGCAGGGGCCAAATTTTGATGCAGCAAAAATTCGAGGTGCTGGAGGTCTTTATCTGTGTGGCGATCATCTATCTGGCGATGACAACGGTATGGGAAATGATCCAGTCCAAGATCGAAGCGCATTATGGCAAGGCTTATGCCGAGCGGACCACCGACAAATCAAGTCTGGTCCGGGATAATCGATGATTGCGATGCTCTGCCCGGGCCATTTCATTTTGGAGTGAAGGGGCTGGTATTCAGATCAGCGGGCAGTCGGGTCAGCTGCGCCCATCACCCGTTGCCTCAACTGCCCGGTTGTGACCCCGGCAAGTGGCATATCTGCGAGCTTATGTCCGTTGCTCAAAATGATGGCCCGATCGGCAAGGGCGATTACATCGCGCATGTTGTGGATGATCAGGATCACCGTTCTGCTCGAGGGACCGCCAAGATCCGCCTGCACTGTCCCGACCCTTGAAGTCGGGTGAAAGAGAACGGGCAGAAACGCTTCGGACAATCCTGCCGCAGCCAGAAGTGTGCGGCCATCGGGGCCTTCTGTCGAGGCTGCAAGCAGGCGTGCCAACGAGATGGGATCGCTGTGAAAAGCACACGTCAAGCGGAAGGCAAGTGAATCCTTGGGATCAACAATGCGATCACGACTGCTGAGGGCTTCAGGCGCGTGAACCGGTCAATCAATGCGGCATGAAAACGAGAGCCGCCGAGACCACATGCGAGCACGACACTCATTGTTTATTGCCCTGCGGCGTCATGGCATTTAACGGTCCGCATTCGTGATCACGATTTTTACATAATGCCTTTGCAACCAAAAAAAGGGAACCATCGCCACCAGAACTGCCAGAGAGGCCGACGCAAAAAAGGCGCCCCAATTGGCTTGTTCCATCGTCATATTGCGGGCGATTGCGACTTGGATGACAGCCAGTCTTTCGCTGCTCGTGGCCACCAGAGGCCAGAAAAACGCATCCCATTGGTGGATGAAGATCATCAGAGAGGCGGTTGCGATGGTCGGGCCCGATAGAGGCATGGTCATCTTGTAATAGATCTGCCACCAATTCGCGCCATCCATACGGGCGGCCTCGTAAATCTCGCGGGGGATACCCCGGAAAAACTGGTAAAACAGAAAAATGATCAACCCGCCCGCCACTTCGGGCATGATGAGCGCGGCATAGGTGTCGGTCCAGCCGATCGTCCGCATGAGCGTGTAGAGCGGTATGACAATCGATTCAAACGGCATCATAAAAGATAACAAAATCAGCACAAACAACAGCTTCTTGAAACGGAAATCGAATACCGCAAAAGCGAAGCCCGCCAGCGAATTGACAAAAACGCCACATATCACAGTGGTCAGGCTGACGAAGAGAGAATTAAACAAGGCTCTGCCGACATTGCTTTGCAGGGCCTGGCTGTAATTGTCGAGCGTAAAGGCAAAGGGGATCAGCGTTTCGATGCTGAAATTGCCCGAAAAACGAAAGATGTGATCGGCTGGCCGCAAGGATGACATGACCAGCCAATAGATCGGTGTCAGCAGGATCACTGCAATGATCACGAGCAAGGTATATCGCAGGCCTTCGGATAATCTGTGGCTCATGATTGCTCTTCCTCTGCAGGTATGAACAACCGTAATTCAAACATCGCAATCAACAGCACCACAACAAGAATGATAGTGGAAATGGCCATCGAGCGGCCATGGTTGATATAGGCAAAGGCGGCCTGATAGGCTTCGAACATCAGCAATTGGGTTGCCCCGTTCGGTCCGCCATTGGTGATGATGTAGACCGGCGCAAACAGCAGGAAATTGGCTGCGGTATCGGCAACCAGCACAAAGGCCAACGGTCTTTTCATCAGGGGCAGGGTGATCGAGATGAATTTGCGGATGCCGGTGGCTCCGTCGATCAATGCGCTGTCGTCGATTTCCTTGGGGATGGCGAGCAGGCCCGACAGCAGGAAAATCATCCAGTAACCGGCCCCCTTCCAGGTGGCGACAAGGATCAGGGTTTCAAGCGCCTGATGCTCCGATCTGAAGAACGGCTGGCTCTGGAAACCGCCCCATCGCAACAGCCCGTTGACGGGTCCCAGGGTGGGGTCGAGCAGAATGCTCCAGATGATCGAGGTCAGGGCGATAGAGACCGTCATCGGCATGATAAAGCCGAGGCGGAACACGTCGATGAATTTGCTGGGTCTGCGCACCAGCATGGCAAGTGCCAAAGCGCAGCAAATCTGGAACGGGTTGATGATCAGGTTGAAGATCAGGGTCACCCGCATCGTGTTCCAGAACGAAGGGTCATCCATCAGTTCGGCATAGTTTTTCAATCCGACAAACACCATATCGCCGCGCAGGTTTTCCGAAAAAAAACTGCCGAAGCCCGAGAGTCCGATCGGTATGAAACGGAAAACAAACAGGCCTATAAATGCGGGTGCGATAAACGCATAAGGCGCCCAGGGGTGGCGGAACATTGTTTTATCCCATATCTCCCCGTCAGCGACGGGGAGAGTGTCAGAGGGCCGCAGTCGTTTCAAAACAGGCGGATTGTCTCAGCCTTTATATTTTGCGATCTCGCGATCGATTTTTTGCGCGGCAGCTGTCAAAATCTGCTGGGCATTGGCACCTGACTGGATATCGCGCAAAGCTACCCGCACGATGTCCTCATATTCGCGGAAACCCGGCGTCGCCGGACGTGGAACAGCGGTGTTCTGGACATCATATTTGGCGATTTTCCAGAGATCGGAGGTAAAGGACGAGGCTTCCTTTTCCCAGACAGCATTGAGGGTCGGTACATAAGGACGCAGCTTGTACCACAGGACATTCATATCATCAGACAGCATATCGGTGACAAACTGGCTGGCAGCCGCCTTTTGCTGCGTGCGTGCATTGACCCCGAAATGCCAGGCGCCTGTGGGTGTGACCGGTTTGCCCTTGGCAAAATAGGGATGCGGGGCGACGCCGAAATCCAGGTTGGGGAATTTGGTTTTGAGCGTATCGAACACAAAGGTTCCTGCCACCATCATCGCGCATTTGCCAGCGCCGAACAGTTCTGGCGTCAAGGCTGTATCGAATTGGCCGGGAGGTGAAATCTTGCTCTCGGTATACATCTTCTGCATGAAGGTGAAGCCTTCGACAAAAGCCGGACCGTCAATATAGGACGAGGCTTTGAAGCCGTCGGGAGAGAGGGCGGTGCCACCCAGAGATTGCCCCATCGGCAGGAGCTGGTAGGGGCGTTCCTGCTGCTCGAAGGTGAAGCCCCAGATGTTTTCGGCGGGTTTGGACATTTTTTTGCCGGCTTCGACAAGTTGTTCCCATGTCCAGCGCGAAGCAGGATCGGCCGAAGGCGGTGTCACGCCTGCCGCTTTGAACATGTCCTTGTTGTAATAAAGCACCTGCATGGAGGAGCCGAACGGCGCGGAATAGATTTTGCCGTCAAAACTTGCTGCTGCAATGCCGGAGGGGGCAAAGCGTTTTTTGTCGATGATTGAGTCAAGCTCCATCAAATGACCGCGCGAGGCATAGGAGGCAGTCAGCGGGCTATCGACGATGAAAATATCCGGATCACCGTTGCGGGCGTTCAACCGGATTTCCAGAGCCTGAAAAATCTGCTGGAACGGCATCCGCTCCAATGCCAGTTTGATGGTGGGATTGCGCTTTTCGAATTCAGCCATCAAAGGCAGGACCTGATTGTCGGGCCAGCCCATCCAGACAACCTTCAGGGTGGTCAGCTGGGCACGAACGATATTCGGCATGGCCAGCGCCAATGAGCCGAGGGCCGAGGATTTGATCAAATTCCGCCGTGAGATCGTCATGAGAGCACTCCCTGAAATAGTTGTTGTTGATTGTCAGATTAACGCTATTTTAAGTATTAACAAGAGTACATTTAAATCCGGTCGGACAGGTCATTCCATGAAAACAATCATTGATTGCGATCCGGGCCATGATGATGCAATCGCAATTCTATACGCCGCTCAACATCTCGATATTGTTGGAATTACAACGATTTTTGGGAATCAGACGGTTGAAAAGACCACGCTGAATGCCCTTAAAGTCCTGACTTTGGCTGGGCTAGATTATCCGGTTGCCAAAGGTTGCGACCGGCCCCTGATCGGTTCCGCGCCACTTGCAACCGATGTTCACGGCGCTTCCGGACTCGACGGGGTCGACCTGCCCGAACCTTCCATGCAAGCACTGGATCAGCATGCGGTGTCCTTTCTGATCGAACAAGCCAGTCGCCACCGTGGCGAACTGGCGGTCGCGGTTACCGGCGCACATACCAATGTGGCAATGGCGTTGCGGCTGGAGCCGCGCCTGAAGGAGTGGATCAGCCGGATCAGCATCATGGGCGGGACGACCGGCATCGGCAATTTGAAGCCGCAGGCTTGCGTCAATATTCTGTCCGATCCCGAAGCGGCCCATATCGTGTTTTCATCCGGGATCCCAATCCACTGGATCGGGTATGAAACCACATGCACTGTATTGATGGAGCTCGGGCACATTACTCGCTTGCGTGACAGCGGAAAGCGGGTCGCGAGAGCCGTGGGTGATATTGCCTTTTATTACAGAGAGCGGCAGCTTTATGTGAACGGGCTGAACGGTGCGCCCATGCATGATAGCTGCGCGATTGTTCCACTGATCCGGAACGATCTGATCCGTTACCAGCCCGTGCATCTGGATGTGGCTCTGGAACAGGGCATTGCCCGTGGCATGACGGTCGTCGATCGACGCCCTCTCCAGCCCCAAGCCGTGTTGAGCAGCGTCAGTGCCAGAAGGCCCGATAATGTCCTGATGGCGAGCGAGCTTGACCGCCAGGCGATTATCGAAACAATCATCACAGCTGTGCTGAATTACCCATAAAGGAATAGCCCATGGCCAAGCCGAAAATAATCATTGATTGCGATCCGGGCCATGATGATCTGGTGGCCATTCTTTTTGCCGCCAAGCATCTGGATCTGCTGGGTGTGACCACAGTGCATGGCAACAACACGCTGGCCAATACAACCCGAAACGGCTTGATTGCGCTTGAACTTGGTAAGATCGATGTTTCTCTGGCGATGGGTGCGGTCGAACCTTTGGTCCAGCCTTCGGTCGGGATCGCCTCCGGTCACGGGAAAAGCGGTCTCGACGGACATGAATTTGCAGATCCCCGCCTCAAGCCGATTTCGCAACATGCCGTCGATTTCATCATTGAAACAGCGCGCCAGCATCAAGGCGAGTTGATCATTGCCATGATCGGCCCGCAGACCAATCTGGCTTTGGCCATCAAGCGCGAACCCCGCATGCGCCAATGGATCAAGGAAATCACCATCATGGGTGGTTCGACCACAACGGGTAATTTTTCACCCGCCGCAGAATTCAACATTGCGGCCGATATCGAAGCGGCCTCGGTGGTGTTCGAGAGCGGGATTCCGCTGCGGATGGTAGGCTATAATATTACGCGTCAGACCGGTTTCGACAGCGCGGATATTGCACGCTTGCGGCAGTCCGGCAGTTCCGCCTGCCAGGCGATTGCCGACCTGATGCAGTTCTACCTGACCCGCCAGGGTGAAATGTATGGATTGACGCTCGCACCCATGCATGATGTCTGCGCCATCATTCCTTATGTCTATCCTGATCTGATCCAGTTCCTGCACACATCGATTCGTGTCGAATTGACCGGCACCTATACCCGCGGAATGACGGTGTGTGATGTGCGCCATCCGCGCGGCAGTGCCGAGACGAGCTTACGCAACAGGACCGAGCCAAACGGGTTCGTGGCAGTATCGGCCAGAAGCCGGGATTTGATCGATCGGGTAATCGAGACACTGGAACATTACTGACCAGGAACCCGCCGGCTTTTTACCGACCCGCCACGCCATGACATGAGCGCAGCATCTGTCAGCAATCTCCGATGGTTGCTCTAGTGTTTGAGAATGCCGAATTTCTTGAACGTGTCGTGTATGCGATCGGCATAGATATTAAAGCTCGGATAGTCTCCCAGATGGGCAGGACGCGGGCGGGGCAAGTCGATCCGGATATCGTCGACGATGCGTCCGGGCGTGGGTGACATGACGATCACGCGGTCGGACAGGCTGATGGCCTCTTCCAGACTATGGGTAATGAACAGCACGGTTTTGCGCGTATCAAGCCAGAGCAATTCCAGATCGTGACGGATTTGCGTTCTGGTGATCGCATCAAGTGCGCCGAAGGGTTCATCCATCATCAGGATGGAGGGATCGTGGATCAGGGCGCGCGCGATGGCGACACGCTGGCGCATCCCGCCCGACAGCTGCCTTGGATAGCGGTCGGCGGCATGGGCAATCCCGAGGCGTTCAAACAGCTCATCGGCCCGTTTGCGGGCTGGTTCCAGCGGCAGGCCGCGGATTTCGGCCTGCAACATTACATTGTCGATGGCGGTGCGGAATTCGAGCAACAGGTGGTCTTGGAACACAATACCGATATCGGTGAGCGGATCGCTCAGGACGCGGCCATCGACGGTAATTTCGCCCGACGTGGCAGGGATCAAACCCGCCGCCATCAACATGAAGGTGCTTTTTCCGCAACCCGATGGGCCGATCAGGCTGACAAATTCGCCGCTTTCGATGTCGAGCGACAGGTGGTCAACCGCTGTGAATGCGCCGAACTGCTTGGTGACTTCGAAAGCACGGATCGAAGCCGCATTTGTTTTGTCTGGACCATTCACAACGGTTGTCTTTCGCGTTGGCCGATTACGGGCAGGAAGGGGCCGAAGCGGGCAGCAGATCTTCGGTGTAATAATCGGTGATCGGCTTGTCCTTGGGCAGGCCGAGATATTGCGTCAGCAAATCGAAACTGGTGGTCCAGTTCTTTTGTGGCACCTTGCCGAGCGACGGTGCTCCGGGTGCGCAGAGCAGTTTGTTGACAACCTCGAACTGCGCCAAAATCTGTTCCTTTTTGACCGACGGGAATTGTTCGACCACGGCATCGGCCGCTGCCGCAGGATTTTTGCGGGCTGCATCCCAACCGGCCAGACTTGCCGCGACAAAGGCTTTCAGGATGGCCGGATCGGACGCGATCTTGTCATCGCGGGCGATCATCGACAGGCCAACAGTCGGCACGCCGACATCCCGGTAGAAGATATCACGGACCTTGAAACCGCGTTCGCGCATCTGGATCGAATGGAAATCCGCTCCACCCAGAATGGCATCGACTTTCTTTTCAAGTACCGCACCGACAAAGGCACCCGGATCGATATTGATGATGTCGATCTTGGACTTTTCAATCCCGTTGGTGGCAAGAATAGCATCAAGCAAAGTGGTTTGTGCCGTGCCGGGCTGGACCGCTACTTTTTTGCCGATCAGGTCTTTCGGGGTCAGGATATTGCTTTCTTCCAGCGAGATGATGGCAAAGCCGTTGGTTTGCAGGATAGGCGCTATGATTTTGACCGGAGCACCCTTGGTGCGCAATTGCATGGCTGCAGGCGCATCGGCAAAGCCGATATCGGTCTGGCCGGTGGCAACCATTTGCGCCGTGGTGCCGGAGCCTTTGCCTTCTTCGATTGTCAGATTGATACCGGCTTTTTCATAAAGGCCAAGCTTTTTAGCCATCATGAAGCCGGCATTGGGTGCGGCGGCAAGAAAATTCAAAGTCAGTTTCAGGGGCTTGGCCTGTTGGGCCAAGCTTGCTTGCGTGCCTGCCATCAACATGGCTGCAGCACACAGCACGAGCAAACGGTTTTTCATGATTGATCCTCCCACGGATGTTGTTTTTATAAGTCTGTTACAATTCCTTGCGTTGCCACGGCATCAAGAGAACTTCGACCGCATCAACGATGTAGCTGAAGAAAATCCCCACCACGCTCAGCGCGACAAGGCAGGCGAAAATCAGGGGCATATCCAGAAAACTTGTGCCGCGCAGCAGCAGATAGCCAAGGCCCGAATTGGCCCCGACAAATTCCCCGACAATCGCGCCTGTAGCAGCGAATACAGCCGAGACCGTCAAACCCGAAAAGATATAAACCAGCGCCGAGGGCACCCGCACGTAACGGAAGGTTTGCCAGGCTGTCGCACCCATCGAACGCGTCAGATAGAGGACCCGCTCGTCCAGTGCCCGAAATCCTGTCATGCTGGCAACAAGGGTGGGAAAGAAACACAGTAAAAAGGTCAGCAACACCTTGGGAAACAAGCCGAAGCCGAACCAGACGACAAACAAAGGTGCAATGGCAATTTTGGGCACGAGCTGGAAAAAGACGATGACAGGATAAACTGCCTTTTCCAGAATTCTGATCGAAACAATGATATATCCCAAGGGGACCGAAATGACGGCAGCCATCAGGAAGCCGAGCACGATTTCCTGCATCGTCACAAGCGTATGCTCGAAAATCAGCAAGCGGTCCAGCCAGAGCCGTTCGAAGAAGGCGCTGGGAATTGGCAGTATATATTCCGGAATTTTCAACAAGGGGACGCCATATTGCCAGCCGAGCAGCAAGAGGGTGAAACTCAGCACCGGCCACAACACCGTTTCAATTGATTGGCTGATCTGGCTTTGCTGATCCCCGCCAGTGGCCGGCAGGATTTTTTGCTGTGTCATCCAACGGCTCCATGGCGGTTCGATTGGGTTGCGTCATGTCCGGCACCGACGGTGACCATCCGGTTTGATTGGCGGTTTCGCAACGTCCAGACCTCGCATACATGGTCGGCGGCCTCTTTTAAATGCGCGGCAATATCTGCGTAGCGGTCGGGCTGGATACGGGCGATCGGACCGGCCACACTCAATGTGCCCACGACCGGAGCTGCCGCATCGGGTCTGCTCCGGAAGGGAACTGCCAAAGCGACGGTTCCGACTTCCCCTTCCTCGACCGCCAGCGCAAAGCCCCGCTTGCGCACATGATCCAGATGCATCCGCAACGTATCGATGTCACGAATAGCATTGGGACCGAAACCGGGCCGCTCGCTGAAACCTGCAGCAAAGACAATCCGCATGGCTTCGTGCTCGGGCAAAGTCGCAAGCCACGCTTTGCCTGTTGCCGTTGTGTGTAACACCACATCGGCACCCATATCCGGCTCGTAGCGCAGGCCTGCCGTTGCCCCCTGGGCGCGGGCAATCCAGACCAGCGTATCGGCTTCAACCACAGCCAGACGGCAATACTCTCCGGTCTTCATGGCCAGCCGGTTCAGGGCATTTTGCACTACATCCGGCAATTGGCGGCAATCCATGTTGCGAAAGGCGAGTTGCGCCATCCGCAAGGTCAGGCTGAATGTGCTGGTGTTTGCGTCACGCTGGACAAAATGATGATCCATCAAAGTCGCCAGCAAGCGATGCGTGGCTGACAAGGGGAGCGAGAGGCGCTCCGCCATCATACTCAATTCAAGGCCGTCCGGCTCGCCAGCCAGAACCTCGATGATATTCAGAGCACGATCGACGGCAGCGACTGTCATCTTGCATCCATTTTTGGAAATGTCTTCCAATTTGATATAAATTTCTATATCTCTAGGTGAACCGATGTGTCAAGGATGTCACCGGTCCAAGGTCGAGGGGGGATGGCTATGAGTCTGGCGGGTCATGGGGCACTGGCAATCTGGCATGATATTATCCCCGAGGGTCGCGAGGATTTTTATGCATGGCATGGCCGGGAGCACATGCCGGAACGGCTCGGTATTCCCGGTTTTTTGAGAGGGCGGCGTTATGTCGCCATTGATGCCGCTCTTGAATTTTTCAACCTTTACGAGGCCCAGAGTGTCGAGGTTTTGAAGGGGCAGGATTATTCCAATCGCGTCAACAATCCGACGCCATGGACCCTGCGGGCCACGACCCATTTCCGGCATGTCGCCCGCTCGCTGTGTCAGGTCAAAGCCACGCACGGCCACGGGCATGGAGGTTTGATGGCCACGTTGCGCTATGATGTGCAACCGGATTCCCTTGCCGCCCATGTTGAGGCGATCACCCAGCAATTTTTACCGAAGGCGGCATCCCTCTCAGGAATGGCAGGCCTGCATCTGTTGCTGGCCGACGCGCAGGCCAGCGGCGAAGTGACCGCAGAGCAGAAAGCACGCGGCACGGCCAATGCGATTCCGCGGCAGGTCTTGCTGGTCGAAGGCTGGGGCGACGAAGCCGTATTCATCCCGATGGTCCGCGACCTGCTTTCGGCACCCGCGCTGAGGGAATTGCAGATCGACGATCATGCCCTTCTCGATTTTTACCGCCATCAGATAACCCGCTGCAAAACAGCATGGACGGCAGGGTGATCCATGGCCAAACAGGTCCATTATGATTTCAGCGGCCGCACAGCGATCATTACAGGCGGTGCGGGTGGTTTGGGTTCGGGCATTGCCCGCCGGATGCTGGACGCTGGTGCGCAAGTTGAATTGTGGGATCGCTCCGGTGTTGCACTCGATCATGCGCTCGCTCGACTGGCTTCACCCTTGTGCTCGACACGCGAAGTCGACATCACCGATGAGGATGCTGTCGGCAAGGCCGTGATATCCTGTCATGCGGTGCATGGACGGATCGATGTGCTGGTCAACAATGCAGGGATCCTTGGCGAGGTGTTACCCGTTTGGGAGACAGACCCGCGCAATGTCAGGCAGGTGCTCGATACCAATCTGTTCGGCACCTATCTGGTCACCCGTGCCGTGACCAATATGATGCGACAACAAACCGCGCAACCGATGCGCGGACACATCGTCAACGTGTCCTCGATTCAGGGTAAGGAAGGCATGGGGCTCGCGCTCGCCTATAGTGCTTCCAAAGCCGGGGTCCTGGCGATGACCAAAACAGTGGCCAAAGATACGGCAAAGCTCGGCATCATGGTGACGGCCATTACGCCTGCGGCTGCCGAGACGGCGATGGCACAGGAAATCAGCCAGACCAGACGCGATGAGATCACATCCAAAATCCCGATGGGCCGTTTTGTCGAAGTCGATGAAATCGCCCGCATGGTGATGTGGCTGTCATCCGACGATTGCAGCTTTTCAACAGGCGGTATTTTCGATCTTTCCGGCGGACGCGCTACATATTGAAATCTGACTTCTGATAGGATGCGAAGCAGACCCAGCAGGGGAGTGATTGACATGCGAAGCAATAAAACAATCCAGATCGTCCAATGCCATGCCGAAGGCGAGGTTGGCGATGTGATCACGGGCGGCGTTATGCCTCCGCCGGGCGAGACGGTCTGGCAGCAATCAAGATTTATTGCCAATGATGGCCGACTGCGCTCCTTCGTGTTGAATGAGCCTCGAGGCGGCGTGTTCCGTCATATCAATCTGCTGGTGCCGCCCAAACATCCCGAAGCGCACATGGGCTTTATCATTATGGAGCCGGAAGACACACCGCCCATGTCGGGTTCGAATACCATCTGTGTCGCTACAGTTCTGCTCGATTGCGGAATTGTTCCGATGCAAGAACCCGTCACGCATCTTTGTCTGGAAGCTCCGGCCGGACTGGTACATATTGAGGCAGAGTGCCGGAACGGCAAGGCCGAAAGAATTAAGTTCAAGAATGTGCCCTCCTTTGCAGAGCATATTAAAGTGCCTTTGGAGGTAGAGGGTTACGGCACTGTTTTTGTCGACACGGCGTTCGGCGGTGATAGTTTCGTCATGGCAGATGCGCGGTCTCTGGGATTTGACGTGCTGCCTGACGAAGCCCGTGACATGGCTATTGTGGGTCGAAAGCTCGTGGCAGCGGCCAATAGTCAGTTGGGATTTCACCATCCATTGCTGCCGGAGTGGAGACATTATTCTTTCGCATTTTTAACCGGCCCGCTGGAGCAGGTGGAAGGCCATCTTTCAAGCCGCAATGCCTGCGTGATCAATCCCGGTAAAATTGACCGATCCCCAACCGGTACCGGTTGCTCCGCATTGATGGCGGTTTTGCATGCCAAGGGTCTGCTCAGGCAAGGGGAGCAGTATTTGGGTCGATCAATTATCGAGAGCCGATTTTTGGGCAAGATCGAGGCTCTGTGCCATGTGGGTGATAAAACCGCGATCATTCCCTCAATCTCTGGCCGGGCTTGGATATCAGGCCAGACGGTTCTGATGCGTGATCCAGATGACCCATGGCCTGCCGGTTATAAATTAACCGATACATGGCCCGATGATTTTAAATGAAATTGTCGATTCCATAAAATCATTTGCATAATCGGCCTGTTGCAAAGGCTGTTTTGCTGTTGCCTAAAAAGCTCTGCGTTGATTGTTTCGTTTGAAGGTGCTCGTTGGTCATTCAAATGCAAAAGAACCACCGAAGCGGACTATTGACCGGCATTTGTTTCGCGTGCCTGCGGGCTGTTAAAACAACGGGTCAATCCCAGCTAAACCCTCTGTCCTTCATGTAAACATGGGAAACACCTTTGCACCAATCCAGCCTGTGGTCCTCGGATCCATAATCACGCCATTTGACACGAAAGGGGACGACACAATTCCCTTCATCACTTGCCCAGTGCATGTTGACCCCTTGACCAGAACGTATGGGTTTGTGAAGCCAATTATTGCTCCAACGACCATTTTGATAAGTATAAAAGCCATCAATAATCCACCCGGAAGAGCGGTTATGCAGACGAAAATCGTAGTCCCCAGCATAGGCAAATGTCGAAAAGAACAACAAAACCGGAACAGTTAATATTCTAAGAGCAAGAAGCATTTTTCCTCACAGTTCTGAATGCGGACTATAATCTTCTACTGATTTAAAAATAAATTTCTTATTTTGTAAAGATCAGGGTTAGGAATGTCAGCCGACAATAGGCAGGCTTCATTTTTTCCGATTGAAATAGAATAGTTTTCCTGGCTGTTTCCTGCCTTCGGATATGTCCCTGCATGTCATCATTGAAGAATGAAAACGGCAATTCTGAATGTAAACACAATCAGTATTTAAAAGTGTAATGAAATATTTTCCATGACTTGGATGGTCTCGTCTTCACAATCCGGGTTCGTCGACCCAGATTGATGGTTTGATGATATCAGCGGGAATTGAACGGCCATGGGAATTGAAAGAATTGAATCCTCAATGACCTAAAAAACATCGTTTGACGTGCCATTGTAGCGTGCTCTCGTTGCCGTTTGATTTGCCCGATCGGGACGTTGATCCCAAGTGCTGCCATTGTTCGTTGTGCCGCTGGCGCGGGACTGTCGTCTCCGCGATGGCAGATGGCGATGTTCGGACCGTCATAAGGCAGAATTCTATTCGGTGCCATCAATTCGGAACACAGGCCGGGGAGCCTTTTTTCCGATATAGCTGCGTGATTTAGACCCATCACCGCCACTGCTCCGATCCAAGACTGTTCGGCAATAATATCGGCAGTCGCGAAAGTCTGAACTTTTTGACATTGATACAATTCCGACCCCGGACATGATCACCATCGCTTAGACCGCAAGACATCAAGGCTTATTCGCCGCGCAATGTCTCGTGAAGGGACAAGCGGTAAGCCATAACAGCGGGCAGGCAGGCAAATAGCGAACCAGCCATAAGAAGCATCAAAGCGGGCATGGTTTGGGTCCAGTCGGGGCTCAGCTGCAAATCCAGTCCGGTTTGCGCAGAGAGCCAAAGCGACAGTGCCGCTGTCAGCACCCATCCCAGCGCGAGGCCTGCCAGACAACCTGTGGCAATCAGCCCGAAAGCGCCCAGCCATGCCACCAAGCCACTATAGAAGGCTGAAGCCCCCAAGGCCCGCAACAGGGCATAGCGGCGGCGGCGCAGCGAGAAAATGGCGACGATCAGCAGGATAATGGCGCAGAGAATCAGCACGCTGTTAAGGATGGAAGCGACCAGCATGGCATCGCGCACATCGCCCAGATTGCGGTAGAGCGACACCAGAATTTCGGCGGGAAACAAAGCCATCAAGCCGTTTTTTCGGTAATCGCTCCGCAAGGCATAGGCACCGGCAATGCTGGCTGGGCGGACTACCACCGCAGGGATGGGCGGGATTGTTCCGGCATTGAAGGGCACACCGATGATACCGTCTTCTTGGTGGCCATTTCCGAAGCCGTGAATCTCCCAAACGCTTTCGATCGGAACCAGAATGGCCTTGTCCCAAGGACTGCCCGTAGCGGGCAGGCGACCGACCACACGCAAGTGCGCCCCCTCGTGGCGATGGGCGATCTCTTGAGGCGAAGTTTCGCCTTGGTGTGTTGGCTCTGTCC
>Ga0114967_10000675_pt1 | contig 29437 bp, 20 predicted proteins | sample M_130628_MF_Meta_FD_92639 | JGI IMG/M metagenome (GOLD analysis project Ga0114967, IMG submission 92639) | Freshwater microbial communities from Lake Montjoie, Canada to study carbon cycling - M_130628_MF_MetaG | ecosystem: Environmental > Aquatic > Freshwater > Lake | place: Lake Montjoie...
AAGATGGTAATGGTGACATGATGATGGCTCAAGATGGATTAGGTTCTGTTAGCCTTCAACAGCCTGTGGTTGTTCCTGAGCCCGCTCCTGTTCAAAGGTCTATTGATATACAACCAGGACAAAAGATATGTCATGTGTGCAATAAACAATTTCTCTATCATTCATGGTTAAAAGTACATATGACGACTCATACTGGAGAGAGGCCTTTTACTTGTAAAGAGTGTAGTAAGTCGTTTAGTCGCAAGTCGATTTTAAAACAACATATGAAAATTCATAAAAAAGCTGATAACGCTACTTTCGGTTTTTTAAGTTCTGAGTAACCATCAGATCAAGAAAGTGCTTAAGAAGAAGGAGGTGAAGAGTGAAGAAAATAATAATGGTGCTCTTTGTGTGCATGAGTTCATTAGGGTATGGTGCAGAACCAGATGTTTTTAATACTGATGTACAACCTGCCCTAACGGGGGAAAATCAGCCATTAGATCCAGCAATTCTTTTTGCGCTCGCACCGGCTCCTCTTTTTATGGATGTTTTTGAACATTTGCCATCAGACCAGAAAGATGAAGCACATTCTTATTTTTGTGGCGCTCAAGGTTGCTATGAATGTTTTTCTACAACACAAGATCGAACCGGTCATGAAATAGATGTTCATGGTCAAGATTATTCACAAGCTCCTCGATTTCGAGTTTTTGAACAAGATGGTAATGGTGACATGATGATGCCTCAAGGTGGATTAGGTTCTGTTAACCTTCAACAGCCTGTAGTTGTTCCTGCGCCTGTTCTTGTTCAAAGATCTATTGATATACAACCAGGACAAAAACTCTGTCATGTGTGCGATAAGGATTGTCGCAGTCATTCAAAGTTAATAGCACATATGAGGACTCATACAGGAAAGAAGCCTTATGCTTGCTCTTATGAAGGTTGTGGTAACGTATTTACTAGAAAAACGAGTTTAAGACAGCATATGATGATTCATACAGGAGAGAAGCCTTATCCTTGCTCTTATAAGGATTGTGGTAAGGCATTTATTCAATCACACAATTTAAAAGATCATATCAGAATTCATACTGGAGCAAGGCCTTATGCTTGCTCTCATGAGCTTTGTGGTAAGGCATTTTCTCAAAAATCGAGTTTGAAAAGGCATATGAAAGTTCATAAAAAAGCCGATAACGCTACTTTCGGTTCTTTAAGTTCTGAGTAACCACCAGATCAAGAAGCTGTGCTTCCGGGGCTGTATCGGTAAAAAGATCAAACAGTCTGTTTGTGCCTGAGATCCAAGAGGATCGGAAAGGACCCATTTTGACACTGCGCGTCGAGCGCAACAGAAAATTAAGGTATTGGAAGAATAAAGATTCTTGCGCCCATCTTAGCCTTAATTTCTTTCAATTTTTTTTAAAATCTTGTGTCCTTTGCTTCTATTCACATAGAATAAATTCTAAATATTTGATTTTAAAAAGGGGTGGGGATGAAGAAAATACATATAGTTCTTATCTTATTGTGTGGGTTAATGACCCCTTTTGCGGTACAAGCAGCTGTTGCGGCAGAACTAATAGAGGGGGGATTGAAAGATGCGCTTCAAGGTGCTGGCAGGGCAATAGATGAGATTGGTCAACTTGATGGAAAAGCGCTGTCTTCGTTTGGTGATCAAAGTGCAAAGTTAGATGAAGCCGTACAAAAACTTCAACAAGAGACAAGAAGTACCTTAAATAAGATTCAGGGTAGTTTTAAAAAAGGTGTATTGGACAAGAATCAGGCAGAAGCCGCTATTAATGCTATTACTGAGCAAATTCAAAAAGAGACCGAAGCTATTAATAAAGGTTTGGCAACAGGTGGAAAACAAGCTCTACTAGAAAAACTTAATGGCGCTAGTAGGAAAATAACAGAGGCAAGAGATGCTGCTCTTATAAGCAAAGGTGTGACTCAAGAAACAATTGATGAACTTAATTTGGCTACGCGTGAAGCTGGTTCTACAATCGCTGGCGGCGACAAACCAAAACCAGAAACGGACGCTTCTGCTCAACGTAAAGCTGATGGTGTTGCTCCCAAAGATCAAGAGGCTGTGAAAGGTCAACAGGAAGATTTTGCCGAATCAACAGCACAATTAGCACAAAAAAAAGGTGGGGCTGCAGGTCCAGAACCAAAAGTGGAAAACGATAGTGAGACTGGGGTTGAACTTTCACCTGATCAGATTGCTCAGTATACAGAAGAGGTAAAAGAAAATCCTGCACTGGAAAGAAACTGGGCTGCAACATCACGATTAATGAAAGGGGTGGACGAGCTTTCAAAACTAAAAGCTGACCTTGAAAAAGAGCTGGAAGGTTCAGGAGTTACAGTTAAAAAATCAGAGCCAGGTGAGCCTACTGGTTCTGCAACGCTGGAAATAAAAGCAGGAAAGTATAATAAAGAACAAATTAAAGATTTAGAAAAATCTATGCCTACAGGACAAACTTTTAGAGACGTTGAATCTAAAGATGTTACGGTGATTGAAGGTCCTCCTCCAAAAATTCAAGTTAGGACGGAAGGTTCAATATTAGAGTATGAGGTTTCTGATTCTGAGATAACAACAATGATGCTCAAGGGCAAAAACATAGGTCGGTGGACTCAGCGCTTTGATGGCAAGATGACTTTTGAATTGAAGGATGTGACCTTGGCTTCTAAGGTTGGAGATAAAATAGATGGAATGGTACAAAAAATTGAAGGGTTTAAAAAAGATATTACAGAAATGGAAACAGAGCTTAAAGAGGTAATTAATTGTTTCCGATCTGCTTGGCGAGGAGCAGGAAAAGCAATTTCATCTAAATTGAGTGCAGCGGGAAAAGCATTAAAAGAAGAAAAACTAAAAATGGCAACAAATTCCATAGTGGGTTTTTTTAAAGGTATTTTTAAAATAGCGGAAATGATGATGACCGGGGTGTTCTTTGGTGTTCCAAGTATGATCTACCAAACCCTTATGCAACAAGCAGCAGCAAAAGCGCTTTATGAACAAATTAGTGCTGTGTATTATATAACTCCTGATTTTGCAGTACAAATTCCCCCTGATTTAATTTCTTCAGGTAATGCTGCTCAGGCTGGTACCTTTTTATATGTAGCGATTTCTCCTGCATCAACTGGGTATTCTAATAATATTAGTTCTGCAGATTTAGAAAATGGTAGTTATTATGTGGTTTACCAAACGGGTGCGCCATGGGGTTCAACCTATGCAACATCGCCAAATGCTTTTGGTGTGTGGGTCAACCTTAACACCGGGCTTGTGTTTATGGATGATGGAGTTCCTTATAGTGAACAAACTCCTTTTTCTTATTTAATGGAGCCATCAAACGATTCGACAATACAAGCTACTAAAGGATCTCAAGCAACACTTTCTGTTCAGGGGTATACGCTTCAGGCCTATAGTGCGCTTGGAAATCGTGCAAACTATAGTTATCAAGAAGGATTTTTAGATGCTGTTGCGCCATGGACTATTGTAAGTAAATCGTATGATCAGTCAGCAACCCCAAATCAAATGATTCAACAAATGTTTGCTTCTGTTGATAGTTCAATAAGCAAGGGTGGTGATACAACTAAAAAAGCTAGTCGATATGCACCTAAACTTTTAGTGCGAACACTTAATAAATTTAGAAATGGTATTCACAATGTTCCAGGTTTTCTTCCTGGGTCAAAAGCAACACCCCCTGCTATTTCCATAAAGCAGATAGAAGGAACGGGTATTTTAAATAGATTACTTGGCTCTCAATCGAGTCCTGATAACATACATCAATCAGTTGAATTAATGACTGCTCTTTCTACAACAATGAGTCCTGTTTCTAAAAGTAAGCCTTCGCCAGATTCAACTTCTGATTCTGAAGCGCCTGCTCTACTTACTGCGCCGGCTGCACGTACTAATGTAGTGCAGGCAGTGTTTAATGCTCAAGCGGATTTAAAACAGGCATTAAGTAATGAAAATTCAAGCCATTATGGAAATGATGTTGAGTGGTATTCGCAAGCATTAAGTACTGCTCAAGAAAATTTAGAGGCAGCTTTAGATCCAGCTATTTCTAGTAATAGTTTTGGCGCTACTAATATGGGGCTCGATTCTTCTGTTGATGTTAATGCATACAATGTTTACTTGTATGAAACAGAAGACACACCAATTGTTAAGTTTATGAAAAATAATAAATTTTCTCATTTGATACCAGCTAAAGATTATGTGGTTTTTTTAGACATCAATTTAAATATTGTTCCTTTGTTTTCTACTGGAGTTATAACGCGTCCTGATGGAATAGCGGTTCTTGATTTTGATACTTCTCAAATTAATTCGAATATTCAGTACATGGTAAGTTTAGTGACAGGGATCGCTTATCTTTATGAAGCCAATGGTCCAGGAAAAATCCAAACACAGCTTAATAATATGCCAGCTTCCACATACATAGCGAGCACTTTAATGCCTGGTTTATTCCAGCAAATTGCTTTAGTTTTTAATTCTGAAGATACTCAAAATTTAACTAATCAAATTCTTTCGATGGCAAATTATGCAACAAATCTTTCTTATCAAGGTCCACTCTTAAAGAATGGATGTCTTTTTGAAAAAGTACCGTTAGAGCTTTCAACTAAAGATGCAGAAATCATTCAAAAAAAGAACCTCGATGACGCTCTTAATGGAATGGTTATTCCTGCTCAACCAGAAGCTCATAAAACTTCATTTGGTGATTCAGTTAGTAGTTCTATACAGCAATCTCAATTAGATGGTATGCCTATTTATAAGGTTTCTAGGGTTGTGCACGGCAGTAAAGAAAAAGTAGGAGTTTTTGGTACTGATGTTGATGGAAAACCAATCTATGATTATGTAGTGGCGGTTGCTCAGAATACTGATTCAAATGGCCATCCGTGCTTTCAAATGATGCCGCTTGGTATAATTGAAGCTGCTGGAGATTCTTCTGGTATGTCTGGTGATCAGATGATATTCAGTTTAGTTACTGGACAAGTGTATGACAGTAATTATTGTCCTGTTGCTAATGCGACAGCGACGGCTATTGAACGCACAGCTGATTTTAGTCCATTCCAGGCCTTGCCTGGTCAATCTTCAATTGATAGTGGGCAAAAGGATGCAAATGGAAATGAAATTTATGTTGCTGCAGTTTTTGATGTTCCTTTATCAACAGCATTTATGCCAACGTTCTGTAATCCGTTTAATATTTCGTATGGTTCATTACACAGCAGCCCTCAGTATGTGCAAGATGTTGCTGCAGTAAGTGCTGCTCAACAGGTGGAACGCAGGGCTCAACTAGCGGTGAATAGTGCTCAAATAGCGGTAAAAGATACTTTTGATGTAGTGTCTGGTGATACTGAAAAAGCTGAATATCCACAGTATGTTAAGTTTATGTGGGGTGAAGTTCAAAACGATCCTACACAAAAAACTTTAAATGAGGTTTTTAATTCTAAAAAATTTGCACCCTATGTCCCGTACTTATATTTAAAAGGTGAGTCAAAAAGCGAAAACCCATTGCTATTTAAAAAGGATATGCAGGCTTGGATTATTGCTCAAGCAGCACTTGCTTCTGCTCAAACAGCCCTTGCTTCTGCTCAAAAAGCCCTTATTCCTCTTCAAAATGCACTGCGGCTAAAAGTTCAAGCATTACAAGCTGTTTTACAACCACCTTATTATCCTGTTAAAAAAGCGACCAATCAAATGCTCATTATGTGTCCAATGTATTGGATGCACTACGTTAATTTTGTTTGGGCTGCTCAGTCTGCTAATGCTCAACAAATAACCTACACTAATCCATCTCAAACGCCGGTTAATCTAACTATCAATTGGATAGATTCTATTGCAAGCGCTAATACAACTCCTGTGGGGTATTCGCTTGGTCAAGCTTTGCCAATTACAAATGTTTTAGACATAGTAAAGGCCTATCAAGGGTGGCAAGATAATATGAATAGTACCAATGGTGTTGCAAAGGTTATGCAATCAGGTCCGTTTCAGTTTTCTCAAAATCAGGAATATAATGTCTATCTTACGATGCCTGCAACTAATGGAACATTCGATCTTGAAACGGGAAATTTCTTTTATTCGATGGTGCCAGTTGGTTCACCAACATCTCTTTTTGTGTTGGGTAATCTTGATTCAGGAGTTGCATCATCTATTCAATCAAGTTTGGCTACTAATAACATTTCTGGATTAGCAGCTCCTTTAACGCTCGATCAGTGTAATAGTGGAAACTCTTTAGGTTCTTCTTATCTAAAAATGCTTGATGAAAATCCTGTTGCTATAGATATATCATCGGGCGATGTTTGGCTTCCTACTCCTCTTGCTTATTCTGTTAATTGTTTGAATAAAGCTCAGGGAAATATAGCTAATGCAGAATGTAATGTGTTTAAAATTGGAACTCTTGATCCTCAAGAAGTTTTAGCAACAGCTTTGAAGAATCAAGGAACTACTTTGAGCAATGTTGAAACCGATAATCCTGGTTTATATTCAATGCTTATGAATGCTCAGGCTCTTGCAGTTCAAAAAAGTATGTTGGCGCTTACAGCGTATTTTGCGGGAAGTGAGTTGAGTTTATGTCAAGAACAGATAACTAATGGAACGTATATTTATGCAGTTAACGTTTCTCCTGCAAATTACTACTCAGCTACTGATTATTGGGTTGCAACGGATAGTAATGGAAACCCACAAGGTGTTATAACTCCAAGTACTCAATATATGGTCAGTCTTGTTACCGGGAATTACTATGGAATGAATGTTTCAGGTGATCCACAAACAGCTCAATCAGTGGCACAAGATTTTACCACAGGTACCGGTGTTGCAACGATAGATACACCGCTTACAGCTTTTAAAAAGATGTTTTGTATTGATAGCTATGCGTACAATAAAACAATTTTGAGTTCTGTGCCAAAAAATAATCCAAAATTATTTAACATTATAGAAGGGCTTAACAATCTTCAGTATCAATATTTTGTACAATCGCAAGTTGCTTCAAGCGCAAATAGCGCAATTTTACAAGGACAAATTCCTCTTGATTTATTGCAAACAGCAACCCCTGTAAGCGCCTTGTACAATACCTTGTATCTTGTAAATAATAAGTATTATTTAGCGATGCCAGGTACTGGTGGAGCTCCAACGTATTATTATGATTTTAATGCAGAGCAACAAGATGTGACTTCTAGTAATGGAACGGTTGTGTATACCCCTGTTCCAGGTGATGCAAAGCGTGGAATGTATTATGAAGTTGAAGGGACAGGTTCAACAGCAGTTGCAACTCCTGTTTCTGAACTTACGGGTTATGGGTGTCAAGCAATGCGTATGCGATTTGGTATTGCAGTTGATAAAGATGGTAATGAAACGATTGGCCTTCCTGTTTATAATCCTTCTCTGCCAATGGGTGAAAATGATGTAAATCTTAGACCAGGAGCAAGTGGTGAAAACATGAAGTGCCTTACTTCTGCTGCAAACATTGCAACTAATGCTGGCATCACTGATAGTTACACTTATTACCAGTATAAAAACATTGCTTCAGAGTCGTATTTTACACGGTGCGTTTTGAATACAAAAATTCCAGTATATAATAGCGTGGCTCAATCATTTAGTAGTATCTTGGAACATCAAGATTATTATGTCGATTTAGTAACCGGTGAGTGTTATAACCCTGATGGAACACCGCGACTTTCTAACATTACTGTTGCCTATGATTTTACTGGGACAGCTACTACTGGGATTGTTCCTAATAGTGCCCTTAATTTTTCTAACCCGCTTTTTGTGTGGGGAGAACTTGATATGCTTGGTGAATCATTACAAGCGTATATGATGTATCAGGATACTAATGTAAATGATCCTTCAAATGGTTATAATCAGTACCAAGTACAACAATATAGCACATCATTTACTTTGTATGATGGGGGAAGTCTAACGGTATATGCTTATGGGGTTGACCCTGTAACTGGCAACATGCAGCAGATTACGCAAAATGGAAAACCTATGACTCCACAACAAACAAATATGTCGACTGTTTTAGTAAATGCGCTTAATGGTGGAGCTTCATTGGTAAGTAAATCATATACGATGAATATGAATGGCGTCGTTCCTGTTGATACTCCACAGGCTGGAGCAACAGTAACAGTTACTGAAACATTTGTAGCGCCAAAACAATATATGATTTCATATACTTCAAATAATCTGGATGTTAATGATAATAAAGTTCCAGTAAATGACATGTTCCAAGTACCAGTTACTTCGGGTCCAGGAACCGCTCCTGGTGCAAGTACAAATAGCTATAGCAATCCACCACTTGATGCTTCGTTTCAGGCGCAGTTGCTTCAAGCAAAGCCATTTTGTGCCCGCGTATTTGCAAGTTGTCCATATGGTCAAGAAACAGCACAAAATATTAATACAACTATTGCTACTGATGGTACTGCCGAAAAAGTACTTACTCTTGGAACGAGCGGTGTTACTTGTGGGCTTCTGTATCAACCTGTAAGTGCAGCAAGTTTTAGCTTGCCTTCAGCAGGTCTTTTAAGTGCGATCTTTAGTGGTGCAAATCCAATTGACGATACTGGTACTGGAGCAACAAATGGGCAGTATTTTGCTTTTTATGATTCTTATAATAATAGCAGTAACGGTTCAAGTAATGTTGTTCCAAATAAGGGACAATATGCTACGTACATTTCTGTGGTAAGTAGTATGGGGGCCAATGCTAGCGCTTGTCCTGGTTTGTATGCTGGTAATTTTAACGTTGAATTTGCTTCAGCTCCGGTTGTTTCGCCTGCTGCAACTCTTACTTCTACTCCTACTTCTACTGCTCTTGCTACTACTCGGGTTGACCCAAATGCTGAAGTTGTTGCTGCTATTCAAGCGTCTACGTCTGCTATTGTTGCTGCTGTTCAGGCAAATAATACTAATCAAACTCCGGTTACTACTCCTACTCCACCTACTCCGTATACTCCTCCTGTTATGACAACCTATGGGGCTCCGTATTTGCGGATAATGCCAATTACGGGTACTTCCGAGGGTCAGACGAACTATACAGTTCCACCAGCTTTAGGTAGTACTGAATATCTGTATAAATACCAGTATGATATTGTTTCCAATTCAATGCTTGCAACATTAAAATCAACACTTAATATTTCAGGAAACATTGCAGGATTTATGCAGTTAGTGAGCGCTCTTGATGCAGGTGATTTGGCTGGTGTTACTGCAGCAAATGGTTCAGTTAACCAAGCAGCAGCTGCAGTAATTACGAATCAAATTTTCTATGGAAAACCACTCAATGCGCTTACTCAAGAGCCAAAAGGTCGTTACCTCTATAAACTTGCGTGTGCTTCTGGTGGTGCTGATGCAGCTTCAACTTCTTCAACAAATTCTCTTTGCCAGATGTTTTATACTGCTGGAGAAACTAATCCCGATACGTATATTGATATTTACAATGGTATAGTGTTTCAAACAAAAACAACACCAACTAATAAGCAAGTATTGTATCCAATTGGTTTCTCTATTACCCATGATCAATCCAATGCGATAAGTCAGATGATTGGTGGTGTAATGCCTGATCAAGATTCAGCAGCGCTTGTTATTAATACTCCGGTGGTAAGTAAGGCAAAAACCAAAACAAATCCAAACGGACTTCCTGTTGGTCAAGGGCTTCCATTGCCGGGACAAGTTTTTAAGCAAACAGATGGAAGCGTGACTGTTGGTGCCTATCCATCAATTCCTGTAACTCAATAAAATAGCGTAGGTATTCAAATAAAAGGGGCCCTGAAATGGGCCCTTTTTAAATGGAGTGTGTCACGTTAAGTGAATTATTTTTTTAATATTCTGTGGAGTAAAATGGCAGTCACGCAACAAACTGCAGTAACAGCCGCTGTACGACGGGATCGAGCTGCTTTTTCAGTTGCTATAAGCTTTGCTACTTGTTCTAGTGCCAGAGAAGCTTCAACTTCTTCTCTTTCGCGTTCTGCTTCAGCTTGTCTTTGGCGTTCTGCTTGAGCTCTTGTTTCTGCTTCAGCTTGTCTTTGGCGTTCTGCTTGAGCTCTTGTTTTTGCTTCAGCTTCTCTTTGGCGTTTTTGCATTCTTATTTGTTTTTCTCGCTTTTCTTTTTCTGCTAGAGCGCGTTCTTCCTGTTGTAATCTATGAGCTAACTGTTCATCACTTTCTAATTGATTTCGGCAAACAGGACATTCTGATTTATGTGATAGCGCTCTTTGTAAACACTCGTTATGAAAAGTATGACCACATGGAGTGACTGCTAGGCTCTCTACATTTTTTGGGTCTAAAGAGTCTTTGCAGACAGGGCATTCTGCATGTTGGCTTTCTTTTTGTTCTTTTACAGCTAAACAGCCACAAGCTTCGTTAGGATGTTCATGGCATATTCCTTCTTGAATACCATCAGATCCTATCAGTGCTCGAGCCATTGGAGGTCTTATTTCATTGCCACCTGTTATCATTTGTTCAACATGATCGAGAGCTTCTAAGGCATTTCCACCAGATGCTGTGATGGCTTTTTCAAAGAATTCTTCGAATAGTGCAATAGTGGCGAGTTGTTCTTGGTGGGCATCTAAATGAAGATCATCTTTAATTTTTTGAACCACACCAGGAAAGTCTTCTTCTATGGCTTTAAAAAACGCATTCAGTTTGGTAGCTTTTAGTTCTTGATTTTTTCCACGGATAATTTGTTGATACTGTAGCAATTGGTCTTGATTGAGGGTGTACGCTTTCCCTTCATATTCAATAGAAGTGGGAAATTCTTGTTGTTGATGACGAGGTTTTTCAGCTGCTTGTATTTGATCTGCAAAAACACTGAAGATGAGTAACGTAATAATTTTTTTATTCATGGGACAACTTTCTTTTTTATAGTCAATCTGACAAATTTAGACATTAATGCGCTAGCAATAATTATACAATAGATAATTTAATATTCAACGGCTCTTGATTTAAGCTCAGTATCTTGTGCTCTATCCCGGGAAGCACTAAGGTGGGTCATCCTTTGCCAAGGCTTTGTAGGATTTTGTCGGGCGATCGTCTTTGTGAGTTCCTGATACGGTAATTTTTTAATCTAAAGATTTCCTTATTCGGTGTTTGCCCGTGTAGGGCAACAGAAAATTAAGGTATTGGAAGAATAAAGATTCTTGCGCAGACTTTTCCCTATGCTACTCTTTTCATAAGAGTTTTTATATTGATAGCAAGGAGTTTTCGTATGACACAGTATCTCGTAAGTGATGCACTACCTTTAACTCAAGCAGTTGAGGCGGTTGCATTTTTTGTTCCTGAAAATGGTTCACTAGCAAAAATAGAACCAAGTTTGCAGAAGGATTATTTTCCTCACTTGGAAAAATTATTAAAAGATAAAAAATTTACTGGTGGTAAAGGGCAGACTTTTGTGCTTCCTTGTTCAGTCGGTAAAAAAATTGTTCATCTTTTGTTTGTTGGTATTGGCAATCCATCTTCGCGTAAAGCTTCTGAAGACAAGGGAAAAGAAGCGAAAGCAGAAGTTCTGGAAACCTATCGTAGTGCTTACGCGCAAGTAGTTCGCTTGTGCCAAACACATAAGCTTTCATCGGTTGCTTATGAGTTACCTGCAGCAAAAGATCTTGGTATTGATGATGTTAAAAATGGTCAATTATTTTCGCTCATGAGTGAAATGGCTCAGTATAAATTTGATCAATTTCTGACTAAAAAAGAAGATCAATTACAGCCACTTGAAAAGATAAGTGCGGTTGTTGATAAAAAAGTAATTGCAGAAACAAAAACTGGTGTTAAAGAAGGTGAAATTATTGCTCAAGCAGTAAACCGTACACGTTTGTGGGTTGATCTTCCTGCAAACATTATGACTCCTATTGAATTTTCAAAACTGATTAAAAACCTTGGTAAAGAACATGCAGTAAAAGTTACTGTTTTTGAAGAACCAGCACTAGAAAAAATGGGGATGGGTGGTTTAAAAGCAGTTGGTATGGGTTCACAGCACGATTGTCAGTTGGTTATAGCTGAGTACCATTGTAAAAAGAAAAATGCACCAACTATTGCGCTTGTTGGAAAAGGTATCACGTTCGATTCTGGCGGCATCAATTTAAAGCCGACCGGTTATTTAGAAACAATGAAAGAAGACATGGCAGGCGCAGCAGCGGTGATGAATGCGCTTATGGTTATTGCGCACTTTAAACCTGAGGTTAATGTGGTTGCCATTGCAGCAGTTGCAGAAAACATGCTAAGCGGCTCTGCAAATCATCCGGGCGATATCATTACTTTTTATAATGGAAAAACAGCTGTTGTTGGAAATACCGATGCTGAAGGACGCTTAGTGTTGGCTGATGCGCTTGCGTATGCTTCTAAGCATTTTAAACCAGATGCTATGGTTGATGTTGCAACTCTTACTGGTGCGTGTAGCCATGCAGTAGGGCCATTCTTTAGTGGATTGTTTACACAAGACGAAACACTAGCAAAAAAAATGAACAGCGCTGCGCATACTTCTGGGGATGCTCTTTGGAGGTTACCTCTTATTGATGAATATAAGGTAATGGTAAAATCTGATATTGCTGATTTATGCAACGATGGCAAAACTAAATATTATGCAGGAGCAACTAATGGTGCATGTTTTTTAAGTAATTTTGTAGGTGATACTCCATGGGTTCATTTAGATATTGCCCCTTCAGCTTTTGATGTTCCTGATAAACCCTATTTTAGGCCTAATTCAGCAACTGGTGTGGCAACGCGCTTGCTTATTGATTTTGTTATGGAGTGGAAATAGATAAAAATAAGCTTCTGTAATCTTAAAGGGTCTCTCGGGACCCTTTTTATTTTTGTCTCCCCAGTTGTTTTTTTTTACACCAGGTGTATAATTCAAATATAAATATTAATAATAATAGGCTTTATTAAAAAGGAAAAAGAAAATGAAGAAACAATTTTTACTCTGTTTTTCATTGGTATGTTCAGGTCTAGTTCAAGGAGCTGAAAAGCCAAAAAGAGAAACGGAATTGGCAGAGTTTGTAGAATATGGTGCTCGTACTTATGAAACAGCAAAATTTTCAGATTTTCAAAAATTACATTACTTAAGACTTTTACGAAGACCAGATTCTGAAGAAAAAACAAGACAATTACAGCTTTTTTTTGAAGCATTTCAAGATGATAATTTTGAAGAACCGCTTATGCAAGAACCTGTAGTGGCTCAACAACCTGATGTAAGCCCTGTCGCTCGGCAAACAGCTAAAGAGATAGCATTCGATGAAATATTTGCATGTAAAATAGCTGCTGGTATAGATGCTCAAAGAGCATTGAGAGAAACAACAGAAGAAATGGAAAGGCATGCGCAAGAAGCAGCCATTGCTGACGTTCAAGAACCAAGCGCTCTTTCTAGTTGTGGATGTACTGGAGCTTGTGGGTGTGCGGATAATTCTACTGATTTTGACAGGGAAGTAGAAAGAAGATTAGAAGAAGAAAAAGATCGATGTGCAATTTGTTTAGGTGATGATTTTGATTGTACTATTGAATGTTGTCGGCATTTTTTTCATGAAACCTGTTTTGATCAATGGACTCAAAACTCTTGTCCGGCTTGTGGTATAACACCAAATTTAGATATAAGTTTTTTTGATGAATTCATGAGAGAAAACCGCGAAAAAGAAAAAAAAGCTCGTATTCAAAAAGAGTTAAAAGATAAAAAAGAAAAAGAACGTCTTGAACAATTGGCTCTTGCTGCATATAAACCCTCTTTGGATTGTTTTAAATCTAAACATACTGATTCTGATATCTGTTTTGTATGTAAAGCTTTATTAAATGCTTCAAGCACAAGAGTAGTTAGAAACTCTAACGGATTATTATCTCATATTTCATGCAAGCCAGCTGAACTACCTACTTATTCTGGATATGGATCTTTAGATGATTCAAACACAATGGATGCATTTTTAAACCAATGGTCATTGAGCAAGAAGGATAAAAAATGAAGAAACACTTTTTACTTTGTTTATCATTGGCATGTTCAGGTTTAGTTCAAGCTGCTGAACAGCCAAAAAGAGAAGAAGAAATAGAAAGAGATGCGCAAGAAGCAACCATTGCTGATGGTGTTGAAAAACCAAGTGCCGTTTCTAGTTGTGGATGTACTGGAGCTTGTGGATGTTCGGAGCAAGTTGAACGGTGTTCGATATGTTTAGAGGAATTTTCTTCAAAACCATCCATTAAAACATTTTGTGATCATACTTTTCATACACATTGTTTTGATGAATGGATAACAGAAAAACCTTCTTGTCCAATATGTAGATATGATTTTAGGTCCCCAGAAGAGCAAGCTGCGTTAGCTGAAGCGCATCAAGAAGAAGATATTTCTCAATGGCCTTTGTTTTTACAGCAGGCGCGACAAAGAGAACTAGAGGCTCATCAACGCGCTATGGAGAATCAATTAGCACAGCAAAGAGCGCAAGAAGCTTTATCAACGGAAAGAGCAGGTTTTTTTGATTTTTTTGCTTCAAATAGCCAAATGGTTGCTGCTTTTATACGAATAAAACAAAACTTAGAAAAACCTGAAAATAGATTTTCTGCTGTCACAGTAAATAAAAAATTAATAAGTGTTTTAGAAAAAAAATATTCTATAACTAGACAAACAGTTCGCAGACTCTTTGATGGAAATAGTACTATTTTAAGACATTTGATTTTTAGAAGAACGAACATTGATTTTAGACCGGTAGATCCAAGCCTTTTTGATGTGATGGATAGTTTGATTAAAGGTTCTGTTAATCGATAAATAAAATGCTGAAATATTAAAAAAATAGAGATACTTTTTTAGAAAAGTATCTCTATTTTTTTAATGCTTATCTAAGTCGTGTTTAATTTGATGCAACAATCTCTTCTATTCTTTGGCGCATTAAAGAAGCTGTTATTTTTTGTTGGGTAGGGTTAAATCCAAAAAGAGTTGAAAGAGTTCTTTTTGGATCTGAAACATCAAGTAACCCTAATGGCATTAATCCGCAAAAATCAGTTAATTCGTCTGAACTTAAAGAATAAATATCTTTACCGTTCGTAAAAATTTCTTTTTGGTCTTCTGGAAGAGAACGTAAAACAATATTTTTATTAGGATAAACTAAAAAATAATAAAGTTTTGTATTGGTGTCTCCCGTGCGTTCTAAAAACTGCAGAGTCAATTTTGCTTTTTCAAGCAGTTTTGCCTTTTCAAATGATTCGGAATCACCTTTTTGTGTAAGAGAAATAATTTTTTTATTAATTGATTCATCAGTTGGAGTGCTACTTGTATGTATAGTGTAGGTATAAAAGAGTCCGATTATTAGAAATATATGTTTCATACTGTTCCTCAGCTTAAAGTTAAAATTACTGTTTGGTTAAGTATACAGCAGAATCTTTATTCGTCGACTGGGTCGATGTTTTGCTAGGCTTAAGTAAAATTATTTTTTTTAAATTAAGCTTAATTCGGAAAATCAAATGGAACTTTAGCTTCTTTGTTTTTTTTAAACATGCACAATTAGTAATTATTAATATTTTTAAAAAAGGATTTTACATGAAAAAAATAGTAACAATTATTTTTTTAACGGTTTTTTTGCCTTATAGAGCTTCTGGAGCACAGGCAGAAGAACCTTGTTTTTCTGACTTACTTCAAGATTTAATCGATCAAGAATCAAGTTTGGGGCAAAAACAAAGAAATGGAGCTCTTGAGGGTTTAACTGTAGAAGAACAAGCTCGCTTAAAAAATATGTGGGCTCAAAAAAAACAACATATTGATGCAGCAGCTCAAAAAATAGAAGCTGATGCTTTAAATAAGCCCATAAATCAATAAAATATTAGTTTCTATCAACAAAGTGGGCAATGATTCCCCTCATGCACAAAAAGCAAACCAATGATGAGTTGCCGTAACTAATAAAGGGTAAGCCGAATTAAGTATTCGTTAAGTAAAAGGGTTCTTTGGGAACCTTTTTTCTCCTTAAAAACTGTCTTTTGCTAAAAACTATTGCTTTATCTATAAAAATAATGCCAATCTGAAATTATGTTAAATCTGTGTTTCTAAAATAATGGGGGCACATAATGGGGCTGATAAGCCTTATAAAAGAGACGTAATGAAGAAGCGTATAATAGTAGGTATGTTGAGTGTTGTTTTTGCGGTAAGTACTATTTCGGCAATGGAAACGTTGCAGGACCGATTTGATCAGGAAGATCTAGCTATTTCGGCAATGGAAAGGAGGTCGGAACCATCTGATCGGAAAGAGCGAGCTATTTCGGCAATGGAAACGTGGCCGAAACCATCTTATCCGAAAAAGCCAACTACTCCGCCAATGCCGCCACTGGTTACCGGTCAGTATTCTAACATTAATTCATGTCAGGTTATTTATCATGATGGTTCGCAGGATTTTACGTATGGTAATGCCGGTCAAAATGAAGGTGTTGCTGGAACAAATAGGTATGGCGCAAGTAAAACATTAAAAAATTACAAAGGATATGAGTTACGTTGCAAAGCAGATTTGCTGAAGCGAGGAGTAACAACGATTGTTTCTTTACCGGTAGTTTTGTCTGATTTTAGCGCTGATGTACAAAAAGCATTAGCATCGCGTAATGTTGTTGCTATTACTAATGCGAATGAAATTAATGGTTCTTTGACTATTCAAAGAGATGAGCTTGCTCTTTTACCTAGATAATAATGAGTCATTAATAAAAACACTAAAGGGCCTTTCGGGGCCCTTAATTTCTATCAACAAAGTGTGCAATGATTCCCATCATGCACAAAAAGCAAACCAATGATGAGTTGCCGTAACTAATAAAGGGTAAGCCGATACCTTTGGTTGGTAGTAATCCGGTAACTACAAAAATATTAATGAGCGCCTGCAGCGACGTTAAAATTACAAACCCAAGGGTGGTTATGATGGCAAAGCTATTCTTAAGTTGCCAGGCAATCTTCATGCCACAATAAGTGAAAAATGCATAGAGAAAAATAATGACACTACTTCCGATAAACCCTATCTCTTCTGCAATAATCGAAAATATAAAATCGGTGTGTTGCATTGGTAAATAAAAAAACTTTTGTTTTGAATGTGAAATACCACTTCCCCACCAGCTTCCTGAACCAACTGCAATCAGCGACTGAATGATTTGAAAACCCGATCCTTGAGGGTCTTTCCATGGATCAAGAAAAATGAGAATTCGTTTTATTCGATAGGGTTGGGTGTAAATTAAAAGTCCAAGAAGGGGGATAAGTGCTCCTCCTGCAAGTGCTAAATGCATGATGGGAAATCCTGCAATAAATAAAAGAAAGCCTGCAGTGGTTATCAGTGTGGTAGCAAGTCCAAAATCTGGTTGGCAGAGTAATATGCCGCCAGTCATTCCTGTTATAATAAAAAAGGGAAGATACGCAGATTTGAAAGTGAACGGTTTGTTTTCTCGTTGAGCAAGAAAGCGGGCAAGGTACATAATGAATGCAATTTTAAGTAGTTCGCTTGGCTGGAATGAAAATCCTCCCATGGCAAGCCAACGGCTTGATCCATGAATGCGATGTGCAATTTGTGGTACAAGAGTGAGTGCGGTTAAAAACCATGATCCAAAAAAGAAGAGCGGAGTGCAGGCGTAGACCAATTTAAGGGATAATTTTCGTGCAATATAAAAGGCAACTAGTCCAAGTAAAACACCGATGATCTGTTTTTGTAAAAAATAATGTGCCGATCCATTTTGGTGTGCGGCGTAGATTGAGCTGGAAGAATAGACAAATAAAAGTCCGATAATTACCAGAGCGGTAACAATGCCAAGAAGCATCGAGAGATCACTCTTTATGGTAGTGCGATGAGCGTTCACAAAAACTCCTTTTTTAAAATATAGGTTTTTATCTTAGATCTTATCCTAAAATTAATGGATATATAAAAATCAATGTCATTCCCAATGAGCGAGAAGCCAGGTCCGTATGGACGAGTGGCGTACCATTTACTTCATCTGGCTAGAGCACTTTGTACTCTACTGCGACTACGTTCTCTGGGAATGACTGTAAAAAACAAACTTAAAAAATGACTAAAGTAATTTTCGGATAAGCTTTTACCAAAAAAATGTTTAAACTAGTCCACTATTAATAAAATATGAGGAGTGAAAATGAAAAAGTCTCGTTATTCCAAGTTGTGGGCGGTAATCTTTTTATTACTCTCTTTCCAAGAGGCTTTTGCTTATCAATTAGCGGATATTTCATTTGTATTGGCCGATGAAAAATTGTTGGAAGAAATAGGAGTTATTACGCCAGCAGATAAAAAAACAGTTGAAGAAAAAACAGAATTGAAAGAAAAAGTTGAGCAGCACGATGAACCTAGTGTTGATTCTGCAACTCTTTCAAAAAAATAAAATTTTTTAGTTAATGCGGTTAGAAAAGCAAAAGTGTTTTTAAATTGATTTGATCAATAAGATGTTTTCCTTCATTCTTGGTGGCAAGTTAGATTGTTTCTTAATAGGAAATTTAAAATGAATAGAAAGATTTTTTTTCCGTTTTTTATTGTGATTTTTTGCGCGATGCAGAATATGTCGGCAAGTGTGAAGCCTATAAAGAATTGCGTTGATTTTTATAGAGAAAAGCATTGTCATAAAGAAGGTATGTTTTATTTTTCTGCTGCAGGTGTACTGCGTTTTCCTTCTATTACAGGAGTGGATGAGAGGTTTGAATATCGTAAAACGACACTCAATCTTTTAGATAGACGACAAGATAGAAAAGAAGTAGAAAAATTATTTCTTGGAGTTTGGGCTGTTAACATTCTAGAAATTATTGGTAAGCGGGATTTTACATTGTTTTTTAATCAATCTGCTAACACTGTTTGGTTGATTAGCTCGCATTGTGTTGATGATGGTGTTTATCCAATATTTTCCATACAACGTTTAAAACCTAAAGAAGCAGTATATATGGTTGAAGCTTTGAATCTTTATTTAAGTCAAGACCTCAAAAAAAGAGGCTACGGAGAGTTACGATTAAAATATATCTTTGATATAGAAAAGGAAGATCCAATAACTATTGAAAATATAGACAAAAAGATCGAAGCATTTTTTGAATTAAATTCTGAATTAAATTCAGAATCAAATAATCAATTAGATAATGATGGATTGTCATCTCTGCAAGCTCTTTGGAATGCTTGATTATCGTAAGAAATATTCTTTCTACATAAGTTCGCGTACGAGTTTTTTGAAAGCAGTTCCTCGTTCTTCATAATTTTTAAAAAGATCATAACTTGCTCCTGCAGGGGAGAATAATACGGTATCTCCCGCTGTGGCTATTTTTTTACAAGCTTCCCATGCACAGTTTAGTGTTGCGTGCGCGCTGCTTTGTAATTGATTTTTTACGCATAAAGCATGAATCGCATCTGCTTCTTTTCCAAAACATAAAACGTGCACTACGTTTTTTGGAAGTTGTGCAATGGAAGGAGAACGATCAACTCCTTTATCAAGTCCACCTAAAAATAAAATAATCGGTTGATTTTTAAGTCGAGCAACAGATTCAAGCATCGATTCGGCAATAGTAGCTTTAGAATCATTATAAAAAGTGATTCCGTTGTGGCTGCTTATTTTTTCAAAACGATGTTCGGGGATAGTGAGAGCGGTGCAGTGAGCGAGAGCTGTTTCAGGTTCAATGCCACAGAGTTCAAGTATGGCAAAAATGAGCTGCCAATTTTGTGCAAAAGTGATATCGGTAAGTGCTGGGGTGATAACTTCAAGATACGTATCATCAGCAAGCCACAAAACTTTTTGGTGAGCAGTGTAGGGAATAAAAGCTTCAAGATATTCAAAAGGGATAATGGCCCACTCATCTTCTTGTTGGTGCATGAGCAGTTGTCCTTTCGCTCGTGCGTAGTCTGCAAGGTCTCCATGTCGTTCAAGATGATTAGGAAACAGATTGGTGATTGCTGCAATAGATGGTGCAAAAGAATGTGAGAGTTCAAGTTGAAAGCTCGAAAGCTCAAGCACAATGAACTGATATTTTTCTTGTACTTTAATAAGATCAAGCATAGGGGTGCCGATGTTACCGCCTGCAATTGCTGGAATGCCACAGCGATTAAGAAGTTCAGTCAGAAGGGTAACAGTAGAGGTTTTTCCAACTGATCCGGTGATGGCGATTGTTTTTACGGTGACGTGCGCTGCAAAAATATCAAGCTCGCTCACCCATTTATCTGACCATTCTTTATAAGTTCTTACATCAACTCCTGGGCTTGGGATGATGATATCGTTAAGCTCTAAAAATTGATTAAGGTATCCTTCAGGAACTACTAACGCAGCATGTTTTTGTAGTAGAAGAAGCTGTGCTTCAGAAAGGGGAGCTGATTCAAAAACGGTTACTTTTTCAGCATGGGGTGCTACAAAAGCAAGAATGCTTTGTCCTGTTTTGCCAAATCCCCAGATGCCAACTCTTTTACCTTGATATAATTTGTGAGTCATTGAGAGCCCTTTGTAGTGCTTGATACCTGTTTTATATGAGTAAAATTGTAAATGAAACCCTTTTTACTGTCCATTTAAGAGAAGGATGCTTTTTAGATAGTGCAAGTAGTATTTTAGCAAAAAATCGCGTTAAAAGTTAAAAAATCTACTTTAAATAAGCTCAGGGTCTTTGTTTTCATTCATTATTTTGATTGAGAAATTGGGGCAAAGGAGTATAATCGGATTCTCTATAAAGAAAAAAAGGTTCAATTCTTACCGTATAATAAAGGGCTTTCTATGGCGGAAATAAAAGACCAGACCAGTGGAACAGTGCACTATAAAGACACGCTTAATTTGCCTCAAACCGATTTTCCTATTCGTCCAAATGCTGCTGTAGATGATGCTGCCCTTATTAGTCGTTGGGAACAAGAGAAACTTTATGATAAAGCTTTTGTAAAAAATGAAGGTGCCGCAAAATTTATTTTGCATGATGGCCCTCCGTACGCTAACGCAAATATCCATTTAGGCACTGCCTACAATAAAATACTTAAAGATATGGTGACAAAGTCTCAGCGTATGATGGGTAAACATGTGCCTGTAACCCCTGGTTGGGATTGCCATGGACTTCCTATCGAATTACGCGTTACCGCGCTTCATCCTGAAGCAAAAGGTGCTGAACTTAAAAAAGAATGCCGTGCGTATGCGGGTCATTGGATTGGCGTTCAAAAGGAAGAATTTAAACGCCTTGGTGTAGTTATGGATTGGAATCATCCGTATGAAACGATGGCTCCTCGCTATGAAGCGGCAACAGTTAAAGCTTTTGGTACATTTGTGACGGCTGGTTATATTTCTCGAAAAAATAAAACAGTAGCCTGGTGTGCTGAATGTCAGACCGTTTTAGCCGCAGCTGAAATTGAACGTTATGACCGTAAAGATCCGTCAATTTATGTTCAATTTCCTTTGGTATCACATCCTTTTAAAGATCTTAATCAAGAAGTTTCTTTGTTGGTATGGACAACCACTCCATGGACATTGCCATTAAATCGCGCAGTTTTTTTAAAAGCGAATGCTGATTATAGCGTTTTGAACATTAATGGTCAGGCAATGGTGGTAGCTTCTGCCCTTGCAGATAAAATTTGTGCGATGCTCCAGATTACAAAAGAAGTGTTAGCAACGTGCAAAGCCCAAGAGCTTGCAGGCTTTAAAGCATACCATCCATTTATTGAAAATTTACTAGTCCCTGTTTGTGCCGATGCACAGTTTGTGGGGCTTGATGATGGTACTGCTTGTGTGCATTGTGCGCCTGGTTGTGGGCCTGAAGATTATGAAGTTGGTTTAAAAAATGGTCTTGAAGTATTTTCTCCGCTTAGTCCTGATGGTAAATACACCGAAGGTATTCAGCCTCAAGAACTTGAAGGTATGTCGATTAAAGATGCACTTGGTTGGGTAATGACTAAACTGCAAGAACACAAACGGCTTATTTATAAAACTTCGATCAATCACGCGTATCCGCATTGCTGGCGTTGCAGAAATGGGCTTATGTTCAGAGCCACTCGCCAGTGGTTTTGTGAATTAGATCACAATGGATTGCAACAAAAATCGTTAGCAGCCGTTGAAACATTAAAAATGCTTCCCGAGGCAATGCGTAATCATTTGCGAGCTTCAGTTGGCGGGCGCCTTGAATGGTGTTTATCTCGTCAACGTACATGGGGGACTCCGATTGTGGCTTTGCTTTGCACTGAGTGCGATAAAGAAGCGGTTCATCCGAAAATGCTTGAAAAGGTGATTGCAGGTATTGCCAAAGACGGCATCGAATACTGGGATACTGTAGCGCTTACTGAATTAATAGAACCGGGCATGACCTGTTCTGATTGCGGTGGTTGTACATTCAAAAAAGAACAAGCGATTCTTGATGTATGGTTTGATTCAGGGGTAAGCCATTACGCAGTTCTTTCTCAGAATAAAGGGCTTGGTTATCCAGCAGATATGTACTTAGAGGGTATCGATCAGCATCGTGGATGGTTTCAGAGTTCATTGCTGACCAGCATGGTTCTGGAAGGTGCTCCGTGTATGAAAGAAATTGTAACTCATGGGTATACGGTCGACGACAAGGGGCGCAAAATGTCTAAGTCGATTGGTAATGTGACAGCGCCGCAAGAAATTATTGATCGCATGGGAACAGATGGACTTCGTTTGTGGGTAGCAAGTATTGAAATGCAGGGTGATGTGGTTGTTTCAAATACATTGCTTACCAATGTGCAAGAATCATACCGTAAAATTCGTAATACCTGTCGTTTTTTACTTCAAAATTTGTATGATTACTCTCATGAAAAAGATGCAGTTTGTTACGATGAATTGCTTGCTCTTGATCAATATGCGCTTCATGAATTGGCACTTTTTTCTGAACGTGTTCAGAATGCGTATCAAGAAACAAACTTCACTGGTGTGTACCATGCATTTGTTGATTACAGTACTGGTGAACTCAGTTCATTTTATTTAGATATCATCAAAGATCGCTTATATACCGATAAAGCAGATGGTCGCGAGCGCCGTTCGGCACAAACAGTGTGTTGGATTGTTTTAGATACAATGACTCGATTGATGGCTCCTATTTTATCATTTACCTCAGAGCAGTTATCTGATTTTTATCAAATTAATAAAAAAGATTCCATTCATCTTCAGGATTTTGCACAAGTCCCATTTGCATGGGGACAAGCAGACCAACGCACTTGGAATAATAGTAGGCTTGGTGGAAGGGCAATAGGAGAAGTTGATGCTCAAGTAGATCGAGCAAAAAAGGAAGTACAATGGGGAATGCTGCGTACAGTAAGATCAGGTGTTTTAAAAGCGCTTGAATTGTTGCGGCAAAAGGGAACGGTTAAACATTCATTAGAGGCGAAGGTATTACTTACAATGAACATGAGCACAGAACCGATGACTCTGGTAAAGGAGCTTTTGTCAAACGTAGAAAAATCAGGACAATCACAAGAACAGTTCTTAAAAGAATTTTTTATTGTATCTGCCTGTGAAATCGTTGAAGCAGAAGAAGAGTATGAAAACGTAGAAGATGAAGAAGAAGACGAAGTGGCATATTTTACTGATGACGCAACGGGGCTTCAAGTTAAAGCGAGTCATGCAGCAGGAACAAAATGTCCTCGTTGTTGGCAGTGGGAAGTAACAGATCATCAGCATGGTTTGTGCACTCGATGTCAAAGAGTTGTTCACATTTTGCAGAATTAATATGAAATGGAATAGGGAATTCTTATACTTCTATAAGAATTCCCTATTCCATTATTTTAACTTTGATTAGTAGTCATTATCGATTAACATTCGCCCTGTGCTTATTGAACTCATTTCTTCAACTTCATCAAAAACATATCCTAGTAGGGTATTTAAGTATTCTATTTCTTTGTCAATATTTATTTGAGATTGTAAAGATCGTCTACCAAACATTCCCTTTGATGTTTGAAGAAGGTTGTGAATAGTAGCAACTTTTTTACGATAAGCATTCAAGTACTTTCTAAACTTTTCATTTTCTACGGTAGAATAAGCGTTAGGTTTATAATAACGAAGCATAAGTTTTGTTAATTCAGCCATTTTTTTAAGTGATCTGTCTTTAAAAGTTCCTCTTGGAGTTTGATGATTGTTCATAAAAGCTAAGTCTTGTTGTAAAAGTGTCTCAGCATTACTTAAATCATCTAAAAGAATTGTTTCTTCTAATCTAGCAACCTCTTCTTCTAAAGTATCTGACATTGCTCCACTAATTATGTATGGACTGAGTAATAAAATAATGAAACTTTTTTTTAAATTATTCATGTTTTTCCTTTTTGAATTATGGTATTTTTATTTACAATTTAATTTTATTTACAGTTTTTTAATTTGAATTATAACCTTTTTTTAAAAAATCCTTTCTTTAAGTATTGTTTTTTTAAAATATTTAACGTTTACGTGTCCAATAATAATCAGTATCGTTACCCAAAGGAAAAAGAAATTCATAACCAAAATCGAAGTTTTCATCTATATAATTTTTAATCAGAATAAGGTTTTCTTTATCAGACTCTTCCACTAAAGGACTCATTAAATAGAGATTTATTTTTCTCGTTAAACCTCGATCAAAATCGTTAATAGAGCGGATTCCATTTTCGGAATTTCCATTCAAATTTGTAATAAAAGCTTTTGCTTCTGTAATAAATCTAAGATTAGCTAGTTGTTGTTCGCGAAGAGTTTTTTCCTTATCGTATGTTCTAGTAACGATAGTGCTAATATCGTTTTTAAGAGTTGATAATTCCAGCAGTGCATCTCTAAGTAAGTTTTTATTTTCAGCAGAACGTCCACCAAAAAAATCCTTTGTTGCTTTAAGGGATGTATTTATTTCTGCATTTTTTGCACGAAATTGAGTGAGAAGTTTCCTTGCAGTTTCAAGTTCTTGATGCTTTTCAAGAAGCATTTTAAGATTCTGATGCTCAAAATGCTTAATAACATCTTCACTTACTTGTCTCATTTCTTTGAGGATTCGATCTCTCAGCTTTCCTTTTTTTCGGGCTTGTCTTTCTCTCGTTTGTAAGTCTTGGTTTAATAGATCAGTAACATTGCTTAAATCGTCAGCAATAACTGCTTCCATTTCTTCGTTTACAACAGTTCCATAGTTTGGAAAATTTTGACTTAAGCATGAACGGGCTTCAGCAGCTTTGTTTGGTGTGTAAAGATGTATTAATAAAATGAGTAAGATTTTTTTCATAGTTTTTCCTTTTAATTTATTATTAGCTTGGCCATAATTATATTTCTATTTGTATAATACTGCATGGGGCGATTGTTTGGCAAGGGAAACTTTTTGCTTCTTGGGAATAAGCTTGATTTTTAGGATGCGCTTAGATAAAGAAAAACTTGCTATAAAAAAAGGGGACCAATTTGGCCCCCTTTTTTATGCTTAATATCGAGTTATTAAAAACTGCGACTAGTTTTAAAGAGTTTTGTTATGCTTGTAAAATATTTTTTGAATCCATCAATAAGCTCTCTTGCGTCTTCCATAGGTTCAGTAAAAGGAGCTGGGAATGTAGAAAAATCAAGTGCTAGAAATTTAGTATTAATTTCAACAAGTTCAGGTGATTGATTTTCAAAAATATCTTTAAGCTCTGTTTTGTGTTTTTCGGCTATCTTTGAGTTTTTCTCTTTGCTTAATCTCTTTGTAATATATTCATACACATCGTCATAGGCTTTTTTCATTGATTTTACAACAAGTAGCAATGTATCACGATCCGCTTTAGTTGGATTTTGTGTTGTAGTAATATCATCAGCAAGTCTTATGAGATCCTGTTTGTTTTTGGCTATTTCAATATTAACAGCTCGAAGATCTTTTGTTACTTTTGCAAAAGCTTCTTGAGGAGATAAAGGAACTTCTGCAAAATCACCTTCTTTTTTTTCGCGAGTTTTTGCATCTTCACCTTCTTTTCCTTTTTCACCAGGTTTAGGAGCAGCAGCTTTTGCTTTATCGCCAGCCTTTGGTGCTTGTTGCGGTGCGCTAGGTTTTTGTGCTTGACCCATCCCTCCTTGGTATCCTGACTGGTAACCACCTCGAGAACCACCGCTCGTGTTGTAAGGATTTCCGCTACCACCAGATTTTGTAGGCTGATTAGTAACTTTAGGAATTGGTGTAAAGCGGCCGGTATTGGTTGTGGAGAGTTTTTTTACTTGTTCGGTGGCTTTTTTTTGTTGATCTTCAATTTGTTTTTTTATAACTAATGCTTCTTGGTCATATTTTTTAAACAAATTTTCGATATCAGTAATGATTGCATCAGAGCTGAAGGCGTTTTTCATATACGTTTTAAATTCTTTTATGATCGATGTAGGTTCTTGCATTTGTGATCCATAAAAAGATTTTTTAGCATCGGCTGGTTTTCGTAAAGTAAGTTCTGGAACAAAAAGATTATTATCAAATTCTTCTAGCATTGAAGACATTTTACGAAGTTTTGTTTTTAGAGAAGCAAACTCTTTATCTCCAAGATGTTTCAAATGCTTTTCATAATCAAATCGATTTACATACGCAGTTAAAAGATCAAGCTCTTGTTGAAGGGGAGCAAGGTGTGGATGCAATGTTTCATCACTAGCAGCTTTTTGGCGAATAGAAGCAAGTGAATCTGATAATGCTTTGACTATACGCAGTAAAGAGTCCTTCTCTTTTTTAGATGGCTCATCAACCGTTGCTTTTGGCTTTTCTTGTTTGGAAGGTTTAGTGGTTTCTGGTTGTTTATTAACGACGGGTTGTGTAGGTGCGGGAATTTGAGCTGGAAATGTTTTTGCAATTTCATCAAGATCATAGCCGCTTTGTTTGAACATTTGCTTGCCAAGGTCTTCATAATATTTAATTTCTTCAGGAGACATTTTCGCAAGGTCTTCCATGAGCTTATCAAGTTCTTTTGGATCCATATTATTGAGAATCTCAAAGGGGTCTACTTGGGGCAAGTTTGCCATGGGTGTTTCTGCCCATAAAAAAGACCCGAAGGCCATAAAAGTAAGTAGTGCGAGAGTTTTTTTCATAACAAGCTCCTTAAGAAAGTCTTTTTATAGGTAAAAAGAATAGATTTTAAGTGTAAAATATGAGGTCTTTAAAGTCAAAAGCTTTCAGTGCCTGAAGCTTAAAGAGGGGTTGTTTTCCTTTAAGATAAGGGTTAGATTGAGAAGCGTTTTGTTATTGTATGGTCTCTAGACCCGGCTAACTTAAGAGCCGTGTACTTAAGTTTATAATGATAAAGGATATCGATGAAAACATTTCTTTTTGAACAAAGTTGTGATTGCTCCGGCGAATGTTTCTGTGATGACGAAGAAGATGATGATTGCGATGATTGTGATTGTGGTGATGACGAAGAAGATGATGAAGATTATGAAGATGATTGTGACGGATGCGACGAGTAAAAGCTTTTAAAACATCTTTTCTTTCCTATCTATGCATCATAAGTTCAGCGGCGTTTTACGCCGCTTCTTTTTTGATCGATTTTTGGTGGTGGGTATCTTTTATTTGTTTTATTCCTTTGTTTATTCAAGATTTTTCTTCATACAGACGTGCGCTTTTAGCGGGGTTTTTATGGGGACTCATTGCGTATGGATTATCCTTGAGCGCTCTTTTAGAAGTGATTGTTCGGTTAGGCACTACGCCAATAAGTTACGTGTATGCGGTAGGGTTTCTTGGCTATTTTGTTTTTTTTTCAATGGCATGGTGTGCTTTAGCGCTCTTTTTTAAAAGAATTACTAAAAGTTTAATAGGTGGCTGGTTTTTAAGTAGCTTGCTTTATTTTTTATGGATGCACACTGGATTTTTTTATTTTTTGACGGGCTATTTTTATGGCTATCCTTTGGCTTGTCCTTTGCTGCCATTGATAAATACTCCAGGTTTTTTGGGTTTACTGCCACTAGTAGGGTGGTATGGATTGCTTTTTGCGCTTTTATGTTTTCAGGCTGGCATGTCTCAACAAAAATTAAAAATAAGTTGTGTTGGAGGTCTTCCCTTTTTGTTAGGTTTTTTTGTTTTTAATCGATCTGAGATGTATAAAAAACAGGATCAAAAAGTAGCGATGATTTCATCGTTTTTTTATAAAAAAACGCCGTATGAACGCGCTCAAGAACTCTGTGACGTTTTATACAAAGCGCAGCAGTCATATCCTTATGCAAAAATGTTTGTGCTTCCGGAATCGGCATTTCCATTTCCATTGAATACGTATCAGTATGAACAAGAAATGCTGCTGCAGGCGTGTAATGACAAATATCTTGTGCTTGGGAGTCATTATTTTTGTGTAAACAGTAAAGGGAAAAAGTGTTTGTATAATAGTGCGTATGTGTTGCATAAAGGTTGTATAGTTTATCGTTATGACAAAAGGCTTCTTTTACCATTTTTTGAAGAAGAACCTACGCAAAGCTTTTTTTTGCAAAGAGCGCTATCACCATTTTTAGTAGGAAAATCTGCTTTTGAAAGTCAGAGGAAACAGCAGGAATTGTGTAGTATGCCTAAGCTTGGAGTTTTTTCGCTTCGTATCTGTTCGGAATTGTTGTGGGATATTCCACAAGGTCAACAAGTGCTTGTGCTTGTCAATGATAGCTACTATCGCTATGCCTATTTTTCCCATCTTTTTAAGCTCTTTGCTGAATTTCAGGCGCTAGAAAAACGAAGTACTCTTTTCTATTGTGGATGGCAAAAAAATGGATACTGTAATTAATTTTCAGATACATGCATAAATCAGAATGTTTTATACAAAAAAAGGAGATAAAAGGAGATAAGCTGCCCCTCTTTTTCTTTATTAGTATTTGTTGAATTTTAAAAATGCCTGTTGTTGTTGTAACTGTTTTGTTTAAAATCTCTAAATTTAAAAAGAGAAAAGAGAAGAAAGTGCTTTTTATGCCTTCTTCTCTTTTCTCTTTTTAATCGGTTGATTTGCTTAAGTTTTAAGCCAGATTATTCAGTGAAAGTTACTGTAATTACAGAATCACTCTTTAATGTCGGCATTATCATTGCTACCCCATTGCGCATTGTTTCTTCAGTATCAGCTTTCTGCATTACAGTTATTGCTTCAAGAAAACTCAGTTTAGCATTAATGTTTGTAACGGTTACTGTTATAGGTTCACAGTTGTTAGATAAAATAGTACAAATCGCAGTCATTGTCTTATCATTATATTTCAATTTTATAGTTAGCTTAGTCCCTTTAAGAGAAATTATTTTTTCAGAAAGATCTTTAAGAGCTTTTTTATTAGCCTGTTCTAATTCTGATAACGGTTTAAAAAAATAGTTATAAGCGAGTGCGCCGGTTGCTGCAACTGCGATTCCGCCAATGCATACAGTTCGTAGTGATGGAAATTCACTAGAAAAAGAATGCGCTGCTGTTGCGTAATGGGTGGTGCATAAGCTTAGAATTAATAAGAAATTTTTTTTATTTATCATTGATTATTCCTTTTGTTAAAAAAGCTTTTCAGGCAAATGGTACAAAACTATTATAATAATAATTTTTAAAAACTCAATTTGTCACTTCCGAGCATTTATTTGTTTTTTTATCTCTTATTAGAGAATAACATCTTTGGATGGTTAGTCAAAAGGGTCTTGTTTGCGCGAGATTTAACTTCATGAGGGACGTTGTCAGA